>Ga0315289_10006628_pt1 | contig 17003 bp, 29 predicted proteins | sample YL17G11_40_MG_FD_203452 | JGI IMG/M metagenome (GOLD analysis project Ga0315289, IMG submission 203452) | Sediment microbial communities from Yellowstone Lake, YNP, Wyoming, USA - YL17G11_40 | ecosystem: Environmental > Aquatic > Freshwater > Lake > Sediment | place: USA: Wyoming | collected... | reverse complement strand
AAGAGTTTCACATAAACTGTGCTTGGAATTCTCAGCACTTTTTTATTCACATTAATGCCGTTGATGCGAATAATATCTTTATAACTCGCGATCAGTTGGTATATACGGATGACCAGAATAGAAAGAGATATGTTATCTATAGAGACTATAATGCTGGTCAAATAGAAAATAGAATTAGCATATTGGATATTGATGGCGATGGATATTCTAAAGGAACGTTTCGTTCCATAATTATTCCAGGTAATAACCTATTTGATTATTCTAAGCTAGATGAGAAGAAGATAAGAGATTTAATAAAGAGCATACTGATTTTCAGTTAATTGTCGCCTCCGGGCGAATGGAGAAGCTATTATGGCTACTAAAAGATTGAGCAGAACCGTCATAGAAGGCGGCAGAAGAAACGTTTGGGAGCGCCGATCAAGCACGCAAGAAGAACGTGCCGAGGTTCGAAATTACTTGACTCGCTGCGAAGCGGACCCAGATCACTTTGATGAAGAGGTTGAGCCTCAACGCCAACCAGTTTTTAGAGAGTTTAGTGATAAACTTCGCCCCATGGAACGCTGGCTTGAAAAACAAGTCGGTCGTGTCTGGGATGACGTTCGTTCCGAAGTTTTCCAAACCTTTGATATCCGAACCACGGCAGGGAGACACATCACTTTCGACCACCTTCTTAAAGAGGTTGTTGATACTGAAAGTGGTTTCGATAGATACGGCTGGATGGCTGATCCTGATATTGATGTTGTTTCTACCCGAGGAGCCTATCGATTCTATGGTTCCTTTCACAGATATTACGTCAATCAAGAAGGCGTTCTTTGTGATAATGGTGACAAAGGTTCTCGCCGCCGCTTCAGAGAGCCTTATGCAACGGTAGCGGAATGTGAGGAAATCTCCAAATGGCTGGACTCTCGTATCATTAGTTGCAAAGACGGTAAATATTATTGGCATTCCGCTACTGATGGCGTTTGGAAGGCTGAATGGTTGAAATCAACCTACGGCTATGGTAGCGAATTGAAATACTATCTCTGGGACAATGGCGCGTACGTCGTTCGTAATCATGTGGTTCGTTCTTGGGGAGATTATTATTCTGATGTCAAAAAACATGGAAATCATTGGGAAGAAGTGGCTGTACCCTTTTCTTATCGCCAACGTAACGAATTGACGGTAGAGGATATGAAAGTCTTTAAGGGGTTAAAGACTCGAATTGTTAGAGATATCTTGGCTTATGGAAAAGGAAGATAAAGACCACGACGTTTCAATCTATTTCTAATGGAAGTGGAATGCACATTTAATTCTTTAGAAAGTTTTTCGTAGCCCTTTTCTTTTATTAAAATAATTAATTCATCATTAGATGGCCATAGTATTTTACATCCTTGATTTAATTTTCGAGCCTTTCTTTTATCCATAATGGGCTGTGATTCATAATAATCTATTATTTCTTTTGCTAAATTATTTTTTCTTTCTAATGAAAGAGTATGATTGCTATAATAAATAAATTTTAATAGTTTATAACAATTAGTTCCATAAAAGTTTAAACTATATGAATTGACTTGTGCAATAATTTTTTTACCATTTATAGTTGAATTTTGTTTGCCCCTATTCGTAATTGTGCTTTTAATATTTAAACTAGTGATTTTTTCTTGAATTTGTTTCAAAAATTCAAGGCTGGCAGAAATCAATTGACAACTTCTTTTTGTTGTTTTACCGTGATAATATGTTCCAAGGGTTCCATCACCATCAATACACCCTCTAAGAAAATCTGAGAAATATATATCTGAAATTTTAGGCAAAGAAATATTATAGGTTTTTCTAATGGAGCATCCTTGATTTATAAACCATTTAGCAATTTCATTTCTTGTAATTCGAATGCCAAAATAGTTTTTTTTAAATTTATGTAATTTTAAATTAGTTCCTAATAAAACGGAAATAGATTTCAGCCAGTCATAATCTTTTGAGGTTAATTGGCAAGCATAAGAAGTTTTACCATTTTTATATACGCATCCATCAGTAATAAAGGCGCCAAGAATATAATACGACTCATTTTCTTTTTTATATAAAATTTCTGGGGTATAGTTATATTTTAGATGCATATAAAGATATATATCACCATATGCATAATGTGATATAAAAATATGGAAATTATAAGAATAGCAAAAATTACTCCGAAAAAAATTTTTGGACCCTATCGTCGTAAGAGCGATGGCAGGCAAATAGTTATTGTTGTTGAGAGAGGCGGCAAAAGAAGAACGGTTTCTTATCCAAAATGGTTAATGGAAATGCATTTAGGAAAAAAACTTGATCCGAACACTCAGACGGTAGATCACATCGATAGTAATTTCGATAACAACAATATAGATAATCTTAGGATTATGCCGCGAAATGAGCACTCGGCAGAGGATACCCGCCGCGTAAAAAATCATAAATTTGAATGCGCTTGGTGCGATAAGGAGTTTGAACGCTCCCCTCGATTGATTCGAGACAAGTCAAAAAAGAACAAGGCTGGTCCTTTTTGCTCCCGCTCTTGTGCGGGGAAATACAGCCGTATGTTGCAGCTAAAGCTTGTTGAAAAGATGGGTCCGCAACCGTTCGTCGAATCAGAATACTTTAAAAAGAAGTATGTTGTAGAAGCCTCTTCGGAGTTTTATGATGGCGAAATCGATATTGATTTCGATGATTTAGTTCTTTATGCTCAAGAAGAAGATGAATTTGATTTTGAAAAAGGGGCAATGGACGCCTTATTGTCAAAATTTTTAAGGGCGACGAGCTAATATTTTTTAATTTATTAAAGCTTGACTTTCTAAAAATTATGATTATTGTGATATAGAAGTTACCAGAATGGGCATGTGGCGTAAAGGTAGCCGCGACGTTCTTAAAAATCGTTGGTCAATATGACCGTGGGGGTTCGAGTCCCTCCATGCCCACCAAGAAGATAACTGGATTAGTTCAGTTATCTTATTTTTATTAGGAGATTTTACATGCTATTTTCATCAGTCAAGAGTACGGGTACCGCGTCTGCAGAGTTTGATGTTGCGTCCATAAATCTTTCAATAGAAGAATTTGGTAAGACTGCTTCAGCCGCTCGCGATAATTTAGGCAAGGCAACTAATCAGATAGATGGTATTGTTAAGGTCTTTGAAAAAGAAGGCTTGGTTATTACCAAGGGCACTTTAAGAAGTTCTGTCTTTGTTGAACCTAATACCGATTACAATCGCACAACCGGAAAACAAAAGAGAGATGGTTTTAAAGCTATCGCTCAAATTCAGTTTCAAACTGAAACGGTGGCTATGGTCAATAAACTTTATGAGGCTTTAATCTCGGTAGAGACCGAGGGCTTAACCGTCTCTACGCCTTCATTCAAACTTAAAAAGATTGCTGTGCTGCAAGAGGCAGCTTTAGTTGATGCTTGGGAAAGAGTTCAGAATAGATTCAAGTCAGAGTGTAAAGTTCTTGGTTTGAAGACAACTGACTACGAGATCGCTAATTACACTGTTGGCTATGATGATTCATTAGAGGCAGAGCAGGATAGCGGCTATTCGAATAGTCGTAGTTCAGCTTCAACCGCAATGAATTATTCATGTACTAGTATTAATATAATTGGTAGTGTCTCAGAAATTAATTCTGGAAAAGCTAATATCAGAGCTAATTTGGTTGTTAGCTATCAAGTTAAAGGCACTAATGCTGCGTCGGTAAGTGCTTAGCAGTTAAACTTTACGAGATTTGAATTATGAATAAAGACGAAAAGTCAATTGTCCTAAATGAGATTCACACTTACACTTACAATTTAGAAGAGAAGCTGGCTCTTTTAAAAGACCATGTTAAATGGGGTTTGCAAAAAGGAAAGCTATGCGCCATTCCAGAAATTATTATTCTTTGTCAGAACCTGGCTTCTGCCTTGGAGGAATATGATGGTGATAATTTTTCTTTAAAAGACATGCAGGATTACAACGGCAACGCATATTGAAAAACTTAAACTCCACAAAAAGAATATTTTAAACAATATTCCGGAGGATTGACGACTGGTTGTGCCGGTCGTAAATTAAAGATTGTACGGTCGAGAGACCACATTATTATGGAGAAATCGAATTATGAGTAGTTCAAATATTGACAGATTGACAGAGACTTCCAGGGCGGTTTTTGAGGCGACAGAAGCCGTAGTTGCTGATATGAAAGATAAGGATCGCAAACAGGTTAAAGATCTTGCAACTGCAGTAAGCAGTCGCGTTGGTAAGGCGCCAAAAGAAATTCTTCACTTGGTGGATATGTTTGCGCATGATTGCGATAATGGATACGTTACTCGTGGCAAGGGCGGCGGCTTTATTAAAGGCGTTAAGGTTGTTAAACCCGCTAAAGCGGTTAAAGTCGAAGCGGACGTTGTTGTTGATTCAGCCTCTGATGAATCAGAAGGATGAACTTTTTTATATTAAGGGGCTAGGCAAATCTAACCCTTTAATATTTGAATGGGATAGAAGATAATATGGGCACTGATATTTATAGTAGGGCGTTTATTGGCGTTAAAGTTCATGAATCAAAATTATGGACCGTTAAAACTTTTCGTGCTTACCATCATAATTATCCCGATCATTATAAAGTTGATCCTATTACCGGCAATCCACTATGGAAAACTGAAAAAGTAAGAGCGCCCGGAGTATCCGACGATCGTAATTTTAATTTACATGTTGCTGGATGGTCAGTCCATGAATTAGATAATGAAAATAGCGAATATGTAATAGCGCTTAGATCTGTAGGAACCGGATCTAGTCGCAGCGGTCCATCAACTGGTTTTGCTTCAGGATTACCTGACTCTAAAGATCTTGAAGATTTTAAAAGTAAATTACAAGAGTCGGGATTCTGGGATGAAAAAAGTTTCGGTCTCTGGGTTATGACCGAATTTAGTTGAATTAGATCTGGCAATTAGGGGATATATAGGGTACGCACGTCGCGGTACCCAAGAGGCTTAAGGGGCTAGTCTGCAAAACTAGTATTCGTGGTTTCGAATACCACCCGCGACTCCAGAATGAAAACAAGGAAGTGTGATCGAGCGATTTAAGATGCTAGTCTAGAAAACTAGAGGGGGTTAATAGCCTCCCGTGGGTTTGAATCCCACCGCTTCCTCCAATGGATAAAAAACAGCTTTGTGAAGATAAATCCGCGGAATTTGCTAAAGAAGTTTGTGATGCTGAGCCTGAATATGCTGAAAAGTATAATGAAGGAAAGATAGCAATACTAGGATATCTAATTAAGAGGGTAATGACGATATCACGCGGGGCTTGCAATCCAGAGTTTGTAAAACAAGCTTTAATAAAAGAAATTGAATCAAGAAAATAATACGGAAGATGAATTAGTCAGGGACTAAGCTTCTTTGCTAAAGAATGCGGCGGGGCAACTCGCTGGGGATCAAGACCTCCATTTTCCGCCACTGTGAAAAGTAAAATCCAATCAAGGTGGTTGGCAACTCCGAGGCAGGAGTTGGTTCTTTTTAATAATAGAATGGGTTCGATTCCCAATACAATTTTGCAGGTACGGGGCAGGGGCTATGGTAGCCAAGGAGTTTCCAAAACTTCAGGATAGGGTTCGATTCCCTACTACCCCGCCAATGTTCGAAGGAACTTTTGAAGAATTTCATCATATGCTTTTAAAACAAAGCAATGAAGACATAAAAGAACTTTATAAGTATGTAGATTTTTTAGGCGGACCTGATTTTGTCGAAATCTTATTAAGCGAAGTGAGTCGTCGTAAATTAAACATTAACTATGGCGATGAGGTTAGAATGAATCTCAATGGAAGAGACTTCTTAAAAGACAAAGGTTGTATATAGAGTCGAGTGTGGGACACGACAGAAACTCCAAATCTCTGGAAGAGGGTTCGATTCCCTCCGACTCTGCCAGTATTTTTATTATGCGATTATTAGTTAAATCAACCCTAAGGGTTTTATTTGAAATAGAGTCTGATGGAAATGATATCAAAATCATTTCGGTTACAGATGGTATGAAGAAAGATCTCGGCAATTGGTTGCAGTATGGTCTTTCTGAACGCATTATGGATGAACAAAGCGGTTATCACGTATCAAGACATACGGAACCGACCCAGCCAGAATTTTTACCAAGATTGGCGAAATATTCTGAAAGATATGGGTTTGCTTATTTTTTAAAAGATTAAGAGGGTAAAATGGAAGTCTCAGAAGCGCTCAGTGAATTAAATCAAAAACTTTTACAGTTTGATTGGTACGCCAAGAAAACCGGCATCAACCCAATATTAAGTAACAGTATCGTTGCCTATGTGCATCGCATTAACGCAGAAGTCTATGCTAATGTTCCGGATAAGATTGGCGATTGGAATGTTAGGATTCATTTCATTTCCTCTCTTGTTTCAACTGCAGATGACTTTAAGGTAGATCCAAAATCATTTACGGTTAATAAAATGATCGGCTTTACACCAAGCGCAATCTCTCAGCTTTCAACAATGGAAATAATTCAACTTCCAAAGGCAGAAAATCCATTAGAAGATATAGAGCCTTCTGAAGAAGTTTGGAAGCTTAGCAAGCTTTGTGGATGGGATACTTTAGAAGATATATTTTATGAAGTTCATGATGGAGAAAAAGCCGTGACCAATCGTTCGAAAGAATTTCCGAAAGTCCGCGAAACTCTTGGGAAACTTTACGAAACATTTGGCTTCGATGTGCTCGCAAATGAAATTCAATGATTATGAAAAGAGATTATAATGTTTAGTAAAATTCAAATTGAAGAATGGATCCAGTTGGGAGAAACTGGAATTAATAAGCCTGCAGCTGACGCCTTCACTGATACAACTTTAAAAATGAGAATCCTTGAAGCTAAAGTGCTTACTGAATTCATTGATCTAACAGAAATATAGGCTTAATTTGAAATATTAGAGTGCCATTTAATTATGGGAGGTGTAAAGCTAATTTGACAATTTACTAAAATATAATTGAAAATTTCCAAATATTGGAGACATTATGCCTTTAAACGCTTTAAACGAAATCGAAGTAAGCCACGCCACCACCAATAAATCAGATGAGAATTATCTTGATATACCAATCGATATCTCTGACATTATAAATATCTGTAAAGAATATAATAAATTAGGATGGCAGATTCAAAAGCAAATAGAAGACATTACCGAAATGGGAATTGACGAAGCCATTAGTAATGGATCAGTAAAAGTTATAGCTTTACCACACATTAAAGACTTCTTGTGTTCAGTTAGTGACAATATGTATTTTGGTGACGCCGCCGATCAAGCAAAAGAAACCATTGCATTAATTGAAATTTTTGAAATGAAGAACCCAAATCTTTTTGAATTAGCCTCTAATTAAGGAATCAAATGCTAACCTTACTCTTCCTATTAGCTTTCACTTTCGTAGGGATAACGTTCTTTGGATATGGGGTACATTGGATGCTCCATCAAAAATGGATGGGTAAATATTATACGGCGCACATGGCGCATCATGAAAAGTTATATCCTCCGACAGATTTTTTGTCGGAAACCTATCGTGATGCGGGAGCAGAATCAACATTTTGGTTCTTCCTAATCTCTGGAGCCCCGCTGGTAATATTGCCGGTGGTACTTCTTTTTCTCGGCAAACTTAGCTTTTTTGTGACGGCTTTAGTCGTCATAGAGGCGGTTACTCTCGGATTAGTCAGCAATTATTTGCATGACTCTTTCCATATTAAAGATCATTTTTTAAATTTCTTTTCTTGGTTTAAAACTTTAGTTAAGCTTCATTATCAACATCACGTTGATATGAATACAAATTTTGGAATTTTCTTTTTCTTATGGGATAAACTATTCAAAACATTTAGGTGATAATGATAACGTATATAGAAGCGGATTTAGCTTTGAAAAAGCTAAATCAAGAAGAGTTTTTTAACTCAAAATTTATGTCTGTAGCTGTGGTAAATAATAAAGAAACTTGTGAGATAGTAGTCTATCTTCATAAAAAAATAAATACTTCGAACTTACCAAGAGAGTACGAAGGTTTGAGAGTGAGCTATCAATTGATATGAATCCTTATTGGAAGAAAGCCTATTATGATGTCACTTCCAAGGAAGACTTGGAGAAATGGCAAGAAGTTGCCACCGAGATACATTATCAAAATGTATCTGAAAGAATTAGAAAGTTAGTTTCAATTAATACACCAATTCCTTTTGATCCGGAATTTTGCGATGATGTGATGTATGAGTCTTGGGGAGATCCACAAGAGATGGAATTCTGCGATGAAGCCGCGTATGAATGGGAAGTAAAATATGGAATTGCCAATAGAATTTGGGAAAGCTCCATGAATCAAGTTCTTGATGAGGACATTGATTGTAGCGGCGAGCCGAGTTTATTTATTAATTGGCAGGAATTTTTAAAGAATGGCGCGCGGGCAATAATGTGATATAGTAAAGAAGACATCGGTGATTAGCACAGCCTGGTAGTGCGTTCGCTTTGGGAGCGAAAGGTCAGAGGTTCGAATCCTCTATCACCGACAAGGTTCTTGTATAAAGGGATTTATGGTTCATATTTGGAAAGCATCATCATTACAATCATTAAGAAACGTCACTAGAACATTATCAAGCAATTCATTGGTTGTACAGCATCTTGCATCTAGTTTTACGCAAGACGTTGGGTATTATCAATGTCAAACATGTGACGCTATTCAAAGAGTAGTTTCGCAAAAAAGCAGTTTAACAAGCTTAGGTTTTAACAAACTGTCAGCTTCGCCATCAATTCAATATTGGTATGTAAAAAATTCAAACTCATTTATGAGTAATGTAGCTGTTCATACCGATCCGTGTTATCACGATGATGAGCCCAATTGCAGATAGAATGATTGTTCTATGGAAGTAAGACGCTGCTCTCAGTGTAAAACTGAAAAGCTTTTAACAAAAGACTTTTTTAATGTCAAAGATAAGCGCGGGCTAAAGTTCAGGACTGACTGTAAAGAGTGTCAGAATTTGAAACAGGCTGGCGCATATAAAAAGAAATGTGACTATTACAAAAAAGTTAATAAAGATTATCGTTCTGTGTTAAAGAAACAGAATCAAATTTTACTTTGGAATTTCTTTTTGGGAAATCCATGTGTCCAATGCGGAGAAACTAATCCTATAGTTTTAGAGCTAGACCATTTAGGAGATAAAAAATATTGTATTTCAGAAATAATATTTTCTCATACATGGGAATCAATTCAAAAAGAAATGAAAAAATGCCAAGTTTTATGCTCAAATTGTCATAAGAAGAAAACGGCAAAAGACTTCAAACATTATCGTTACATAGAAAACATAGATTTATTTTATAAATAAAGGAAACGTTATGAAAGATTATTGCGAATAGACTGATTTTGGTGGTTGCTCTTCAGATAAAACCTACGCGGTTTTCTAGGGCGACCGATTAATAAGACTTACTTTCAGTCGAAGTCTTGCCGATCATATCGTGGCGGTTCTAGGTGCTGAATATTCTGTCAAGCGGATTACCTTCCGACTTGGCAAGAAACTTCAACCCAATGAGACAAGCTCTTCGGGGCTTTATGCCGTGGTCTCTTGTAAGAATGATTTTACTTTGCGCATCTCTCTTTTCAAAGAGGCGGCGCAATTATTTTGCGATTGGGATTCAAGATATCTAGCTGAATGCTGGATTTTAAATTAAGGATTATATTATGAATGGCTTTTTTACTCTTCTTGGTTGGGCAGCTAACGTCGTCGTATTTTGCTATATAGCTTACCTTGCTTTCTTCGTTGCCGATCCAAGCATGCATCAATTGATGTTTGTTAGCGGATTCACCTGTCTCAATGTAATGTTGCAGCGAACTAAGTAAAATGATTTTAATTACTCAGCAGCGCGTCGGCAAGTCTCATAATGAGATTATAGCGCTTCAGATGGCGGCAGAGTCTCTGGGGTGGGAAGTCTATCCCGCCGAGTACTCCTGGCGCCTCCCTGACGAGCTTATCGCCTCTGGCAAGGTCGGAGTGCCCTATGGCTCGCAAACCTTCTGTGAAGTCATTGCGCAGCAGATGGGCTGGACGCTGCTCTTTAATTCATTTGATTGGCTTGCTAAGTTACCCGAACCTTATGTGCAGCGCAAGATTGAGTTCATGACCTTAGGCGAAGCGATGAAGCTGACTGAAAAGAAATTCATTAAGCCCGCTGATGATAAGCTCTTTGAAGCTAAGGTTTATGAACCTGGAACCCTAATTCCTCATGAAACAGTTCCGCTGGACACACCAAGTCTTGTTTCCGATATTGTGTCTTTTGATTTAGAATATCGTTGTTTCGTCGAGATGAATCGAGTTAGAACCTGGTCTAATTACATTTGTCATGAACATTTGGCGGATCCAAAGTTTTTCGATATGATTGACACAAGCGAGAACATAATGCCTCATGAGTACGTCCAAGATATGCTTTGGGACGAAGAAGGTCTTCTTGATGTTGAAACTGTAGCTTGTGTAATCGATGTAGGGCGTATTCCCGGCAAAGGATATGCTATCATTGAAACCAATCCGGCTTGGGCTTCTGGACTTTATGGTTGCGATCCCGTCTCTGCTTTAAAAGTTATGGCGCAGGCTTGTAAAAAATGATCAGCGCCCTCTCCTACTATATAATTGGTGCCGATGAAGTTGGCTATGGGTCTTATGCAGGACCCGTGGTCGTCGGGGCTGTTCGCGCTAAAGCTAATTGGAACTTAGAAGGTCTTAATGATTCTAAGAAATTATCTGAGAAGAGACGCGATATAATGAATCAGAAGTTGATGGAGCTTGTTAAGACGGGCGAAATCTGGTACGCCCTAGCCGAGCGAAGTAGTTTTGATATCGACGTGCTGGGACTTGCGCTCGCGCAAAAAGAGTCTTACATTGAGGCGATCAGGGATGTGTGGCACGATGATGTCACGGTAATCTTAGATGGTCTAATTAAATTAGACCCAGCTCGAATAGATGTTAATAAGACAATCTCTGTTATCAAAGCTGATACAACCGAGCCGACAGTAATGGCTGCAAGCATCATAGCTAAAGTTTATCGAGATGGAAAGATGAGACACCTTCATGCCAAATATCCTGAGTATGGTTGGGACAAAAACGTTGGATATGGCACCCCCGCGCACATTGAGGCTATAAATAAATTTGGACTATGTATTTTACACAGAAAATCTTTTAAGATTAACTGTTTTTAAGAAAAGGAAACTTTTGAACATTAAACCATTTAAAACAATCAAATGATAATGCTTATCGTGGAAATAATTTTACTTAAAATGAGATATGTTGGTCGGCTTTGGAAAAATATGGTCCGTGCAGTATTCACAGGTTTAGTTATAAGCCCATTAAAGCTTTGGTGAAATAATTATCAATATCTTGATATAGGTGTAACACCATCTCGGTGACGTTCATTGGATGAACAGCGGTTTCATACGCCGCCGCGAAAGCGCAGTGGGTTCGATTCCCACCACCGAGACCAAATGAGTAAAGTAAATGTTTTAGTGGAATCAGACTTTGATGAGATTGTACTTGGGTCAGATCAGCCAGTAATGGTTGATTTTAGTGCGGACTGGTGCCGCCCTTGTAAGGCTTTAGAACCTATCATGGATTCGTTAGCTGAGGATATTCCACATAAGGTTTTTAAGGTGGATATAGATGATTGTGTTACCCTGACCAATAAATATAAAATTATGAGTGTTCCCACCGTAATTGTATTTAAAAATGGTCAGATACACAAAAGGTTCGTTGGAGTTACTAATAAAGAAGCGTTGTTGAAATTATTTGAGTGAGCGATGTTCGATTGAATGACAGTTAGCGCAAACTATTTCTAAGTTTTCAATTAAATTATTTTTACGATTTTTATCTTTGTGATGAACTTCTAACGCATCTTTATTGCTAAATCCACAGCGTTCGCATTGTGGAAGTTTTACCCGTCTAAAAGCAATAAGGCGGTAATCCTTTTTACATTCATTATCATATAAAATTTCACCAAAGCTTTGTGCTAATGCTTTATGTTCATAGCAACAAAAGAAATTTTTAGTTTTAGAAGATCTGATGTCTGAGCCGTTTCTATATACAGGAACTTTACAGTAACCACATTCGGTATTAGGCTGTACCTTATTTTTATCGGCAGTATGCTTGCCCACACATGATAAAGAGCAGAATTTGCCATTACCTCGACGATGAGTATATTCGCTGACTTCAAAAACTTTTTCACACCATAAACAATTTTTAGCAACTTTCTTCATATAAGATATATAACCTAGTAATATTTTAATATAAATAATACGTTTATGGGAGATTAGCTCAGTGGTCGAGCGTCGGTTTTACACTTCGAAGATTTAGGGTTCGATTCCCTTATCTCCTACCACGCCTCTTCGAATTAGAAGGGTGACACCTACCACAGTGGTGTGACGGACTAAGGGGAGAGCCCCGCCATACCCGATTAGCTTAATGGTAGAGTGTTTGCATGACTCGCAAATGAAATCAGTTCGATTCTGATATTGGGTACCAATAATTTCATATTTAGGTATGAAAAATACAGCGTTTCTTATTAGGTTAGCAAGCTTCTTTGCTATTAAGTACAGCTCTGATGCTTTGCAAAAGGCTAAAAGTATTTTAGATCAATTTGATTCTGCCGAGATTACAAAGAATAGAATTAAGTTTATTAAATTATTACAGAGTGAAAATCTTGATTTAAGTTTTTCCCAAATTATGGATTTGATTAAAACTTATGGTAAAACTGCCCATGAAGCCGAGTCAGACTTATTTGATAAAAATATGAATGAATATGGTGCTGGCGAGCCCGTCGTAGTGGGTTATGATGAAAACGGCAATCAAATTATTGAAGTATCAAAGTGGAATAATGATTTTCAACGCATTGAAACGAAAACTATAATTAAAAAAATATAAATCATAATAGGGTAAGTAAGATGAAAGATTTTATATACATACGTTGGCAAGCTGGCGGCGGCTGTGGGCATACGATTGGTTGTGGCGTTACCGTTCAAGATATTTCAGCCGAATCAAGAGAAGAGGCTATTGAAAAAATTATAGATCTTGGAGCGGATTGGAAAGAGAAATTAGCTGCCGATATTGCGGACGACGGCGATGTTGAGGGCTGGTTCGATGATTTCATTTGTGATTCCGGAGTTTATGACGTGTCCTCCGATAATGAATTCAGAATCTCTGATGGCATTTTATATGAAGTTAAATCGGCAATGGGCATGAAACCAATTCTTAAAAAGAAATTGGCAGAAGCGAATGCGTTTAAAACAGAATTATTAAAAAAAGCGGCTGAAGACCTTGAAAAGCAGCAGTATGAAGCTCTGAAAAAGAAGTTCGGTTAAGTTAATATTTAAACATTACTATATGTTTAAAGGTAGCCTACTTCTTCGATTTGCCACATTATATGCTTATGCTGCTCAAGGAATGGTCGCTTCTTTAGAAGATGCCGCTAAAATTCTTGGAGTTTCTCCTACTGCGACGGCAGAAGAGATTAAAAAGGCTTATAAGCAAAAGGTAAGTAAAGTCCATACGGACTTACCGGGTAGCGCCTCGAACTCTAAAAATGAATTAGAGTTTAAAATGCTTAACGCAGCCTTTGAACTAATAATGAATCCCCCAAAAGAAGTTTGGTTAGATACTGATACGAGTACTGGATTTACGCCGCCAGAACCAGATGACGTATCTTACGAAGATATCGCCAATATGCGCAAAGAAATGGGTAGAGAAGAATTTAATAAAGCATATCCTGGTTGGGAAGGCGAGCTTCAAAGAGAAATGGGATTAGATGAATATAATTCTACCTTTGAAGGATATGATCCTAATGACCAAGGCTCTGGCGGTTACGATGAGTATAGCGGCGCCTACTCTGATGACGAAGCGAAATACGAGAGCGCCTTCGATCATTTGAAGGATAGCATTTATGATGCCATTAGTGAAGATTTAAATAAAATTCCCGAAGCAGAAGATAAGATTATTTTCTTAGAAAAACTCAAGCAAAACAAATCAGTCTTTGATGATGTTCTTCAAGATAAAGTTGATTATATTAAAAGGGTATATAAATATAACGACAGCTCAATAAAAAGAATGAAATCAGACGCTTTCGATGATGCTATTAGGTATGAGATACAAACCTGGCGTGCGTCGAAATAAATAAAATTATTTTTGCGCTTGACAATCTATCACTAACGATATATAATATCGATCGTCACCTATGACTATACCGACATATATAGAGATTCGATAAGAAAAGGTCAAACTAATAATTTACCTAAATCATCTAAAAATACTAAAATAAATAAATCTGAATGGGGCACAGTAGCTCTGCTGGTATATAAAACTGAAATTGTTCAGGAGATTTATGGAGCTATACAGGAATATGCTTCGTTTGAAGATTTAAGATGGCTAAACTAGTAATAATACGATATATAATTTACGATAAGCGAAATTCGCATAGTGGCCATTGCGTCTGCCTTCCAAGCAGAAATGATCATGGGTTCGAGTCCCATATTTCGCTCCACCTATCTGATGAGAGGTTGCACGTAGGCAATGCAGAATAGCTCATCAATTTGCGACTGTAATTCAGTGGTAGAATGCAACATTGCCAATGTTGATGTCAAGGGTTCGAGCCCCTTCAGTCGCTCCACTTTGTATTTTATAATTTTTAATTAAGGGATCAATAAATGTTTATGGTAATGATGCTTCTTTTAGTTTTAGCGGTAGTTCCTTTTGTTTTAGGATTTTTTCCTCGTGGCTCAGAATGGTTGATGCGACCAAGCATGTATTTAAACCTATACCTTTTGTTTATGGCTAACTTGGGAATGAAAGTAAAAGATTTCGTTTCAGCCAAACTGTAATTTATGGGATTAGGATTGTGCCAGTTGCACGAGAGCCTAAGCTCATTGTCGGGTGCAACTCCTGATTAATTCCACCAAACTATTGTTATATTCTTATTGAGGATTCAAATGAATAAAAGTATTTTAGCAGGGTTAGTTGCTCTTGGTATTGGCTCATTGTGTGATAAGCCCAAGCCCATTGAAACTTTAGCGCCTAATCGCATTGAAATTAAAGCTAATAATTTCTTGTGCGGTAGCATTGAATCCATTGACAATAGCGGTCAGAACCTTATTCTAACTAACGTTATCCTCCGCAAAGATCAGCTTGCTGAAATTTGGAGCGGAGGTTTTGTTGTTAAACCTGCGCAGCGTATTGGTATGCGCTTCGAGATCTTCAAAGATGGCGCGCTCATTCGAACGTTTGATAATGTTTGGGTTGAAGAGATGTCGCCTTACCAGGAGGGCAGAGATTCAATTTCTATTGCACGCATGGAGTGCGTTGTCGAAAATACTGACGAACAACCCGAGCAGGCTTTTAAAACAGAAATCATTATTAAAGCTGGTGGTCGCGTCGTCGGCGCCGTTCAATCGCTCAAAATAACTGAAGATGTGAATGTTAATCACGTTAAAATTACAGCCGCTAGAGTAAGATTTGATCGCGCTAGAATTGCCGAAGCTTTTAGCAGGGGTTTTATTCACGCCGCTTCTCAAAGATTTCCGCTTCAGATTGAAATTAAAGATGCTGGAACCATTACATCAGTAAATAATGTTTGGGTTACAGGTTTAAACCAGTCTTATCAAACTGCCGAATGGATCATTGTCGATCAGTTCGATGCCGAATGCGAATCCATTAATAGCCTTAAAAGATTTTAAATGAAAACCTATAAAGCGATTCTACATTTTAATAAGCCCGGTTCTTCAAAGGGAAAACCCTGGACCGTTCATTATCGAAACGTTTGCTATCTAGTTTCTAGAATTGAATTGAACGTTCCAATGATTTCAGAATGGAAGCCAGAAAAGAAAAACAACCCGCGAGCATTTTTTACTGCGCAGGTTGCTTCAATCTTAATTAAAGATGATGTGGCAATCTTATCTTAGCGTCTATAGAATTTAGAATTTTTTGATTCTTGCTTCCACGCAGGCATTTCTTCTCCAAAGATTTGACCAACAACGCCCTCTCTCATTACAATAAGGTAGCCGCCTTTCGTCATGGAGAAAGGCTTGGTAAGTTTTCCAAGATAATCAAATGGGGCGTCTTCAGCCGTAGCCTGAGGATCAAACCAAACTGGAAGCACAAAGTTAGACACAGAAACTAAAGTACCATCAGTTAGTTTGATATCATAAGAGTCGCCTTCAACCGGATCACCAAGCTCAAGGGCGTATGCACTACCTTTAGCCGTCATTGGACCATCAGCCCAAAAATTAGCATATCTATCTCCAAACATCTCACAAACTTCATGAGAGAGAACTGATGCGACACTAACAGTTTGATTGTTTTTAGGATCACGAAGAACCGCGCCCCCATTATCTAAAACTGGTTTAACGAAAACGAAAGCATCAACAACATCATTGTCTAGAGAGTGATAGCCTAGTGCTCCGGCAACTGTTGAATTATCCATCATCGTAACAATCCAGGCATTTGCTGGAATTTTTGTTTTATCAACGTAAAAGGCAACCTTTATTGCTTTTGAATTCCATGCCGGGCAAACATGCCAAGACATTTGTTTTTGAATCGCTCCGGTCATCTTTCGAACTTCTTCGTTAGTGATTAAAGTGCTTTCATTAATTACGGCTATTAACATAGTTTATCTCCTAGCAATATAACAATTTATCACCCGGTTATATAGCTGAGTAGAATTTGAGGATCCCAATGAATAAAATTAGCGCAGAGCAAATTAAAGAGTTACGATTTTTAACCCAAGCCGGCATGGCTGCTTGTAAAGATGCCTTGGTTGAAGCCGAAGGTGATATGAATAAAGCGGTTGATATTGTTAAGGCTAAAGGTCTTCAGAATGTTACCGCACGCTCGGGGCGCGTAGGCTCTGAAGGTCGAGTTGCGATGAATATAACTTCAAACAAGGTAACCTTGGTTGAGGTTAATTGTCAGACTGATTTCGTAGCCAATAGCCCTGGCTTTGGAGATTTCGTAGAGCAAGTCTCTGCATCTTTGGGATCAATAGATCTTTTCAAATTTGATGGC
>Ga0315289_10006627_pt1 | contig 17004 bp, 14 predicted proteins | sample YL17G11_40_MG_FD_203452 | JGI IMG/M metagenome (GOLD analysis project Ga0315289, IMG submission 203452) | Sediment microbial communities from Yellowstone Lake, YNP, Wyoming, USA - YL17G11_40 | ecosystem: Environmental > Aquatic > Freshwater > Lake > Sediment | place: USA: Wyoming | collected... | reverse complement strand
CAGAGCTTTCATTCGCGCATCGCATCACCCGGTGCTGAAGGGAATCAAAGAGGAAGACCTGGCTTTCTGGGGCGAAGACCCGTATACCGCCATGGAGGGTGATACCAATGTCGCGACTCTGATGTACCGGAAGAACGATGCGAAAAACACGCTCTTTATTCTCGAATCCGGCGATGGCGGATTCGGTCTTGGGACCCTCGACTATTCCCCGCTCTTTGAGCATTGCGAAGGCAAAGGGCTGGCCCTGGCCTGCCAGCTACGCATCAGCGACAAAATGGCCGATACTCCTGCCGCGGAAATGCTTTTCCTTAACCTGCTCAGGCGCGCGGATTCCTACCGGGTCCCGGCCGATGATGCGCCGATAATCGCCGCGGGCGCCGATGTACCGTCGATTGACGAACATGCCGCGGCCGCGAAAAACGGTCGGACCGTTATCGTCAATGCCGCCACGCCCCAGGCTCTGGCGGAATGGTCCAACGCGCTCGGCGTCAAGCTGGCTTGCAGGAGAATTGATGAAACGTATCAGGCCATACGCGTGTCCGATGCCCCCTTGCTGTACGGCGTGAACAACGAGGACACCTGCGGCATCGAAACGTGGGCCTATGCTCCGCAGGCAAAAGAGAATTTCACGATCGGCAGCGAATTCATCGACTATGCCGACGGCATTGAACCGTTGCTCGAAACGCCGGATGCGAGCTGTTTAAAAGAGCTGTTTGTGAAGAACGGTTTGTCGGAATCGCTGCGCGCATTCACGGTGTCCACGACCCTGTTTGTCAACAAGGCGGAGAAAGCGATCGTGCTGGGCCGTGTCATGGCCGGGAGCGGCGCGGTTATTTTCAACCAATTCAACCCGCCATTTGACAAACGCCTGCGGTTCCAGCGTCTGGCGAACCGGCTGGCCGCCAATCTCGGCGTTATCGCGGATGGCCCGAGCTTATTCGACGGCTCGCGCAGCATGCAGACCAGCGCCATAAGCAACGGGTATCCGCGCGAGGTACTGGTTTACAATGGGCCCTGCGACGGTGACGCGGAAACGGCGATGATTTCCTGCACGGTTCAAGGAGAAAAGAAGGTCCCCGGCAAGGTATTCAAGGAAACCGCGCCTCAATCTTTTATCATGTTCAGCGATAAAGGCGTCTGGAAGGCAAGCGGCTACGACATGGCCCACGATGTATGGATCTACTATTGCATCGATTCTCCCACACCGCGGAAAAGCGCCCTGTCCAACCTGGGGATCATCAATCCCGAAGTATTCACGTTCATGGACATCGAGGGCGAGGGGACGGTGGCATTGATTGTCAATGGTCAAGAATACGAACCAGTGACGGCGATCGACGGCAAAGCCACCGTTGCGGACATTTCGCTTGAGCAGGGCGAAAACCGTATCCTGGCCCGCTGGAAGCCGGTTTCCGAAAAATCAACTCTGCATATGAAATGGCGGAATATCATGCGCGAGCCGGAAGCGGGATTCTTCATGCATTATTGAGAGCACGGCGATTGTTGCGCACCGTCCGGCCGCCGCAAACGCGCAGCTGTCAACGTCCCGCCGCTACTTTCCGTACCGTCTTCGCGCCGTTGCCGTTGACCGCGACGATATACATCCCCGGCGCGGGAATGCGGACGTCGGTGCGCACGCCGGCGCGCGCGCTGCTCTCGGTCACCAACCTCCCGGACATATCGAGCAGCGAAACGGTCGCCTGTCCCGCCGCGATCGTCACGCCGAGCGTTGTGCCGGTCCGCACGAGGGAAAATGCGTTCGGATCCCGGGAACGCGCACGCGGCGCCGTGGGCTCCGCGGCCGTCTGGACTTTGCTGAAGGAGAATACCCAGTCCGTCAATCCCGGCGTGCTGTAGGCCGCGTCCCAGGAATTGTGGCCCAGGTTGCTGTACCAGGTGTGTTTGGGGGTCCCGCCGGCGCGCGTCATAGCGTCGATCATGCAGACCGAATTGGAAAAGGGAACGGTGCCGTCGTCCTGCGAGTGAAACGCCCACACGCCCACCCTGCCCTGCACGATGCGATAGGCCTTGGATGAATCGCCGCCGCCGCAGATCGGCACGCCGGCGGCGAATTTGTCGGGGAACCGGGTGATCGCGTCCCAGGTGCCCCAGCCGCCCATGGACAGGCCGGTTATATAGAATCGCGAAGTGTCAAGAGAATAGCGTCGCTTGATCGTATCGATGACATCCATGGCCATCTTGAGCGGCTCGAATATCGCCACCCCCGGCGGTGTCCCGGCAATCGAGATGCGGCATGCGCAATTCTGCTCTCCCCATCCCCAATTCACCCACATCCAGTTGCCTTTAGAGTCCCAGCCCGGACACTGCGGCGCCATCACAAAACAGGGATGTTTCGCCTGGGTCGTTTCCGCGGCAAAAAGATACGCGCCTGCGCCGGCCTGGCTCTGATTGTCGGTTCCCGCCTGTCCCGCGCCATGCAGAAAAACCACCAACGGATATTTATTGGCGGCGGCATAGTTCTTTGGCACGAAAAGACGATAGGGGAGTTTGCCGATGACATAGGCTGTATTTTGATAGGTGAGAGCCTGAAAATCGGAGAGCGAAACAGCATAATTCTGGAGCGCGATCGCTAAAATCACAATAGCATGCCTCATGGGGAGATCTCCTTGTCCGGGATGGGGGATATGATTATTATTAAGTACTCCATCCAGGATGTTTCGGATATGCTATTTGGTTTATATGTTGTTCTATCTGCTATATTACAATCAATCCCATGACCGCGCCAGCATCCCTTCCTTTCCAGATCACCTCCCGCCTGCCCATGATGATCAAGCAGGAACCGCGGGATATGCTTCCCCCGGTACGCATTATCGCAAAACAATACGGTATATCCCCGGCTACGGTGGTCAAGGCCATTGCCCTGCTGGCAAAAGAGGGCCTGATCGAGCCGCGCCGCGGCAAAGGCATTTTAATCGCGCGTTTCGAGGAGCGTCGAAAAGCAGGCGTCGAAACCGCGACGGCGACATCCGAAGCCCGCATGGCCGATACGTTGCGAGCGACCGTGCTCGACGGCACGCTGCGCATCGGCAACCATCCGCAAAGTATATATATGCATAAAGATCCCCGATCTTCATCTCAACAGCGGAGGGGAAAGTGCGTCCATCTCGCGCATCGCTTATCAGTCTTCTCGCGATCGCAGCATACGCGCATTCCGCTGTCTACCAGGTCGGCCCGTCGCGGCAATATGCAGCGCTCCAGGATGCCGTCAGCCTGCTTAATCCCGGCGACACCGTGCTGGTGGACGGCAATCACACCTATGCCGGCGGAGTGAGTTTCCGGCGCGCCGGGTCCGCGCAATTTCCGATTGTCATCAAAGGAGTCCGCATCAGCGGCAACCGGCCGATCATCTCGGGAGGGACCAATACCGTCGCCTTCATATCCGGCGATCCCTATACCAATGGCGCGGACCATTATGTATTCGAAGGCTTTGAGGTGACGGGCGGATCGAGCCGCGGCATCTATCACCAGGCGGATGACTTGACAATACGCGATGCACTGGTGCGCGATTGCCCGCTGCAGGGCATTCTGGGCGCGGACCAGGGCTCGGGAAAATGCCTCATCGAATTCACCGAGGTGCGCACCTGCGGCAGCGGCGACCGCAACCACCAGATCTACATGGCCACGGACGAAGTGCACCATCCGGGCTCCGTGTTCCGTCTCCAGCATTGCTACATCCACGACGCCAACGGCGGCAACAATGTCAAGAGCCGCGCAGAACGAAATGAAATCTATTACAACTGGATCGAAGGCGCCTATTATCACGAGCTGGAATTGATCGGGTGCGACGGCGGGGACACCGGCAATATCCGCCTTAAACGCGAAGATTCGGATGTGGTGGGAAACGTTCTCCGCAAAACGGCGACCGCGGCCGGCAACGACTCCAATTTCAGCGTCACGCGCATCGGCGGCGACGGCACCGGCATGAGCCATGGCCGCTACCGTTTCGTCAATAACACCATTCTCGCCGGCACCGGCGCCGTGTTCCGCTGTTTCGATTCGCTCGAAAGCGTGGAGATGAGCAATAATGTCTTCTGCGCCAGGGCGCAGAACAGCATCAACCTGATGCGCACCGTGGAAGCGGCATGGACCGTGGGCGCGGCCATAATCGCCGGGTGCAATAACTGGGTGGCGCAAGGGGCGCAGAACATTCCCACCCAATGGTCCGGCACCATCACCGGCGCCGACCCCGGATTTATCAGCAAGGCGGGCGCTGATTTCCGGCCCGCGCAGAACAGCCCTCTTGTTAATGCGGGCGTCGCGCCAACGGGGCCTGCCGGGTATCTCTTCCCCACCCCGCTTTATCCACCCGTCTGCATGCCGCCGCAACACATGGTCGCGGCCGCCGCTATTCCGCGCACGATCACCGGCGCCATCGATATCGGCGCATTCGAATACGCGCCGGCGAGCATCCTGCGCCAGCCGCGCGAGCAACCGATCGCAACCCGGGACATCCTTTCCGCAGCACGGCCGGTTTATGACTGCCGCGGCCGGAGCATCGGCGCCGATGCGCGCGCAGGGCATGTTGCGATCATACGCATGGAACATGGCTCGCGGCTGCACGTATCATTCGCGGGACATTCGACAGGCCGCGGGAATTGACCCCCGTACGCAGTATGAGTATTTTAGATCGTTAGCGAAGATCTGCCGTTGCGATGCATCGGCATGCCCCGGGCGCTCCGCCGGCATGACGATATTGCCGGCACCACAAGGGAGCAGGCGTGAGCGACACGCGTACGGAATCAAACACCGAAACCATGCTGGTCAAACTCGCCGTGGAGCGGGATATCCTCACGCAGGAGCAGGTTGACTCGTGCAAAGAGCTCGTTCGCAAATCGAAAAAGATCGGGCTCGATACCTCACTTAAAGAGGTCCTTCTCAAGCAGGGCTTTCTTACCCAGGAACAGCTTGAAGAACTCGAGCATATCAGTGAGCATGCTGAAAAGGGCGATCTTTTCGGGAATTACCGGCTGGCAAGCCTGCTGGGAGAAGGCGGCATGGGCAAGGTATACCAGGCCGTTCACGAATTTACCGGAAGGACCGTTGCGCTCAAGGTCATCGGCGATACGCAGAACAAGGAGCGCACGAATTCCATCCGCTTTCTTCAGGAGATCCGGGCACTGGCCAAGCTCAACCATCCAAACATCACGCGTCTCTACGATGCGGGCAGAATCAAGCGCACGTTCTTTTTTGCCATGGAGCTGGCCGACGGCGGAGCGCTAAAGCAGCGGGTGGAAGCCGGCCGCGGACTGCCGGAAAAAGAGGCGCTGGGGACCATCCGTCAAATTGCCTCAGCCCTTGCCTACGCCCATGATAACGGCGTGATCCACCGCGACGTGAAACCCGAAAACATTATTCTTGACAAACAGGGCATCCCCAAATTGACAGACTTCGGTCTTGTCATGCACCAGGATGAAAACCACCTCACGCTCACGCAGGAAGGCGCGCTTGTGGGTTCGTATCATTATACGTCGCCGGAACAGGCGGACGGGAGTCGAGATGTTGATGGACGGGCGGATATTTATTCGCTGGGCGCCACGCTGTATTTCACCCTTACCGGCCGCACGCTGTACCTTGGCAATACGCCCGCGGATGTCCTTACCCAGCATCTGGCCGGCAATTGGGTCTCGCCGCGAAAACACAATCCGCGCATCTCTCGGCAGACCGTGAAGCTCCTGCGCAGGATGCTCATGCGAAACCGCGAAAAGCGCTATCAGTCAATGCATGAGCTGCTGCATGCCATGGATGAAACGCCGCTGTCGGCGCGCATCAAGCCGATCGCAATTCTCGTTGCCGTGGGAGCGGGAGCTTTCCTGCTGGGCATGATTGCAGAACTTGCATTCCGCCTTTTATAGCGGATTATGCCCTGGACGTTCCTTCCGTGCCCGCCCTGCAATCCGCAATCACGATCTCAAGCCATTTCGCGCGACAGATCGCGCAGGCGCGCGATGCGTTTTTCCATGGGAGGATGCGTGGAAAAGAGTACGGCGAGTCCGCCTTTGAATGGATTGACGATAAAGAGATGTGAGGTTGACGGCGTCGCCAGCTGCATGGGCATGCGCGAGGAATAGGCGTGCAGCTTCTCAAGCGCCGCTGCCAGTGCCATGGGTTTGCCGCTCAGCCGGGCACCGGATTCGTCCGCCGCATATTCCCTGCTGCGCGAAATGGCCATCTGGATGAGCATGGCCGCCAGCGGCGCCATTATCGCCATGGCCAACGCACCGATCATATTTCCCCCGCGGCTATCATTGTCCCTGCCGCCCATACCGCCGAACATAGCGCCCCATTGGAGCATATGCGCGATGTACGTGATGGCGCCGGCAAGCGTCGCGGCTATGGAGCTGATCAGAATGTCGCGGTTGCGCACATGGGCCAGCTCGTGGGCCATGACGCCTTCAAGCTCCTCCTCGCTGAGAAGGCGCAGGATCCCGGCTGTTGCGGCCACAGCCGCATGATCTGGATTTCGGCCCGTGGCAAAGGCATTCGGTGACTCTTCGGGAATGATGAAGACCCTGGGCATGGGCATATTGTTTTTAGAGGCCAAACGCTCGATGACGCGGAAAAGCTGCGGTGCGTCCTGCGCGTCGATCTCCTTGGCGCGATACATCATCAGCACGATTTTATCAGACCAGAAATAGGAGACGAAGTTCATGATGCCGGCAAAAATCAGCGCTATCAGCAGACCATGCGAGCCGCCGATGTATTGGCCAAGAAACAGGAATACGCCGGTCAGCGCACCGAGAAGCAGCGTGGTTTTGAGATAATTCATGGAAAATCCTCCATTTATGAGTAAAATATACGATTATGGGACGGCAATTATTGATTTCGGATTCGCATCAACGGCGCTGCATTATAAATTGAAATACAGCCCGAGTTGCGGCGCCTGGACCGTATGAATGCGGAAACCCGTGCCGTTGTCCCGCAGCGTGCCATCATCGTTCACATGAAAACCGAGTGACACCACGGAGACGGAAAGCCTCGCGAAAATGCTGCTGCTCAGATGAACATCCAGGTTGACCGGCATGCCCACGGAAAATCCACCCTCGGACGGATCAAAACCAAGGCGCATGGTGATGTCGGGCCCCAGACTCAAGACGAAGGGCTGATTGTCGATCACATGGAAAAAGAAGCCGCAGCCGGCGACCAGGCCGAACGGGGTATTATTCGCTCCTTCATCATGCGCCACGCTGAATCCGGCGCGCGGATTGATTTCAAAGGTCGGCGTTGGCATCAGCACCAGAGACGGAACGACTTCCATGGCAAAATGATCGTTATTGTTGCCGTTCTGACTCCAGAAATCCAGGGACAGATTCCCACCGATTGCCGTTTCGGCCTGAATGCAGAATGCCCCGGCGAGGACCATCAATACGAGTGTGCGCATAATTGCTCCTTTAAGCATAAGGTGTCAGAAATATACCTATCGCCTCATATGATTGAAAACCATACCGCGCGATTATATTATAGTTAAAAGGCCCGCCGGCCGCCAGAAAGGGGGAAGATCACGATGCGTCATCCCGCATTCTTCCGCATTTGCTGCGCGCTGATCGCTTTTGCATGGGGTTTTCCCGCACATGCCGGCTACGGCGACACCGTGTCCGGCTATTCCGATCTTCCATCCTGGAATGAACGATGTATCATCGTGCTCACCAATGTCGTGCGCATGGACCCGCAGGGATTCAAGGCAGCGTACCTGAACTCCTACAACATTCTCCTTGCGTCAAATTATCCCGCCGTTCCACCCCTCTATTGGGACCTGTCGCTCAATCGCTGCAGCCGCTTTTATGCGCAGGACATCTCGGGTTGCGGATTGCAACAGAACCATGTCACCTGCGCCGGCGCCTCGTTCCAGAGCCGTTTTTATTCGTATTATAAAGACAGCCCCACGGGCGGCGAAAACGCCGCCACCGGCAAGGCCACGGCGCTGGAGACCATTATCCAGTGGCTCATGGACGGCACGCCGCCGGCAGCGGACAACCCCAATGACGGCGGCGGCGCTGATGGACATCGCGAGAATATCATGGACGGCAGATATCACGAAATGGCAGCGGGATATGCCTATAATAGCGGCGTGCAATGGTATCATTTCTGGGTCGAGGATTTCGGCGGCGCGCGAAGCACCTATGCTCCGCACCATATTCCGGCCGGCGCGCATTTCTTCATGGAAACCGGGAAGACCACATTCCTGGCGAATTATTATGATTCGCTGGGCCGGACCCCGCAGAAGACGACCGTAGTGATCGACGGTTCATCAAAAGCCATGGCGCTCTGGCTGGGCAGCGCCGGCAAAGGGACCTACCGGTATATCGATTCCAAAGCCGCCTCCTGCCGCCAGTATTATTTCATATTTACCGATGCGAATGGGACGGTATGGAAGCTGCCCGAAAGCGGCTCGTATGTCACCTCGGGAGAAGGTTCCTGCGCGCAGAATTACACCGGATCTCAGGCAACGTGCATTCGGTGTAGCGTCGGCAGTGCGCGTGATGGGCGGCGCGATTTCATTGCCGCGATGCATGATGGTGTGCGCGTTTCAGGACTGGCCGCCGATCAATCGACGTGTATCGTTGACGCAAGGGGGAGAATTGCCGCGTATCGCGCTGCGTCCGGCAGCGATGCGGTGCGCCTGCCCGCGGGCGTGTATATCGCCGAAATCCATCCCAACGCCACGGCTGCGTGGCTATTCGTCGTGCGCTGAAATCAGCTTTCCTGGTCCGATGCGCGCGTAGGAATGACCGGTGCCGCGGCGCCGCCCGCGGGTCCCCAGGTAATTGACATATAAACAATCGCCGCCGCCGCCGCATTGGCGGCGATCAGCGACGCGGGTCCAATCAGGTTCCCCGGCAACGAGAGCGCAAGCGCTGCGTCCCCGGTAATCACCAATGCCGCCAGAAAAACGCTCTGGCCCGCGAGAATCGCCATGGGCTTGCGCTGCGCCGCGGCCACTCCCTCGCAGAAGGCCCGCACCGCCACCGACAGCGGATACACAGCCAGCGCCAGGGCGGCCATCTTTACCGCCGGCAACAGCCCGGCATCAAGGTGCTGGACCGTGACATAATAGAGCGTCACCGCTCCGGGCAGAATGAACAGCAGCGGCAGGACCCCCGTTGCCGCGCCGGCGATAAGGGAAAACCGGAACAGCGAGCGCCGGGGCACGGATTCCCAGAAAGCAATAACCACGGCCTGAAGCCGGGTGGCCGCGTAGGCCATGGGCCCGGCCAGTCCCACGGCCAGGTAATACACCGGAAGCATCTGCGCGGGACCGGCCGCGCGTGCGATGATCGCGCCGTTGACAATACTCGACAAGCTAAGAAAGAACCCGCCTATCGAAAGCGGCAGGGTAAAAAGGTACATTTCCCGGATGCCCGGCGGTGTTCCTTCTCCCGCAGACATTGCGCGCAGATAGACTGATGCGAATTGGCGGGAGATGATCACCTCCAGTGCAACGGGGATGGTCTGGCAGACCACGGCCCAGAGCGGCCCTACGAACCCGGCGGCGCAGAACAGCGGCGCCAGAAGAAGGGTAAGTACGATGCGTCCCATGGTGGCGGCGCTGGCGCGTCCGGTCGCCTTATTGATATACAGGACCACCTGATAGGGCGCGCGCAGGAAGAAGAGGAATTGCATGGGGATGGCGGCAAGCAGTGTGATGCGGGCGGGCATTTCAATGGCCGGCGGCAGCCGGATGAGCGTGCCGAACAGCCAGTGGCCGATTTCGGGGACGCACATGACCGCCTGCACAACGACCGTTATCAGGCCCAGCGTGCAATTCATCCGGGCGAACCGCCGGTAGCCACCTTGATTATTGGCAAACACCATGCCGGCGGTGATCGAACCGGCGCCGAGGGTGCCTAAAAGGAACATGACGCCGTTGGATTGCGCAAGGCCGGCCAGGTTCAGCGGGCCGCCCTGGCCCTGCGAGGCCACGATGGCCACCAGCGGATAGCTCAGGGATTGCGATGCCGCCTGCAGCGCCAGGGGCCAGAAATAGCGGGCAAGATCACCGGTGCGGATGGATGCGGGCGGGTTCGAGACGTGCGTGGAGATCACGATGGACGGCCGTTTACGACATGGTCATGCGGCGGAGATGGTCGCGCACGATGTTGGTCCACCAGCTTTGAGGATTGATGCCGCAGAAATCGTTGAACGCCTTGGCGGCCTCGGTTTTGCGGGTCACTTTCATGGCGATCATGCCCATATTAAACAATCCGAACCAATGCTTGCTGTCTTTATCGATAAAGGCCTTGATGCATTCCCAGGCGCGCTCGAATTTCCCCTGCTGGTAATTGAGAATGCTGGCGCGCCACAGGTCGGATTTATCTGCTTTGTCAATCTGTGAACCGACACGCTGTTCCACCTCGGCAAACAGCTGTTTGAACTGTTCCTGCGTCAGGTTGAATTGCTGCAATTCGGGCGGACAGTAGATATCGTTCTTGCTGGGCGCAATTTCGTGTTCGAACCACTGGCGTGTCTCTTTGGGCAAAAGCTTGTAGCCGCGCGCCTCGGAGGTCATCCACGTCAGGTAGTCCTTGATAAGGCTTCCCTTGATCTGCAGGATTGAGCGCACTTTCTTAAGGTGCGGCAGCTTGCTGTACGACGTGACCATGATTTTGTCCTCGTCAACATCCAGGCGGTATTCGATGATGGCCGTGGCGATTGAGGCCATGAAGTTGCCGCCCGGCGGTGTCAGCGGCACGAGGAACCGGTTGTTTTTCCAGTCATACAACGCATTGCCGTTGCCGGGGATCAGAAGCAGCGACGGCTTGCCGAAGATATTAACGCGATCGTTGCGGAATATTTTCGGATCGAATTGCATGATATTGTCCAGGCAATTCTGCAATTCCTTGAAAGTGAAGAACGGTTCTTTGGGCCGCAGGATGGCAATGCTGGTGCCTTTAAGGCGCCGAGCGCACAGGAGTACCAGGTCGCGTATGTATTCGATTTCGGTATTCAAACGCGCTTCCACTTCGATGAGCGAGATGTTCTGCTGTTTCAGCTGTATTTCCTGGATCTCTTTTTCCATTTTCGCGACGCTGTCTTCCGTCTCGAGGAATTTGGTAAACTGCTCGGTCAATTGTTCTGCAATGGATTTGAGCTCTTTTTTCTTTTCATCAATCTTGATGCGCGTCATCAGCGCATCGTACCGGCCGGTCATATCGCGCAATTTGTTTTCGCGGGCCACCAGATCGCGCCGCTCCTGCACCGAAAAAAACTGGCCCTTGGCGATGGACCGGCGCGAACGCATGATACCCATGGCAAGCTCATCAATGGCCTCCAGACTGTCGATGAGGTCGGCAGTCGACGCATCGGCCGTTGATGCCAATTCATCCATGAAGGTCTCGCGGCGCGACTGCTGCAATTGCGCGATCTCTTTTTCGCAGCGGTGTTTCTGCCTGTCCGCTAAGCGGATATCGTTTTCCAGCAGTTCGCGGCGGTCATTTTCGCGGATGCGTTCATAGGTCGTTGTCAACCAGTCGGCGGCGCAATCGATTTTAATGTGCGGATAGGCCGCGCCTTCTTCCCGGATCTGCCGGCTGATCTGTTCGGCGTCTTCCAGTACTTCGGGGACAAGCCCGAAATTGACGAAATCAGCTTCCTTTTTTAAAAAATCTTCGGGCCCGCCTTTGTTCGCGCGGATGATTTGTCCCAACGTCTCCTGGATGATCGACCAGTAGAGCGCGCCGAGATTACGCTGGTTGAGCGAATTTGCGGGATCTTTTGCATATTCGCGGATCGGTTGCTGTGCTTTGGCGTCGAATTTCATGTATGTATCGACCTTGAGTGCGCATGGCAAACATACCATCGAGATAAATTCATTCAAAATTTTAAAGTATCGCCCGATGAATGTCAATACATTATCCGGATGAAAAACCGGCATAAAATTTTACATACAATCCTTCTTGCCTGCGATGAAAAGCCATGATACAATAATACCATCGTCGCCATCTGATAAGGAGCGGGACATGCACGACAAGCGCAAGCTGAAACGACGCCAGCTGGTGGTTAATCTGGAAATGGTTGATGTCAATACCCGGCAGTCTCTCGGCCGAATCGTAGACCTTACCACTGAAGGTCTGATGATGGTGAGCAGCAAGCCGATTGATCCGGGGACATTCGTGCAGGTACGCATCAGCCTTCCCGAGTCCGTGCTGGGAAAAAAGCATCTTGATCTTGATATGGAAAGCGTCTGGGGTAAACGCGACGTCAATCCCGATCTGCATACCACCGGCTTTCAATTTCTTGATCCCCGGGAAGAATCGCTTCAGGCCATTGTCGGGCTTATGGTCAGATTCGGGGAGCCGGAATAGATCCCGGACATCCTTTCTCCATGGTGCTTTTCCCGGGTATCGTGAGGATATTTTTTCTCTTTACTTTGCCATGCACGACCATATATAATTTAATCATACGCTGCAACGGTTCCTTATCAGGGAAGGGCCCGAGCGTTCTGAGTACCCTGGGAAAAGGGGGTGATCCTATTAGTAGTTACTTATTAATAGGAGCCTCCGGATGTACGTGCTAGCGCCACGCGCACCGGACTCCGTAAATCGTGAGGCCCCGCTTTCAAAGGCGGGGCTTTTTTTATGAAATCACCGCACGCAAAGCCTGTTTTTAGCGCAGGCGCTGCGGAAATTATATTTAATAGCCTTTTTTCCGACAGGAGGTTTTCATGGCTAAAAAGCTCTATGTAGGGAACATACCTTTCAAGGCAACGGAGGAAGGGCTTAAGACCTATTTCTCCCAGTGGGGTGAGGTGCAATCGGTCGCCATCATCACCGACCGCGAAACCGGCCGTTCCCGCGGATTCTGCTTTGTTGAAATGGAGAATGCGGACAAGGCGATCGCAGAAGCCAACGGCAAAGAATTCGAAGACCGCCGGTTGACGGTTAACGAAGCGCGGGAACGGCCGCCTCGTCAGGGTGGTTTCTGATACGCGCAGAGTTCGGTGCAGGCAGGTGCAGCGATAATCAAGGGATAATTAACATATGGAGGTTTTTCTATCATGGCAGATCGTGAAGTCGGCATCGTGAAGTGGTTCAACAACACCAAAGGTTTTGGATTCATCGGCCGTGAGCAGGGTGAAGACGTGTTTGTCCATTTCCGCAACATCCGCGGAGACGGCTACCGCACGCTTCAGCAGGGCCAGAAAGTTGAATTCACGGTAACGCAAAGCCCCAAGGGCTTTCAAGCCGAAGACGTGGCCGTTCTCAGCTAGCGCCGGATAGCCATGCTGCGTCCCGCGGCAGGGCATTCTGCATGTTTATTCCGCTCCTTCCGGGAACATTCGCAATCAAGGCATTCCGGCGTCTTTCATCGCGCCACGATAAAGCGCCGGTTGATGACCGTGCCGTTTGCGCGCACGACTAGGAAATAGGGTCCCGGCATGAGAGGAGCGGCATTCCAATATGCAGGGGCCGTGGCGACCGATGTCTGCCGTACGATTTTTCCGGAAACATCCATAATCGCGGCCTGAAACCGATCCGCACCTGTAAAGCGGACGCATATACGGCTGCCGCTTGCGATCAGCGACGCGTCCGGCACGCGCGACCCTATGGCGTTGACCAGGGGACGGACCGGCGACGCGATATCCGATGCATTAAAGTAGATGCAGCTCGGAAGATAATCGGGGCAGGTTGCCGTCAGCCGGATACTGTCGATGGATGGGTCAACGGCATCAAAGACCGCCGTGCCTCTATTCGTATAGCCGCGCAGGAACACTTTGTCCTTCTTATATGCGCACACCAGAACGCTGTCGACCGGCGGGGTGACGCTTACATGGTATTGCCCGCCGCGATTGACTATTGAGATCGCAAAGGTGTCCTGCGCCGTGGCGGAACGGGACCACATTTCCAGCTCCGGATCGCCCCAATGCTGCACGACGAACTGGCTGTACCGGTTGATGGTCATGACATTCGCAAGTTCATATGCCTGCGCGATACGATGGATGTTCTGAGTATTCAGCAATTGCGCGGCCTTGACATAATGTTCGGTGCGCATGGAGTAAAAGTCGACGGCCGACGCGCCGGTATACGAAACGCCGCCCCCATTGGGATTGACCAGAAAGCTTTTCGCAAAACACATCTGGGAGTCTTCCTTCATTTCCATGACCGAGCAGGAAATGGAGATGATGTTTGAATAATACTCGGACCGCATCTGCAGCACATCGTCCTGGGTGAAATTGGATCGCGGGGTGTTCGACCAGATGCGAATGGCGCTGGGTTTCCCATGAAACGAGAGGAAGGCCAGGTTGTAGCCACGCGAAAGCTGTTCACTCATCATCTGCGGCGTAAGTACGAGAGTATCATTCCGGATCCTGCCGTTGGGAAGGACCGAATCTTCGTACATTTCATAAATCGAGCTGGCGCGGAACAGCGAGGATGTATTCATGAAATACGGCCGGATCCCGTAATGCCAGAAATAGGTCACATCATCCATTTCCCATTCGGAGCCCAGCTGGTTCCACAGACCGAAAAGCTGGACGCCGGTAAAGAAAATATCGTCGGCATACTGCCGGGGCCGCGGAGTAGAGCGATACGCCATGATCTTATCGATCATGATGCGCGCTTCATCGGCATTTGATGCAGGCAGGCGGCCGATGTATACATCATTCCAGAGATCAACCCCCGACATCGCAGGCTCGACATGATCGCAGACATATTTCCCATCGGGTGTATAATGGCATTGCAGCTGGTATTCGACATCGCTCTCTTCATCGCCGATGATGCCGTTGTTGTCGGGGTCCCATTCGCCTTCGAGGCAGGCATAGTACAGATCTGAAATTATCACCGAATCATAGGGCCGGTAAACATCGCTGCTGTTATTATCGCGCGTGGGGATGAGCCTGAAGTCGCCGATGATGCAGACCCACATGGCGCCATCCTGGTAATGAGCGTCCTTGATGGCATTCCGGATCTTCTGCTGGATGTCTTTCCCTGTGCCGTATTTTGAAATCGAGTCGACGGTCATGATGCCGGTACGCAGTCCTTTTTCCCATTTCCAACTGGCCAGCCGTTCGGCCTGGGCGCGGATGCCTCTCTGTTCAGTGGTAACAATGAGGTAATCGATGCGGGCATCGGCACGGAACAGCGGGTCGGTTATACCGATGTTCGGGTAGGCGATGAACGCCGCGAGCATAATGATAGAAAAAAGATTTTGGATGCGCATGGTCTGATGTTCCCTTTTCATGGATATTCCGGTCACTTCGCGGCACTGTAAATCTGCTGATTGCGCGGATCAAACGTCTTGCCCGGAAACGAAACGATCCCGGCCAGCCACGTTTCGCCCAGGGCCATCGCCCGGTCCGGTGAAATGGTATAGAAGTTGACCAGCCCGTTTGTCAGAATCGAGCGGCCGACTCCGATATTCAGCTTGGGCGTGGCAGTGGCGCTGTCGGAGGGGCCGTCGAAATACCTTACCATCACCCGATAGGTCCCGTTCGGCAGATTCAATGCTTCCACGCAATCGGATTGATAATAGGTGTACAGTTGATCATCCAGGCCGATCATACGCTGGTAGGTATTTCCCGAAAAAGAAGGATTATCGGCATCATCGCCCTTGACGCCCCAATCGGGATTGCGGTTGCGCCAGTAGCAGGTGTCATTGTTCGCGATATTGACGAAATAGATGTCCCAGTCGATATATTCGGTCTGTTCGTGGCGGATCCAGAAGGTATCGCCATCCAGGGCGATAAACGGCAGAGTATGGCTGTAATAATCATTGACGAGCAGATTTTTGCCGGTGGTGATAAGTGCATAGTTGACATACGATTGAGAAAGGCTGCTGCTGTCAAGTATGCAGAACCGCATTTTGAGCATGCCGTCGATCATGATCGTGAAGGTATCGATGCCGACGCGGTCGATGCACTCGGTTTCGGCCCGTCCTTTTACCGGAATAGTATCGTACACCGGCGATCCATTATGAAGGACGCGAACGGGCTTTTCAACATTATTGTACTGCATCCGATAATCGGCATGCAGGCAGGTAGCTATGTTGAATTTCAGCTGGATGGTTTTTGCGTTGCTGAAAAAAAGACGGCATTTCTCGAGACTGGCAAGGTCTTTAAGAAGCATATCCGTACGGCAATCGTAGACGAAGGCATCCGTTACCGCGATTGAATCGGATGAGCTGTCGGTGGCGGCGTCATCGATGTTCAGAGGGGAGGTATGTATCACAGTGGGCACGACCGCGGTATCGCCGGCTTCAATTTGAATAGATATGGAAGTATCGCCGATCGACAATTCGTAGGTCCCTTCCGGAACATTATAAAAGGTATAATTGCCCGATGAATCGGTATAGGCGATAAAATTGGTCCCGAAAATAATCACGGGAATGTGCCTGCAGCCGAGTCCGGATGCATCGACCACTTTGCCTTTGATCGTGACAGCCATATGTTGGCTATCAGGCGCCTGGGAAGCAGAAAGGGGATTTTTATTGATTGTACATCCGACGCTGAGCAGGAGGGCAAGGGAGAGAGCTGTGAGTCGCATACTGATATTCCCTTCAATTTATTGTTAATCGCTTAATCTATTTCATAAATCATTATACCAGAATTAAATTTGAAAGTCAAGTCTTTTGTGTGTCAAAATTAAAAATATTTGTGAATATTTAACAATGCCACTTAATTCATTGATTTTAAATAATTTATATATTGCAATAAGTATAATAAATTGACATAACAATACTCTTATGTGTCTTTAGATTTACAATAGATAGTAATAAAGTAAATTGAATTATTAATCGATTAAACTTACATTAGGAAATTATTTTGTGGATCTCCTGGAAAACGTATTATGGGTCGGGTACATCATATTGCAGAATACCCGCAATGAACTCGATAAATTTGTGATTAAAGAAACAAGGGGGGGGGTTAAAAAGCGGACATTTCAGTAGCTCAGCCAACCACCTGCATGCTTGTCACGGCGAGCTGATTTCTTTTCGTCTATTCGTGCGAATGGCAGAACAGGATTTCCAGCATAGCGAAGGTCAGACAGCCACTTC
>Ga0315289_10006626_pt1 | contig 17006 bp, 10 predicted proteins | sample YL17G11_40_MG_FD_203452 | JGI IMG/M metagenome (GOLD analysis project Ga0315289, IMG submission 203452) | Sediment microbial communities from Yellowstone Lake, YNP, Wyoming, USA - YL17G11_40 | ecosystem: Environmental > Aquatic > Freshwater > Lake > Sediment | place: USA: Wyoming | collected... | reverse complement strand
TGCCGCGCCCCCCCGAGGACCGTCGCTCGCCTTCTCGGGCACGAGGTACTGCGGGGCGTCGGTCAGCGTCATGACAAAGCCGTCCTTGCCGGCGACGACCGGCGGCCGCGCGTCGCCCGTGTGGCCGGTGACCTGGAAGCGGCCAGGGCCGCCGGGAATGGTGACGGCGTGCGGTTCCCTGGCCGCAGTCCAGGCCGCCAGCCGGGCATCGGCGCCGTTCGAGAAGGCGAGCACATAATCATCGTGGCCGCCGGCGGCCACGCGCTTGCTGAAACGGAAGCCCGCCAGGACCGTCGTCAGCGTCTTGGCCGCCAGGTACGCCGGCTTGGGGTCGTACACCGGGTCGCGGCCGGCGTTGTACGGATGCTTGACCGTGCCGAAGTGGTGCTCCGCCTCTTTCGGGTCGGCCCCGTCGTCGTGCCAGTCGTACCAGATCGAGAGCGGCACGTCGCTGGCCAGGTTCGTGAGCCACTGGCGCGGCAGGTACTTGCCTTGCTTCTCATCATCAAAATCCTTCCATACGGAGGAGTAGCCCCACTCGCCCGAGACGACGGGGATGCGCTTGCCCTTGGGGGCATACTTGTCGATCAGATTCCGCAGGCGCGTGTAGTCGCCGGCCACGGTCTCGGGCGGCTCCTGCCGATACGGGTGCACCGAGACCGCCGACCAGTATTCCAGTAGGCCCGCCTTGAAGCACTCCTCGACGAACGCCGGGTCCATGCCGCTCGTGGCCGGCCCGATGTACGATTCGGCAGGGGCAACGCGGCGGATGGCCTTGCCGACCTCCAGCGCCAGCAGGACGTAGTCCTTGACGTTCGGCTTCGGCTTCCAGAACTGGATGTTCGGTTCGTTATACATCTCCCACAGGATGCCCTTGCCCTTGAAACGGTCGACCGCGGCGGCGGCCCACGCGGCAAAGGCCTTGCGGCCCTCATCGGAGCAGGGCGAGAGGCCGCGATCGTACAGCCGGTTGGAGTAGTCGAGGATGAAAAGGGCCTTGATGCCGTGCGGAGCCAGGGCCGCCATCAGCCGGTCGTAGGCGCCGAAATCGTACTTGCCGGCCTGGCGCTCGGTGCCGTCCCAGCCGAAGTCCATGCGGACCCAGCGGAAGCCGCCCTCGGCCAGCATCTTCATCTCGCCCGGCCTGGGGTCGCAGAAGTGGATGTTGACGCCGGTGCCGTCGGGCAGGACGGGCGCGGCCGGCGGCCCGGCGGATTGGGCCATCGTGCACGAACACGCCGAGAGCGAAAAGGCCGCCACGAGAACCGAGATCGCCAGAGCCTTCATGGGTCCACCTCCGCTGTGGCACAACCGCCCCCGGGGGCGCGTGCCTTCGTGCTCTCTGCTCCGTCGCTCGCCACTTCAGGGCGCCACCGGTTGCTCGCAACCAGTGCGTCTCAACAGCACGGCTTGCGAGCAAGCCGTGGCACCCGTCATCTCAGGTGCGGCGGAACAGCAGTTTTCTCGATGGCCGCCGGGCGCTGCTGGATGCGGCGCAGGCGCGCCAGGTCGAACTTCGGCCGCCGGTCGAAACGGTAGATGCCGTTCTGCTCCTGGTACACGTCGGTCAGTTGCGTGTAGCAGTAGCCGAACATGAGCGGGTTATCGAGCAGGATGCCGCAGAGCCGCTCGAACCGGTCGTAGAACTCCTCGAGCGTGTTCGGACGCCGCCCGTAACCCCACGAGGTATCGCCGGGCTTCACGTCGGGGTTCCACCAGATGCCGCCGAACTCGCTCACGAAGAACGGCTGGCCGAGGTACGGCGTGTTCGAGGGCCAGTCGGGGACCGGCGGCGGGTAGGGCTCGCCGTCGGCCAGGCCCGCGTGGTTGGCCCGGAACTTCTCGGGGTCCTGCTCGTAATCGTGGCAATCGTAGACGTCGGTCTCGAGGACGCGGTGCGAGTAGCCCGACGTGTCGAGCACCGGCCGCGTCGCGTCGGTCGCCTTCGACGCGAGGAACAGGCCCCTCGTCACGTCGTCGAGCGCCCGCGGGCGGTCGGTGATCCGTTGCGAGGTCTCGTTGAGTGGGCACCAGCCGACGATCGCCGGGTGCGAGTAATCGCGGGCCAGCACCTCGAGCCACTGGGTGATGTACGTCGCCGAGGGCTGCTGGTGGTCGCCGTCAGGCCCGAAACCCGCGCAGCCCCAGTCGGCGAACTCGCCCCACACCAGGTACCCCATACGGTCGGCGTGGTAGAGAAACCGTTCCTCGAACACCTTCTGGTGCAGGCGGGCGCCGTTGAACCCGGCGGCCAACGCCAGGTCGATGTCGCGGGCCAGCGCCGCGTCAGTCGGCGCGGTCAGGATGCCGTCGGGGTAGAAACCCTGGTCCAGGACGAGCCGCTGGAAGACCGTGCGGCCGTTGATCTTGACGGCCTTGCCGTCGATGGCCACGGACCGCAGGCCCGCGTAACTCGCAGCCCGGTCAATGACGCGGCCGGCGCCGTCGGCAAGTTCAATCTCAAGATCGTAGAGGTGCGGATCGCCCGGCGCCCACAGTCGGCGGCGACTGGCGGGAATCGCAAGATCCACGCGCGGCGAGAAATCGCTGACCGGCGTCGAGGCTCGGGCAACCTCGCCCGCCGCGTCGCTCAGCGTCGCCCGCAGCGTCAGGCCCCCGCGCCACCCGCGGATCGGCTGCTCGAGCCGCAGGAGGGAGTTCCCGACGTCGGGGGTCAGGCGCGGACGCGCCATGTGCGTCTCGGGCACCGGCTCCATCCACACGGTCTGCCAGATGCCGGTCGTGCGGATGTACACGCAGCCGTACCGGTTGTACCGCGGCGACTGCTTGCCGCGAGGCTGAGGCAGGCGGCAGTCGTCGCGTGCCCGGACGACGATGACGGCACGCCGGCCGGGCGCGGCCGCGCCGGCAAGGTCGCACGTGAAGGGCGAGAACCCGCCGCGGTGACGGCCCACTTCCTTGCCGTTCACCCACACAGTCGCGTCGTAATCGACCGCCTGGAAGTTGAGGAGCACGCGCCGTCCGGCCCATGCCTTCGGGATTGTCACCTCGCGGCGGTACCACACGGCGGGCATGAAGTCCTCGTTGCCGACGCCCGAAAGGGGCGACTCCGGGCAGAAGGGCACGAGGATGCGGCCGGAGAGGCGGCGGCCGACCAGCCCGCGCTCCAGGCCGCTGTCGCCGGCGTCGATCTCGAACTGCCACGTGCCGTTCAGGCACAGCCAATCGGGCCGGACGAACTGCGGACGCGGGTACTCCGGACGTGGAACCTTCGGCAAGACCGACGCCTTGCGCTTAACCACGCTCGACACCCCTTTCTGCGGCAATAGCAGTCGGAAACGTGGCAGACAATGTAACACGTGCCGGCGATTTCGCAATCGTGTCTCGGGCAGGGAATCTCACGCCGCCGATGCGAAGGACGGCTCGGAGGCCGGCGCGCGGCTCGCCGCCGCAGGGAAGGTCACGGCCGCCACCAGCGAGAGCACACATCGGACCATGGCCTGCATCCTCCACACCCGGCGCCACCCCAGCGCCCTGCGGCACGCCGATTGCCGGGTGGCATGCCAACGGCATCGGTTCGGTGGGCATGCACGCCCACGCAAGGACGGCGTGGGCATGCCACCCGGCGATCCCGCAGTCTCCGTGCGACGGAGCCCCAGGGCCGGGTTACTGGTTGAACTTCTCGATCATCTGCCGGATCTTCTCGGGGTTGAAGTCCGCGGGCTTGGCGGGCTCCTGGTTCTCGAGGAGGTCGTCGACGGTCAGCGTTTTCGACGGCACGCCGCCCGGCGGCACTTCGGCCTTAGCGATCCAGACGATGGCGTTGAGGACCACCTTGCGAAGTTGGTCGTGCCCCCAGTTCCAGTGCATATGGCCGCCGGTGAAACCGAAGCCGCGGCCGCCGTCGGGGCGCTCGCACACCCACGCCACGTGTTCCGCCTGCCCGAGGCCCGCGCGGACGGCCGGGTTGCCGCTGTGGGAGCCGTCGGCGCCCCGGCGGGTGCTGTCGGGCGGAACGGCCGTCAGGACCGGCGTTACGCCCTTCATCTCGTCGCGGAACCGCATGTGGTAGTACCACTCGTCGGCAATCTTGAACGGCCTGACGCCGCGCGAGACCGGGTGGTCGGGAAAAGTCTTGAAGTCGGCTTCCCACGACGGGTTGACCGACCAGCCCTGCTCGTAGTAGCCGCCGATCCATTCCATGAGCCGCTTGCCCGGTTCGGTCTTCGAGACGTCGAGCGTGTAGTGGAGGCACGCCAGACCCACGCCCTTGGCCATGAGGGCGTCGAGTTCCTTGAGGTGGCCGGTCACGAGGCTGCCGCCGTCGCAATAGAGCACGATGGCGTCGGCGCCGTCGAGGACGGCCGGGTCTTTCGGCCAACCGTCCTTCAGATACACCGCCAGCACGGTCGGCACGTTCTCCGAGAGGAGTCTGGCAAGGAGCGCGCACCCCGCCCGGTGCTGGTGGCTGCCGAACCCGTGGCTGGGCGGGCCGGGGATGAAGAATATCTTCTTCTTGGCCGCGGCCGGCGCGGCCGCATCGGGTTGGCCGGCCCAGACCGACGCCATCACCATGCCGACGATCGCAAGGCCCGCCAGGAACAATCGCAGCGAGTTGTGCACGGCAGAGTCCTCCGTCTGAACCGCCTGGCACTGCATCACAACTTGGCGCGGCGGGTCGGAAGACCCGCCGCGCAGGTTCTCAAGTGGCGCTTCAGCACGACCCGACCGGGATCTTCAGGTCAGCGAGGGTCTTGCGGACCCACTGGAGCGACTTTTCGATCATCGGGCCGCCCTGCCCTTCGCATTCGATGCTGAGGGCGCCGGTGTAGCCGCTATCGCGCAGGGTCTCGAGGCACTTGCGGATGTTGTCGGCGTTGACGCCATCGCCGACGGCGCAGTGGCTTATGGCGATGCCCGTCTGCCCGCCGCGCACCGCCTTCGCCAGAGACTCCGAGACGTCCTTGATGTGCACGTGGCTCACCTTCTTGATGAAACGCTTCAGGTACGCCACCGGGTCCTGCCCGGCGATGAAGGTGTTGCCGGTGTCCATGTTTAGCCTGAGGTACGGGCTGTCGACGAAGGCGAGCATCCGTTCCATCATGTCGGGCTTGGTGGTGAAGTAGCCGTGCGGCTCGATGTTGACGGTGATCTGGTGGGCCTCGGCCACAGCGAGGATCTGCCGGTAGCATTCCTTCATGAGGGCCATGGCCTCGTCGTCGGTCAGGCCCTCGGGCTTGTGCATGCCGTCGGTGGTGTCGACGCAGGCGCAGTCGGCCAGCCGGGCCCAGCGGATGGCGTTCATAACGTACGGCACGCCGCGCACCGGGCCGTCCCTGCCCGACAGCGGGAACGCCGCATCGACCTGCGTGAACCGCACGCCGTAGCCGGCCATCTTGCGGCCCAAGAGGACGGGGTCCTCCCACATCGCCAGGTGCGGCAGGTACCCGAGGCCGTGCATCCAACTGATGCCGTCGATCAGGCCGCACTCGATGAAACGGACTTCGTTCTTCTGTGCCCACTTCAGGCACGCCTCGAAATTGAAGAACACGGAATTGAACGCGTCGGTGTGGAAGCCGATTTTCATGGTTGCCGCCTCCTCAAATGTACGCCGCTATTTTCCCTCTGGCGCCGGCGCCAGGCCCGCCGCCCAGGCGGTGCCGCGACGGTACAGTTCCGCCACGGGCGGGTTCTTGATCGAGGGCACGTCGTGCCCCAGCACGCAGTGGAACACCCGCCCCTTGCCGTACGTGAGCACGAACGCGATCGGGTAGTCCTTGCCGTCGACCTTCGATTTCGCCGTGGCAATCACTTCAATGGGCTTGTCGCCCGTGAGGCACGTGTAGAGTTCGTCGGTCGTCTCGAAGGGCGTCAGGCCCTGCATGATGGGGTGATCGGGTTTGGCGACGTCGACGCGGAACTTGCCGAACGGGTCGTGGCCGCGCAACTTCGGGTCCCACACGCGGCCGGCGATGTTGCGGAACTCCGGCCAGTCCTGGAACGCGCCGCACGCAAAGTGCAGGAGCACCAGGCCCGCGCCGCCGTCGACGCACGCCTGGAAGTTCTTTCGCGCCTCGGACGGCGGCGCGGGGACCTCCCAGTTCATGTAATTGAGGAAGATGGCATCGTAGTTCTTGAGTTCCGCCGAGCCGAGGAACTGCGGGTCCTCGACCACGGTGACCGCCAGGCGCGGGTCCTGCCGCAGGATCTCCGCCATCGCCGGGGCCGTCTCCTTCCACTTGTGGCCCGGGTACTCCATGCCGGTGACGATGACGATGCGCTTCTGCCCCGGCTTGACCGGCGCGGGCGGGGCGGCGACGGCCTTCTCGGCAGGCGCGGCGCTTTCGGCCTCGCTCTCCCAGAGCCAGATTTCGCTGACCACGGCGTTCGGGGTGCTCTCGTTGCGGAAGGTAATCCGCAACGTGCCGTCGGCGCAGAGGTCGCGCGGAACCGCCAGCGTTTTCTCCTGGGCCGGGCCGCTCTGCCCGCTCGGCAACTTCGTCTTGGCGAGCGCCTGCACCTCGCGGCCGCCCTTGCCGCCCGACATCCAGACCGACTCGGCCCGCGTGTCGTGGTCGAAGTCCCACCACGAGAAGCCGACCTGGTAGGCCCTTTTCGGGGCCAGGCCCGCCGCCTCGAAGAGCACCTGCTGCGGTCCCCAGGCGATGGTGCCGAAGCGGAGCGGCCCGGCGGCCTCGGCTCCCGGCCAGAGGTGCGTGTTGGCCCCGACGGCACGCAGGACCGGGCCGCCCTTCGCGCCGTCCTCGGTATCAGGCCCGCAATCGAGATAGCACGCGAGGCGGTAGCCTTTGGGGGCGCGCTTCGCGAGGTCTTTCTTGAGGGCGTCGCTGCGGGCCTTGTCATGCAGAAGAGCCTTGACCTCTTCGCCCGGGGCCGCGGGACCTTGGAGGGCCCGGGCCAGGATCGCGGCCTTCTCGGCCGCGGCCTCATCGCGCGACTCCCTGGTCCGCGCCATGGCCGCCTCGACGGCCGCGCGGTTGGTCGCCACGAGGGCCCGGGCGATCTTGAGCACTGCCGCCGACGCCTCGGCCTGGACTTCCTTGTCGCCGACCATCGAGAGGGCCATGTCGAGGGCCGCCGGGTCGGGCACATCGGCCAGGCCCGCCAGGAGCATCTTCCGGGAGTCGGCCGTGGTGGCCGTGGGCCGCGCGGCCGCAAGCATCTTCAGGCGCACCGCCTCGTCCTTGGCAACGCCGGCCAGGCGCAGGTAGCCGCGCATCGCAAGGACGCGGTGCGTGGCGTTGTCGGAACCTTTGACCAGCGCCAGAAGATCGTCGGCGGCCGTCTCGTCGGGCCAGTTGGCCAGGGACCGGACGGCGGCATCGCGGATTGCGGCGTCGGAATCCTTCACGCAGGCGGTGACGGCCTTGAGCGCCTCCGGCCCGCCGAAACTGCCAAGCAGGCGCAGGATCGGCGGCTTGGCCTCGGCCGGCGCGGCCCCAAGCGCCGCTACCGCCGGGCCGACTCGGTCGGCCACGCTCGCCAGCCGACCGCCGACCGCCAGGACGGCCTTCTCGGCGGCCTCGGACTGCCCCTTGGCCGCAACGAGAAGCGGAATCAGTTTCGGATAATCGTCGGCCTGGCCCAAGACGGCGAGGGCATCGAATGCCGCCGTGCGGACCGGCTCAGCGGCATCGGCCGCCGCCTTCAGCAGGAGCGGCGAAGCGCCGGCCGTCCGCCGCGCTGCCATCGCGCGGAAGAGTTCCGCGCGGACGGCCGGTTCGCCCTCGGCGGCCGCAGCGAGGACACGCTTATCCACGTCGGCGCCGGCCAGCCGGACCAGGCTGAGGCGGGCCGCCTGCTGGACCGCGCCCTTGTCGGCGGCGGCCAGAGTCGCCAGCCGGTCGACGGATGACGCGTCGCCGAGTTTGGCCATCGCCCCGGCGGCGGCCGCACGCACCGCGTCGTCTCTGTCGTCGAGGCGCTTGGCGACGGGGCCGGCCGCCGCCTTGTCGCCGCGGTCGCCCAGGGCGTCGATGACGAGGGCCTGCCCCTTCGGCGAGAGTCTCTCGAGTTGCCCGACGAGCGCCGCCGTGACGCTCGCGCCCGCGAGGTCGCGCGTCAGGCGCACCGCCCCCGCCTGAAGGAGCGGGTCGTCGGCCGCCAGGGCCTCGATCACCAGCGGCAGGGCCGCCTCCTTGTTCGCCCGCGCGAGGCCAGACGTGACAGCGAGGCGCAGCGACACCGAGGCGCTCGAATCGAGCATCATCCGCCGGTAAATCGCCTCGGCCGCTTTGGCGTCGCCGTCGGCGACCAGGCGGTCGGCGCAGGAGAGCATGGCGTCGCGCAGCACGATGAGCGTTCCGCGTTGGGCCCTGGCCGTGAGGAGTGCGGCGCCGGCGTCGGCGCTGCCGATCTTGCCGAGCGCCCACGCGGCGGCAGCGGCGACCTGCGGGTCGGAGTCGCCGAGGAATCGGGCCACGGCGCCTACCGACGGCCCGTCGCGCCGGGCGCCGAGCGAGTCGATTATGCCAACAAGGGCCGCGCCCTTCACGCGCGCCAGGGCCGACCGAAGCGCCTCGATGGACGCCTGGCCGGGAATGCAGTCGAGCGCGCGGCGGGCCATCTCGGCCGTCTTGGGGTCGTCGAGCATCTTCGCCAACATCGGCGCCTGGGCGTCGGTGGCGACGAGCGGAAGTTGCTGGCAGGCGAAGAGTTTCGCCCCCTCGGTGGCCTGCGGGTCGGCGATGATCGCCGACAGGCGCTCGGCCATGCGGCCCTTCTGGGCCGGGTCGGCGCTCGCGCGGGCGATGGCCAGTTCGAGCATGGCCAGGGGCCTTCGGCTCTGGCCGTAGTCCCACACTTTGAGTTGCTCGAAGGCCTGGTCGGCCGTGAGCGCCCCCGGCTTCTCCTCGGCCCAGGTCCGCACGGCGGCGATGGCGACGACCGCAGCGGCAAACATCGCGACTCCAATGAAACGTTTCATGGCGTTGACCTCAAACAGTTGATGCAGGCCGGGGCAACGCCCCGGCACCTCCTTGCTCGAAAGCCGGGGCTGCGCCCCGGCCTGCATGCTGACGCGCAATCCGAAATCCGTAATCGCTTTCTAGAGGCTCCACGGGCTGCGCATCGACCGGCGGAGCATCCGGTCGGCGGCCTCGTCATTGACGAACCGCTCGGCCTTCCAGTCCCACGTGACCTTGCGGCCGACGCGCGTCGCGATGTCGGAGACGATCGTGAGCGTGTTGGCGGCATGGCCGGTCTCGACGGCCGAGACCGGGTCGCGCCGCGAGCCGATGCACTCCAGGAAGTTCCCGTGATGGTCGTTCGACTCGTACAGGTGTTCGTCGTCGGGCTTGATGGCGACCTTCACGAGCGACGCCGGCTCGGTGTAAATCGTGCCGCGGTCGACGTGCACCATGCCCTTGTCGCCTTTGAAGCGGCAGCCGTGCTTCATGCGGCCTTCGTCGGTGAAGATCAGGCGCAGGCCTTCGGGCGTCGCGGCCTCGACCTGCCACGTGACCGACGTGTTGGCCAGGCCGTCTTCGGGGAACACGGCCGCACCCTCGACCTGGAGGGTCGAAGCGGCCAGGCTCGGCGCGCCCCACAAAGCAATGTCGATATGATGGATGCCCCAGGACTGGATCCACCCGACGCAGTAGTCGAGGATGAAGTACCAGTTGAAGGAGCACTTGAGGTCGTTGTAGGGCGTCCAGGGGGCGGGGCCGAGCCACATCTCGTAGTCGATGTCGGGCGGGGCGGGCTTCGGCGGCGCGCTGGGCAGCACGCGCCCGCCCGGCACGGCCACCTCGACCGTGTGGACCTTGCCCAGGTAGCCGTTGCGCGCCAGTTCGCACGCCTGCCGGAACCGGCGGTCGCTCCGCTGCTGCGTGCCGACCTGGAAGACGCGGCCGTGGCGGCGGACCGCGTCGACCAGCGCGCGGCCCTCGGCCACGGTCAGCGTCAGGGCCTTCTCGCAGTACACGTCCTTGCCGCCCTTGACGGCGCCGGCGGCGTGCAGGGCGTGCCAGTTCTCCGGCGAGGCGATGACGACGGCGTCGATGTCGGGCCGCGAGACGATCTCGCGGAAATCGCTCGTCGCCAGGCAACCTTTGTACGACCCCGCGGGGACCCCGGCGGCGTAGCGGTCCTCGGCCCGCTTCCTGGCGGCCTCGCGCTTGCCCTGGTAGGGGTCGCAGACCGCGACGACCTGGGTCTCGCCGCGGCTCAGGAAGGCGCCCAGATGGTCGCCGCCGCGGCCGCCCATGCCGATGCACCCGACGGCGATGCGGCCGCTGGGGGCCGGGCGACCGTCGGCCCCGAGGGCCGAGGCGGGCACGATGTACGGGGCCGCCATCGCCGCGGCGACGCCGGCGAGGAACCGCCGGCGCGAGAGTTTCTCGAGGGCCAGGCGACCGCTGAGCAGGTTCGAGGGGGCACGTGGAGCCATGTAGGTTCTCCTCCTTCTATGGCACTTTACGATTGAGTGAAGCACTTCAGGGCGGCCCGGCCGATGGTAAGGTCGCGCCGCTCCCTTTCTTCAACCCTCGTCAGGAAATGATGTCTTTCGCGAAAAGGCGCCTGCCTGTGGCGCGTCCGCCCATGGATATTACCGCCTGGGAAGGAACATGCAAGAAATCGCCGGGGAAGGAAGGCCGGGGAGGGCACGCCGCAATTGAGGAAGGCATGCTTTCGCAACGGCGCGAAAGCATGGCACCCGTGTTCAAAGCCGGCGAGGCCCTCGCCACAGACGCATTACCGGCAGTCCTCTTTCCTTTGCAGGCATGCCCCCCATCAATGGCTCACGCCTCGTTGACCAACTGGATCGACTTGAACCGGCAGAAGCGGGCGAGGTCCGTCGCCAGGTCGCCGTAGCAGGTCACGCGGTGCAGGCCGTGCGACCAGTTCTTCCACAACTTGTCGGCGTCGCCGTCGACCTTGACCGTCATTTTGGTGCGGCAGCCGCGCGGCACATCGGGCGAGTCGATGATCGTGCCGGTGAAGTAGATCACAAGGTCAGTCCCGATCAACTCCGCCTGGGTCACCCTCTGCCCGACGCGCATGCGGACCTGCGGCACGGCGCCTTCCTGGCGCTCCATGACGCTCCGCAACTTGTACGGGGCCGCCGGCTTGTCGGGGCCGTCCATGCGCGGCGAGCCCATGCAATGCGCCAGGATGATGCTGCCCGTGGATACGTCCATCGTGGGGTCGGTTACGAAGCCGGGCCTGCCGCTCAGGCCTTGGAGGAGGACGTGGGTCATCGACGACGGCAGGTCCGACTCGCACACGCCGCCGAGGCCCAGGTTGTTCATCCGGGCGTGGCTGATGCACGGGTACGCGGGCAGTTGCCGCCACATGGACCCGTAACAATCGACCGTCATCACCGTGCCGCCCTCTTCGTCCATGATCTTCTGGAGCGCCAGGGCCAGTTTGCACGACTTGGCGATTTCGTCGCGCGAGGGTTCGACGACCTGCTCCGCGCCGCCGATCCAGCGGCAGGTCTCCGCCTCGGCGTCGGCATCGGGCACCGCCTTGTAGGCGGCCAGCACGCGGTCGCGGTCGATCTTGACGATGTCGGTGCCGAACTTCTGCTTCACCGCGGCGGCGTAATCGTCGAAGTTCCGCGTCGTCACGTTGAGGATCCGGGCCTCCCTCAGGTGGTGGATCGCCCGCAGCGGCCGCACGGCAACCGCCAATTGCGCCAGGTCGCTCGTCAGCATGCACTCCATCAGGGCGCCTTCCTTCTTCTTCCAGATAGAGCCGAACTGCGTCCACTCGTGCCCGGAGTAGGGCGCGGCAAAGAGGACCGTCGGACGCCCGGCGCTCAGGACCGACAGGAGCACCGGCACGATGCCCATCGACAGGTGGATGGCCAGGATGCCGTCGGCGGTCTGGAGTTTTTCCTTGAGGGCGTCGGCCTGGCCCGCAGAGGTCACGAGGTCGCTGGTCACGAACTCGACGTCGGCAAACTCGCCCTTCATGCGTGCAATCGCGTCTTCATACCGCCGCACCTCGGCATTGATGTCCATCAGCGGCGTTGGCCAATGGGCCTTGGGGATGCCCATGTAGACCTTCGCGACGCGCACCTTCGACTTCCTGCAACCGGGACTGACGAGCGACAGCCGGTCGGCGCGGGCGGCCGGCGTCTCGCAGCCTGCGGCCCCCAGGCACAGGGCGCCTCCGGCCACCGCCGCCGCTTGCAGAAACTCCCTTCGGGTCGGCTTCCATGCCATGGCAGTCTCCTTCGATTCAGAAGGTCCTTGGGGCGACATGTAAGATGCGACTTCCGGCCACGGAGTATACCCCTGGCCGCGCCGCAATGCCAAGATTCCGTTGGAGCGCGCGGCCGCAGAGGGTATGATTGGATGAGGCGCCGACGGGCGTGGAGAACCACGCGGGCGGCGGCGCTGCCCGGAATCACCCGCTATAGGAGAACGCCATCATGCAAAGACGAGACTTCCTTGGAAGCACCTGCCTTGCCGGCGCGGCCGCGCTCGGCGCGGCGGCCGGCGTCGCCGGCGCCGAAGACGCCCCGAAGAAGCAGTGGCTGGAACTGAGGCTCTACCGCCTCGAGGCCGGCCCGATGCGAGAGAAGTTCGAGGCCTTTCTGCGCGACGCCGCCATCCCGGCCTTGAACCGCGCCGGCATGGAGCCCATCGGGGCGTTCGGCTGGATGGACGATTCGACCCCCGACGTGTACGTGCTGAGGCCGTACAAGTCGATCGAGGACTTTGCGGCCGCGCCGGGCCGCCTCGCCGCCGACGCCGAGTTCCAGAAGGCCGGCGCCGCCATCCTCGATGCGCCGAAGGAGACTCCGGGCTTCAAGCGGATCGAGAGCAGCCTCATGCTGGCCTTCGACGGCTGCCCCAAGGTCGAGGTGCCGACGAAGAAGGCCACCCGCGTCTTCCAACTGCGCACCTACGAGAGCCATAGCGACGCGAAGGCCCGCAAGAAGATCGAGATGTTCAACACGGGCGGCGAGATCGCCCTCTTCCGCACCACGGGCATGAACCCCGTCTTCTTCGGCCAGACCCTCATCGGCACGAAACTGCCCAACCTGACTTACATGCTCGGCTTCGACGATATGGACGCCAACAAGGCCGGCTGGGACAAGTTCACGAAGAGCCCCGAGTGGGACAAGATGAAGAACGACCCGCAGTACAAGGACACCGTGTCGAACATCACGAACATCCTCCTGAAGCCGCTGGCATGCTCGCAGATCTGACTCTCCGGGCCGACATCCCCGGAGCCACTCACGCCACTTGGCGCGGCGGGTCCCCCGGCCCGCCGCGCATCGTTAGCACCAAGGCAAGGTCCGCGTCGCCTGGACGCCGCCTCACAGAAACTCCCACACGGCGCTCTGTTCCCAGGGCACGTGCTTTCGCGGCGTCAGCACAGGACCGTCGCCCACGCGGCTCAGTTTCATGAACTACCCCCTGAAGTACAGGTACGCCATCAGGATCAGGAGCAGCACGCCGCAAGACGCGATGACGTCCCAGCGGTTCCAACTGGCCCGGGACTTCGCGCGGTCCTCGGCGCTGGTGGTGGCAAAGGTGAGACCCCTGATCCTCTCTTCCGACGGCGGCACCGTCAGGTAACTCACCCCGATCGCCACCGCGACGCAAACCAGGAAGATGATCAGGCTGAAGTACTGGAAGTACACGTTGTTCACAATCCACAGGAATGAGCCCTCAGCGTACCCGCTCTCGAAGCCCTCCATGCCGAGCGTGACCGGCGTATCCACGGCCAGCCGGAACACGCCCAGCAGGAATCCGACCACCAGGGCCGCAAGGCACCCCTTGGCGTTCAGGCGCTTCCAGAACACGCCCAGGAAGAACACCACGAAGATCGGCGGCGCCAGGTACCCTTGCACGGCCTGCAAGTAGTGGTACAGCCCCTTGGCGTGCTGGATGACCGGAATCCACGCAATGCCGATGAGCACCAGGATCGTGGTCGCCACCCGGCCGATCCAGACCAGTTGGTGCTGCGAGGCGAGGGGCCTGAACTTCTTGTACAGGTCCATGGTAAAGAGCGTCGAACTGGCGTTGAACGTGCCCGCGAGCGAACTCATCAGGGCGGCCAGCAGGCCCGCCACCACGATGCCGCGAACCCCCACCGGCAACACGTAGGCGACCAGGAGCGGGAAGGCCGCCTGGCAGGCCTCGCGGTTCGCGTGGCCGCTCGAGTCCAGCAGGCCCCCCAGTTCCGGGACCTTGCCGGAAACGGCCAGCGCGTAGCAGGTCATGCCGGGGATGATGAAGATGAAGACCGGCAGCAGTTTCAGGAACCCGGCGAAGATCGTGCCGCGGCGGGCCTGCTGCTCATTGGGCGCTGCCAGGGCACGCTGCACGATGTACTGGTCCGTGCACCAGTACCACAGGCCGATGATGGGGGCACAGAACAGCATGCCCAGCCACGGATAATACCCGTTGAAGTACCACGCCTGTTTCACCACCTCGCCGGCCGCATTCTTCTCCATCACCGGCACCCAGGTGCCCTCGACGCCGGCGGGAACCAGAGGCTTCCACAGGTTGAACATGTCGGACGGAAGGATGGCCCGCAGTTCATCCCAGCCGCCCAGTTTCATGAGGCCGAAGACCGTGACGACCACCGAGCCCAGGACCAGGACGATCGTCTGGGCCGCGTCGGTGTATGCGACGGCCCGCATGCCGCCAAGCACCGTGTAGAGCCCGGTCAGGATGACCACCGCCAGCGACCCGATCCAGAAACTGTTGAGCGTGGTGAACCCGACGTCCCACTGCAATTCCGGCAGGAGCGTGCCGAACACGACGCCGCCGGCGAAGATACCCACCGCCATCTTCGTCAGCACGTATGCCACCAGCGAGATGACCGAGAGAACCCACCGGGCGGTCGGCGAGAACCGCCGCTCCAGGAACTCCGGCATCGTGTAGACCATCGACCGCATGTAGAACGGCACGAGTACCCACCCCAGAACCAGCACGCACCAGGCGTGAAGTTCATAGTGGGCCATCGCCACGCCGTCGGTGCAACCCGACCCGGCCAGGCCCACCAAGTGCTCCGAGCCGATGTTCGAGGCAAAGATGGACGCCCCGACAATGAACCAGCCGAGGTTGCGGCCGGCCAGGAAGTAATCGTCGGCCGTGTCTTTCCGCCTCAGGATAACCCACCAGGAGATGCCCAGCATGAGGGCGAAGTAGGCGGCGATCACGAGCCAATCGACGCCCCCCAACGCCGAACTTGAACGCGCCGCCGATGCAAGGAAAGCGAGGTGGTCCATGGTTGTCCTCGGTGGGCCCCGCGGCCGCGCTGGCCGAGAGTCAGCGCGCGGCTATCTGGGGCCCTGACTTGGGTGAAGGTCCGTTGGTTCCGGTTGGTGCCGGGTGTTCCTTTGCCTCCCGGCCGCCGATGCCCCGGCGGCTTGGCTGCGATGCCGGAGCATAGGTTAGTGGGAGCGACCGGGTCCGTCAACAAACAAGCGGCCCATTGCCCAGATCCCCCTTCCCGTCGGCGGCGACACATTGTACATTGGGGTCTGTTCAATAGCGGAAACCAGGCATGGTTCACAAGCCCCACGCACCGCGTGGGGATGAACCGGGTTGAGGCATCCCCCGGCGGTGCCGGGGGCTTACTGGGTGCTCATCCCCGGCGGCGGTGAACTATGCCGGAAACCAGACTATGGAGGGTCGAGGTCCATGAGGTACTTTACGACTGTCGCACTTGCGGCCGCGATTCTCTTGGCGACGAGCGCCGTGTGCCGCGCCGAAGCCGCAGCCCCCCAGGCCTCTGCCCCGAAGGAGCCCAAGGCCATGCGAGTCTACATCGGCACCTACACCGGTCCCAAGAGTAAGGGCATCTACCAGTCGCGCCTGGACCTGACGACCGGTGCCCTGAGCACGCCCGAACTCGCCGGCGAGGCGGCCAGCCCTTCCTTCCTGGCCATCCATCCCAACGGGCGGTTCCTCTACGCGGTCAACGAGGTCTGGGGACCGCCCGGAAAGGCCGAGGCCGCGGTCAGCGCGTTTGCCATCGCGCCACAGACGGGCGCGCTCACATTCCTCAACAAGCAGCCCTCTGGCGGCAGCGGGCCGTGTTACGTCATCGTGGATGGGGACGGCCGCAATGCCCTCGCGGCCAACTACGGCAGCGGCAGCGTCTGCGTCCTGCCCATCGGCCCGGACGGACGCCTGGCCGAAGCGACCGCCGCCATACAGCACAAGGGGTCCGGGCCCAATCCCAAGCGCCAGGAAGGCCCGCACGCCCACTGCATCGACCTGGACCCGGCCGGCCGTTTCGCCCTGGCCGCCGACCTCGGGCTCGATAAGGTCCTTGTCTACCGCTTTGATTCCGCCAGGGGCACGCTCGCGCCCAACGATCCGCCGACCGCCGCGGTCGCCCCCGGGGCCGGGCCGCGACATATCGCCTTCCACCCGAGCGGCCGGTTCGTGTACGTCATCAGCGAGATGGCCAGCACCGTAACCGCCTTCGTTTACGATGCCGCGCGCGGCACGCTGCGCCAGTTGCAGACGCTCTCGGCCCTGCCGGCCGATTTCCGCGGCGAGTCGAGCACCGCCGAGATCGAGGTGCATCCGTCGGGGCGGTTCCTGTACGGCTCGAACCGCGGCCACGACAGCATCGCCATCTTCTCCGTCGCCGAAGACGGCACGCTCAAGGCCCTCGGCCACCAGCCGACCCAGGGCAAGACGCCGCGCCACTTTGCCATCGACCCCACGGGGGCCTATCTCCTGGCCGCCAACCAAGGCTCCGACAACATCGTGGTCTTCCGCATCGACCTGTCGTCAGGCCGCCTCACCCCCACCGGCGCGCCGGTCACCGTGCCCGCACCCGTGTGCGTGAAGTTTGTGCGGGTGCCGTAACGCCCGACGCGGCGGGCCGCTGTTGCGTGGGCATGTTTCTCGCCAGCGTCCAGATCGTCATGGCCGCCCCCCAGCCGCATCGGCCGAAAGGATTTCCGTTGCGAGCAACCTTCTTCGTTTTACCATAGCAGCAATCCGCGCCGGCGGAGGCGGCTGAAGCCCCTGGAGGCAGTTCCGCCGGCGCCGCCGAGGCACGGTCCATTTCAGCGGGTGATCGACATGAAGAAC
>Ga0315289_10006624_pt1 | contig 17007 bp, 15 predicted proteins | sample YL17G11_40_MG_FD_203452 | JGI IMG/M metagenome (GOLD analysis project Ga0315289, IMG submission 203452) | Sediment microbial communities from Yellowstone Lake, YNP, Wyoming, USA - YL17G11_40 | ecosystem: Environmental > Aquatic > Freshwater > Lake > Sediment | place: USA: Wyoming | collected... | reverse complement strand
CTGCTCGACCCGCTCCAGATCAATCGCCTCGATGGTTTTCAGCAACTCGCTTCTGTAACGTTCCGGGTAACTCATGCTGACTCCTGACTCCTGACTTGTAACTCCTGTTGTCTTGCCAGCGCCAGCGCGCCGTAGAGCACGCTATCGTCCCCCAGAGCGGCCGGGACCAGGTCAATCCTCGCGCCCGACCACGAGGTGATCTGCCGGCCCAGCTCTTCACGCAGCGGCCCGAACAGCGCCTCGCCGGCCTTGCTGATGCCGCCGCCGATCACCACTCGCGCCGGATTCAGCAGCATGATGGCGGCCTTGATCCCCAGCGCCAGGTCCACCACGTAGCGGCGGACAAAGTCCGGATCTTGCAGTAGTTCCCGGGCCGGACGGCCGTGGTCGGCTTCCAGCCACAGGCCGCAGCACATGCGCTCGAGGCAGCCCCGCGCTCCGCACAGGCACTGAGGCCCCTCCGGACGCACCGTCAGGTGGCCGACCTCTCCGGCCCACGAATCGGCCCCCCGGTAGGTCCTGCCGTCCACGACCAGGCCGCCGCCGATGCCGGTGGAGACGGTCATGTAGAACAGCGGGCTGTAGCCTACGCCCGCGCCGAAGACCGCCTCGCCGAGCGCGCCCACATTGGCGTCATTGTCCATCACCGCGGGAAGGCCCAGTTCCTGCGCGAGGAAGGCCGGCAGGGCGAAACCCTGCCAGCCGCCCACGTGGGTCGAGAGGGCCACTCTCTGCTGGTCGAACCGCACCGGGCCGCCGAAGCCGATGCCGCAGCGGTCGAGCCGCCCCTCGGGCTGCCACTGCCGGGCCAGCGAGACGATCTGGCTGAGCATCCAGTCGCGACCGCCCTGGCGGTCCGTCGAGCGCGACTCGCGCCGCGCCAGGCGGTCGTCCTCGAAGACCGCCATGGTGAACTTGGTTCCGCCGATGTCGATGGCCAGCGTGTTCACCCGGCACCCTCCTGCCCGGCCGCCAGCACCTCCGCAGGGGACGCCGTACCGGTTCCCTTCTTCATGATGGTGATGGAGGCCGCCAGGTTGCCGAACTGCGCTGCCTCGAGCGCCGAACCGGTTACTGCCAGCGTCAGGGCAGCGCCCGCGGAAAAACTGTCTCCGGCGCCGCAGATATCGACGGGGTGGGCGACGCGGCGGGTGGGCACCCGCGCCTGGCCGTCCGCCTGGACCACGACGACATCCCCGGACCCTTGGGTCACCACCAGCAGCCGGCTCTCGACGTGGCGGCGGAGCCGCTCGTAATCGACCTCTCCGAACAGCCGCCGGCAGGCCGCCTCGGCCTCCTCCCGGTTGGGTTTGACCACCACCCTGCGGAACAGCTCCGTCCTCATCCGGGAATCCACCCAGAACACTTTCTCCGGGTAGCGCCCGGCCAGCTCCTGGAGCAGGCTGCGGACAGCCGGCGTGACCACGCCACCCAGAACGGTTTCCGCCTGGTCGGCTACCAGGATCACCTGGTAGTCGGCGACCGCGGCCCCCAGCCGCTTCAGCACCTCCCGTTCAACGCCCTGGGGAACCGGCCGGGTGTTGATGAAGTCCACCCGGGGCTGATCCTCGATCCCGGTTTGCGAGTTGAGCAGCTTGGTGTAGGTGAACGTGGCCCAGCCCGGGGCAGTGACCATCAGGTCGCCGGAGATGCCCCGCGCCTCGAGCGCGCGCCGCAGCTCGAAGCCGAAGCCGTCGTCCCCGATGACGCCCAGCACGGCCACCTTTGCGGCGCCCAGCGCCACCAGGTTGCTGGCCACCGTGCCGCCGGCGCCCGGGGTCGCCTCGGTCGCGACCACGCCGAGGCGCGGGATGCCGGTCTCGCGCGAAGGCTCCGAGGCGGCCGGATCGTACGTGCACCAGCGGTCCAGGCAGATGTCGCCCACCACCAGGGCGGCGAGTTCCGGGAAGCGGGCGAGGATCTCCGCCGTCCTCATGCTGCTTCCAGGATCGCGCGGCGCAGGGCGGGGAAAGTCGCCCGGTGGTCGCCCGCGAAGTAGAAGCTTTCGCCGCCATCGGCCACCGTGCGCACCAGGATGGTCTTGTGCGGCCGGAAGTAGTAACTGGGGTCAGACTTGTCCGGCTCGCGGCGGTGGTCGCCGCGGATGGGCGCCAGGTCGAAGACCGCCGTGGCGAAGCGCCGGATGCTGCGGTCCTCCTGGGCGGCCACGTTGCGCGCCATGGCCAGGGCCTTCAGGTAAACCTCCGGGGCCATGACCGCCGAGCCGAAGCTGAGGAGCACGCCGCCCTCCAACCGCTCCACGGCGCGCGCGAAGATGAGGAAGTCACGGTAGCTGGCTGCGCCCAAGGCCGCCCCGTCGCAGTTGGGGTGCTGGTGCAGGATGTCGTAGCCGATGCCCACGTGCACGGTCACCGGGACCGACAGCCGGTAGGCGGCGGCCAGGAGGCTCAGGTCGCGGTGCGGGAAGTCCGAACCCCCGAGGCGCCGCCCGACGTTCTCGCCCAGGCCCAGACCCTCGCGCGCGGCTTCGCTGATCCAGTCGTTCAGCTCGCCGGTCTCGCGCCACAGGCCAAACTCGCCGGTGCGGATGTAGCGGGCCACGCTCTCGGTGGTGGCGCCGATGCGCGCCAGCTCGTAGTCGTGGATGACGCCGGCGCCGTTCATGGCCAGGTGGTCCAGGCAGCCGCGCTCGAGGAGGTCAATGATGTGGCGGCTCACGCCGGCGCGCACCAGGTGCGCCCCCATCATGAGGATACGGGCGGCGCCGGACCGGCGGGCCGCCACCATCCGCGCCGCCACCTCGGCGAGCTGCGGATGCGAAAACTCGGGAGCCGGGTCCTCGAGCCCCAGCCAGTGCCCCGACTGCAACTCGTGGACACGCTCGGCCAGCGGCTTCAGGAGCAGCCGCGAGCGGTCGAAGCTCTGGTATTTGGACTTCATGGCCCGAACAGAGCCTCCAGCAGCTCGTCCCGGCCGAGGAAGTGGGGGATGATGAAATCCGCGCCCACGCCGATCAGCCGCTGGCGCTTCCACTCGTCCACCGCCCGGCACTCGGGCTCGGCGGTGGCCACCCCCACGGCCACCCCGCCGACCTCCTTGATGTTCTCGATCTCGACGTAGCCGTCGCCGAAGCCCAAAAACTCCTCGCCGCGGCACTCCGCCGAGGCGATCAGCCGCTGGATGAGGATCTGCTTCGAGAAACTCTGGTAGTCGTCCAGGGCCCCGTAGACGCGCCCGTCGAAGTAGCGGGCCACGTCCAGCAGGCGGGCTTCCTGGCGCATGTAGGGCTGGTCGGTGCCGCTGGCCAGGAACATCCTCAGCCCGCGCTCGCAGAGGGCTTCCAAGAGCGCCCGCGCGCCGGGGACGAGGTACTTCTCGGGCGGGACTTGCTGGCGGCGCAGCTCTTCGAGGCGGTGGGCGATCTTCTGATGCAGCCGCTCCAGGTACAGGCGTTTGTACTGGAGCGGATCGAGGGGCTTGCCGCCGCGCAGCTCCACCTGCCGGGCCAGCTCGATCATCTGGTACATGGTCTGCTTGCCGGTCAGGCGTCCCACGAAGTCTTCGACCAGCGTGTGGAGCTCGGCCTCGCTCTCGCCGGTGGCGAGTCCCAGCAGGATCTCCACCATCATGGGCACCATGACCTCGACCCAGCCGGAGCGGATGAGGGAGACCGTGCCGTCGAAATCGAACAGGACCACCCGGGCCTGGCGGGCGGAGGCGCCCGGACGCACGCGTTCCAGCATTACGACCTTATTGTTGCACGGCCCCGCGGGTCAGATCAGATTCCACGGCGGGCGCGCCCGGCGCCCCAGCAGCCGCGAGGCCTCCGGATCGCCGGGGAAGTCCTCCCGGGCCGCGTCCCACAGCAGCCTCCGGCCGGTCTTGAAGGCGATGTTGCCCAGGTGGGCCACGGTGGCGGCCCGGTGCCCGAGCTCGACCGGGGCGTTGGGTGAGGCGAGCCCGCGGATGGCGTCGATGAAGTTGCGGGCGTGGAGAGAGGTGGCGTCGGCGGACTGCACCTGATGGCGCTCCATGCGGAACTCCGCCGAGCCGCGCTGCGGCTCGGGGTAGATCTCGAAGCCGATGCGGTCGGCGAACAGGGCGCCGTTGGTGCCGTAGAAGGCCATGCCGTGCGGGCGGTCTTCGGCGCCCCGCGCGTTGTAGTACTTCATGCCCGGGGTGTGCCCGCCCAGGCCGTGGGCGTTGAGCGTGCAGGCTTCGTAACTGAGCACGAAGCCGGGGTACTGGTAGGTGGCCTGCAAGATGTCCGGGGTCTCGCCCGCGTCGCGGAGGGTGAAGCGCCCGCCCGCGGCCGCGACGCTGGCGGGCGCCTCGACCCCCATGATCTGATGCACCGTGTCGAAGCGGTGGGTGCCAAAGTCGGTGATGTAACCTCCGGCGTAGTCCCAGAACCACCGGTAGGTCACCAGGAAGCGCTTGCGGTTGAAGGGCGACTTGGGGGCGGGCCCCAGGTAGAAATCCCAGTCCAGCCCGGGGGGCGGATCGGAGTCCGGCTCGCGGCCGATCCCCTGCGGGTGCAGGTTGGTGTAGTTCCAGACCCGGACGAAGCGCACCTCGCCGAGCTCGCCGCTCTGCACGATGCGCGCCGCTTCGCGGAAATGGGGGGCCGAGCGGTGCTGGGTGCCCGCCTGGACGATGCGGTTCGAGCGGCGCGCGGCCGCGAGGATGGCGCGGCCCTCGCGCACGTTGTGCGCCAGGGGTTTCTCGACGTAGACGTGCTTGCCGGCCTGGCAGGCCAGCACGGCCGGGATGGCGTGCCAGTGATCCGGCGTGGCGACCAGAACGGCGTCCAGGTCCTTCCGCTCGAGCAGTTCCCGGAAGTCCCGGTAGGCGCGGGCGCGCTGGCCGGCCCACTGGCGGGCGCGCTCGGCCTGAGGATCGTAGACGTCGCACACCGCGGCGAACTCGACCCCGGGCGCCTCCGCCATCAGGCGGGCCACGTAGCGGCCGCGGCCGCCGCACCCAATCAGGCCCACCGCCACGCGCTCGCCGGCGCCCGCCACCTGCGCCGCCGAGGCTGCCGTTGCCGTCAGGAATCCGCGTCGGTTCATGCCAGGTAGCATAGCAATTCTCCTCCGGCGCCCTGGGGTGTGCGATGGAAAGAAGCATGACCCGCCGGCGCTTCGTCGCTTCCCTGGCCGCACCCGCCGTCCTCGGCAGCCGCAGCCGCGGCCCGGGCCGCATCACGGGGCGTAACCCGCAGTATGCCGGCGTGCTGGCGCGGTTGAAGTGGCTGGATGGCCCCCGGTTCGACCTCGTCGGAAAGCTCACCGGCCGACCCTGCTGGAAGCTGCTGGGCGAGGCGCCTGCCTCGCCCCCCGGGCTAACCCGCGGCCGCCTCGGGCAGGCGGCCGAAGCGGCGCTGGCGCGCGCGGAAGTCGCGCAGGGCGGCCTCCAGGTCGGCGGCCTCGTAATCGGGCCACATCCGCGGGGTGAAGTGCAGCTCGGCGTAGGCGCACTCCCAGAGCAGGAAATCGCTCAGGCGCTGCTCGCCGCCGGTGCGGATCAGCAGGTCCACGTCGGGCGCGGCCTCGCCGGCGTGGACGGCCTGGCCCAGCAACCCGGCGAAGTGTTCCCGCGACAGGCGGCGCGCGCCGTTGACCAACTGCGCCGCGCGCAGGATGGCGTCGCGCGCCGAGTAGTCCAGGGCGATGCGCAGGTGCAGGCTCTGCCCGGCCGCCGTGGCCGTCTCGGCCTCGGCGATGGTCTGCGCCAGGCCAGGCGGCAGGCGGTCGCGCCGGCCGATGACGCTGACGCGGATGCCGTGCTCCCGACACTGGCCGAGCTGCTTGCGCAAGTACTCGTCCAGCAGCCGCATCAGGGCCGCCACCTCGGCGGCGGGACGCTGCCAGTTATCAGAGGAAAAGGCGTACAAGCTCAGGGTGCGGACGCCCAGCCTGGCCGCCGCCTCGACCGTGCGGCGCACGGCCAGGGCGCCGGCGCGGTGGCCGGCCAGGCGGGGCAGGCCGCGGGTCTGGGCCCAGCGGCCGTTGCCGTCCATGATGATGGCTACGTGCAGGCCGGGCTTTTCCAGCACCAGCAAATTACTTTTCAACATAAAGTCCAAGCTCAAAAAAATATTGCCGCTATCGCTCCCGGGTGGCCCGGATCAAGGCCTCCATGTGATCCAGGTACCGCTTCAGGGCGCGCCGCCCCTCGGCAGTCAGCCGGTACTCGGTCTTGGGAAGACGGCCCTCGAAGTACTTCGTGCAAGCGACGTAGCCCGCCTCTTCCAGCTTGCGGGCGTGCACGCTCAGGTTCCCATCGGTGGTTTTCAGCAGTTTCTTCAGGTCGTTGAAAGTCAGGCTCTGGTTGACCGCCAGCGCGCTGACGATTCCCAGGCGCATGCGCTCGTGGATCAAGCGGTCCAGCGCCGGGGCGGCGCTCCCGCCGAGCGGCCGGAGCGCGCCGGCCTCGGTGCGGCCGCGGCGCGCGGCGGCCGGTGTGGCAGCACTCATCCTAGCCACCGTACCTCCTGGCGATAATCAGTCCGAACACGATGTGCAACGCGCCGAAGGCCAGCGCCATCAGCCCGTTCGCCCAAGCGGCAGGCGCCACCAGCGACACGGCCCCCACCAGCATGAAGCACATCCCCATCACCGGCACCACCCGGACCGAGAAGGCCCCTCCGGTGACAATGCCCGTCCCGTAGAGCGACAACCACGTGCCGGGCAGCAGCGCGTGAGTGCCCTTGGCCCACAGCACCGCCGTCAGCAGCGCTCCCACCAGCATGGGCGGCGAGAAGCTCAGGGCGAAGCGCTTCCCCGGCATCGAGAACAGCGGCGCTTGGGAGGCCCGGGCTTTCCGCACCGTGGCGCCGCCCGCGATCAGGAAGGCCAGCAGCCCCTCGGCCAGCCACACGGCCAGCCACCACGGACGGGGTTGCGCCGCGGCCAGCCAGGCCGCGCCCAGCGCGGTGAGGCCCACGGCAACCAGGCCCCATCCGGAGATGGCCGTGAAGGCCGTGGCGCGCTCCATGGTGTCCCGGATGAACTGGAGATTGTCCATGGCGCGGGTGTGCAGGGCGTCGGGTTCACGGGGGGGCGGAGGCAGGGGCCGGACCGTGGCCATGGTTTCATTCTAGGGGCGTGTCGCGTTTCTGTCAAGTACTTTGCAGTGAAAAGTAGGGAGGCCGGCCGCCAGGCCGCCCTGGCCCCGGTTTTGGCCGGAGGGTTACAGCCAGTATTGCCAGGCGCCGGCAGCCAGCACCCAGGACCCCAGGCACAGGTTGGTCACGGCGTGCGCCAGGATGCAGTCGGCCAGGCTCCGATGGCGGATCATCCACCAGTTGTAGGCCACGCCGGCCGCCAGGCCCACGTCCCAGTAGGGGCCGTGCTCGGCGGCAAACAGCACGGCCGTGATCCAGAAGGCGCGCGCCGCGTAGGTCCCCAAGCGAACGGTGGCGAAATCCGGCGCGATCAGCCACCTCATTAGCCAGGCGCGCCAGAACAGTTCCTCGAGGATGGGCACCACCAGAGACGAGCCCGCCAGGCGGAAGAGGATAAACAGCGCGCCGGTGCGGGCACCCACCGGCAGGCTGCTTTGGGCCATGCCGGTGACGGGATTGCTGAACAGCCAGAACTGGCGGTAGGCAGGGAAGACCACATCCGGGGCGATCCAGACAGCAAAGACGGCCCCGCCGATCAGGACGCTGGTCCAGGGTCGGGAGGGCCGCCAGGCGATCAGTCGGCGGGAGCAAACCGCCAGCACCAGCGCAGAGGCCAGGATGCGCGCCGGGTAGGCCACCTGGGGGCTGAGGCCCGCGGAGTTGGCCAGACCCATCAGCGCCACCAGCGTGGCAAACGGCGCGACGTACCGCCAGGAGGCGCTCTGGGCGGTCGCATTCTCGCGGCGGAGGGCGGAAATCGGCGCTTCCCCTATCAGCCCACTTTGGCCAGCAGCTCTCTGATCTTGGCGGCTTCCGCCGGCGAGGGCTTGCTCTGCAAGGCGGCTTGCAGCTCCTTGCGGGCGGAGGGCTTGTCGCCCTTCTGGTAGAGAGCCATGCCCAGGTGAAAGCGGTAGGTGGAGTTGCCGGGCTGCTGGATGACCAGCTCGCGGAAGATCCCGATGGCGTTGTCGCTCAAGTTTTTCTTGATGTAGATCCAGCCCAGGGTGTCGGCCACGTTAGGATCCTGCGGCATTTTCTGCCGGGCGCGCTGGGCCAGAGTGAGCGCCTGGTCCAGATCGCCGCCGGTCTCCGCCATCATGTAGGCCAGGTTGTTCAGAGCGATGGGGTTATCGGGCTGGAGCTTGAGGATCTGCTCGTAGGTGGCCCGGGCTTCGGCCTGCCGCCCGGTGCTGTCCAGCAGCACCGCCAGCGGCACGTACGGGGCGGGGTTGTTGGGGCTGAGTTCCCGGGCCTTGCGGAAAAACGCCACGGCGGAGGGGATGTCGCCCTTGCGGCGGTAGGTTTCGCCGATCGAGATGTGCAGGTCGCTGGACTTGGGATCCCGCTCCAGGACTTTCTTGAAGTTGGCGATGGCGTCGTCGAGTTTCTGGGCGCGGACCTGGAGGTTGGCGACGCCGATCCGCAAATCCAGGCGGTCGGGCTGCTTGGCCAGCTCGGCGCCGAGCGCCTCGATGCCCTTGTCGAACTGGCTCTGCAGGGCGTACACCTCGGAGAGCCCCAGCACCGCGCGCAGATCACTGGGATTGGCCCGATGGAGCTTCTGGAAGATGTCCTCGGCGTCCTTGAACTTGCGCTCATACACGTTCAACATGCCGAGCTGGAGCACGGCATCGGCGGAATTGGGGTGCAACTTGATGGTTTCCTCGATTTCCTGGCGCGCCTGGGTGGGGTTCCCGGTACCGAGGTAAGCCTGGGCCAGGATCAACCTGCCTTCCAGGTTGCGGCGATCCAGCTCCAGGATCTCCTTGCTGGCCTGAAGCGCCTGGGGGAACTCGCGTCTGGCCAGGTTGAGACGGGCCAGGCTCAGACGTGGCGGAAGGTAGCTGGGGTCTATCTTGACCGCTTCCTGAAGCTGGGTGCGTGCCTGCGCGAACTCGCCCCTGGCGGCCAGGGCGCGGGCCAGGTTGAAGCGCAGCACGGCGTTCTTGGGCATCCGGCTGACCAGCGCCTGGAGCTCGCTGACCGCGGCGCGCACCTGTTCGGGGTGGGCCGGGTCGATCAGCAGGGCGGCGCGCATGGCCTTGGCGCTGTCGTCTGAAGGGTTCTCCTTGAGAACCTGGTCCAGCACGCGGGTGGCATCCACGGGCTTACCCTGCGCCACCAGCGCCTCGGCGATCCGCACGCGCAGCGGCCCGGCCTGCTTGGGGTTGGCCTGCACCCCTTTCTCGTAGAGGCGGATGGCCGTGTCGAACTCGCGCAGGCGCGCGTAGAAGTTCCCTACCAAGAGGAAACTGTTCGGGAAACCCTTCGGGTTGGAAGTGATCTTCTCCAGGGTGGCCTGCATCTGCTGGCGGCGTTGTAGCCCGGCGTAAAGGCCCGCCAACTGGAGCAGAGGGCCGACCTCCTTGGGGTTGTTGGCCGCCTTGGCCTTCAGCACGCCCTCGGCCTCCTCGAGCCGGTTGGCGCGCAAGTAGTGCCCAAGGAGCAGGTCATAAATGGGCCCGAAGGTCTTCTCCCTTTCAATGAGCTCCCTGGCCAGCTTCTCGGCTTCCGCCGCCTGGGCGTCGGCCAGCAGGGCCTGCACCAGCGCCAGGACGATGGTTGGCTGGAAGGGCTTGATCTCGTGGGCGCGGCGCAGACGGGCGATGGCCTCCTGGTAGTTGTTGTCCGCCCGCAGCAGCAGGTAACCTTTCACCCGCAGGCCGTCCACGGAGTTCCGGTCCTTCTCCAGCAGCTTGTCGGCCAGGGCTTCGATTTCCTGCCGCAAGTTGGCGGGCTTGCGCGCGTCGGCCAGGTAGAACAGGAGCAGGCTGTCAGCCAGCCTGACCTTGGCCTCGGTGTGGTTCGGCATCAGCTCGACGGCGCGCCGCAAGGCCCGGAGGGCATCCACCCAGTAGCGCTGCTCCATGCGCAGCTCGGTCAGGCCGAGGCGGTAATACGCCTCCCCGAAACGCATGTCCTTCCGCAGGGCGTTCCGGTACATGATCACGGCTTCCTTGTACTTGCTCTTCTCGAAGTACCGGTTGCCGCTCTCCAGGTATTTCTGCTTGACCACGTTGGGATCGCGGCTGCAAGACCATCCGCCCAGCAGCAAAAGCACGGCAGCAGCGGCGTTGCGTAAACGCATCAGAACCCTCGCTTCCAGTCCACTATCATAAACTGCCGGAGGGGGTTGCGGGCAAGGCCGGGCGGGAAAACCTGCTACCCCAGGGGGCTTACCCGCTGGGGGGCTGCCCTACTCGACGGCTACCCGCGGCGGCACCGGCCCGGTCTGCGGGCTGTCTACCCCGCCGATGCGAACCGTCACCGGCAGGGCGTCGCCGCGGAGCCGGTCGCCCGGCACGTAGACGTTGATCTGGTTGACGCCCACCAGCCCGGCCACCAGCCCGCTCCACTCGACGATCATCTCGGCCTCGCGGTAGTCGGAGCGGCCGAAGAACAACTGGACCTTTTCGGTGAGGGCCGGCGGGTCGGCTGGCGCGGGCGCCCCGGCGGTGACCCGGCCGCCCTTGGTGACGCCCAGTCCGGTGCCGTAGATGACCAAGCGCTCGTCGCGCCGGGCCGGATGCTCCTTGGTGACGGGGCTGCCGTCGGCGTGGTAGATGGCGGCCTGCCCGCTGTGCGGGTCCACGAAGACCGCCGGCGCGTACTTGGAGACCGTCAGCGCGTAGGACATCGAGGCGGAATTCTGGCTGATCGAGCGCACCAGCACGGTGTAGCGGCCAGGAGCGAACTCGGGGGGAATCTGCGCGTTGATCTGCTGCGGGGAGGTGAGTATCAGCGGCAGCGGGCGGTTATTGCCGGTGATGCAGACGCCGCCCAGCAGTGTGGGCAGCGGGCTGGTGGCGGCGATCGCCTGGCTGCCTAAGTTGCGCCCGAACAGCGAAACCAGTTGGCCGGGCGCCACGTTCGGCAAGTAGCTGGCAGTGCTGACCAGGCCGCGCGGGTTGATCTGGGGCTGGTCGCTGCGTGCCGGCGCCTCCAGCGGCACGATGCTCAGCCCGCTGGCCGTCAACACGTAGGCCGTCGTGCCGGAGGGATCCAGCGCCATGGTCCGGCCGCTGATGGCGGTCTGCGGCGAGGTGGGGCCCGTGGTGCTCTGGAGCGGCCCCTCGACGGCGGGCACGGACCGCAACGTGGCGCCGGTGCGGACGTCCACCACTTCCACCAGGGGCGCTTCGGTCAGCGCGGCGTTGGCGGTAAACCGGACCGGCTGGGTGAACCGCGCGAAGGTGGTGGTCCCCGCGGGGGCCACCGCGGCCACCGGGCGCACGAAGGTTTGCTGCTGCCCGCCGCGCCCGGCCGGTCCCGGCACGGTCGATACCGAGCCCATCGCGGTCAGCGACTGGTTCAGGATCAGGCCGTTGGCCAGGAAGTACTGCCCGCGCGGGCCGGCCGCCACCGCCCCGTAAAGTCCCTGGATGGTGTTGACCGGCGAGGAGCCCGTGGTGGCGCGCGTGAAGAGCTGGCGGTTGACGACGAATTCGTCCACCATGGCGTCGTACAGGTAGGCGTTGCCGTCGCCAGCCAGCAGCAGAATGTATTCGCCGTTGGGCGTGGCCACCATGTTGCGCGGGGCGGGAATGGTGCGGGGGCGTCCCGAGGAGTCGGCGCCGATGACCTGGCTGACCCCGCGCGGCACCGCGGTGTTGCCGATCACCTGCCAGAGCGTGCCGTTGTTCATCACGATTTGCAGCCCGCTCAGCCCTGCCGCAATCACCTGCGGCGTGACGATGCCGGCGCTGGCGTTGAAGGGGAGGGGCGGGAACAAGACCTGGCCCACCACTTCGCCCTTGTTCAGGTCCACGATGTTGATGGATTCGCCGCCGCTGTTGGCCACGTAGAGGGTGTTGCCATCCGGCGTCAGGGCCAGCGAGCGCGGCAGTTGCCCCACTTTGACGGGCTTGAGCAACTGCCGGGTCCGCATGTCGAAGACTTCCACCCGGTTGAGCCCCGAATTGGCAATGTAAAGCCGCTGCCGCGGCGCATCGGCGGCCAGGTCCACCAGGCCTTCCAGCAGCGCGGTCCCCAACGGCACCGGGACGACGGCGGCGGCGGCCTCGGAGTTGCGGTTGTTCTGGTAGACCTGCACGACGGGCGGGACGTTGACGGCTTCCGGCGACTGGATGAGGAAGGTGTGAGGAGGCGCCAGCGTCCCCAGCGAACTGGTTGCGGCCGAGCTGTAGGTGAAGCTGAAGTCCGGTCCTTCCGGCGTCTGCCGGGTGGTCAACCGCGGCGCAGTCTGGGTGACGGCGTTCTGCTGCTGGGGGGTGGCCTGAGCGCCGGCCTGGCCGGGCACCTGGATGGGGACGCCCGGGCCAGCGGTTCCACCCGTGGCCGGCTGCGGGATGATGACCACGATGCCTCCGCCGGGCGCCCCCGCCCCCGCCCCGCCGATCCCGCCCAGTCCCTGCGGCCCGGTCTGCGGCAACTGGAGCAGTGACGCCGTAGCCGTCATCCGGCCCCGGCCCCAGTTGCGGACCTTTACTGTGGCGACTCGGCTGCTCGCCAGCGCCCCGCACTGGTCGTTCGTGAGCACCAGTACCTGACTGTCGGGCAGGGCGATGGGGCTCTGGTCGAGCGTGGAAAGCGGGATGGTCATGAAGCCGGACTCGGACAACGCAAAGATGGTCCCGCCGTCGGAGGTGATCACGAACTTGCCCACCGCATTTTCGGGCAAGGCCAGCCCCAGCAGGATCAGCAGGTTGTCCGGGTCGTTGACCAGCAACTGGCTAATGTTGGCGCGCGCCGCTGGGCTCTCGAGCGGCGCAATGTTGAAAGCCGTGTACAGGCGGGCGCCGTCCGGCGCGAAGATGCTGCCGCCCTGGTTCTGCTGCAAGTTGAAATTCGCTGCGGCGGTCGAGGGGAAGACAAAGGGCGCGTTGGCGGCGTTCTGCTGGGCCAGCACGGCCAGGGTCTCGGTGTCGAACAGGCTCAAGCCCGCCATGAACTTCCCCCCGTCCGGGGCGACCGACAGCACCGTCGAGATGTTCCCCACCTGGCGGCTGCGCAGCACCGTCGCCGAGGCCACCTCGTAGACGAACACCAGCCGGTTGCTCCCGACCACGTTCAGGCCGATGATGCGGTCGCCCGCGGTGGTGGCGATCAACTGGCTGCGGTAGGAGAGAAACGGCCGGCCCGACGGCGGCGGCAACAGGGGCGAGGCGGGCGGCGGGGGCGCCAGCACCACGTTGCCGATGGAGCGGCTCTCCACCGCCTGGGGATCGTAAATCAGCAGCGTGTTGGCCTGGTTCCCGCTGCCCGTGCCGATGGTGGTGATCAGCACCCGCTCATCGACCCCTACGGCGACCCCTTCCGGTTTGGCCGGGATGCTCACGCTCTTGATGGCCACCAGCTTCTCCAGGTCGATGATGTCCAGCGCGGTGCTGTCATAACAGGTGACGTACAGGACCCGCCCGTGGCGGGACATGGCCGCGGCCACCGGCTGGCGGCTGGTGCGGATGGGGCTGAGCAACCGGCGCTGGGGGATCGAGTAGACCTCGACCTGGTTCAGGGTGGGGTTGACCAGGTAGAGCCTGCGGCGGGCCTCGTCGAGCACCAGGTCGGAGGCGCCGCCCACCAGGGGCTGGACCGTGCCGAAGGTGGCGCCCCAACCCGTTGAAATGAAAAGACTAACCAGCGCTAGCCGGACAAGACGCAACATCAGCTCACCACCGAGCAATTCAGTATAACCCCCGGCGGGCTCGGAAGTTTCGTCGTCAAGGGGTCAGCCTGATCTGGAGGCTGGGAAAGAAATGGGGGCAGATCAGGCTGACCCCTTTAAGGCGGGCAGCAGGGCGCCGGTGTGGAGGAGCAGGGTCAGGCGGGCGCGCTCGACCGCGGCGGCGTCGTAGAAGGCCATCCACTTGCCGGCTTCCGCGGAGCGGGCTTCCTCGATCTGGCGCAAGCCGGCGCGGCCTTCCTCGAACTGGGCCATCAGCAAGGACACCTGCTCGCGGGCCACTTCCAGATCCATGCGGGCCAGGTTGCGGGCCGACTCGGCCTCCTCGTAGTTATTGAAGCGGCTCAGCAGGGAATACTGCGCCACCAGATCGAAGCGCGGGAGCCTGGCGGCGCGCTCGGCGCGGAGGTCGTAACCCTTGGCCAGGAGCTTCGATTCCAGCAGCCGGATCTCCTGGCTGTGGGCCAGGGCGGCCTGGAGGGCCTCCGGCTCGGAGGCGGGGGTAGCGAGCGGCGGGCGGTCCTCGGCGGCGGCCTGGACGCGGTCGCCCGGCTCGAGGCCCAGCACTTCGGCCAGCGCGGTTTCGAGCGTGGCGCGCTGGGACTCGAGCGCCTGCTCGCGGCGCCGCGCGCGCGCCAGCTCGAGCGCCGCGCGGCGCGACTCGATCGGCAGCTCGCGCCCTTCCGCGACGCGGGCCGCGACGCTGGCGGCCACGCGCTCGAGCCCTGCGGCGCTCCGCCGGGCGACCTCGAGGCTCATGGGGAAGCCGCTCGAGTAGGCCAGGCCGCTGCCCGCCACCAGCTGGGACACGAAGGGGTCCTTGGCCTGCCGGACGGACTGCTCGGCTTTCTTCTCCTCGAGCCGCGCCAGCGCCACGTCCGGGCTCTGCTCGAGGGCCAGCTCGACGGCCTGCCGCAGCGTCATGGTGCGGACTTCGGCGTGAAGGCCGCCGCAGGCCAGCAGAGTCGTCACCGCCAGTGTTCGCATACCCTGTTCCTCCTGATCTGCCGCTATTCGTACCGCAGCGCCTCGGCAGGATTCAAGCGCGCCGCATGACAGCTCTTCGCATCGCGCGCTTCTCCTTGCGGTCTCTGTCCTATGGTGGCAAAACCGCCGGTCCCAAGGTTGCGTTGGAATCCTCCGGTGGCGCTCCACGAAGCCGGCGGTCGCGGCGGTAGAATCTTCGGGAGGGATGAAAGTACGCGATCTCGTCAAGCTCGTGGTGGCGGACGGTTGGTATCACGTCAAGACGCGGGGGAGCCACCACCAGTACAAACACCCGGTCAAGAGGGGCCGTGTCACCATTCCGGGGCATCCCGGAGACGACCTTCACCCTGATACGCTGAAGAGTGTCCTGACCCAGGCGGGACTGAGAGGCAGGCCATGAGGAAGTATGCTGTCGTCATCGAGAAGGGGCCGAACAACTACTCCGCCCATGTTCCGGATCTACCCGGCTGCATCACCACGGGGATGACGGTCGAAGAGACTGAGCGGAACATCCACGAGGCGATCGAGCTGCACCTTGAGGGCATGGCGGAAGACGGCGACCCGATCCCGGAGCCGACTACCGCCGTCTCTTACGTCGAGCTTCAGGGCGTGGGGTGATGCCAGACAGCGTCCCGCGGACGGGCAGGTCCGGCAGCGGCTCGGTCGGGACCCTTCCGCTGGTCCCCGGCTGCCCCGCTATTCGTACCGCAGCGCCTCGGCAGGATTCAAGCGCGCCGCGCGGTTGGCCGGCAGGATGCTCAGCAGCCCGCCCGCCAGGCTGATCAGCACCGCCTCGAGCAAAAACTGCCGCAAGATGTCCCGGCGCGCCGCCCCCACCGCCATGCGCACGCCGATTTCGCGCGTCCGCTCGGTCACCGTCACCAGCATGATGTTCATGATGCCAATGCCGGAGATCACCAGCGCGATGGCCGAGACCAGCACCAGCACCAGCACCAGCGTGAGCACCAGGGCGATGCGTTTGGCCGCGTCCAGAATGGCGGTGAGGTTCTCGACCCGGTAGCGCGCGCCCGCCCGGTGCCGGCTCGCGAGCGCCTGCCGCACTTCCTCGGTGACGGCCGGGACCTCGATTGCAGGCCGTGAAGCTTGAGGACCTGTCCCACGGCGGCCGGTTGGTTCCCGTACAGCCGCCGTGGCAGGGTCTCGGTCAGCAGGGCGACTTTCTGGCGCAGCGTCACGTCGCTCGCATCCAGGAACCTGCCGCCGAGCAGCACCAGGTTGCGCACCGCCGCGTAGCGCTCGTCGGAGCCGATCACGGCCACGTCCTGGTGGCGGCCCCCGATCAGCATCCGGTCATAGTTGGTCATCACCCCGGTGGCCGCCAGGATGCGGTCTTCGAACTGCCGCCGGATGGCCTCGACGTCCGCCCACTTGATGAAGTCGGCCTCGACGTGGGTGGCGGTCTGGCTGCCGGCCTCGTAGTAGGCGTAGATCATGTTCGAGCCGATAGCCTGGATCTGCTCGAGGATGTACTCGCGGCTGGTCAGCGAGATGGTCACCACCAGGATCACCGAAGCGTTGCCGATGACCAGGCCCAGGGCGGTCAGCAGCGTCCGCACGCGGTTGGCCTTCAGGGCCTGGAAGCTGAATCGCAGGGCCCCGGCTGGGAGCATGCGGGTGGTCAGTTGCTGGAAGCCTGCTTGAGCAACTGCTCGGCCTCGCGGCGGGGGTGATCGTCAGGCGTGAGCGGGGAGGCCAGATAGCGCTTCAGCAGCTCCTCGGCTTCTTCGAGATTGCGCCCGGCGCGGATGTAGGCGCTGGCCTGCTCGAAGAGCACCTTGGGCGAATTGGGGGCCAGTTGCCGCGCCTGTTGGAAGGCCGACTCGCTCTCGGCCCAGCGGCCCTGATGCGCCAGGAACTTGGCCAGATCCAGAACGCGCCCCACCTGCTTGGGGGCCAGCTCGATGGCCCTCCGGAGCTGGTTCTCCGCCGTCTGGAACTGCCGGTGCTTCTCGGCCAGCCGCGCCTGCGCGTAGTGGTGCTCGGCGGGATCCAGTTCGCCGATGCGCCGGGCCAAAGCGGAGGCCTTCTCCAGCCCGCCGCCCAGGAAGCCGGGCGCTTCCAGGTAGTACTCAAACAGATCGTTGATAGCTTCCAGGTTGCGGGGATCGAGCTCGACCGCCCGCTCGAAGTTCTGGCGGGCCTTGGAGGCGTGCCCCGGTGCGGTGAGGAAGCTGGAGGTCTCCGCGCGCCGGCCGGAAGCGCGGCCCAGCCAGAGGCGGTAGTCGGAGTTGGCGGGATCGGCGCCCACCGCTTTCTGGAAGGCCTC
>Ga0315289_10006622_pt1 | contig 17009 bp, 20 predicted proteins | sample YL17G11_40_MG_FD_203452 | JGI IMG/M metagenome (GOLD analysis project Ga0315289, IMG submission 203452) | Sediment microbial communities from Yellowstone Lake, YNP, Wyoming, USA - YL17G11_40 | ecosystem: Environmental > Aquatic > Freshwater > Lake > Sediment | place: USA: Wyoming | collected... | reverse complement strand
TCGTACGTTCATTAAATTTAGCCGCAGAAGCGCAGAGTTATGGAGGCGCAGAAAATATAGACTAACGGCATGGCCGGCAATTTAAGTGCGTGAGCCCTGAGGGTATCTACAGGGCAGCTTTGGTATCGTCGCTGGCACGGACCCCTGAACTTGCGGCTGCGGTGGTCGTGGCCGAGGCGCAGGATGCGGCGGAGGGGCTAGCTAGGCTTGCAGATAAGCCCGACCTCGTCATCACCGACGTCGACATGGGCCATCACGCCGACGGCTTTGACCTAGTAGAGACGATGCGGGGCGCCGGCTTTGAGGGGCTAATCTGTGTGCACTCCAACCGGATGGTAGCCGAGGACCACCGCGCCGCCTTTGAGAGCGGGGCGGACGCCTTTATCCCTAAGCCGATGGCCAGGGCGCAGCTGCTCAAGCTGGCGATTCAGGCTAGCCAGAAAGCGATGGTGCCGGAGCGCCAGCGGGCCGTCGCCGTTGCCGACATGGCTGGAAAGCCCGAGGTCTTGGTGGTGGAGGACAATATCTTCATCCAGGAGGCCTGGCAGTTTGCCCTGGGCGACGAGGCGACGGTCCATACCTTGGGTAGCTACGAAGAGGTGGTGGAGCGCCTGGAAACGGACCCTGGGTTCGCTAGTAGGCTCCTGTTGGCGGTGACCGACATGCATTTGGATGGGTCGTCAGGCGACGGTCTGGACGTCGGCCGGCTGCTCAAGAAGCACCGGTCCGAGTTGCGGGTTCTGCTCAGCTCCGACGGGGTACTGGCGCCTGGCGAGCTGGTTGGCGCAGTTGATAGGACCATAGGGAAGGACCCGGTCGGGCTGGCTGCCCTGAGCTCACTCTAGTCTGTTCATTTTTGAGCAGGAGGCGTTAAGTGGGTCGCGGTGCTCCAACTAGACGGACTGGGGCACGACGCACTGCACCTGGCCGTTGCCAGTGCTTGCGCGTGGGCCATAGGCGATCCAGATCGTGCCGCCGTTGACCAGATTGCCTTTACCAGGCCAGTCCTTCCCAGACATAGCGTCGCTGGCGCTGGAATGGATCCTAAGCCGCGATTAGCGATTTTTTCGCCTCGCCGACATAAACAATCATCAAAGACATCGGGGCGACGCGCTTAGTCAAAGCACACAACCCGACCGTCAGGACTTCATCACGAACAGCTTCTTGATGGCAGGACTATAGCTAGGCGAAAAAAATGCCAGATAGGCCACCGCCACGCCGACCGCGATCGAAAGCGGCAAGCCGCTCGGTTCGAGGAATGCGTGCACCATAAAGATATTGATCGAGATCGGAGCAATAACAACCAACGCAAGCGGCACGAAGAAGCCGATCGCTAGGGCGAGACCGCAAGCCACTTCCGTCCCCTTCAGGAGGTAGAAGAAGTATTTGCTCGCCTTCAGACCGGCGAAAAACGTCGCCATATCTCCCTCTAGTGGCGGTGGTGTGGTGAAAAAGAAAGCAATTCCGCCGAACAGGAAGAGCAGGCCGAGGAGAACGCGCACGACGATTTGAATCTTTTTCTGCATAGAATCTCCGTAGTATCGGACTAACGACAAGACCGAAATATGGTCGGCTTGATTTTACCTCAAAATTAGATTTTTAGGCATTCATGGTCGCGCTCACCTCTTCGGAGTCGAAGCGCTCAGCGTAAGTGGCTGAAAATCAGCAATTCAGAGCTTAAAGATTAGGCGGGCTATATCTGTCTGACGTTCCTAACAGGTATTTATTGAACTTGCCGAAGTCACCAAAAAACCGGTTTTCTAGATGATTTTAAGAATCTAGCTTTGGGCAAAAAAACCTGGGATTGGCGCCGCCCGCACCAAACGGCGCTTAACCAGTGAGCACGCGCAGGGGCATCTCATTAGACAACTTGTTCAGAAATTCTGACGACATAAAGTTAATGCTGCGAAGAACGGATGCATTTGTGCCGACGCGCAAAGCGAGCTGCCCAGATTTATTGGCTCTGAATCGCCGTAGCTTAGCCATGGGCTGCGAATTTGAGGTGTTCGAACAACTGGTGGGTGAAGTCATTGGAAAAGTCAGTAGGTTGGCGTGTCAATGCTGGGTGATCGCGAGCCGTTTCCGGGTCACTATGCATTTAGATCTCCTCCGACCCAGCCGATAGATGCCAATGGCAATGTCGACTCGGAGGAGGGACGCATGGGTGCGACGGGGCGGGAAGATCATATCGAGCTCTTCGTGGACATGGACGAATTCTATCGGCGGGTTGACTTTGTCAGCTCCTACCTGGAGCTAGAGTGGCTTGGCTTCAAGACGGAAAGCTTCGAAGGCTCCTTCAGGGCCAGGCGCCTTCCGGAACTTTTCGCTTTTTGCACCGCGAATCCCGAGTATCACATGATGACCTACACCGACCAGGGACGTATCGCCAACAAGTACGTGCCGGGCAAGAAGCTCTACCTACTAGCCAAAGGTGACAAGAATCCTTGCCTCGTGCTCAACCATCTGATTGATGCGTCGCGCGCCTTAGTCACGGAAGAAATGATCTGCTCGGCTCTTGCCATGCTTAACGATGTCAATACTGGTGACAAGTGACAGCGTGCTCATCTGCGCCGCCTTTTCGGGATCGCCGAGGCGGTTGTCGTGAAAGAGGGCCCACGTGACATACCGTCTATGGGCACCGCAGTTGTTTGTTCGGCGTAACTCCCGGATGAGCAAATACTGAAACAACGCGTAGGCGTCAAAGTCGTCCTCGCTGTTGAAATCCTTGAAGTGCTCCACCGTTGTGGGATTGTCGGTAAGGTGAGTACAAATGGCCTTACCGCTGCGAGTTTGACCGAAGCGTTGCGCTGGCATCTTCAAGGGATCCTCCTGCTTTACTAGTTCAACTAGCAGAAGTAGTGGAAAGTTCAAACCTCTGCCAGCGACATGAGGGCTGATAGAATGACAGGCAGAGATGAGCCTCCAGAAAAAGGACCGAGCCAGCCGGTCCAATTCACTCTTGCCACCGGATATTCCGATAAGCTACAAGGCCGCCAACCGCCGGAATATACTTCGGTGGTCCTACTAATCTCCGCTTACCAAATCATACCCCCTTAATCTCAGATCAGAGCACAGAGAGCACGTGCTCAACTTGACTGCCGATTTTAGACCGGCTTGGACCAAATCTCGACCAGTGATCGCTCCGTGTCAAAACGGCTGATGATTTAGTCGATAAAAACGCTGCAATTCTAGCTATCAAGAGGTTCCCATCTCCATGGCACAGACTTTGCTTAGGGGTTATTGCGCAACGTTGCGCAGGATTCACTAAAACATCGAGGGAATTAAAATGGCTATCACTCACATCGTTTCCAGCATTACGTCCGACGACCTGCGCAATGTTTCGGTCCAGACCGCCGAAATGGCAAAGCTCGTCACAGCAATTCAGTTCAACATGATCGCGATTCAGAACTGAACCCAGCTTTGGGAGAGACCGCGATCAAGATCGCATCTCTCCATCCCTTCACTTTTAATTCCTATAGGATCTGCAATGATCAGCATCTTCGGTTCAGAGCAAACGATCAAAAACATCTATATGCTTGCCGCGCAGCATATGGACGGTGATGAGATCTCAACCGTCGAGCAATTGCGGTCGCCGTATCTCAAATTTCTAACGCAGCATCAGCCGCGGCAGGCCCTGAACTACGGAAGCGATCCCATCGCCATCGATGAAGCAGCAACGGCGGTCCTTAGCGCGGCATTTGGGCACAGCAAGTTCAACGATCTTTCGCAAGAAAATTTGCTTGGCGACCCAGTCGCCGAAAGCGAGAAGCAGCGCCTTAAAACGCTGGTGCGCGATGGCTACGAATTCCTCGCGAGTCGTAGCCCCGCAGTCAAGGCCATTTTTGACTTGGCGATCCACAGCATCTTCTTCGTCAAATCCAAGAAAAGCGCCCGAGGGCACAATTCGTTTGGCGGATCATCCTCTGGCGCCATTGGCTCGATATGGATCAGTGGCCACGGCTACTTCAATAAATTCGATATCTCGGAATTCCTGCTGCACGAGCTGACTCATCACCTGCTATTCTTAGCCGAGCGATGCGAAGGCCAATTTCACTACGATGCCGTGGCATTGCCAGACAATTACGCCCAGTCCGCGATCCTGAACTACAGAAGGCCGCTGGATAAAGTCGTTCACAGCGTTGCCGTCTCAACGGAAATTATCCTAGCCCGCCAGACCTTTTTGGGTACGCAAAACGTTTCATTACACCCTTCTACTGCCCTAATGCTAAAGCAAACGGGACTATCGATCCGCAGCATATTCGAGCTGCCAAATCTGGAAAGCCTCCTAACGCCCTGGTCGATTGATTTGATGCGGCGCTGCGAAAATATCCTCAAGGCACATGGCAAAGCAGCATAAGGTAGTCACCGCATGAATATCATATTTAAAAACAATCTATTTCGGGGCGCAGCTACCCTTTGCATCTTGCAGCAGGTGTTTGTTGGTCTTTCGACCTTCATCATCGGCTCCGCAGGTGCTGCACTAGCCGACCCTAGCCGAGTGCTACTTCTTCTTGGGGCGTTCTTTGGATCGAGCGCCATGGCCTATGTGGTAGGCACTAGCTACCAGTGGCTAGGGGTGCGTTTGGCCAATGACCTTTGGAAGACCTATACCATCGGCCTACTCGGTGAACTGGGTAGCGACATGGGCTATGCGTCACCAGCTAACAAGAATCTAACCAACACTTGGCTTACCGGCGAAGCGCAGTCCACCCTGGAGTACACCGCAACGTTTGCCTTAGATTTCCTGTCCATCAGCTGCAATGTCCTGTTTACCCTGGTAGCTTTTCTAGCCATCTTGGGCCCGTTGATCACCTCAGCTATCGTCTTGGCATTGATTTCGTCGTTTTGCCTATTGATCGTGGCGCGGCGTGCCATCAAAAGCGCTGGAAGCGAGATCCAAGGGGCGAAAATGGCAGCACTCATGTCAGTGCAATTCCTCTGGGACCAGATTTTTTTTGGCAATAGCAAGACGCGCTCGACTCCGATGCAAAGAAATGAGGTCTTGATGCTAAGCTACTTTAAACAGGCTGAACGCTATCGCTTACTTGAGCAGGGGGTGTCGTGCCTTCCCATCTTCTTCTCTATGGCGGTCCTATATGCAGCGGTCGCCCATCAAGTTCACAGCGGAGCGATTGTGCTGGCGGCGTTAGTCGCGGTTCTGCCGCGCACGTTGCAGCTCTTTCAGAACGTGCATACGATGACGACCTACAGCAGCCAGTTTCTCCTGCTGAAGTCCAAACTCTCCAACCTTAAACTCTTCAGCAAGCGTCTAGATCGGCGTCAGGCGGGCGAGCATGTACAAAAGGCGGAGATTTCCATCTTGGATATGGCGACCGAGACCGATATTCCTCTGGATGAGCTGGTCGCCCAGGTCGCCTCCAAGTCCCGACTAAAGCCCGGCCGCCTGCGGTTAACCGGTCGCAACGGCGTGGGCAAATCATCGTTCCTTCGCGACCTCAAAGCGCTGATGCCACAGGCGGTCTTAGTCGGCCCTGAGATCCACCTCCTGCCCATCGAGTTGAAGGGATCGACAGGCCAGATCCAAAAGCAGACGCTGATGGCCATGATGGAGCAAAACATCGAAGTCCTACTCGTCGACGAGTGGGATGCCAACCTCGACCAGGCCAATATGGAAAGTGTCGACGAGCAGCTGCAAGCCTTCGCAAAAAATGGCCTTGTGATCGAGGTGCGGCATAGCCGCCTAGAACTCATACGCCGCGACGGCGAGTAGTTCACGTCCCCACGTCTCAGCATCACGTCGAGCTGAAACGAAAAGATAAGCTTCGTGCCTTTATCCTGCTGGGCGCCGACCTTTCATCAGACGATCGCCTGGGTGACAGCGGGGGCGGTCGCAGTCAAGTTGATTTTACCATCCAGTGCTGACGCTGCTGCAGTCTCGACAGGTGGGACGTCGAACACGAACTGCGTCCCCTGACCTTGCTGCGAGTAGATCGAGATCTTGCCACCCAGCTCCTCCACCAACGTTTTGACCGCGTCCATGCCGACGCCGCGACCAGAGATATCGCTCACCTCGTCCTTGGACGACAGGTTCGGTACAAAGACCAACTCAATCTTTTCTTGGTAGGACGCAGTGGCAGCCTTATCGGCAGTCCAAAGCCCACCCTGAACTGCCTTCTGGGCAAGCTTATCGCCGTTGACGCCTTGGCCATCGTCTTTGATGACGAAGTGGAGCCAGTCATCTTTTTTGCGGTAGCAAGCGATCTGAATCGTGCCTGTGATAGATTTGTGGGCTTCGCGCCGCACATCTTTGTCCTCAATTCCGTGGTCGAGGCAGTTGCGAACGATGTGTACGAACGCTGGGTCGAGCCGCTGCATCTCGGCATGTGAGATTTCGCAACTATCGGCGACGTAGGCGAGGCGGACTTGCTTTGTGTCGCGGCGGTCGTTCAGTTTTTCGAGATAGGCCTCATACTTGGCAAAAACGTCTTTCACACCGACCCGCAGACAGTTCTCCAACATGGTAGTAAGCACGTCATTGCGAGTCGCTAGTGCGTGAGCAGTCAAGGTGTCGTACTTGTCTTTCGTAAGAGTGACCTTCCCTTGGCTCTCTTTAAGCCTGAGGACGGCCTCGAGGTCGCTCGTTTCAAACTTCCACTGGTCTTTGATCAACTCCCAGTTGGTCGCAAGCCGCGCACTCGACGGCCCCTCTTCGTCGAGTAGCGTCTCCAATTCATGAATCTCGTGCGCAAGGCTAGCGAACTCGAAGGTGCCGATTGAGCCTTTGAGCGTATGGAGATCGCGGCGGAGCTGACCGAGGTCGGCAGGCTTAGTCGCCTTAGTCGCGATGAGGTTGTCAGCGCGGCGAAAGAGCCCGATAGCCTCGTCGAAGAAGCTCAGATAGCTATCCAAGCTTGCGGCTACCCGTGAAATTTTGCGAACCCGCTCAGCCTGGACGACCGCCTCGCGCTCGTTCTTGAGCTTCTCGGTGGCGTCGTTCGCTACGACGACGACCTTTTCGAGCTGACCGTCTTTGCCGTTGAGTGGGCGGTACTCGAGCTGGATGATGCGGGTGCCATCGATAGTCAGCGACTTCGGCAAGAAAGAGGTAGTCGAATCGAAGTCACTCATGAAGTCGTCGCCATCGACATTCCAGAGGAGCTTCAGACACGTCTTGACGTTGTCTTCGGAGATCGATGAGTATTTGGTGACGAATTCCTGTAGCGTTCGCACGTCGCCGGACCCAGGGATGATCTTGGCGAGAGCTTGCGAGCGCTCGGGGGCGACAGTGCCATTCCTATCGAAAAAGTAGAGCCCTTCGCTAAGAACGGCGAGCAGACTCTTGGTGTTCTCGTACGAGAGCTCAATTTGGCGCGAAAGAATCGTGATGGTGGTCCCGACGATGCCGATACCGAGGGCCAGAGCCAAGGAGATAAGCAGTAGTGAACGCAGGTTGCGGCTAGCCATTTCAAGCCGAGCTGCTTCGGCGTGCTCGGCGCCGAGTCGGGCGAGCTCTCGGACCTTTTTCTCGTATTCAAGGCGCTGCGGCTCGTACTCGGAGAAGTAGAGGATGCGAGCCTTGTCGGCATTCTCGAAAAGCAGTTCTAGAATCTGCGTGTCGAGCGGGCGAAGCGTCGTCTCGTCGATCTTGGTGAGATCGGCTATGAGATGACGCATCTCAGGCGACGAGGCTTCATCCTTTAGCTCAGCTAGGAGCTTTTTGTGTTCGTCGTAGGCTGCAATTTTCCTGCCCGAGTAGACTTCGAGCTGCGAGGGATCGATCAGCAGTGCCTTGGACGCGTCGTCTTGCGTTAAGCGCAGCGACAGGACGCTATTACTCTTGCCCTGGACACGCAGAGCCTCGGCGAGGTCGGCCGCGTTCGATTCGAGCCCCCGAAAAGTGATCCAGGTCACGACGCCCGAGACAACCACCAACGGCATAACCAGGGTAAGGTAGAATTTCTGAGCGAGACTGAGCCGTTTCCTGCGCTGTGCGAATACCATTTCTCTCCCTTTCTAAGTCTCCTTGGCCGCGGAGAGACGTCCATCAGTATGCGGGTGCGGCGCGAATACAATGCGCCATCTTGCAAAGGAGCGGTCGGCTCGGAAGTGCCTTAGGGTCTTAGATTTTACAAGTTCATATTGACTAGGCTACACTATGAGTAACGGTGCTTGAAACATGTATGTGCTAAGAATCTCGCTGGTGCTCGGCACGCTCGAGCCTGGGGCTATATTTAGTGGAGTGTCGAATTTGAAGCGTATCAGCAGTTTTTGTTTCGTCATACTCTTCACACAGACGTTTGCTTTTAATACCGGTGGACTGGCCTTTGCCGCGACCGCCGCAAAGACCTATCTTTCGTCCTATAATCGTCCGAAGGATGTTCCTTTCCCCAAAGACAACGCCCATTCGAACGCGCGCGAGGATCTCGGTCGCACGCTCTTCTTCGACCCCAGGCTTTCCGGCTCAGATTGAATCTCCTGCGCTACCTGTCATAATCCGGGGCTTTCCTGGGGTGACGGGCTTGCCAAAGGTATTGGGCACGGAATGAAGCCGCTCGGCCGCCGCACGCCGACGATTCTAAACCTAGCCTGGGGCGAGCTGATGTTCTGGGACGGGCGGGCCGACTCTCTGGAAGCGCAAGCGCTCGGACCAGTAGAATCGACTGGAGAGATGAATCTGCCGCTCGATCAAATGCTAGGCAAACTCGAAGCGATGCCAAGCTATCGACCGCTTTTTGACAAAGCGTACCCAGGCGAGGGCATCAGTAAGGCGACGATCTCGAAGTCTATCGCAACATTCGAGCGCACCGTCGTCTCCGGCGACGCGCCCTTTGACCGTTGGGTGCGAGGTGACGAGAAGGCGGTCTCAGCGAATGCTAAGCGTGGCTTTATGCTTTTTAACGAGAAAGCTCTTTGTTCGAAGTGCCACAGCGGCTGGCGATTCACCGACGACAGCTTCCACGATATTGGCGTTGCCGGCGATGATATCGGACGCGGCAAGATCATGCCCGATATCGCGGTGCTGCAGTATGCCTTCAAGACTCCGACCTTGCGCGACGTCGACCGCCGCGCCCCGTATATGCACGACGGTTCGGAGAAGACTCTCGGGGAGGTTGTCGACTTCTACGATAGAGGTGGGAAACAGCGGCGTCCGGCAGTCTCCGAGCACGTCAAGCCACTACAACTGACGAGTGAAGAAAAAGCTGATCTTGTCGCCTTTCTTAAAACCTTAACGAGTCAGGACAAGCCTGTCGTTGTTCCCGTACTCCCCAGATAATCGAGGGTATTGCCGATGAAATTTACATTATCACTATCGTTCGTTGCCATCGGTATGTTCTCTTCGGGGAGCGCCTCTGCCAAAGACCATGCCGTTTCTCAAAAGGGTAAGGCATTCGCAGTCGAGGAGATTACGGTGGCCGCCGGAGATGCAGTCACCTTCAAGAACGACGACGAAACGTCACACAACGTTTTTTCATCGACCGAAGGAGCCAAGTTCAATCTTGGCATTCAGAAACCAGGTCTAGAATCCTCACAGAAATTCGCGACTGCTGGCACGTTCGAAGTACGCTGCGCTATTCATCCGAAAATGAAACTCAAAGTCGTGGTTAAGTAAACCGTGCGGAAAGGTCGATCTATGCGAGGATTTATCTCAGCCGTGGCTATCGCGGGAATGCTTGTAGTTCAACCCGCTATCGCAGCCGGGAAGGGTGAGACTTGGCCCATCGCCGTCCGCCTTAGCACTAAGGGTAACGACATCGCGTTCGACCAGGCAGCGATCCAAGTGCCTTTCGGTCAAAAAGTGCAAATGAAATTTATCAACCAAGCTGACAAGGGTTCAGAGATCCTACACAACGTCGCCATCTTGAAGCCAGGAAGCCTCGACGCGTTCGTCAAGGAACTTCAGGCGAACGGCTACGATATTGCGAAGATGCGCACCCACAAATCCGTCCTCGCGATGACTAAGGCTCTAGAACCAGGATCCGAGGAGACGCTTGAGTTCAGTCCAGCAGAGCCGGGATTTTACCCCTACATATGCCTCATGGCGGGGCATGCCGACATGCTTGGCATGAAGGGGATACTGAACGTCAAGAAATAGGTGCCTTAGGGCCCGCCAGGAAATAACTTGCACATTTGGGCGCCAGCTGACGGCCGTCTGCGGCCGCTTTCAAAGCGAAAAATCCTCGAAATACCCGAGGTATTCCTCCGTTTTTTCGCTTTGAAATCGACCACAGCCAACCATCATCTGACACCCAAATGTGCAAGTTATTTCCTGACGGGCCCTTAGTAGCGATTCGGCGGTTAGCTGAACTTGATCGCCGCGCTGCATGCAGAACCTCGCCGCGCAAAGCGCGCCCCTCCCCTGCAGGTCCTCTGCTAAGGCTCAGAGTTGAGCGGCCATAGTCCGCGTCGAAAACATGGCTGCAATTATTGCTGTTAGTATACTTAGCGAGGACCGCATTGCCCGCTCCTTCCTGGCCATTTGATCGTTCCTGAGCAGGCAATCGCATGAAGGCAATGCAATCAGGCATTCCTGTTCACGCAATTTAATTCACGAAAAGCCTGCTCCAATCGCTTACTAAATTCTTGTTCACCCTGGCGCAGCCAGACTCTGGGATCATAGTGCTTCTTATTGGGCTGGTCGGCGCCATCTGGGTTGCCGATTTGCGCCTGTAGGTAGTCACGCTTGTTGGAATAATACTGGCGAATCCCATCCCAAAAGGACCACTGCAGGTCGGTATCGATGTTCATCTTGACGACACCGTAGGAAATGGCCTCCGTGATTTCTGCGGCCGTAGATCCCGAGCCGCCGTGGAAGACGAAATCGACCGGCTGCGCTCCGGTCCGCCGCTCGCTGACGATGTAGTCCTGGGAATTCTTCAAAATCACCGGAGTTAGCTGCACGTTTCCCGGTTTGTATACCCCGTGCACGTTGCCAAACGAAGCGGCAACCGTGAAGTGGCTGCTGACCTTTAATAGTTCATCATAGGCATAGCAGACGTCTTGCGGCTGCGTATAGAGGCGCGAACTATCGATGCCGGCATGGTCGACTCCGTCCTCCTCGCCACCGGTGACGCCGAGTTCGATTTCTATGGAAGTGCCGATTTTGTCCATACGCCTGAGATACTGGGCGCAGGTGCCGACATTGGCGTGTAAATCATCTTCCGAAAGGTCGAGCATGTGCGAGCTGAAAAGTGGTTTGCCGTGCGCGCGGAAAAACTTTTCACCTTCATCGAGCAGTCCGTCTATCCAAGGCAGGAGCTTGCGGGCAGCATGATCGGTGTGCAATACAACGGTGACGCCGTAGTGCTCCGCGAGTAGATGGACGTGGTGGGCGCCGGCGATCGCCCCCAAGGTTGCGGCTTTCTGCCCGTCGCTGGTTAGGGATTTGCCGGCATAAAACTGTGAACCACCATGCGAAAACTGAATGACCACCGGCGACTGCAATCGCTTGGCGGTTTCTAAGACAGCATTTACGGTGTTGGTACCCGTAACGTTGGCGGCAGGCAACGCGAAGCGCTGTGCCTTGGCGCATTGATATAGGCGTTTGAGCTCATCGCCAAAAATCACACCAGGTTTAAATGGAGTCATGCGTTGGAATCCTCCCGCGTTATTAAATTAGGCCATCTTCAGTATCTATCCCTTTTACTGGTTCCAGACAAGATTGATCATCGCGAATGGGCGGTCCAGAGCCTATCCGGAGGGGGTGACGCTAGCCACCGCATTCGCAAGCTACCAAACCTATGCTCTGACGAGCTGACTCAGCATCGCGATTTTGTGGGAACCGGTTCGGGCGGTTGAGACGACCCCAGCGATCGGCAAGGATGTAGTCGGAAAGTTGAAGGCGAGCGCGCCTACAGATATGGTCCCATTTGAGCAACCAAGCTGCCCGTACGCAAACCTCATGCCACCGGGTATTTTCAAAAGACTAAATCAAAAGATAAAATTTGGTTGTCCCAAATACCGTTAACAAGTTTGTAAACGTTTGCCGATGCTGCGGCACGTAGATTTCTAAAGGATCATCACTATGAACCTTCATATTAGAATGGTTGTGGTTGCCGGTTTTCTGTGCAGCGCCACGTCACTGTATGGCTGCAGGACCACCACTGGTAGTGGCGAGAAGGCCGTGTCGTTTGAAAATGCCGAGGTCATGAGTCTGCAAGAATGGTGTGGATGGCGCATAGGCATCAGCGTGGGCTTGCCTGTCTTAGAATTTCAAGAAATGAAGCACCATATTTTTCTAATTTCACATCACCAACGCCTGGTATAGTACGGAGTTGTGCTAAAGTCTGTGGCCGCTGCTGGGACATGGCGTCAAGTGTCGCGTTTTGGAAGATGCAGTAGGACGGCAGGTTTTTGCTGCGAGCCAATTCCAAGCGGTGGCGCGCCAATGCATCGCGCAGGCTATCGTTCGCTGCTGCAGCGAAGCCGGTGCGCGGTGAGTGGCTTGCATCCTTGGACCCGGCGGCCGTCTTTGGCCGCTTGGCTTTGCGTTTGGCTGGTGCTCGCTCGGCCTCTAACCGCAGATGCAAGGGTTGCTGGCCGCGCAGCAACGGACCTGAGCTCGGGTCGAGTTGAATGGACCCATGTTCATCGACCTTTACAAGGCCCGTTGCGATCAGCTGGCGGAAAATCGAGCGCCATACTGTCTCGGTATGCATATCCCCGATGCCGTAGGTCGACACGCGGTCGTGCTTTAGCGCGAGGAGTCGCGGGGTGGCGTTGCCGCGCAGCACATCGATGACGTGGTTGACGCCAAAGCGCTGTCCCGTTCTGTAGACGCAAGACAACGCCATTTGTGCCGCGATGGTAGCGTCCCAGGTGATGACGGGCTCTAAACAGGAATCGCAGTTGCCGCATGGCTGTGGCATCACCTCGCCAAAATAGCGCAGCAAGGCTTGACGGCGGCAGCCTGTGCTTTCACAGTAACCAAGCATGGCCTGGATCTTTTGCTTTTCGAGGCGCTTGAATTCCTCGCCCCCTTCTCCGCTATCAAGTAGCTGCCTTAGGAGGATGACGTCACGCATGCCGTATATCATCCACGCATTCGCCGGCAGGCCGTCACGGCCGGCGCGGCCGGTCTCTTGGTAGTAGGCTTCGAGGTTTTTGGGTAGGCCCATGTGGGCGACAAAGCGCACATCGGGCTTGTCGATGCCCATGCCGAAGGCAATGGTGGCGACGACGATCACGCCATCCTCTTGGAGAAAACGCTCGAGGTTGCGCTGTCTAGTCAGCGGCGGCAAGCCTGCATGGTAGGGAATGGCCGGGCGGCCGTGCGCGCTTAGCCAGGTGGCAGTGGCCTCGACCTCGTTGCGGGTAGACGCGTAAATAATTCCCGCATCTAAAGGGTGCTCGCTATTTAAGAAGTCGAGCAACTGTTCTTTAGATTGTCGCTTGTCGCTGATGCGGTAGTGGATATTCGGACGATTGAAGCTGCTGACGAAAGTCCTACAAGTACGCAGCCGCAAACGCGCCACAATTTCTTCGCGGGTGCGTTCGTCTGCGGTTGCGGTGAGTGCCACGCGAGGGACTTGCGGGAATTCCTCCGCCAAGCAATTCAGGCCCAGGTAATCCTTGCGAAAATCATGGCCCCACTGGGAGATGCAGTGAGCTTCGTCTACGGCAAAAAGAGAGACTCGGACTCGGTGTAATAGATCGAGCGTTTCCGGCATCAGCAATCGCTCGGGCGCGACGTAGAGCAGATCGATTTGACCGGCGACCAAGCGGCGCTGAACCTGCGCGGCGGCTGCCGCAGTCAGGGTTGAGTTGAGAAAATCCGCGCGTAAACCGACCTCACGTAAGCGGTCGACTTGGTTTTGCATCAATGCGATCAGCGGCGACACGACCACGCCGGTACCGGCCCGCACCAATGCCGGAATTTGGTAACAGAGGGATTTCCCGCCACCGGTTGGCATGAGCACTAGGGCATCATGACCCTGGATGAGATGGTCAATCACCGCGGCCTGGTCACCGCGAAATGCGGGATAACCGAAGGTAGAGCGGAGAATCTGTAGGGCGTCCTGGTTTTGCTGATGTATATCAGGGTTCATGGTCTGCCGTGGCTTCCAGCGCGGGATATGTATCGCTTTTCGTGTTCTATCACAGCTGACCACGGCCGGTGCCAGAAAAAGGCCCAGTCTTGCAGCGACCATTGAGAGGAGGGTGGCTTTAGGGCTCCCGACTGCCCATTAACGTGATTTCGCGGCGATCATGATAGAGGTGTTTGATTTTCATCACCGGCCAGCCTTGATGTTCAAGTAAGGCGAGCGCTTCCTTGATGACGGGCCAAGGCTTTGCTTGAGGCAGCTTGATGTTGACGACAAAACACTGCATCAGATCCTGCTCTAGCCACTCACCGAGTATCCGCAACGTCGCCCGTGAGCCTACGAGCATGTCGCAGCATAGCCAGTCAACCGGTTGCAGGGGCTTAAAGGTAAGTCCGTCCTTCTTCAAATGAGTGACACGCTCAGCTATAGCTTTGCCTGGTGGTAGTTCAAGGGCGCCATGGTCGACGGCCGTGACCTGCGCTCCATGCCTGGCCAAGGTGAACGTCCATCCACCGGGAGCGGCTCCAAGGTCGACGGCCTGCTCACCTGGTACGGGGCTGCGGCCCAGGACGACAAAGGCCTCCTCGAGTTTGCGCGCGCTTCGCGAAGGGGCGCCTTGCCGTTCGCGCATACGCAGGTTGCCGCCGATAAAAGGGGAAAGCGGCGAAGCAAAGCTTGCTAGCGACAGCCAAAGCTCGTCGCTCGATGCCACATAAACTTGAATCAGAATATCGCTGCGCAAAGGTGGCGCCTTGATGTGTTCAGTCGGACTGATATAGCGTAGATACAGGTCCGGCATGCCAGCTTTAATAGCGTTAAGGACGGCCTTGTCGATCGCGATCGCGCGTTTAGTTGCCTCGTCATGGTCTAGAGCATAGGTGTGGAGCGTCCAACGGCCGCTTTGCCGGTTGGCGCGCTTGGACATGACCCGAATTTTGCCGAGGATAAAATCGACCGCCGCCTGCAACTCGGTGCCGCTAAAGGCAGTCGGCGCTGGGAGGTATTGCCGCGCAAAAATACTCGCATCAAGAGCCGGTAAGGGCTGCCTGCCGGTAAAAATCACGGCTGCCGGGCTCACTTTGGTGCCTCTGAGCTGCCCTCGTTCTTGGAATTCTTCCAGCAAAAGTTCGGCATATCCTGGCCGGGCCAGGACGAGTTGGGTGGGTTGTGGTTGCGGCATCGACATCAGTTCCTTTTGCGGGATCCCTGGCCTAGGTGGTTTGGGCGGCATCTATAGCAGTTTTTTGCGGCTTCGCGGGGAAAAATATGGCCCCGCCGCGAGGCGAAGAATCCTCTGTCAATACTGGTCCTTGCGGGAATTTTGCCGGTCTCTCCGGTTAAATCGATTTCAGCTCAAGGTACGAAGACTTATTGTTTTAAAATCAGTGGGTTGCGTAGAGGGCGCGGACTTGACAAGGCCGATTGTGGCTGGCACTATTGCCCTTCCAAAATTTTATGAATATCTATCGCCTGACCGGTGTCACGGAAGCCAAGATGCCGAGTTCAGGGGCGGATTTTATCCGCAAGCCCGATTATTTTGATAAGATCATGAAGATGTCGCATGTATGTATTGCGGATCATTTTTATGATCAAGGCGTGCGGCCCTTGCTGGGGACGCGCGATTGTAAAAAGATTGACCTTAATTACTGGCTTTGTCTAACAAAGCAGCTCTAGGAGATAGTTTCTATGCTAATTGGGAAAAAGGTATGTGTGATCATGCCGGCCTACAATGCAGCGCGGACCCTTAAACAAACCTATGACGAATTACCTCATGATATCGTTGACTTCGTAATTCTTACCGATGACTGTTCGCGCGACAATACCGTTCAGGTCGCCACCGATTTGAACATCGTCACGATCAGACACGAAACCAATCGCGGCTATGGCGGCAATCAAAAGACCTGCTATGCCAAAGCTCTCAGTATGGGCGCTGACATTGTCATAATGATTCACCCAGATTATCAGTACACGCCCAAGTTGGCGCGCGGCATGGTGTCGTTGATCGCCGAAGGCTTATACGACGTGGTCCTTGGGTCGCGCATCCTCGGTACGGGCGCTCTTGCCGGTGGCATGCCGCTCTATAAGTATATAGCCAACCGTTTCCTGACCTTTGCCGAGAATCTGCTGACAGGACAAAAGCTTTCCGAATACCATACAGGTTACCGCGCTTTTTCTAAGGAGGTGTTGGAAAACCTCAAGCTCGAAGCGAACAGCGACGATTTTATTTTTGACAATCAAATGTTGGTTCAAAGCATAGTCGCAGGCTACCAAATTGCCGAGATCACCTGCCCGACCAAATATTTTGACGAGGCATCGTCGATCAATTTTCAGCGCTCGTCACGCTACGGCCTTCTCTGTTTGTGGACGGGTTGGAAGTGCCTACTGCATCGCAAAGGAGTTGCGACGTTTAATGAATTTATTCCCAAAAATAAGCTGAGTCCGCGCAGTGAACTAGCATCTTTGGTGCCGGAGCAGCCAAAGAGTCGGTAGCCATGAGGCGCATCCCTATTTCGTCACCACGCCTGCAAAACGGTTCCAAGGTTCTTATAGAGGGCCTGCCCTATTTGGCTTTATTGGGTATTGTTTTGTTGGTGCGTCCGTTTGGCGACTATCCACTTAACGATGACTGGCAATATGCCAGGGTGACTAAGGCCTTCATCGCAACCGGGGTGTTTAAAAGCGACGTTCAGATTGCACCCTCGCTGGTCGGCCAGGCCCTGCTGGTATGGCCGTTGGTTAAGCTTTTCGGGTTCTCCCATGGACTATTGCGTGGGGCATCGCTACTGATGGGGGCGACGCTATTGGCCTGCTTGCAGGTGATCATGCGTCAGCTGCGCCTTCCTCCTGTAGTGATTGCCGGCCTGCTGCTGTCCTTTTTATTGTCACCCCTGACGCTGTATTTCAGCTTTTCGTTTATGACCGAGATCTATGGCTTTGCCGTGGCTATGGTTGGAGCGGCTTGGTGGTTTCAGAGCCGGACAAAGCTCGCTGGACCGCATGCAGCAC
>Ga0315289_10006621_pt1 | contig 17009 bp, 14 predicted proteins | sample YL17G11_40_MG_FD_203452 | JGI IMG/M metagenome (GOLD analysis project Ga0315289, IMG submission 203452) | Sediment microbial communities from Yellowstone Lake, YNP, Wyoming, USA - YL17G11_40 | ecosystem: Environmental > Aquatic > Freshwater > Lake > Sediment | place: USA: Wyoming | collected... | reverse complement strand
CGATTGTACGTCCCCATGAGGAGCGTTACTTTCGGGTTAGTTTGTGAGCTTTGTGAATTAGTTTTTGACACCGGGTCATACCTCCTTTGCGACTTTGCGCCTTTGGGTGAGCCCCATTCTCCCGTTTTAGCTACGTCCGCAACTAAGCCAATGTTTTCTTGAATTCTTTTTCCTTCTTGGCACAAAACCACCACATTCGCCCTTGTAATGAAGTCTATGAAGCAAAATAACCTCCCAGTCTTTGGTGCATCACGGAACTCAATTATTAACAGTCTCTTAATAATAACGACATTGATCAACAAAATCCCTCCCAACATCCCTTTGCCTGCTTTCGGCAGGGAAAAGATACCAAAGGGAGGAGTTATCCCTCTTTGGCAAAGAGGGGCCAGGGGAGATTTTCCAATGTCTATGTCAATTCAATTTTGAGACCCTTAATATGCCATCTCCTTTGAGTTGCTTGAGCCACCGTTCCAGTGTTCTCTGTAGAAGATTCAGCGCTTCTTTAATTTGCCTGCTTCTTTTGCCAGGATTGGCCCTTATCTATTTTACAAGTTCATTTACTCCGCCACCTACTCCCTCGCCCACCCCCCTCCCCGCCATAATTCAGCGGGATCTTCGACAAGGGGGAGGGAACCTATATATCCCCTCTCCCCTGGGGCCTGCCTGCGCGTAGCCGCTTCGGCGAAGGCAGGGGAGAGGGTTGGGGTGAGGGGGACAATTCATGTCAATTCAATTTTGAGACCCCTAATACTACCGCACTCGCCTCAAATATCCATCCGGGGCGGCAGTGATAAGGAGTTTGTGCTCGATACTCTTGTCAATTTGAAACTCGGTATGGCTTTTCAAAAACTCCAAAACCGCTGTCTTAGGGTTGTTTCTTTTTCCCCATGGACGATCAGCATAATAGTGTTCAGGCAAGTCTTCGATGCCGGTATCGAAAACCACGCAATAACTTCCAACAGAAACAAGGACCGCGTAGGCCTTGAGTTCGGCTAGCACGTGATCATGGGTATGGTTTGAGTCAAGACAGACCATGATTCGGTCATGTCCTCGGGTAGCGTGACGAACCTGTTCAATCACATCAGGATCAACTGACGAACCTTCGATCATCTGGATACGGCTAATCATTGGGTGTGCCTGAATGGCAGTGCGGTTGTGTGGACGAATTTCAATATCCACCCCCACCACCTTTCGATTTGACTGACGAGGATCGAAGGACGCCCCCTTCTCAATAGCGTCCGCCATGTCGAGCAGGGCAAGCATGGAAGCGCTCAACATCAGCGAGCCGCCATGTGCGATACCGGTTTCAATGATCAGGTCAGGCTTCACCGACCAGACGATCTCCTGCATGGCAACCATGTCTTGGGGGTATTGAATAATAGGGCGCCCGAGCCAGAAAAAATTGTAAGAGTATTTAGGTATTGTCGATGCACTCATGAACGCTTGGGCATTAGTCTTAAGCGTTTCGTCTTCGGCATTTGATGCTATTCGCTGTTGAACCTCAAGTTCAAATGGGGTCATTTTATTTCTCTTTATTTTGAATTTGTCTCGTCTCAATTAAATTGCCGGCAGATGCGTGTAAAAATGTTAAGTTAGCCGCCCAGATTCTGTCATTTCGAGTATATAGAAATGAGCCTATATCCCAGATGTCGTAGTTAAACTTATTAAGGAAAGAAACAATATCAATAAAACGTGGCTGATTATTGTATGTTTCAGCAAAAATCACTTCAGAATAGATTAATGAAATATTGCCTTCCTGAAGCAGGTTCTCTGCGCCTTGCAGGACGCTAAGCTCGGAACCTTGAACATCCAATTTTAGGATATCAATATTTTTGATATTATTTATTTTGCAGTAATGATCGAGTGTCATTGTTGGAACACTGATAGGTACATGATCATATTTACACTCAGAACTCAGTTCAATCATGCGGTCAGTAGGTTGGAGCAGGGAGCTTGCTTCCGGTACGCGTGTAGCATAAAATAATGCTTGTCCAATATAATTTGTAAGTGCGATTGGTTCGAGTGTTATCCCGGGGACACAGCCCCAGTTCTTCTCGAGCAGAGAAAATGTCTTCGGATTCGGCTCGAAAGATGTAATAAAGCAGTTTGGAAACTTGTCTCGATAGAGACTGATGCTTTGACCAATATTTGCTCCGACATCAAAAATTTGAATACTGTTATTTGTTAAGGATTTTGAAAGTCGACAATGCCGTTGAAAACTATCCTCTTCGCGTTCAGCCAAATAGATTGTATTGCTCATTAATAGCTCCAATATAGGGTAGAAACATTATTGAAATTAACATGATATAAAATCATGCCATATTTATTAATTTTCGAGCAACTTGAATACGTTACCGACGAATCCCATATTTTCAAGTTCTTCGATCACTTGGTCCTCATATCCGATTGCTGTGATAAGCACTATATCACCCCGATTTGCATCCAATAAAATGCTAGGAGATTGAATGGGAAAGTTCATTATTTTTCGGTTTTGTTTATAACGGTCTTTATCTATAAGGCCTGCCAAATTGCAAAAACGAAGAGGTGTCTGTCCCAAGAGTAACATGGCATAATAGGACATACCCCACACATATATTGGAGTACGATTAATCGATAATATACTGAGTTTATCGATTAGAGGGTGTTGGTTTGACCAGACGATATAGTTTTGTAGAGCTATTTCTAATCCTTTTGAATTTCTACGTTCTTGCGAACAACCTTTGCGAAAAACCGCCCAAATACACGGTACGTTTCCTCTAGAAGAATGCTTCTCGCATATCAGTTCTAAAGATACTATTTCAAAGCCTTCCCCATGGAAATAATTAACCAGAGTTTCTGGGCTGAAATGGTTAACATGTTCTAAGTATAGACTTTGAAATGGTAAAATTGAACCTTCTTGATAGCGCGATGCATCCGGCACCTCCACACAAATAATGCCACCATCGTTAAGCCTCTCTCGCGCAACGCTCAATAAAGATTTTAGATCTATAACATGCTCAATAACATGCGAATAAATAAGAACGTCGCCCCGCATATCTGCGAAGGGAAGCAACTGAGCGGAGCCCACGGCAGCTTCAAAACCAAGATTCTCATTTATGAACTTTACACATGTTGGATTCGGATCAACACCGTAGAGACGCTTAAAACCACGCTGGGAGAGTAGCTTTAGTAGTCCGCCGCGTGAACTTCCAACGTCAATAATCTTTGAATCTGGAGAAGGTATATAAGGTGTCAGCCTCTGTGCAAAACTTTCAAGGCGTTTCTCTTCATAATCTATTGAACCTCCAACACTTATTGTTCCAGAAGTAAGGTAAAAATTATCATTTTCATAATAATCGTTAAAGTCAGCTTGAACTGATGAAAAATTATTAAAAGCAAAACCACATATACCACATATAACAAGTGAAAAATCCCCAACGACAGGAGTATTTTCGAACGTTTCAAAGCATATTTTACATAAGGAAACGCCAAATTTAGCTCCACAAATAGGGCATGCCCGGACAAAAACATCGGCGCTCTGACTTGAGGTTGCTATGCTTTTTTCGTCCTTCATCATTAATCCTTTCGTCTTATTGATACTACTGTCTCTAAGTGTACTGTCAAATCAATTGTGCAAATTTCTAATAGAGAGGCAAACATTTTGATGACCGACAAGAACAGTCACTATTTCATCTATGAGATAAATAACGTTACCATCGATTTATATCGTACATGTTTATCCGCGTTCACTGTTCGGCCTTATTTAAACTTTAAATGAATGACTCATGGATACTTTCGCTGCCTGGCGCTTTTCGTATGGTGCAGAAACATCTTTCAGCAATATATGTTGCCGTGTGCGGCAGGAAATCGAGAACTTTCTCCCTCCTGAACGATCCGTATTTGACCGACAGATGCATCCTTGTTCTGAATGGGCGAAGAGCAATGAGATGTTTAGCCCTGGCAGCCTGTTTTACAATAGAGTACATGTGTTTTGCGTATTCAACCATCTCTCTGTGTATATCCTTACTGTCAAGTCTTTTTGCTGTGAGTCTGTGGAAGTATTCATCCTGAGTGTCGGCAATTCTTGTCTCGGAGTAATATTCAGCTTTCGGAGAAATGAGGATCCTGCCAAAAGAAGCCTCTTTTGCCAAAATAATCAAATCGCAACCACACGTCGGGATCTGCTCATCAAAACATCTCCTGAATATCTCCATCCTGTGCAGTCCATATATGATGAAGCAGCCGTCTTTATTAAGACCATCTTTTGCAATGAACTCAACACGATTAAAGGCGCAATGAGAATCCAGAAAACCAGACCTGATAGGACTTGAGGCTGGACAAGGGCCACCATCCTTGCGGAATGGTATGTTTCTCCCGCTAGCCAAAACAACATCAGGGTTTTTATCGAGCAATTCCTTAAGAGTTTTAACATAGGTACTATTTAAATAGTCGTGACCTCCAAGAAACATGAAATAAGGTGTCTCGACCAAAGAAAGCAGGAATAAGCCGTTGGCCTTGCTACCGATGTTATCGGGTTGTCTGAAATATTCCATATTTGAAAATTCTTTCGCGAGACGCAGACAAATTTCGCCGGTCCGGTCACTGGAAGCATTATCCGAGACGATTAACCGCTCACATTGATCTGCAGCAGAATGAATGGCCTTTTCTACACCCTGTTCTTCATTATAAACAAGGGTACCGATGGTAACTCCCTTAATCAATCCGGAAACCTCGCAAATAAAACCATTCTGTTTGTCATGAGTTCAAACCTCCACGACCTTGCCCATGAAGCCGGTACCAGGCAGCAGGCTGCGCATCTGCAAGAGGAAGTTCGATTTTGGGATGAGCAGAACGAAGTCGTCAGTCAATGTACCCAGCTCCTTGGAAGATTCAATGACGATGCCTTGGATTATACGTCCAATTTTGGCCGGGGAAGCATCAAACAGACGTCGTATCCGTCTTGAGAGTTCAGGATAACTGCCGAGTAACAACATGGCATATTGCGAAACACCCCACAATGCTAAAGGGCGATCATCCTCCGGGATATTTTCAACAGATACAAAAGGAAGTTGTGAAATTGGATCATATTCATGATCAGAAAATGCAGATACTTCTGTCAATTTCTGTTTCGCGGTAAATCGACCAACAATAAAACGGCAACGAGTATCTTCTTGTAATTGAGAAAAAGGAATCTCTCCCTCTTTTTTTATCTCAATACAGGAACGTCTTGCAAGTTCGGCAATATGCTGTCTGCGGAAATGTGAGAGATGTTCGAAATACATTTCCTGCCAGCGGACAGCTTTTGGCGATAGATATGAAGCAGCGTCAGGAACTTCAATATACACCAAAGCATCATGAGCGTATTCTGCAAAAACTCGGATAAGAGGTAATGGGTTCATCATATGTTCTAAAACATGCGAAAATACGAGGGACTGAATTTTATCTGCAGGATTTTTAGTGACAAATGTACCCATGGATTCATACACATGAAGACCTGCCTTTCGGGCTACCTCACGACTTTTAGCTGATGGCTCTATTCCAAAGGCCTTAAATCCATATTGAAGGCATTGGGAGATAAAACCACCCTGACCGCATCCAAAGTCAAGAATTACACCGTGAGAGTCTGGTTCCAGCAGATCAATAATTCTTTTGTAACGTTCTTTGTTGTCTTGGGAAACACTCCCTGAACCACCCATGCCGGATACTGCATAATGTTCGTTGCGGCGATAGTATTCCTGTAATTGGTTATCAGAAAAACGGACATCATCATAAAGCATCCCGCATGTACCACATTGAACGAGTGTTTTATGTCCGGACATTTTCAAGTCATCGAAAAGAGCATAGCATAATTGCGCAAGTGCAGATCCTTCATGTTCTTCACAAACAGGGCATGGCCTTACAGATAGATATTTCTCATTCATGGTGTTGCCCCTGTTTTGCCATAATAGGCGTTGCATATGGACTCAAGCTTCGGATCGTGTTCAAGCATACGAAGATAGTGGAAAGGTGTTCCACGGCTCTTTGATGAGAAGCCCTGCGGGAGTGAATCAAGACCGGATATGGGTGCCTCATTCTCGAAAAAGACCCGCTCCGGGGTGTTTCCGCATGAAACCAGAAAAAGGTGGAAAGGACTGCCGTCTTCAACACCTGCTATGGAAGGCAGGTGCAGCATGCGCGGGCGTTTAGGAAGACCTAGTGTTTCGTTGAAAAGCGCATGGAAAGCCTTTATGCTGTGTTCTATTCCACATTCTTCAATGACAAAGCTATGTCCTCCTGCGGCAAGTCTTTCACGTTCTAGAGGATTCTCCATCAACAGACGTAGAGCGGCGGAGAATTCTTCGGCATTTTTTGCTACAAGCCCGGTCTCATTGTGGCTTACAATGGTCATTTCCGGAAGATTGGCCAGGACCACCGCCACGGCACCAAAGGCCATGGCCTCGATAAGGACTTGCTCTCCGGTACCATAGTGCGTCGGATTCAGAGGATAGGCGAAGGCGTGCAGCCGGTTGAAGATGAGCCTGGCATCGTCGACAGGGCCCAGTATGTCGAAGTTTCCGGCAAGGCCCAGCCTTTGCGCCTTGGTGCGCAACTCTTCATGCGCGGGTCCGCCGGCGACAATGCACGGGGATGGAATTCCAGTTGCCGCGCAGATCTCCAGGAAGTCCGGGTGCATCTTGGTAGATTCTACCGTCCCGACATAGCCCATCTGGAAAGGCCCTGCCTTCATAGACGGATTCTCGGCACCCTTTGGAATTCCGGCACAACTGCGGATGACGCGCACCCTTTGCCTGAGTTCATCCGGAAGACTTTTGAAGACCGGGGCATGAAGGGATGCCTTGGTGGCAAACACGAATCGGTCAGGCAGTTCGAAAAGTTCAGGGAAAAAAGATTGTGGTGGATAAAATCCGTTTACATGCGACCAAATCATGAGTCTTGAAGGAGGTATTCCGTTGAAGAGTAATCTCATAAGAAGCGGGTGGTTCCACCAATGCAGTAATACTATGTCTGCTGCTTCAATAAGTGCGGAAAGTCTTTCCTGACTGTTTCCCATGGCGAGACAGTCGGTCCATGCGATGCCATGTGAGTTCAAATGGGTTCTTGTGGCATCGTTCAGATACTCCAGTGCCGCGACTGAATGCATGAATGGGTTCCCTGGTTTTGATTCCGCTGTAAGAAGAGCGCGGAGAACGACACCCATGCCGCCACCGGCATGGGGTAGGAGGTTAAGTATCCTACAAGGAGAGTTCATATTAGTAACATTCCTCTCCGCTTAACTTTGCATAGATGCCACAATAACGATGTATAGCATACTTTTTACACTTCATACAAAGAGCCGCCTTTGTGCGTAAAGTAATAATCTCCTCAAGCGGTGTTGTTATGAAGTTATCAGTAATAGTGTTCCCTTGCGGATAATAGAACATCATACATGTGGAAACAGATAGGTCAGCATTGATCATAATTACACGCATGGCGTCGCATTCCAATGCGGTCTCCTTTCTTGCGTGTGCGAGGCCCTCGTCGAGGTCGACAAGCATGAGTTTTCTGGCTTGTTGTGCGGAGTCGGGCAGGGGGTGGCCTTCGCAGTAAGCGAGAACGTCATCAAGGGAAATCAGGTATGCCGGGACAGGATGAAATTCGATATCCAGTCGTTTGCAGATTTCGGCCATTCTGTTCTGTTGCTCACCTATGCTGTGCTTATATTGGTGATAATAGAGTTCAACCTTCATCTCCGGGTAAATATCCTTGCGGAGTTTCCCGACAATCTCAATGTTTGCAAGGAAGGTCTTCCAGTTGCCTCCGGTGTGGGTGATTTCATAGTTGCCTTCCATGCCCGAGGCAGAGAGGCGTAACCATTCAGGTCGAGCCTCTATTAAAGCCCGAAAATCTGTGGTGTGGTTCAGGTTGCTGGAAACAGCGCAGAGGATGGCGTTTTCCCGCGCATGGCGAATCATTTCCGGGAGGTGCTTGTTCAAGGTTGGCTCGCCCCATTGATAGAGCTGGATATTACCAACAAAGGGATCTTCACGCCGGATCTTGGCCAGCACCATTTTAAACGTGTCCAGATCCATCATGTTGGCAGGTCGTTCAGGTGAGTGGCCTCCGCCTCTTGGGCATGATATGCAACGCAGATTGCAGACACCGGAGACCTCCACTGCGTAATCGTGAGGCTTCAATAAACTGTATGGAATGTAACTTTCTAGATGCTTGAATCCATGTGAATCGAGTAAGGCAGAGATTTCGCGTTCGAAGAAGAACGCGGCCACTATAACGAAAATGGAGTCTGCCGCGCCAGGCTCTGCTATGACTGAAGGGGCCATAACAGGAATACCTGCCAATACGCGCCCCTGCATTTTCGGATTTCCATCAATGAAGGCATTCGGCTCGATTCCCCTCTCTCTGAGAGCAAGGGCGATACCGCGGCCCTGGTTCCCGGCTCCGTAGACGATAATACGTCTTCCCTCGGCAACCTTGTTGACCAGCAATTCAAGAGACGTTTTCATTCTTGTGGCTTCTCATCGTAAAGGCGTTTCTCTGCCAGATAAACGCCGGTGAACTGGTGGAGTCCGCGTTTTTTGCATTCAAAGCATAGTTGGCTGATTCTACGACGCTCCAATATTTCCTGAAGGGGAATCTCAAGGAAGTTATCCGCCACAAACGGACGGAAGAACACCCCGCAGTAGCGGACGCGGCAATCCCAATTGATGGGGAAGCATCTCTCTTCAGGGCAGGGCCAGTTGGTGCGTTCTCTGGCCTTGCTTATTCCCTCATCAAGGCCCATGAGGAGCATGGAGGAGGTTTTTTGTGCCTCCGGTGAGAGTTCTTTCCCGTCCACATAATCCATAATTGCATCTAAGGGATACAAGTATGCCGGGCTGGGTCTAAAAATCAGGGAAAGCTTGTTACAAAGTTCCTCCATACACCGGTAGTCTTCACCGATATTGTGTTTGTAAAGGTGGTAGTTGACGGTTATCTGCATTTCCGGATGCAATTTATCACGCAGTTCGGTCAATTTCAGCAGATTTTTCAGGAACGTATCCCACTTCCCGCCTGTATGGGTTATTTCATAGCTTTCCTCCCATCCTGAACATGAAACCTTAAACCAATCCGGACGGGCTGCAACAATTGATTCCAGGTTATTTGAGTAATTCAGGTTGGAAGAGATTGCGGTGAGCACCCCGGCTTCGCGGGTCATACCAACGATTTCAGGTAGTTCAGGGTTAAGCAGGGGCTCCCCCCACGCATAAAGCTGAATGCTTCCCAGCAGAGGGATTTCCATAAGGATCTTATCGAGAACCTTTCTGTATGTTTTGGCACTCATAAGACCTTTGGGTGGTTGTGTATTCTCATTACCACGAGGACAGGATATACATCTGAGGTTGCACATACCGGCGACATCGACGCTCGGATCTATGTCATTGAGTTCCCTGCAAAGGATGTAATCCTGACCTTTGCGCAATCCGGCCTGTTCACAACTGTCGCCGATTTCCAGGTCGCAGTGGCCCGAAGAGGCTATGATAATTCCCTCTCCCGCACGAACAGGCGCAAACGCATCGTCCGGCTTACCAATGGTGTAGCCCAGGGCGCACTTGCCCTGAAGCGAAGCAGCGCTGTCAAGAAAGGACTCAACCGGAATTCCGATTCGCTCCAGGCAGCGGCATACTCCCTGGCCCACGATCATCGCGCCCCACACAAAGACCTTTTTGTTTGAACAGAGTCGGCGTAATTCTTCAGCGGTTATCATGGCTCAGTATTCCTTTTGGACCGGGATGCTGGACTTGGTTGCGATAAGTTTTTCATCACCATAGACACAATAGGCCCTGTGAATACCTCTTTCCATACACTTACGGCAGTGTTCGCTGCCTGTACGGGCAGAATCGATTTCATCCAGGGTCATAGAAAGAAAATCCTTATCCAAGAGTGTAAAGGCTGGATCATACCATTCCATGCAATGCGCAACGGAGAGGTCCCAATCAATCCATAAATGATCCATGTAAAAACAAGGGCGATTTCGTTCGGAGCGTGCAATATCCATAACTTCTTCGACATGCAGGAATTGCAGCTTTCTGGTCTGAGAAGCGGCATCTGTGATCTGCCCACCATCAACTACGAGAGAGATGTTGTCAAGCGGTGCCAGTGCGGCATGACGGTATCGCAGTGTAAAACCGAGCTCATCGCATAATGACTGGATTTTTTGAAAATCTCCCCTGTTATGAGAATATATGTGGAAAAAAAATTCGACGATCATGTCCGGATGATGACGCTGTTTGTATTCGAAAAGCTTGTGGCAGTTGGAAAGAAAGACTTCCCAATGTGCTCCTGTATGGGTGTATTCGTAGTTTTTTCCCCAACCCGAGTTGGAAATGCGGAACCAGTCCGGACCAGCTTGGACAACATCCTCGAAATCCTTTTTCATGGCCAGATTGCTGGAAATTGCTGAAAGGAGCCCCTTTTCTTTTGTAATGCGTATAATCTCCGGCAAAGCCGGATTGAGAAGAGGTTCGCCCCAGTTATAAAGGGTTATTATTCCTGTCCATGGATCATCAAGAAGTATTTTGTCGACAAGTCTGCTGTAAATTTCCGCAGACATTAATCCTGACTTGCGGTGACGTGGCCAATTGCCACGAGGACATGATATGCATTTCAGATTGCACATGCCGGCTACATCAACCTGGTAATTGAAACGTCGCAACTCACCATAGACAGCTAAATCTTTATCCCTTTGCCAACCTTCTTTCTCGCATCTTTCGACAATTTCGTCAGCAAAGAAACCCGAGGCTACAATAATGAAAGAGTCCTCTGGTAACTCCCTGGCAAAGAAATTAGTTGGATCTGTGATCGACAAACCAAAGGCTGAGGAACCGGCAAGGGAAGGTGAGCTGTCAATATACCCGGTCGGCAGGATCCCGTGCCTTGTAAGCGCCAGGCGGGCTGCATAGCCATCATGACGCGCTCCCCATATAAGGATATTCCGCCCATTTATCAGCTCAAGGAGCTTTGCAGGGTTCCGTAAGTCTGTAGCCTTTGGTTTGTTCATTTATATTCTCTTAGCTTTAAATGATGTCAGCATCCGGTATAAAAACCTCCATCATATAAAAACTCGACATGGAGGATCTCATTTATTTGATATCTGGAGTTTTGTGCGAACTCTTTACGATTGATCCCATACTCATCTTTATCAAAGACTACAAAATCATATTTATTATTTTCGTTACAAATTTCCAGTACATCACTGAAGTGATCAAGCCTCCCCACGCTATTTTCAGTCTCCAGGAGTTTTTTAACTTTCTGAACAGCATCACTTATGCCTGCTATTGCTATCTTTTTGCCTCGTAAAGCATTAGCAAGATCAGTATTCAATATATCCGGAAGTAAATTTATAGTCTTGCATTGAGGGTTCAGCCCATGTTTTTCGATCATCCGGGGAGTTGAAAGTACCCTTTGTTTAAGAGTAATAATTGTATCATATTCATAGTCTTTAACCTTTTCTAATGACAGCTGCGGCATATGGTAAAAGTATTTATAATCTGAAACTTCAGGATTTTCAGGATCAACCCAGGCTATGATTTTTTCATACGGGATTGAAAGGGCATCACAATAAATCAGATCCATTATCCAACTGCCATACACTACAATCTTGTTGCTTTGCTCGATACGCTCTTTAATATCTTTCAAATAGTTCTCTGTTTCAGAAAATTGATAAATATTGAGAACTAAAGTATAATAACAGCCCTCGCAGATCTTCGTGATATTAAGGGGGTTGAGATACACTTTTGAATCAAATTTAACCAGATTTCTGCAAGTAGGGCATTCCCCTTCAAAAACAAAACCAGGCACACTGCCGAATTCAAACGTTCTCTTGACATCTACTGCAGCATGTCTTTTCGAATAGATGCGACGATGTTTGATATTTTCAGTGCAGACAAAAGTATAAAACTCATCGTTAGAAAGAGCTGAGATATTTAATCTGGAGGCATCATATTTTTCACGAATATCAACTGAAGATATGCCAGCCTTCATAGCGTAAGAGAGAAGAAATTTAAAAGGGTCATCAATTAAGCCGTTTTTCTCAGCAGTTCTATAGTAACTTGTTCCGGGATATATAATAATTGTTGCAAGCCCATTAGCGGGTCCTTGAATTAAATCATACTGATTGATAAAATTAAATGTCTCTTTAATTTCATCTGCAGTTTCTGTTTCATGTCCAAACATAAAGTTACCAAATACATTTAGACCAGCTTCCTTCGCCCGAGTCAGATTCCGCAGATGATCACTAAAGGTAGTCCGCTTTTTCATAATCTTTAAAACACGGTCATTAGAACTCTCGAATCCCATACCCATAAAAATACAATGAGATTCTTTAATAAGCCGGTATGTTTCTGCAGAGAAATTTACATCTGTACGAATTTGTCCCACCCAAGGTTTGCCGATCTCTTTTATGTATTTATAACAAAAATCCTGCGTGTAACTTTCATCAACAAAAGCAACTTCTGAATAGATAAAAAAGAGGTCAAAATTATATTTCTCAACCCAATACTTCATTTCAGATATCACACTATCAACTGAACAGGGGGTAAATAGACCTACTGATGGAGAACAGAATGCACAGACATTTGGACAACCACGACCTACAAGTATAGGGAAAAAGGTCATGTTGAAACGCAAAAGAGTGTCTGAGAGTGCTATGTACTCCTCAATATTAAATGAATTCCATGCTGGTCTTACTATATTTTTCTCTATATCAAACCGGACCGTTGCATTTTTTCTAATTGTGGAGGTGCTATCTTTCCAACACAACCCAGGTATTTTAAGCAAATCGCATAATCTTGGTTTCTCTTTAGAAAGCAAATGTAATAACTCAATTAGATTTGTTTCAGCTTCACCTTTTAGTATATAATCAACATCTAATTTCTCAAATAGAGTGTTTTCAGGCAGATCTTTGGTGATCCCCCCGCCCATAATAATTTTGCAGTTTGGATTGTATCCCTTAACTTGAGGTAAAATCCCGTAGAACCATCTAAAAAAACCTACCAATCCACCAACAAGAAGATAATCATATTGCTCCTTTGAAATGAGTTCAAACAAGATATCCTGAGACACAGGTGCAGCTATATTGCGTACAGCCGCCCCCTTACAAATTTTGTCAGTGCCAACACGATTTCTTTTGAACCAGGCTCTGTTGTCATAGAAGAAGGCGTAGATATCATAGTCATATTCGGCATTCTCAAGAGTAGCAGCAACACAAGCTGCCCCCATTGGGTATAAAAATGCAGGTGGTAATAATAAAAGCATTTTTGGTTTATTATTCATCCAAAACTCCTTTCGAACCTAAGAGCGCCTATGACTTTGTTGAATAACCAAATTTTCCTATGGCACCCAACAATATAAAACTGATTCTGCAAATATAGGGGAATGATGACGAACCGCCATGCAGTATTCAGGTACCAAGGAGTTAACATATACCGGTACTTCAAAAAGATGAGCAGGGTTATGATAGATGCTTAATGCCATCTTTGGTTTGTACTGTCGGATTGTTTCTTTTGCTCCGTGCAGCATTGCCAATTCCATCCCTTCAATGTCCGCCTTGATAAATGTTGCAGGGCGGCCTGCTAAATAACTATCCAGAGAATAACAATTAATGCTTTCGCCTTGCCTGTCATCTCCAATACAATCATAGTCAATAGACAAATTTACGAGTAAGTTGGATTTATGTAGTGGTAACGATTTGTTGTTATCAGCTAAGCCGGCATTCTCGCAAATAATAGCGGACTTTGGAATCGCCCATTCTCTGCAGAGTCTATCAACCCGGTGTTTCATTGCGGCCAGTTGAGTCTCTCCAGGCTCGAACGCATAAATTTGCTTAAAAATGCCAGTGTTCGACCATATGAACTTCTCTACTGTATCTCCGACATAAGCGCCTGCATCGACGAAGTGATCATTTCCGATATTTACAAACTCAGGAAGGGCGAAGTACTGATTTCCCTCCATTACCGAAGCACAGTAGGAATTGTCTCCTATAAGTATGGTCTTGAGAATTCCATCGTAGCTCAGACGCGACCGGTCATCACTCAATAAATTGTTCCGGACATAAGATATATGATCCATGTTGCTTATGACAAAAAACGCATCGAATGACATGCTGATGATCCCCAGTTCATCCAGTTGCCGGAACAGGGGGACCAGGGTTTGGCGAACCGCTACGAGCACAATCGGTGCTGATGTTACTGAAGAATCATGCGGTGGGACAACTGGTATATCATCCAGCAGTGTTCCCTGTTTATCAGGATTGTTGTCAGCAAGACAAAGGATTTTTACCCCCTTTTTCTTGAGGTAGTTGATCGCGAAACGCCCCTGGGCTCCTGCACCGAAAATCACAACACCTTCAGCCAGGGCGTCTATTGCCACGGCCATATTTTTTCCAAGACTGGAACAAAGCCCTGAGACTTCATTCCAGCTATCGTTTACATCGTTAGTCATCATTGCCTGTCCATAATGTCGTTCAAAAATCTATCCAGTTTACGACGATCCCCCCAGAAAGCCATGGGCTCATAGTCTGGATAGGCGTAATAGCCTAAATTCAAATTGATTTTCCATCCATTCTCTTTAATCCAGCCCTCCACTAGATTACGGACTGATATCGGTTTTCCCGAACAGATATTAGTTATGCCGATATCGGCCTTGTTTAAAGCCAGCATAACAATATTCTTTGCCATATCTGCAACGTGAAGATAGTCTCGCAGCTGCTCTCCACCAGACATATTAAAGGCTTTATCACCTCGCCTTACAGACAGATTCAGCTGAGGCCACAGTGAATTTTCAGCTTGTCCTTCACCATACAGGTAGAATAGCCGGGCCCAGGTTAGGGCAAATGTTTGCGTTGCGCGCAGGTATTCAAGTTGTCGACGGAGTGCATCCTTGGCATACCCATAAGGAGTGTTCGGACGGGATTCCATTTCTTCTGTTAATTGGCCTGATTGCATCCCGTACTCAAGGCAGGTGCCACAGACAACGAGTGCAGGAAGCCCGGCGCGGATAAGCCTGCTCAGAAAGTGATACTGCATCGGCAATTCTTGTTCAAAGTGATGAAGAGAACGATAATTAGGCAGGCCTCCCCACGCCAGGTGAATCAGCGCGTCCGGGCGGCCCAGGAGATCAAAGGCGTTGTCCGGTGGGTTCTTCAAATCTAGCTTAAGAATCTCGGCCCCGTGTGAGGCTGAATTTACTTTTTCTGTATCTCGAACTAAGGCAACCACATCGACCTGGTACCTTGATAATTCAGATATCACATGCCTTCCTATGAAGCCCGTAAGGCCGGTAACCGCGATTCTCATGACTCAACCCTCAGTTCTGGCACAGCCGTCACAAATTTTCCGCCCCATTCCCGAATATAAGCCAGTTGCGCCATCACTTCCTCCTTGATGTTCCAGGGCAGGATGAGCACGAAATGCGGCTTTTCATTCCTGATACGCGCTTCCGAACTAATGAGAATCCGGCTGCCTGGAAGATATTTTCCCTGTTTAGCCGGATTGCGGTCCACAACATAGGGCAGCAGATCCGGATGGACGCCGGCGTAATTCAGCAGGGTATTGCCCTTGGCGGCGGCACCGTAGGCAGCGACAGTCTTTCCCTGCTGTTTTGCTTCCAGCAGAAAAGTGAGAAAGTCATTTTTAACCTTATCTGCCCTTGCCTGAAAGCCGGCGTAGTAATCAACGGTGAACATGCCAGCTTGTGCTTCATTCTGGAGCAGTTCATCCACCCTGGCACTGCGCGGGTGCTTACCGGTCTCACTGTGTTGGGCAAACACCCGCAGGCTGCCGCCGTGGGTGGGGCGCTCTTCAACATCAAACAATTCAAGGCCGTGATGATTAAATATAGACTGAATAGTTGTAAATGACAGATAGGAAAAATGTTCATGGTAGATGGTATCAAACTGACATTTGTCAACAAGCTGCATCAGGTGAGGAAACTCCATCGTAATAATGCCGGAAGGTTTTAAAGCAATTTTAAGACCCGATACAAAATCATGCAAATCCGGCACATGGGCGAGGACATTGTTTCCTATCAGTAAATCTGCCTTCTTACCTTGATCAACCAAATTCCGGGCAAGTCTCTTGCCAAAAAAATCCACGATGGTTTCAATTCCTTTTTTTCTGGCTTCGACGGCTGTCCCCTCTGCCGGTTCAATACCAAGAGAGGGAATCCCTCTTTCTTTGAAATATTGCAGCAGGTAGCCGTCATTTGATGCTATCTCAATAACATGACTTTTATGGTTATATCCAAACTTTTCAATCATCATGTCGGTGTATTTCTTTGCATGTGCAAGCCATGTGCTTGAATAAGAAGAAAAGTAAAGGTACCCCGAATCAAAAATTTCTCTGGATTTCTTATACTCATCAATCTGCACAAGAAAACAGGAATCACAGACGAAAAGCTTTAAAGGGTAAAATACTTCTGGTTCATTAAGCTGCTCTTTGGTCAGGAATGCATTGGAGGGCGGGGCATTGACCAGGTCGATAAATTCATGGGTTAATGTTTTTCCACAGAAACGACAGTTCATATTTCGATCCCTTTGAAGTTATTGGCAATTAGCGGATAACTCTGATCTTTGGGGGAAATCGCACCCACGGGTAAAGGCCAATTGATTGCCAGGACAGGGTCATCAAATCTCAATCCATGCTCATATTCCGGGCTGTAAAATGCGGAATGATGATAAATCAATTCGGCATTATTGGTAAGAGTCTGAAATCCATGCGCGAATCCCTCTGGGATGTAAACCATACGCATATTGTCTTTCGACAATTCCACGCCATGCCACTGCTTAAAGGTGGGTGAACCCGCCCTGAGGTCCACCATGACATCAAAAACCTTCCCTTGAACACACCGGATTATTTTTGTTTCAGAGACTGGCGGGAGTTGATAATGCAACCCGCGGATCGCCCCTTTTTGCCTGGTTACCGAATGGTTGATCTGGACGATTTGCCTGTCAAAACCGATTTTTGTAAATTCCTTTTGGCAAAAGGTTCGTACAAAGA
>Ga0315289_10006620_pt1 | contig 17011 bp, 52 predicted proteins | sample YL17G11_40_MG_FD_203452 | JGI IMG/M metagenome (GOLD analysis project Ga0315289, IMG submission 203452) | Sediment microbial communities from Yellowstone Lake, YNP, Wyoming, USA - YL17G11_40 | ecosystem: Environmental > Aquatic > Freshwater > Lake > Sediment | place: USA: Wyoming | collected... | reverse complement strand
GTTTTGTGTTTCAAATTAAGTTTTCGTTTGGCACTACGCCAATTATCAGCCGTTATACGCAAGCACTACATTCGTTCTTCGATTGAGCATTTGTGGTGGCAATCTTTTTCTTTTCTTTTTTTGCCAACGCTTCAAATACAATTTGTTTCGGAAGTAACTTTGAACACATATAAGCACTTGCATAAGGTGGGTTAGTATTCGTTCCTTCAATATCATAACTATTCATATACTTAACCCTTGTATCAAAATACATTATTTCAATCTCATTACTTTTAAAAAGTTCAAACCGTTCTTTGCTCCCAAATATCCCTTCAATTCCTATCAGCATTGCAAACGGTTTTCCAGTTTCAAACAACTTTTTAAAAACCTGTGCTTTGCAACTGTATGGTGGATTTGAAATAATGTAATCACATTCAGGAGTATCTATTTCAAAAAAGTCTCCGTTTTCTGCAATATGTGTTCGTATTACTTTGCATCCGTGTTTTTCAAATTCCGTTACAAATCTACTTTGTGGCGGGTCAAACGGACACCATACAGTTGAGCCACTCTTTACATATTTCAGTAGCGGTTTAATTGAATATTCGTGAGTGTAATATTCATCATTCGTTCCATTTATTAAATCTTGTTTCATATATTTTGTTTTTAAAATTCCCTCCCTCAAAAAAGAAAAGAAAAAGGTTTTGTATTCCAATTGAACATTCTACTAATCAACCGTGCCAGCGTATAACACGGGTTTGGCAAAAAAGCCGTTTTGTTCTTCGTTTGACATATTGTTCTAATTTTCAACTTTTGTACTTCTATTAAACTTTTCGTTTCGGCTTCTTCGCCAAGCCCGATAACGTTAGCAGCCATTTTAAGACAGCCTACGAATGTCATCGGAGTTTAGTTCTTTCAATGGTGAAGCATAAAATCCACCTTCAATAAATATTCCTTTTACCATAAAATCAAGTTCTGCGTGACTATCATATTCCCCATCCCAAACTCTTTCAATAATTAAGGTGGCTTTATGCTTTTCCATCAAGTCAGCAAGTTCAGATAAAAAAACGGCTGCTAACAAGCGGTTAGCGTCATTGCCGTTTTCGTGGTTTATTGAAGTTTTGTTTTCCATATCAAATTTATTTTAAAGTTAAAGGTTTGTGTTCCAAAGTCGGCAACGAACGCCAACCGCCCGAACGTTATGCCTAATTTAACTGACACCATTTTGAGTCGATTAATTTTTCTAAAATCCACCACTTTAACTCTATAATTTCCCCATTCATACTATTATCTAATTCGTTACACCAAATTATTTTTGTTATCTTATATTTAATTGGATTAACATTTACAACAATTCCTTCATAAAAACAATCCCCATCTTCAATATCTCTAATAATATCCCCAATAAATAAACTAGGCATAACAGCACCTACCAAAAAGGCGGGGTTCTGTGGTTCATTGGTGTTTTTTTCTTCTATCATATTTTTGTTGTTATTAAAAGTTTATCGTTCTAAATCCCGCCCTTCTGGTAGCTGCGGAACGTTATACGTCAGTTTTTGCCAACGCACGTTTACCAGCATAAAATCCAGCCAAGAATATTTGCATGGTTCTTTCTACTTCTTCAATATATTCTCCAGTTTGTTTATCTTTTAACCCTTTTGCAATAGAATCAGGATAGTGTTTAATTATAGCAAAATCCTCAGCTAATTTTAATTCTTCTTTTGGTATTTTGTTTAAGTTTATCATGTATGTATTTTAATTATAATCAACGCTAAAAACCGAACGTATAACAGCATCTAATGGCTATTAACATCAGGTTTATTCAATGTTTTTATTAATTCCATTTTTGTTCCTTTCCAGTAGCAGAATGAAAATTTCTCTCTATTTATAGTAATATCTGTGACAATTATCTCCACATTATCACCTGTCCAAAATTTATATTTTTCACCAACAATACAGTGATTCATTTTATCTAACCAAACATTATCGGATGTCCTGTACCATTTATCCTTGTTGATATCATGAAAGGGGTCGTTTACCTTTGCCATCATAATTTACTTTTTAACTCAATTAGTTTATCCTTAATTATCATTTCTCCACTTGTGGTGATACTTGATGCGACAAGTAGATAGTCAACTATCCCTTTGTAATTGTCAATGTTTTGAGCGGATACCCCAGACGCAATAGCCATTGGATGACTACCTAAATATTCACGAATGGCTTTAATCTTCTCGACATCGGCAGCCTTTCCTGTACCAGGACCACTTGTGGTTGATACATCCGTTGATAAACTTGATTCCTCACAAGCTAACTTCAAATCTTTTGGTTGAGGTTGATATTTGAATGCTAATCCACCGAAGAATATGCCTTTGAATCTCCTTATTGACTTAGCCTGGTCAGGTGAAATTGTAGCATCACACCATAACCCATCAACTTCTAGAGGGTTTGTTAAAGCAATGTGTGTCGGAATACCCAACATATTAACTCCAACCCAAAGACCTGGGTTCTCTTGTTTAACTCGTAGAGCACATTTTACTAAGTCAACCACTGATACAACGTGATTGATTATAAATACTTTCTCTATCCCACATTCAACGCAGGTCTTAACGTTGGTTAAGACCTGATTTTCGTTTAGCATGTGAATTACTGGTATAATTTCCGTTTTGATCATAGTTTAAATTCCTTTTCTCTTTTAAGGTAAATACTAGGACTATTAGCAAAGCTAACTATTTCTGATACTTCATCATAGTCTATTGTAGTAACTGACCCATCGGGTTCCATAAACATATATCCTGTATAATGTGCTCCGTTAGAACTTATATCAACCTTGTCAATTATTATTCCCTCAACATCTTGTGATGTAATTATTATTGATCCTATCATTTTTATGTTTTAATTATTTTTGTATAACGTTAAGTTCTAGTGCGAGCATCACCTTTAGGTCGTCCCCAATTTCTTTCATATCATCATCTCCCTCCTCATACATCCAGTTAACAACAACCTTATCTTTAATCTTTTCAAACTCCTTTAATAGTCTTAACAAGACAACCGATGATGGTGTTCCGAAGTATTCCAAATCTACGTTGATTGTGATTCCACCTTTGCTAAAATCTGATAAAATATATCCATAAACCCATTGTATAACGGGATCATAAAATTCCCTAGCATTCTTCATGACAGATACTCCACTCATATTAAATGTCCTGTTTTTAGGATCATATGATAATAGTGGAGTTGTTTCCGTCTGATTTACTTTAAGTGGTAGATTGTAATCCATATTACTTTCTTTTTTCTTTCCAAGCGCTAAACAATAGACCACATCCAACAACAATTGGTATACAAATGGCTGTCTTAACTTCAGAGCTCAGTGCAATAATCATAATTGTGTTCATAGTATATATATTTAAATGTTAATAAATAAGTTCTCAACATATAAATATACGGATATTATGTTAACTTTCCAAATTATCAAGGATGTCACTGATTAGGTTGTCCCTTCTCTTCTTTATCTTCTTGGGTATAAATATTTGAAGACCCAAATGACCACTGCTTCTAAGTGTATATGATTCCTTGGATCTATCCAATCTATCAAATCTAACCTTGATATTAAGATACTCCGCACGGTCCATACTACAACTCATGTGTATTCCGTTTGGTGTATTTGTATATTTTACTGATATACCAACAACTCTGATATCCATTCCTCTATTATGATTTGACATAGACAAGACTCGGAGCAATTCATCTCTAACTATACCAAGGTATCTATCCGGTATATTAGCCTCTTCGTCTTTTAATATTTGAATTCTTACCATAATTTGTAACCTTATATAAATACTCTCGTATAAAATAATATGAGAGTTAGGTTATATATATTTATGTACCTGTTAATAGTTGTTCTGACTAGTATGACTCCCAAAAAAGATACACTCTTGGTACTCTCTGATACTCTTAATGAGGAATCATTTTCTAAGTTTTTAATAGTTGAAAATGATGGGGTTTTAATTGGTATAAATGTTGATGATTACAATATCACCGATGGTATTTATAGAATAAAAGCATCATCAAATGATAAATATTATAACCGTAACATCATCATAGTCAACTAATTAAGACAGCACATTATTAAGTTTCTCTTCTCTAATCTTATTAATAATATCGGATAAGTCAATTTCTTTGACATTTTTCAATACATCAATTATTTTGTTCCTATCATTTGTTAGTCTTTCAATAACAGCATCTATTCCCAATACTTCTGACATTCTTTCTTCATCGAGAGTGAACATAGTAAATTTATGCATCGAGTAGTTGATCTGTCTATAATTTTGTAATTGTGTGACAATATCAACTCCCTGCCATAATTTGGACATATGATCTATTTGGTGTCTTAGTTCGATGATATCTTTATATCTATCTTTCCTACCAAATATCTTATCAAAAAATGTTGGTTTTAATTTACCCATTTTATATTAATTTAAAATTTGTTCAATTGCTGATGCTCTAATCATTTCTTTGGATTCCTTGGTCATAGAGAATAAGTGTGTACCATCCCAATAAAACAAATGAGTGATATTAACCACTAACCCAATTGGTACACTTATCTTGAACCAGACTTCGATGAGTCCATAATCATTTACTTTTTTTAATAGCTTAGGATCCTCTTCTATTCTTCGATAAGTTTGATCTCTGATATCATTTATAATAACAATCGATACATCATGTGGACTACTATTCGTGTGTCCTGTATAAATAGATTGCAGTTTTATACTTGGTGTTTTTGGTTTTCTAACAAACCAACCAAATACTATCTCAAATAACGTTATCATCTAATAGAATTTTATTTTTATACCCACTCACTGCTAACTTATCACAATAGTTATTGTGTTCATTTGTTGCGTGTCCCTTAACCCATATAAATTTGATAGTGTGATTATCATATAGTTCCAATAGCTTTCTCCACAAATCGGCATTTGGTCTGTCCTTAAATCCCTTCTTCTCCCAGTTAAATACCCACCCCTTATCAACAGAGTCGACAACATATTTAGAATCAGAGTATATCTCTATCGTTAGATCAGTCTTCTTTAACATCTGGAGACCACGAATTACTGCTAATAATTCCATCCTATTATTAGTTGTGTGTTTATATCCTTCGGATACTTCCTTTCTCATGTCCTTATACATAAGAACCACTCCAAGTCCACCTGGGCCTGGATTTGGACTTGCTGCCCCATCTGTGTAAATTTTTACTATTTCCTTTTCCATATTTTATCCAATAAATCTATTTCCCTTTGAATGGTTATCAAACGCCCAATTATTTTCCATTTAATATATCATTTATTTTATTATCTCTCGGTTCAATAACATTAAACCTTTCTCTAAGAGCCTTTAGGTCCTCACAATGTGTTTCTAGGAATTCGCTCCTATCATCAGGAACTATATCTTCCGTATCAGATGCTATAAAATTGGCTGTGATGTTTGGTTCTGTGAATCCATAGTCCGTGATCATAAACCCATAAGCATCTGAGTATAAACTACCAACTCTTGGTTTATACTTATAATAATCTCTATCCTCATCGGTTAACTCTGGTGAGTTTGATAGCCAATCAATTTGTTTAGCCTCAGAGTCCTTCGATGCCTTGACATAGCAGTTTACCATCATCTCACTAAATTCTTGTTTAGTAAACTGTTTAGTATGACAGATGACTCTTATTGGACACGCTTCATAGTCCGAATACCCTACTTCATAGAAAAACATCTTAATCATTATTGTGTAATTGTTGGCACCATTAACAATATTACACAAATGGCAATGGCTAATATGGCTACAATACCCATTAGTATCTTCATTTGTAGACCAACATCTGTTTTTATTCTGTTTAATAATTTCATATTCCTATATCAATTAATTTCATATTTCTTAATTCATCTACACCCATTCGATTCGATAATTGTGTATGAATATCATTCATAAGTAATTCCAATTCATCGTCTCGGTATATTTTACTTATATCCCCACCAAAAGCAAAGTAGTAGTGCATTCGACCAGGTATGTAATATAACCTACCATCACTTGATACCGACTCATCTTCATATAAGGAGAAATTTAGTTCGGGTTCTCTATGGTTTCTAATAGATCCAGGCTTTGACCAAGTAAATTTTAACACCAATTCTTCTTTTGTCGTTCTATCTTCCTTATCGACTTTATCAAAAGTTTGTCTCACTACCCAAGCTATATCCGATTGATATTCTTTGTCAGTTGTATATCCATATCTTTCTAACTTACCGATAATATTATCTAATGTCATATTCCTAAACTATCTAGCTTTAATTCACGAATATACGGAATTAATTTGTTATATAAAAGCTCATTGATTTTATCTTGTTCTATGTTATTTAATCCAGGAAACTCTATACCATCAATTCTAACTTGACTGATTATATACTCAACAGATGATGTTGTTAGTTTATAATTACTCTCTACCTTGAATTGCATTATCCTTTTGTTATAAGTTGGAAATGCACACATATAGAAATTATCACTTCCAGTAACTACTAAACGACTACTCTCCCTTTCAGCCATTGTTAGATTGGTTTTGAAGTGATGAATAAAATCCCATATTTGTTTCTCTATCATATTCCTAACTTCTCTAACTGCTGATCTCTAAATTCAGATATCGATATGTATCCAATAACGATAATATCTCCTGTATAAACATCCGTCAAAACATGTAATATACTTTTCGTTATATTGTAATTAAACTTACAGATAAGTCCATTTATAGTTACTGATAATACCGAATCAATATATTGCTTGGATAAATCAATTTTATTTCTAGCACTTGGATTCGGATTGTTGATTGTCATTGTTAAAGTATTCATCACAGTCCCAAAGTTTCTAGGTTTTTGTTACGTTGGTAGTGTTTCTCACTTATAAACATATTAGTCCATGGTTCTGTTTCTCCTATCTGACCCCACCACCAATTAGTATCATCGATCCATTTAATACAAATATCATCACCATCAGTACCATATGATGTTCTCGACCTTGTGTTTACTATCTCAAATGGTCTATTTACCAACTCATCAAAAGTAAATACATTGCCTGAAAAAGTATATTCATTTTTATCATGAAGCTTAATCTTACTTGGATTAAGATATAATATATCACCTACTTTTAACCTCATATTCCTAGTTGTTTTAATTTATCATCTCTCTGTTCTATTTTACAGAACTCAACTATTCTTTTAGCAACCGCGTTGTATCTATCATAATAAGACATCAACCTATTATCAACCGAATAGTTAACAATAAATCCACCCTCAGTATTTATCTCGATAGATTTTATATAATCTATCTTTGATTTTAGGTCATGTCTAATAAGATTAGCTATTTCATTTCTGAATATAACCTTATCATAATCTAGACCATCTATCAATTCGATTCTAATTTTCCCCATCCTCTATTATTCTGTCTATTTTTTATCTCTGATACATGACTTACATTCTGTCTTTATTGTCTTTTTACCAGCACATCCTGAGCATACCCACGTTTCTCCGCCACATTTACCACAACTATTCCGATAGAACATATCCATGTAGTAAACTCCTGGGTAATCTTGTCCAACATACCCGCAACAATCACATATGGTATTAGTTTTTCCGTAACTCATAGCTTAACTTTACTTTCAAGTATTTGTATTAATTCCTTTTGATAGTATTTGTAATCATCTGGTATAGAGAGTACTACAATTTTCTTATTGTATTTACTACCAACATGTTTCCCTATCTCATTCTTATGTTTGTTCTCCATTACATATATAACATCAGCCCACTCTAACATTTCCTCTTCAAGTGGTGTTGTTCCTTCTTTATGACACGTCTTGTGATTAGTACCAGCTGATTGGAAGTTTATTGCAGGATACTTTGAACTGAAGTAATCATCAGCTGTTCGTGACCTGAGCTTGTTAGCTGAGCAAACAAATAGAATGTTCATATTCCTAATTCATTTAGTTTACTATCTCTTTTGTATTCCTTATACTCACTTGGAAATTCACCCGATATTAATATTTCAATTTGAGTATTGCCGTCTGCTCTTATTGATACAAAGTTAGTGGCTTGTTTTGTCATTGTGTATGATCCCTCTGTATTTGGACCAAACCAATACATAAAATCCTTACCATTGATTGATTTAGTAAAGCTCATCCTCGTTCTAAAAGTGTGGAAAGCAATTTTGTCAAACATAGACCCATCGTCATTTTTGAATCCAATCCTATTCAAAACATTAAATATATCTTCTAATTTCATATTCCTAATTCTTTTAACTTCTTATCTCGTCTAATTGGTATATCGCAATTATAACAACTTAATTTTGACAATGGTCCTCGATTTTGATATGGTAGACATTTACCACATATGATTCCAATATCTCCACAAGATTGACATCTAAACTGAAGCCTACCTCCAGAGGATCCCTTCTCACATACTATACACGTATCAGTAGTTTCTAATGTCATATTCCAATCTCTTTTAGTTTCTTATCCCTCAATTCTTCCCTACTCAGTTTATCATAATCTACCCAGTTTGTTTTACCACTAAAACCTTGAGTAGGCATCAAACCAACCCGTTGCTTCTTGTAACAGTTAGTACATAATCGAACATTGGTCGTTAATTCCATTGTGTGATCTGGAAAAGAAAGAGTTCTTGGAGATGTAAATTTTACCTTCTCTGTTTTATATAACCACTTATGACTTAATAAACATTTTAATCTCATCTTCGTTTCTCATTAAGTATATCTTTTAACTTATTATTACGATCCCAAGATTTAAAGTCATTCATATCAATCCATAAAGATTTTCTAAACATAGCTGGGTCTCCATTGTTATCATCCACATACTCAAGCTCAACAATAGATGATTTTTCATCTACCATAATAACCTCATAATCAAGTACATTATCATACCAACCTACTTTCTGACCTTTGAATTTCAAGTATTTTTTCATCTCATCTTTCATATCCCCAATTCCTTTAACTTCTTATTTCTAAATAATGGTAAAATATACATATCGTAAGAGAATTGCTCATCGAAATCTTTTATGGATAAACATATGTTCTTTAACTCCTCTTCAAACTCAAGATAGTAATCAAGCGTCTGAACGAAACCAGTGGAGACATAGTATCTGAAAAATACCTCACCACCACAAAGATCATACATCTCATAAAATACCTCATCCCTTGGTTTTAAACCATATTTTCTTTCATAGTCGATGCCTTTATTAACACCAAACCATCTTCCTTCATCAATCATATATCCCCAATTCTTTTAGTTTCTCTTCTCTCACATGTTCTGCGGGTTCAAATAGATAGAATGGAAACCAAACATCAATCCCTCTGTCATCCTTAATCCAGACATCGATCATATTTACATCATCTGGTTTATTTTTCCAAGGGTTAGAATCATCACTGACATTGCGGACCCGATACGATCTATTGATAGTTATATAGGACATTATAGGTCCAAAGTACTCTCTGTCCCATTCTCTTAGATTTAAATTTGTACAAACTACTTGCATACCCATCATATCCCTAATTCTTCTAATTTTATTTCTCTCGCTCTTTGTAATGATAAAAACAGAATTGATGAACATTCCTGTGTATCTCCATTATCATCCCTAATTACATAAGTAGAGAAAGCCCCATATATTTTAATATCTTCAATGTGATAGATTTTGTCAATAGTTAAGTTATACTTAAATCTTAGTGTGTTGTACCTACAAACCACAAAATCACCCTTATTGTATCTTTCTGATATTATGTTTATTGTTTCTGGTACTACATATGTCATAATCCTAATGATTTTAATATTTCTTCTCTTGATTCTGCCTTTGTTGGTACCTTAATCCTTTCGCCTTTACCCTTACTACCATCACTTAGAGTGGGTCCGTAAGTTTTGCGCTGCCTATTATTAAATAGCTTCTTTTGTTTAATAGGAATAAACCCCTTCAATAATGCAAACTGGGTTGGTGTTATTGAAATTGATTCAGTAGGGATATATTTTATCCTACCCGGTAGTAATTGTCTTACTTCATTAACCGATAAGTTAGATCCATCAGACACATCCACATATCGACTCAAGAGAGTTAATGTATAGTTGCCAAAGTTATCAAGTGAGATATAATCTCCACTATTTGAGTTTATCCAATAATTCATATTTTACCAGCTACTGTGTAATAATACCGAGTCTCCGATGGTTGCACCCTCCTTAATAAGATACTTATTCATTAATATGTAGCAGTATAGGTGATCGTCCTTTGGATCGGTGATTTCAAAAAATTTAGCCCACCCATTGTTGTGTGGGTTGCTATCATAATACATCTGAACTTCTGACTTGAAATCAGGATCCGTCAGTGAGGCATTATGTATATCTCCAAGGTTGTAATAATCTACTTTAGTCATGTTGTAAATATACGAAAATTTTTTATATTCCAAGTTCTTTTAGTTTTTCCTCTCTTAGTTGCTCTATAACCTCACTGCGTTTAATTGAGATGGTTCCTACCGATTCTCCGTTATTTGACACATATCCAACCCAATATACTTCCTCTGATCCATCGTGTCGAGGCTCAATCTCTTCCATTACTTTGTCTATTATAATAATGTCTCCTATGAAACCTTCATATTTAGCATGACCCATTATTTTATATAGAATCCTCTTTACTTCTTCATTATCATTAAGTATCATATTCCTAATTCCTCAAATATTCCTACCCTTTTCTTGCTGATATACTCATTTATATCCGACTCGGTTATAGTGATAGAGTACCTCCTTGAACTAGCATCCGGAAAGAACTCTGATACATTGCTACAAGTGTATTTTACATAATAAATAGTATTTGGTAATTTAAAACCATCCTTTATTAGATCGCCCGGTTCTATTGAATTGATCACCAGATTCTCCCAAGTTTCTTTTTTACTTTTCTCTAATATTTCTTTTATGGTGTTATATACTATCATCCTAATATTTCATCTATTTTATTGTTTCTAATCTTGTATTTTATATCTAAGTAACCCATATCACCACAATACTGTTCCCTTGGGTGGGTGATTCGAGCATGCTCCTTGTGTAACCCACAGTAAAATCCCTTCGTTGAGAGTGGTGTGGTTCCAAAGTCTTCAAAATGAGAACAATTGATACAAACCTTCGTGTACTCTGGTCTCATCATATTCCAATTTCTTTTAATTTATCTTCTCTTGTTTTCTCTACATCTAGTTGGATTGAATCAAATGAAAATACATTATATGTGTGTGTTTGGGTGGACTTATCTTTTTCATCCTTAACAGCATAGAAATAAACATCATCGGACTTATTCCTGTGAATGTGTCCTTTAATATCAACACTTTCTGGATCTTTATAATATCGAATCTCAACAATCCTACCATATTCAGGTGAGTAGTTTGGGTTTTCTACCCTCATATGACCCCTCTCGACTATAACTCTATCACCTATTTTCAAATTCATATCCCTATTGATTCTAACTTTTTATTTCTATATTCCTCTAGTGAGACGAAACACTCCATATCAACCCAAATATCTCTCTCAGGTAAGATACCCACTCGGTGTGTTGGATTTGAATAACAAGTGGACCGAATGACGTAGTATTCCTTACCTACATATTTTGCCAAGTGTCTATATGTTTGAACACTAGCGTCATAAACTTTACCTGTCTCCAAGTGACGAGCGTTTCCTCTAGTGTTATCTATACAAATCACTTTCATATCCCTAATTCTTTTAGCCTTTCCGATCTTAACTCACACACATCAATAATATCTATCAACCGATTCGTCTTCTTATATGTGAGTGATTTCACTATCTCAAGTGTAATCGGTCCCTTTTCTAGGAAAATACCGATATTATCTCCCTTAATCGCTTTGTCAACGAACTTACGAAATAACTGGGTCGATAAGTTCATAGAGGGTAAATGGTCCATTCTTTTAATACCGACTTTAACTCCTCCTATAAGAACAACAGATTTTAGTGTTATGTTTCCCTCCATAATAGGACCACATATAGCAATAGACCCAGCTACATTAAACACATCTTCCAACTTAAACTTTGTAATCATATTCCTAATTCTTTTAATCTCTCTTCCCTAACATCTTCAATCCATTTAAAGTTTACATACCTTAATCCAAAATTAATCGTACCCACCGGAAACCATTCACCATCTATCTTAATCCTAAACTCTTCTGGTCCATGAGTGTATTCATCTATCCTTGCGTCGGTAAAATTATAAACCTCACCAACTTTAAAGTGATACTCTCTCCGACCTTGTATTCCACTATAACAACACTTATAGTCCTTTATACAAACAACAGTGCCTCCCTTTCCAAATTTATCTATGTAGTTTTCATCAATCATATTCCTAGCTGTTCTAGTCTACTATCCCTCTGAGTCTCTAATGTAATAAATTGATGGCTCCAATAGACAGAGTGCTCGTCTGCGTCGTTCTTTATGTAATAAATATAATCACCCAAGTCTTCCTCAATTAGGTTTGGGTTTACCGCCATTGATGTTTTAATATCCGACATCTCTATCTTATCCACATCATAGATTTTACCTTTGGTGATAAAGTCACCACCATTCTTATTGTTTATACACACGACTCTCATACTATTTTATTTAATTGTTTTTCTCTATTCTCACACATCCATTGCTCCAAAGTAATAAAGCAAATCTTGCATACTTTATAAGATCTCTCTTGACCACGATCATCCAGAAAATTAAATATAGTTTCTGATCTATAAGATGTTGGTGGATATTCTATTAAATCATATACCTTACCGAGTGTGAAGTCGGGCTCATATTCGCCTTTTATAATATTTCTACCCTCATCAAGATAGAATTCTCTTGAGATACAAACTATTTTTTTCATACTCCCAACTCTTTTAACTTTTGTTCTCTTTTAGCAGACATTATTAGATTACTCTTGTTCTTTTGGTATAATTCCTTCTCCTCACCAACCAGACCTACACGGTATATTGCTATATCCACCAGTCTAATAATGTCATATACATCGGCATTGTACCTATAATATCGTAGGTCTTGAGAGAACGCAGATGATCCCATATGAAATATAAGACTATTTAATTTCTCATCCAATGATATAGATAAAGATGTATTTTCTCCAGATGGTCCCTTAAAGTAGAACTTACCATCATAGTCACCAGATACATAACGACATCTAATGCCATAAAATCCTAATGATTCTATCCAACTTACTAATGTATCTATGTTCAAATTCATATTCCCAATTGTTTTAATTTTGATCCTCTAAGATATCCTTTGATATATGAGTCCACACGTTCATATAGTCTTACATCACCGCCCTCTGTTAATGTGACCGATGACTCCTCTGTATCACCAACCTTTGTATAGAAAACATCAATGTTGAGTCCATGATATCTTATTCCATTTATCCTATATTTTTTAGCATATGACACTCCATTAATTCTACCGTGTTGAAAGCACATTTCTTTAATCTCATCAAAGAAATCTTCTGTAAAGTTCTCATCTCTTATTATATACTTGAGACTCATATCCCTAACTGTTTTAACTTAACTTCTCTATCTACTTGAATAAAATCTTCATGTGTTATTAACTTATCAATTGCCTCGCTGGTTATAAAGTGACTCTCTCCGGTTTCTAAATCCGTAATAGTTGCGGTTAGAACCCAAGTATGGCTACAGCTGTCCACTCGATATGGTTTCATTAGCTTAAAATCATATTGATATGATCCCGACTTATTCTCTTCTGAATATTTACATGAGTATATTGCATGATTTGGTTTAATAAAATAAACCAAATCCCCTACTTTCATAATACTGTTAATCTCCTTGTTCATATTCCTATTTCCTCCAGTTTTCTATGTCTTAGTTCTCTAATATCACAAAAATGATCATCAAATCCCAGTAGTATTGGATACCGTAGGTTTGGATTAACCACATCATGTAAGTAATAACCATATTCGTCTTTGTCACACAAATAAACATCACCCACCTTTACCTCCAGCTTCATACCACCATTCGCAGATTGAAAGTCAAATATTTTATCCTTTATACAAACTACTTTCGTTATTACATTCCCTATAAATCCTTGACACTTGATCATATTCCTATCTTTTCTAATTTTTCATTTCTAATCTTTGCAAGATCCGGATAAGCCCACAATGGATAGTATGATTCTAATTTACCGTCTATCATAACAGTCACATTACAATCAGGGATTGGTGTGTTTGGTATTGTTTCTTCTTGATAAGGCATCTCGGTGTATATCTTGGCTGAACCATCTCTAACCGAAGTAATGGATATTCCGCTTTTATGAAATCCAATTACAATGCCTTTTAGAGCCTGTCTATCAACAGGCATAGTATCCGTTTTCCCAACTCTAATATCCACACTCATTCCAATAGGGAACTTTTCAAGTATATACTTAAGTCTATCCAAACCATTTAGTTTGTTAAACTCCCTCTCTTCTATACTATGAAAACTATTATACTCTTTTGATGTCATGTCACTATATTCCTATTTGTTCTAATTTATCTTGTCTAAACTTATCTAATAAAATGAAGCTATGTTTCTGGTAGTTATGTCTCTCCCCCTTATCATCCACAAAGTTATAATACATACTATGATTACCAGGGATAGATCTTACACTAAACACTTCTATTGATTCATATGTCTTGTTAACTGTAATCGGAAGAACACAACAAGCATTAGGACAATTACCATGGCATCCATAGTAAGGTCCTTTATTAGATATACATCTTATCATAACCCTTGGGGCAGTACTTGTTCCATTCATTATCTTATGATACTCCTCTCTTTGTTTTTCGTTCATATTACTTGTTTCGATTGATATTATCACCTACTATGTTATTAAGTTTATCCTCACGTTCTTTACTAAGAAGTCTTTGTTCATATTCCATTCTATCAATGATTATACGCTCTTCAAATGGACTTCGATGTATCACAATTATCTTATCAGCGGGACTAGAGAATGAAGGGAAGATGTTATCAATTACGAAGAACCCATCATAGTTTTCACCGTGTATAATCTCTTTAAGTATATCAATCTCAAATTTCTCTCTCATATACAAATATACGAATTATATTCCTAATTCTTTTAGCTTATTACTTCTCCATTCACTAAGTAACATAAACCTCTCCATCTTAAAGTTCCTATACTCACCCTTATCATTAAACAAACCAACAAATAACATTCGTATGTTATCATCATAAATCTTAGCATCATATACCTTGTTTAGTGTTAGAGTAGGAACTCCACCTTTATTAACACATATGACTCTCTCATTTCTCCCCATTACTTCTCTTTAGATTGTAATAATTCATCTATTAGATTATCTCTAACTTCCTCTGGAGTTTCGAAATATTCATCTATTATAAACCAACCTGATTCACTATTGTTATCATCTGATATAATTTCAAAACACCAATATCTTTCACCACCTGGTTTAGAGTGTCGATGTATCACCTTGTAATATACGCCCTCATGTATTCTAGCTTTCTCCCAACTTGAACCATCATTTCTAATTATCATCTGATAAAATGACTTCTTACACTTTAGATTCATTTTCTATATCCTTTTATTCCTTCTGATTTCTACTTTACTCTTTATTTACTTCTTTCTTATTCCTTTTACTCCTTTTTACTTTAGTCTCTTCTTTCTGACGGGTCAGTTTTAAAAAATTTTTTTTGTCTCCCATCGACGAAGTCGAAAGAAAATTTTTCCAGGAGTCCGCCCACCACATGCCCACCACACCATTAATCTCCAGTACCTTCCAATCCCTCTCCCACCAGTCGTTCCAGACGTAGTTGTCGTATCCTACTAGGCAAGTCATCTATATCCATAGAACTACCCATCAGAATACCACCAGTATTAAGTAACGTAAAGGATATTCTGAACGTGGGGTAGCTAGGCGTATATCTTCTTAGACTACCATTAACATATTGATTAACTGGAAACATACCATATCTCTTATCAAGTCTTATACCGGTTATATCACAAAAAGAGTAACCCTTCGGACTAGTGATCCTTTCTAAACCACCACCTATTATTCTATCCTGTACTTTCATTAATTCAAACACATCACCCTTAGTAAACTTATACAACATACCATCGACATTACATTCGACTATATCTAAGCTATTAAAACCAACTATACTACCACTAATCATTCGAACCTCCTAAAACCTCTTGTATCTTTTTGTCACGTAGTATCGAAATAAGTAGACTGTGTTTATATTCATCATATATAGGAGGAGTACCGACACTACTCGAATCACTAGTCATATAACTATCCATATGTCTAAGTAAATCACCAACACCACTTATACCTCTTAGATCAAAATTATACTTCGGAATACCATAGTACCAACATGTGAATCGGTAGTGACTCTCTAAATCTTTATCTAATCTAGCATCGACCTCTATGACATATCTCTTATTACCGATAAAGCTGTATCTACCAGGGTAACCATTAGACATAGTAACATCATCATTAAACCCCAGTGCTCTTATATAATACTCAAATTCACTTAACTCCATTAGTATCCTCCTTTCTCTCAGCTTCGATCTCAGATAAGAGAACTAAGTGAATCTTTAAGTCTCTTCTTATAACCTTTAATAACTCATTGTTAGCTCTCTCAAATTTTAACACTCTATCCATATACATGACGTTACCCGATTTAATATTATTGTGGTAGACTTCCATCATACGTGCAGTAACATCACATATATCAAATGGAGTAATACTATCTAATGTAAATGTCTTTAGGTTCGACCTAAACCATCTGAATAGGACCTTATATGTAATAGGGTGATTGCCGTACCATGACGTATAATAATCTACTTTCTTCTCTAATACAATCTCTAAGTTCTCATCAAAGATATAAGTCTCATTAGTATTACTACCAACATCTGATACAGAATACTTCATAAATCCCAATCGATCAATATAATCTA
>Ga0315289_10006617_pt1 | contig 17014 bp, 20 predicted proteins | sample YL17G11_40_MG_FD_203452 | JGI IMG/M metagenome (GOLD analysis project Ga0315289, IMG submission 203452) | Sediment microbial communities from Yellowstone Lake, YNP, Wyoming, USA - YL17G11_40 | ecosystem: Environmental > Aquatic > Freshwater > Lake > Sediment | place: USA: Wyoming | collected... | reverse complement strand
CAGTAAAGGTTATAGCAGACGGCATGACGAATGAGGTTGTACCGGATGGCGCTTATGACATTGAACCAGATGAAGAAAAATCTTTCACTGTTACGATTCATGCACCAAGCACTCCAGGCGACTATACAATAAAAATTACAGCACTCAGCATGGAATACAACCCGATAAAATATTTGAAAGTAACCGTTACTGAAAAACCAAAGCCAAAAATAAATGTTGTCAATATTGCCGTACCGCAGCTTGATGAAGGCAAGCCAGCTGACATAATTGTTACGTTAGAAAATATCGGTGGGATTTCAGCAACTGCAACTGTCAGCATCTCGGTGCCGACAGGATGGAATGTAGATGCGACAACAAAAAATGTTGATGTTGCAGTAGGAACAAGTGAATTATCATTCACCGTCACGCCAACTATATCAGGTGTAATACATTTCACCACAAAATATGTAGCAGACGATGAAAAGACAATTCTTAACTCCACTTCGGTTACAGTAAAGCAAAAAGAAAATCTGATGCCCATTGGCATAACAGGAATGTTTATAGCAATTGCCTCAAACCCAACAGTCTCAATCCCTGCTTCGCTTGCATTCATTGGCGCTGTTGCGTTCGCGTTTAAGAAAAAAATATTATCGCTCTTGGGAAAATTTAGAGCTTCAAAAAGCGTGGGTCATGCAAAACCAACAAGGCACAGAACAACCTCATACGATGGCTGGGAAAGAAGATACAAAAAAAGGAAATAAATCAAGGCCCTTTCTGCAGGTGAAATCTTCCCCTATATTTTCCTTTTCCTTTTACCTCTTCAAAAACAATCTGGCATATTTTAGTTCCTGGATATATGGCTAATGTGATAGGAGACATGTTTACAATCTCCAAAACCGTTTTGTTTGTTGTGCCAGGGTGAACAAAACCACTGGTCAAGTCAATCATCAATCCGACCCGTGCAAACCTCGACCTTCCCTCTATCCTCCCACATATGTTGTCTGGCAAAGAAATTTTTTCTTTCGTTATGCCGTGAATCAATTGCCCAGGCTTTATGAGAAAGTAATCGCCATTTTTTACAGAAACCACTTCGGTTATTTTTTTGTGATCAACATCATCCTTTACATGAAACACGCCGTTTGTTTTTTTAAAAATCCTGAATACATTACCAAGATGCAGATCAATCGACCCAGGTCCAACCTGCCTTTTATCAAACGGCTTTATCTTGATCTTCCCACTTTTAATCAGTTTCAGTATCTCACTCTTCGCCAAAACTGTCATACTAAGAAATTATTTTTTCTAATTAATAAAAACAAGGCTTTGCCGCAAATCTTATTAATGATTTGGCTGCCACATTTATGTATAAAAATAAAAAACTGTAAGTTAAGGTAAATCACTAAAGATCCTGGGATTTATGCTGTTACTACTACAGTAGCACCTTGTGGAGCTTTAACTTGATGTACTAACTTTCTAACCTTTTCATATTCCTCTTCAGACACAGATTCAAATCCACAGTTTGTGCATCTACTTATCGCCACATCTTGCACAATGACACTTGGGTTAAATTTAAATGTCATGGGTTCCTTTTCTAAGATTGTTTCATGCTTGCATTCTGGGCATTTCATTTTATTCCCCATTATCACTTAGTTCGAAACTATTTATTTCTTTACCTTTATTGAACTGATTTTTCTCTGTAATACTAGATGGGTAAAAGGTAATAATAAATATATGAGTTATAGTGGGAGCTATGATTATCGTCCAGTAGTTGGAATTTTCTTTACAGATGCATGTTACTTTCTCTGGCTCCACGTGAGAAAACCATCGACCCCGAAAAATCATTTTTCGTAGTTTAGTAATAGGAAAATTTTTTTCTACAAATCTTCTGAATGCGTGTTTGGTTATTTGTAACTTGCATTTTTCAAATTTTTGTTTGATACGCATTAATTACAATCTCTTCTTTGAACCTTTAAACTTTAAAATAATAATTGCTAATGAAAGTTTGTATAAAGATAAAAAACAAAAACGTTTATAAGCTTTTTTCTATTTTTCCGTAAAATAATAAAAAGGGATTGATTTCAAGTTTAAATACCTTACTTACTATGTAGTAGTTAATATGACAGAGCAAAAAGGCCAGATTGAACATCTGTTAGAAGTGAGCGAGGTTCTCGGTTCTGGTAAAAGAACTGTTTTACTTTTTATACTAAACGAGAAGCCAATGAGTTACAGCGACATAACTAAACGTTTTGGAAGACTGGAGACAAGGATCGGCAGCAGCGAAGTGTACAAGCATCTTGACATCCTGCTACGAACAAAATACATTGTCAAGAAGAGCAAAACGTACATAGTGACGCTAAAAGGGAAAACACTGATAGATGCCCTCAGTCAGTTGGTGAACATACCACCGACAATACCAAGGATAAAAATCGTGTTCTAAAATAACTAACATGTTGCACGGGTTCAAATTCCACCTCCCGCACAGGGTTTAAATCTTTAATTACTAATTGAAAATTATGCAAAATCAACCAACGACTAGTGGACAGAGAGCAATGCCGACTTTGTATAAAATAAATCCTAGATTAGGACCTATGATAACAAGATTTTACGAAGCTGGTTTATTAGAACACCATATTACAATGGATAATTGGGACAGATATGCACAAAGTCATGGTTATAAAGATGCTGAAGCATTCTTGGCTTTGTTGCCTGCTGATAGGGCAGCAGAGTGGAGATTACTTATAACAGAGTCTGTCAGTGAGCGAAAAGTTGAGGAACCAAAATCTGACGAACATCTAAAAGTCATGTTAATTTCTCAAGAACTCCAAGAAATTGTAGATAAGGAATTGTCTGGTTATAAGGTCAAATTAGAAAAATCTGAAAAATAAAATTTGTGATCCTCTATGGGTTCAAATCCCACATCATGCACTAGGGCTCAATGTATCTGAAGGTTTTTTGAAATGTAGAAAGACTCGTTAAACAAAATTTATTTTCTTACATTTTTAGAGAAAGATAATCGCCTACCAATTAAAATAAATAATGCAGAAAAAATTGCTCCTCCCAAAAAGAAGCCAACACCAATATCCCCATACGGAACTATATAACTTATTTGATTATTCAATACAAGAAAACGTTCAAAAATAAAATCTGCTGCCAAGGCTGTTGCTCCGACATAGAACATGAGAGGATTTTTCACAAACATGTACAAGCCGATCATGATAAAAGATAATCCGATGAAATAATGTATTTCGAATGCGCGCGACAAAAGAAACAAAACAACACCAGTTACTGTTGAAATGTAACCGACATATCTGTCCAGTTTGCCCTTATGTTTTTCCCTCGCTATTACAAAAAACTTGTTCAAAAATACAGCCAAAGATGTTATGGAAGCATACAATAGAACTATGCCAACAGGCACACCGTAAATAGGATAATTAAATGGTGATGCAATATTTTGGTATTCCCATACATTTTTTAAGATTCCATATGATTCCACCCAGATTCCTATCAAAAAACCAAAGACAAAACCGACAACGTAGCTCAAATCTTTTTCTTTTATCAACGAAACTGCGAACCAAAATAATCCGATAACACATGAAATTTCAAGCAGCATTATTTTATGTTTCGCAAGGTGACTACTTATTATTTTCTAAATCACTTTAGCAATTATTAAAATATTCTCGCACCGTTCCTCAGCCCTGGAGCACACCTCCCGCATTGAACCCTAGTCCAATGTCTATACAACATCATCTAGAAAGCTTTATATGCTTCGTTCTTTGAATAATCGTTAGATACTATGGCAGCAGCGAAAAGCTCTGGCGAGATTGAATACGATACGAAGAACACGCAGCTTGTTATAGAGTGTTTGGAAAAGAATGTTCGCGGCATTACGATCGGCGAGGCTGCACAACAGCTCAAGCTAAACAGGCACACCGTCACGAGAATACTTGATAGATTGTTGATAGAAAAGAAGGTTGACTATGAAGAGAAGGGATTGACGAAAATATTCTTCTCCACAGGTCCTAACAAATTTGTTGGAAAGATAACGCAGGGAAAGGACAATGACATATGGGTCGACATCTTCAAGCCTAAATACGATGAAGAGTTCGTGAGGTTGAATCAGACTAAGCATGATTATTTGATACGTGCGAGCAGCAATTACAGATCCGTAGGTGCGATTGCTGTGAAGAAAAGCTGCGTTGATGAACTGATAAAAATATTGAAAAAGGTTGGGAAGGAATTAAAGTAATCCTATTTCTTTTTAGATAGTTTTTCATAAACTATCGCTAACACAATGCCGGAAACAACACCGTTTATGAGCATGCCGACTATATCGACCATGTTAAGCACATCAGAATAACTGTATAACAGCCATTTGAAATAAGCTGTTGGGACTGAGGATACAAGGAAGACAAGAAAACCGAAGAACGCCCCCTTCTTCCAAATGTTCTCTACATCTATTCCAGCTTCTGTATAGGAATACAAAACCGCAGCGAAGAATAATGTGATTATGTTACCAAGCAAAAGGAAAATCAACCAGTTGTTATAACCGCCAAAAGACTCCATGCCTTTGTATCCTGTCCAGCCCGCGTATTGCGCACTAAAATCTGAAACAAAGGGGCTCATGAAATAGGCAATGCTCAATATGAAAGCAACCACTCCTGCAACCAGTCCGGATATGGCAACTTCTCTTAATCCCATATATTTTATTTGTCAAGCCCCTTATAAATGTTTCACTTGGTGGCATTTTTACAAACAAGTTAAAAATTTTTAATCAAAAAATCTTATGCAAGTATCTCTTTTGCCTTTGCAACAACAAACCTGAGCCTTGCCTTTTCTATATTTGCCTTTGCAGCAAGCTCTGCAACATTGCTATCGGCAAGCTGCTTTAATGTTATTACGCCAGCATCACCAAGCCTCGCTACAGTAGTTCTGTCCAAATCCTTCATCATCGTTGTCGGATAGAGCGATTTGCTTCTTACCATCTCCTCCATGCTGCTGCCAGCAGGATAGTTCCATCCTGTATACAATATGCCCTTGCAGGCAGCATACTGATGCGCATGCTCGGATATTTTTGTGTTACATATAACCATAACCTTGTTGAAGCGGTAAGGATTTTTTGCTTCTTCGTAACCCTCCAGCAGATCAACATAGCTAGCCCATGCCTCTAGGAACACGCCAATACCTGTAAAGGTGTGATGCTGGAAGTGATGCTTTACCTCTACGTAAACAGTCTCACTGCCTTTTCTCGCAATTGCATCAATCTCGTGCTCCACACATTTACCTCTCACAATCTTGTTAGAATCAACATGATAGCCCTGCTCTGTCAGCAGTAAAGCTATATATTTTTCAAAATCAGGCTGCGACCTCATAAGCGCTATAGCCTGACGCAAATCTGTTTGATATCTAACTGCTGGCCTGTATTCCTTCATGCAGCGGAAGATCATTTGAAGGATTAGTTTTGTAGTTATCCCTTCGTATATCTTCGATTCAACCCTGTCAGCAACAGCCTTTGCCGCCTCAGGCGTGGCTCGCATCCTTATGCATGTGCGAAAGATCTTTTGTTTATCGAAAGGCTGCTTGCTTCCGTCAGCTTTTGTTACAAATAGCATCAAATAAAGATTGACGACTGTAAAAATAAGCGTTTTCTATCAAAAAATTTATTTTTTTATAAATTTATATACCCACCAAATTCTAAATCATTTTAGATAAAAATGCCTTCTAGCAGAAGCAAGGAAGAGATAAAAAGATTGCTTTCGTTGATCAAAGGGCAGAACGAAAAGATAGACAGGATGGCAAAAACGCTTTTTGAAATAGAAAAAAACTACAACCGAGCAAAGGCCGAGCAATCTTCCGAGCAAAACGAGCAATTGCTCGCTTCTAAAATCTTGGAAACAATAAGGGGGAGGCATAGAGAGATTGTTGCCATGCTGATGAATGACGGATTTCATACATACGAGCAGCTGGCAAAAAAATTGAACATATCCCAGTCGAGGGCACGCGCATACGTAACAGAGCTGAAAAGTTTTGGTTTGCCTTTAAGGCAGATGAGGGATGCTGAGGGGTATAAAATCGGGATTGATGGAAGATTTGTCGAAAAGATTCTTGCAGTGAAATAGCCATTTTTCTATTTTATAGCAACAATATGTAAAGTCTTAAATCCTTAAACCTTCCTTTTGTAAGTAGAATTACAAGCATGGCTAAGGCTTGCAGGCGATTGACATGGGCGAAACTACAATAGGACTGTCGTGGAAGCTGAAAAAAGAATTAATTAGATTGAAAAAGCATAAGAAAGAGTCTTACGAAGACGTTTTGTGGAGACTGGTCAAGAAAAAGTAATTTTTTTATTTGCAAACCAGTTATTTTTCTGAAAGTGTGAACTTTTTCTCTAGCTCGAGCATTCGAGCACGCTCAGAATAACCTTCTAGTGGTGAATTTTTGGCAATATAAACGTTTATATAGTGTACAATATCAAAAACTATATAAATGGCAATATCGTCTACAGGTGTCAAAGCCAGGATTCTCGCTATTTTGAAGGAAAACCCAATGTCAGTTAGCGAGCTTTCTAGGCGATTGAAGAGGAGAAGGGAATTTGTAACAGGATATTTGGAGGCGATGAGGAACGAGGGCAAGGTTGAAGTGGTAACAGTAGGCATGAGTAAAGTTTATAGGCCGAAAAGGTGAAATATATTTTAATGGAGAATAATTTCCTATCAAATAGGAAAGCTTGGGCGAAATTTGGGAAATGGAGTTTGACTGTTTTATCATTATTCTTGCTGGGATTTTTTGTCTTTCAATATGTCATTCCAGCTTTGGCTGCTCTCGGTGCGCCGGCATTGGTCAGCGATATAAACGTTACTATAATAACACCTTCCAACAACAGCTACACTTCTTTGTCAAATGTAAACTTTACCTTCAACGCTACCTGGAATTTAGTTCCATTTGTTGATGTGAAAAACTGTACTTTGTGGGGGAACTTTACAGGCAGTTTTGCGCCGAATGTGACCAACTCGACTATTTTTTCACCAATAGAAAAAAAAATAGTAAATGATACGACCAATGGGCTGAACACATCCGTAGTTGATGGGATGTATACATGGAATGTCTACTGTTATAACACAACTTCACATGGTAATTATTCTGGATCAAACTTCACAATTACAGTTGACCTTACACCTCCTGTAATCAAGTATGTCTACCCGGCTCATAACGGATACTTTAATAGCACCAATCTGAATTTCAACGTCACCCTCACAGAACAGAATAAAAACAATACTATCAATGTTACTCTCTACTACAGAAGACAAGTCACAGGTAATTATCAATCCAATACTACCGTATGCTCTGGTACTGCTCCAAATTATGCATGCAATATAACAATCACTGATATACAAACTCGTCTCGGTCTCTCTGAAGGAGGATTGATTGAATTTTTCTACAACACAACCGATTCAGCTCTGATAACAGCTGCAAATGGAACGCAAGACTCACCATGGACAGCAACTTTAGACACTACAGTTCCACCATCAGTCACTGGTCTAAATGCAACAGGCAACTCCACCCCAGTATACTACAACACAACTACTCTCATGTTCAACTGGACTGCTCCCACTGGTGACACATCAGGCATCCAATACTACAAAATCTATGTCAACGACAACCTTGGCGGTTACGTCTACAACGGAACAAACACTTCCAAAACAGGTTACAACTTCACAGGCGCAGACACACGCAACTACTCTGTCAATGTCACAGCCGTGGATAACGCTTTCAACGAAAATCTCACAGGAACTGTTTCCGCTACTATGATTGTTGACACTGCAGATCCAACTTCAGTCACCGGATTAATCGCGACGGGCAATTATACAACATTATACTACAATACAACCAATATCACATTTGTATGGACTGCTGCTACTGACGCAACCTCAGGCGTGCAGTATTACAAAATTTATGTCAGCGAAAACGCGAGTAGTTACGTCTACAACGGAACAAACACTTCCAAAACAGGTTACAACTTCACAGGATCAAATGGCTACAACTACTCTGTCAATGTAATGACAGTAGACATTGCATACAGAGAAAATACCACAGGAACTGTTTCCTCTGTTATGACCGTTGATACCACAGCTCCAGGATTGGTTACAGGATTAACTGCAACAGGCAACTCCACCTCGGTATACTTCAACACAACCACTCTCATGTTCAACTGGACTGCCGCTACCGATGCCACTTCAGGCGTGCAGTACTACAAAATCTATGTTAATGATAGTCTTGCAGGTTACGTCTACAACGGAACAAACACTTCCAAAACAGGTTACAACTTCACAGGCGCAGACACACGCAACTACTCTGTCAATGTCACAGCCGTGGATAACGCTACTAATGAAAATGCTGGTACTACTTCTGTCATAATGATAGTTGATGCAACAGATCCAACTTCAGTCACTAATCTAAATGCAACAGGCAACTACACAACATTATACTACAACACAACCACTTTGATGTTCAATTGGACTGCTGCCAGTGACACATTGTCAGGCGTGCAGTACTACAAAATCTATGTAAAGGACAACCTTGGCGGTTACGTCTACAACGGAACCAACACTTCCAAAACAGGTTACAACTTCACAGGCGCAGACACACACAACTACTCTGTCAACGTAACGACAGTAGACATTGCATACAGAGAAAATACCACAGGAACTGTTTCTACTACTATGACAGTTGATAATGCAGTTCCTAACTCGTCGATTGATGTTCTTTTTGCCGCTAATCCTAAGAGAAGTTATAGCAACAGCACAACGCTTGTAGTGAACTGGACCGTTGCCACTGATGCCACGTCAGGCATACAGTACTACAAGATTTATGTCAATGACAACGGAACTGGTTATGTTTATAACGGAACCAACAACTCCGCAACAGGCTACAACTTCACAGGTGCAGGCGGCCGCAACTACATTGTAAACGTCACATCTGTAGACAATGCAAACAATGAAAACACAACTGGAAATACTTCAAGCACAACCATAATTGTAGACACTACCAATCCTATAATAAACAACGTAGTGCCTGTGAGTGGAGGTTACTTCAAAAGTCCGTCAGCCGTTTTGTTCCAAGTATCTCTCACAGAGCAGAATAAAAACAATACTAATAACGTTACTGTTTATTACAGAAGACAAAACATCGGAAGTTATCAATCCGACACTTTAATGTGCTATGGCTCTGCACCAGATTATGTATGCAACAAAACAAAAGATATCTCAGCTATAATTGGCAATAATGAAATATTGCAATACATCTTCAACGCAACTGATGAGGCTGACAGGAATGCCACAAACGGAACGCAGACAATACCATTAACAGCAACAGCCGACACCGCAGCTCCTAATTATACCAGCAGTGGTGATAATGCAACAACCATTAAAATCGGCGACCCAGTTTTGATTTATGCCTACTGGATTGACAACCAATACTTGAGCCACGGATGGTTGTGGACAAATGAAACTGGTGCAGCAGGCACGAACTGGACTATTTACAACTCACCCCACACATTGACAGGCCACACAACATCTTGGACCAACTTCACTTGGCAAAACTCTACAATCACTGCAGGAACAATAGTTGGATGGAGGATTTATGCCAATGACAGTGCTGGAAATGAAAACGTCACCACTGAAGGAAGCTTCAGCATAGACAGTACAAAGCCGCAATTCTACAGCAACGGAACTAACGTCACTTTGCTAGCGACCATAGCAAAAAACACTCCGATATACATTTACTATAACTGGACTGATGATGTGGGACTAGGTTATGCATTCTTATCAACAAACGAGACAGGTGCATGGGCTAATTATTCATCCTCCGGCAGAATACTTGACATAAACTTGACTGGCACTCAAACCTGGTCAAACTTCACATGGCAGAACACCTCTGTCTCCCCAGGAGCAGTAATAGGCATAAAGGTCTTCGCCAACGACACTTCTGGCAACCAGAACGTTACAGATGAGATGATATGGATTATAGACAGCGCAAAGCCGCTGTATGGAAACAACGGAACAAACATAACAAGTGGAGAGACGATAGTAAATGGAACATCAATTTTCATTTATACCAATTGGACTGATAACATACAACTACATGGCTGGTGGGTCGAACACAACTTTACCGGTTCACCGCAAAACACAACGTTCAATACAACATTCGACACAGGCAACTGGACTAACTATACAATTACAGCTACTGCGACTATAGGCAAGATTGTTGTGGCCAGAATATTCGCCAACGACACCTCCGGCAATTTGAACTACACCATTCCAACATGGAATTGGACAATCGACGGGACGGCACCAACTTATTGGAACCACTCCAACTCCGTATCAGGAGAAGCTACATACCTTCCAAACCGTAGCTACACATTCAACATCAGCTGGACGGACAATCTTGGAGTAGGCAATGTCAGCGTTGTATTGCTGAATTTCTCAGCCAACTCAAGCAACATGACAACAACCAGTCTGGGCAACAGCAACTACAGCGTTACTTTGACTGACCTAGCATTTGGCAATTATACATATAAGTGGTTTGCAAACGACTCAAGCAACAATTGGAACTCAACCATTGTCTACACGCTAAATGTGACGCAGAACACTACGAATCCGATTACTGTATACATGGTGAATTCAACTAGCACTATAACGAACGGAAACATATCGATCAGCGCCGGCAACATTGTGAATGTGAATGGAACGTTTGGATATGCGAATTCAGGCATTATGGATTTGTATAGCAACGTCACTAGTGGCACTTGGACAAACGTCAGCAGTCCATACATAACACTAGCAAGCTTGGCAGCAGGAGTTTATGCATTCATCGCAAACACAACAGGCAATGTAAACTACACTGCAAATGCAACCGGACCTGGAACATTTTACCTAACTGTGACAGCAGATGTCACAGCGCCAACAGTCTTGCTCTACGACTACACCAACGGAACTATTAGGAAATCTGGAGCATCCCTAACGCTTAACATATCTGTTTACGATGCTACGGGTGTTGCTGTAAGCGATACATGCAACGTGACAATAGGAGGAACAGTAAACAGAAGTATTACCTATACTGATGCAAACGGCGGATGGTGCAATGGCACGATCACTGTTCCAAGTACCATATCGTCTGATGGCAACTATACTATAAACATCACAGTGAAGGACAACTCTACGAGTAAAAATGTTGGCTTCAACGACAGTTATGTCTTGACCATTGATAACACAACACCTGTTGTGACAGTGTCTTTCCCGACAAACGGCACTTACAACAAGAGCGGTTCAGGTGGTTACATATGGATCAACGGAACTGTTTACGATAAAATAAAGATGGGTTCCGGCAATGTGACAATCAATTCATCATACTTTAACAACAGTGTCGCCTACGATCCTTACTCGTTCAACGGAACTAACAATACTGCCTTTGCATTCCGCAATACTTCGGTGATACCAGATAACTATTATGCCATAAGAATCAATTATACTGACAGTGCAACCAATACGGGCGAGGTTGTAATATATTTCTACGTTGACAACACTCCACCGTTAACTGTCATAGCTCTGAAGAACAGCACTGCAGGCACATACCAATCAAGCTCTGCTCAAGTGATAGAAGTGTTGGTTGTAGACAACCTAAAGGCAAACGACACTATAACTTTGAACTATACTAATTATGCCACAGGCAGTCCTGTCTGGACAACTGTTACGTTAACAGGAACGCCTGCAACGAGCACAGTCTTTTCTGGCACGATAGACACAAAACACTTGTCATCAGAGACTAGTTATGCGATACAATACTACATAACAGGAACTGACAATGCAACTAACTCCATAGCAGCAAGCGTTGGCGGAAGCTCAACGCTCGGTTCAACACTTGCCAACATAACCGTAGACAAGTGGTGCGGGTACAACGGCACTTGGCTGTCGTACTGCAGCTACAGCGAGGGATGGCAGGCACTGTCAACAGGCGCAACCAACAGATACCACGAAGCCCACTGGTCAAGCTACCAATTGAACACAAACTCATTGAGCAGCAACTACAATATAAGCAATGTCCTGTCTTCAATAAGCGGCAGTTACAGTTTTGTCTACTACAGAAACTATTCAAGCACTACGACTCCGTGGTTGTCGTACGATCCTAACATAGCATGGAACTTGAATAATCTGAGATTTGGAAACAATACCGATGTAGTGTATTACATTAATATGACTGCTTCCAGTGCCGTAATAAGAATTGTGTAAGTTGTCTATTATGATCGGTAAATTGGGATTTACACTTATCCTAATATTTTTGTTAGCCATGCCGTTCGTTAATGCGCAGACTCCGGTAGTCGGCACATGGAGAGGATATGCCCGCATGAGTGACTCTCTTGCTGCCAGCGGCACGTATGTCACAGCGCATGTGGATAACGCTTCCTCAGCAGCCGCTACCACTATCATAGGCGGGGGTGAATACGCTTCCACCGCACCGTCAGGATATTACAGCTTGGACGTGCAGTGCACAGGAAGCTATGTTAATTTTAGAATTTGCGGCATCACTGTTTCCATACCTTCTGAGGCTTGCACCAGCGGCCCGCATTACAACGGCACACAACCAAACTTTAATCTTTCAGTAACCAAGCTTTCGAGCGGCGCTTGTTCATACAGTTGCGCATGTTCAGGTGGAAAATGCTGCAATGGCGCTACTGAGTATACAGCAGGCGAAGGTACAGGCACATGCCAAAGCTCTGCTTGCGCTGCAACAACTTCAGCCACAACCACGACTTCAGGTGGCGGAGGCGGTGGAGGAGGCGGCACAACTACAGTTGCAGCAACCACTACAATCGCAGTGGTTGAGACAGGAACTGTAGCGAAGATTGAGAACGGCACATCTGCCACTTTCAATGTCACCCAATCAGATACGCTGAAAATAGAATCGGTTAACGTAGAGGTGAAAAACACTGTTAACAATGTTCAAATAACAGTCAAAGAATCCTCCCTACCATCAGGAGCGAATGTTGCCATTGCCGCTGACGCAGGGGCGGTTTACAAATACCTGGAGATTACAAAGACGAATGTTCAAGATGCAGACATAAACAAGGTTAAAATAAAATTCAAGGTTGAAAAATCATGGTTAACTGAAAATAATATTGACCCTGCTACTATTGCTTTGCAGAGATTAGTGGGAAGCAGTTGGACTAAACTATCTACAAGCATGGTAAGCGAGGATGCAACGTATTATTATTTTGAGGCAGAATCACCTGGGTTGTCTGTTTTTGCAATCACAGGACAGAAGGTGGTTACAACCACATCTACCGTTACATCAGTAGCAACCACCACAATTCCGGTCACGCCGCCTATACTACCGCCAACTACAATGTTCATCTTCATCGGAATACTTTTGATAGCAGCTGTTGTAGTATTTTTCCTACGAAAATCTAAGAGATCATTCAAACCTCCTACTTTTTCTTAAAAAATCTTCTACCGTAGAGAAAAAAATAATTTTAACCACTTGTTTAAATTTTTAAACTTCCTTTTTTTACATGAACCGTATGATAGAAAAAATTTTAATCTTATGCCTAATCACTGTTCTAGTGTTTTTTATATACGATTTCGTAAGGAACATTTGGTCTGTTGACATGTGTTTGTCATACTATCCCGTTGACAAACAAAAAAACAAGTACGATGGAATGCTATCACGAGGCTTTGAACTACATAGGCATATACGTAATCGTGATAGTTTTTCTCTCCGGCCTGATAGGCTTGCTATTAGGATATTTCGATGGGTTTAAGATAGTGCTTGAAAGAAAAAAGGAATTTTAAATCAAGTTCTCATAATATTCCCTAACATTTTTAAGCCAGCCAAAAACAAAATTAATGTCATAGAGGTGCTTTAATGAAGGTAAAAAGGTTATATTGGATTATAGCTTTGGTAGCAGTACTCCTTGTTGCAGTTGTAGTTTACACGCAAGGCACAACTATATCGCCGCCAACCACAACAACAGTACCGGCAACAACAGTTCCAACAACCGCTCCTACGACAGTAGCAACAGTAGCAACCACAACAGTTGCAGTTTTAAACGCAACATGCTCTGACGTATGCACGAGTGGAAACTACACTAGCGGAAGATGCAGGATTGCATGCTATTCGTGGGAGACCAATTTGACTGCGACATGCGACGTTGAAGGCAACAAATGCTGCTGCAAGACATAATCCCAATTGCTTAAGTTAAGCAAAAGCGAAATTAATACAATGGAGGTGCTTCAGTGAAGAAGCTCGTAATGTATGGGCTAATCATTGTAGCCATCGGAGTAGTATTACAATTGCTAGAAATGTTCGGCATGGGCTTGGGAATTTCTTTCAACTTGAACGGCATACCCATGTTTCCGTTGGTTACTTTGGTGTTAATAGGCCTTTTAGTAGCACTATATGGTTACAGGAAAAAGTAAAACTTTGCTCTTTCTTTTTTGTTTTTCCCAAACCATTTCATAATTTACTTGAGAAAAATTACTCTAGTTTTCCATACCTCTTTCATAACCTCATCCAACTCAGTCCTGTTCGCGCGGTTTACATTTATAACACGCTGCAAGGTTTTGTGAGAGATTTTTTTCAAAAAATTGTCATGCCTTAAGAAGCCCGCTACAGTTATTCGAGGCCCGCCGTATATTATGTAATCAATCCTGCCTGCCTCCTTTTCAAAAACCTCCTTCACAGTTCTGCAAGCCTCGTCAAAATAATGCTTCATCTGCACCTTTCTCAGCCTTGCAAAACGGCCCTGGCTGTAGCCGCCCTTGCCATGCTTGCTGTGCACATACTGCTTGCCACATTTTGCAGCAGCAATCTTATCACCGTCAAATATCGCAACAGCATACTCGCCTAAATGAAGCAGCACTATGCCTGTTACATAACTGCGAGAGTATAGTTCCATCAGCTGTTCTACATGAAACTTGTCTTCGCAAAAGATTTCATTATGCATAACAGGAAATGGCGGGATGATTATCATATCAGTACTGTCGCTGTGAAAAATTATCATGCCTGTCGTGCTTGATACATTTCCAACATTAACATTATTGGGCAGGTTTGCCTTTGTTGTGGCATAAACAGAGAGCATGTTACTTCCTCTTTCTCCCTGCAGCCGCTCAGCAAGCTTCACAACAGAACTCTTAACAAGAAATTTCTCTTCCATAAACCAATATTGGCAAAGAAGTAATTAATTTTTACATGTTTTGATATTCTTCTACTTCATCCGATAGTGTAACAAGCTCAACGCCAGCCTGCCTGAACATCTCCCTTGTCTCTTCCGCAGCATGGTATTTTTTCTCGCATACAACCCTTTTTATGCCAGCAGAGATTATCATCATCGCACAGGTTCTGCACGGCTCCATCTTCACATACATCGTAGATCCTTCTATAGGTATACCAAACTTGGCTGCCTGCAATATTGCGTTCTGCTCTGCATGGATTGTTCTCACACAATGTTGCTTGACATCCCCAGTCTCATCAACAACCTTCCTCATGTCATGCCCAACCTCATCACAGTGCGGCAACCCTGGCGGTGAGCCAACATATCCAGTAGTTATTATCCTCTTGTCCTTTACAACCAAGCAACCGCTTCTTCCCCTATCGCAGGTAGCCCTCTCTGCAATGTTGTCTATCATTTTCAAGAAATATTCATCCCATGCCGGTCTGGCCATAAAATCAATATTAATTATTGCCTTGATCATCTATTTATTTTTACCTTTTACATTTTTTTATGTGTGGATGAAAAGCAACGTAAGATATTTAAACTTAACATTTCTACAATAAAGAGATCGATATGGCAAAAGCCTTCATCGCTTTAACAATTACAGCCGGTAAAGAAGAGGCTGTCCTTGGTTATTTGAAAAGACAACCTGGTGTAAATGCTTCTTTGACCTATGGCGTATATGATGCAATGGCTGAGATTGATAGAAATAATAAGGATCAACTAAAAAAAGATATCGATAAGATTCGCAAGGGAATTAAGAAATATGATGAACTCTGTACAGCATTAACTATACAAGTTATAGGGTGATTATTTTTCTTCCACCTTCTCTTTTGCCTTTGAATCTAATATGGATTTAATCTCTTCGCTGCTTTTGCCAAAGTATTTTTCAAATTCTGGTGTTGTCCTGATTAACTTAGTCCTGCTGAACTTTTCCGTCTTTATCAGTCCCTTCTCCTCAAGCCTGACAACATAGCCGTAGGTCTTGTTGCCTTGATAATGGACTATCAAGGATTGTTTAACAGGTTGTTTTGCTGCTACTATTGCCAGTGTTCTTAACATGCCGTCGCTCAAATCCGCTAGCGGAGCAAGTTTTGCAACCTTCTCCCTGTATTCCTGCTTCACACGAAGTTCGTAGCCTTCAGGCGTCTCTGCCAGCTCTATACCGCTTGCCTCCTTTGTCAGTTCTGCCTTTATCTGCTCCAAAAGCTTTTTTACCTCCTCCTCAGAGCCTATGCCCAGAATTTTTGAAAGCATTTCCATGCTTAAGGCTTGGTCGGAAACAAACAACGCCGCCTCCAGCAAAGCCTTTGTGTTCAAAAAAATCACGATAATAATTATTTGGTCTGCTTGCTCTTATTTTTTGGCAATGTTGCGGCAAATTGTTAGCTATAAGCCTACGTAAAATAATAATAGATATATGCGCGGTCGCAGTGCTGATTACAAGTTTCTTGATGACGTCATCCTTCACATACTCAGAGAGTCTGAAAGGCCCATGCAGGTTTTAGGCGTCAGCTTTAAAGTGAATGAAAAATGCAGACGCATCATCAACCTCAACACCGTGAAAAGCAGGCTCGGCATGCTAGCAGACAAGAGGAAGGTTCTGAAAAAGACTGACAAGGAAGATAGCACATTCTACTGGGTCAGCGGCGAGTGCAAATAAATTTTCTATTTGATAGAAATTTAATCAAGCTATTTATATTTAACTTTAGATATTTCTCTTGATAACATGCCATGGGAAGGTTATTTCACAGAGCATCTGATTGATGCCACAGA
>Ga0315289_10006616_pt1 | contig 17016 bp, 18 predicted proteins | sample YL17G11_40_MG_FD_203452 | JGI IMG/M metagenome (GOLD analysis project Ga0315289, IMG submission 203452) | Sediment microbial communities from Yellowstone Lake, YNP, Wyoming, USA - YL17G11_40 | ecosystem: Environmental > Aquatic > Freshwater > Lake > Sediment | place: USA: Wyoming | collected... | reverse complement strand
ACTCATCAAGCATGGCGGTCTCAAGTCAGAATTCAAGAGAGAAGAAAAGGTCAAAGATATTTCAAAGACTGAGAAGACAGTGAAAAGTCTGGAAGCCTTTACCAGAGTAGAGACGCTTCCACTGGAAGAAGACACTCAATAGATTCTAGACAAAGCAATAGTTTCTTTCAATTCCCCTCTTTTCTACGTAAGACTCTTTCTCTTTCTATGTTCACTAACTACACTACGTTCACTTAGGCAGTCTAATCGAAGATTCTTCCACAAATCATAAAAACTGAAATATAAGAGGAAACCTTCAGTTAGTTGGTGTAATTGTGAGAAGTTTTGTATTTGTAATTCTTATTTCATCTCTGTTGGCGATACCTGTCTTCTTGCAGAAGGGGGACATCCCTGTGGCGAGAGCATCTTCCTCAGTTTATCAAGGAGATTTGATTCTAACGAATGATAACGTGACCATAATTGAAGGAAGGTTTGACATCAACGGAAGCATAATAGTGCAAGACAACGCCACGCTGCGGATTCAGAATGCTTTTCTGAACCTTGTTCAGACGAGAGATAACGAGCATTGGATTCAGATTGAATCATATTACAATAACAATGCGAGGGTCTTTATTTATAATTCCACAGTCACATCAGACTACATGACCTTCCTTAGTATTTATGGAAGTTGTAATGTAACAATCGATGATTCAACAATATCAGGAAGTATTTGGAGTACGACGGATGGCCTCAGTAAACCTGTTTTGTCTATATCGAATTCCTCTCTTTTAAATGATGTTTGGGTGACCGGTTGTACCGCAACCATTCACAATTCAACCATTCATGAACTGCAGAATTATCATGCAAGTATCTTTCAGATTTGCGATTCTCAAATTGACACTTTCTTAATTGGCCCAGACTATGCGACTTGTACAATTTCAGATCTTAAACCTGGATTTTTTGACTGCTGGAATTTTGCAATAAACTGTTCTGTGAGTACACCGCCTTCAGTGTACATCCCTGACATAACGGTCATCAACAGTACGATTGGCTCTTGGAGGCTTGCTTTCTATGAGTCATCGGATGTGTCGATAAGTAGATCTGTGCTGAAAGATCTCTCTGCAATCACTGGACCTTCTGTGATCTTTGTTGTGGACTCTGCTGTTTCAAGAATATATATTCAAGGCGCTTTCGTCAGATTGGTGAATACGACATACTCCCAAATAGAAGGGGTCGTGAGTTCCAGTCAAACATGGATTGCGGTTGCTTGGTATCTGGATGTCTTTGTCACAGACTTGATTGGTCAAGTTGTTCCTTCGGCAAACGTCACAGCGTATTATCAAAATGAGACAATGGCAGAATCAAAACTCACTGATGCAAATGGCACGGCGAGGTTGATATTAGTTCAGAAGGTAATATACGAATGGAACCAAGAATATTCAATTCAGGAATATTCGGTTCAAGCGACCTACGCCATTCACTTACAAGGCACACAAGTATCCATGACAGGAAACCAACACGCTATTCTGAAACTGGACTTCACAATTCCAGAGTTTCCATCATTCCTTATTTTGCCACTATTCATGATAGTAACACTACTGGCAGTCATTGTCTACAGAAGAAAACACACACTGGACAACTCTGCAGTACATCTTTCTGAAATGAGCAATCCTAGCATGTAAGTATCATACTATAGCCTATATTCAAGTAGATCTATTAGATCAGGGCCAGAATCTCTTAGATCTGTACTTTAAGCCCTTGCTTACTTTGAGCTTATCCTTGCTAAGACATATGGAAGAGCATCTCAGTTGCTCATGTTTGATTTCTCTGTTAGTGGAGAACTCTTCTATTGATATTGGAGTATGTTATTGTGTATGTATGTGTGGATGTATATTCTATCTATACTTGAAATGGAGAAGAAAATCAGATATTTATCTTAATCCATGTAGAAAATGAAAACCAGTTAGATGAATTTGACTTCCACAACTATTACATTGCAGAATTACCTTTTCCAAACTTTCTCCTTTCATGACTGGCTCAAGAATTGTATAGGCAACTTCTGTTCTGTCATCTGGAGATATTTCAATTCTGCATTTTGGACATCTGAGGTTTCCTCTACCCCTAATCTTTGTTAAATCAATGGTATAGAAATTGATTGTCTGCAATGCTCGTTCCTCCAAAATTCGGTTACCAGCTACAACTCTAAATACTTTATGAAAAAAAGTTACACTGAATTGTTTTGCCTGAAACATTGTTTTGCTCATAGAAGATTGTCTCTCTATGACGTCTTTGGAATGTTTGTGAATTCGAAAATAGAGAACCAGAGGATTTCTTGAGAAGACTAGTGTTTGGCTAATCCTCTTATTGTCATTTGAAGGGTTTTGTAGCAATTACAGCATCTGACAATCACAATCTCAAAACCATACAGAATATCAAAGTTCCTTTCAGTGTGTTTCCTATGTTCCCAATGATTGCAGTTCTTCTGGTTTATGGAAACCAGAATCTCTTCTTCCATTCTCCTTTCTCTCAAAATATAACATGTTAAACTCTCAGATATCAATTATGGAACATTGTTCTATTGCTAATCTGCCAATACGATTGATTATAGAAGATTTCTTCAGAAGACAGGATTATTGGAGTACATCATTGTGTCTGTGAATGTGTGGGTGTATGAGATGAAAAAGGAGAATAGTGACTTGTTTTCTAATACTATTGAATGACATGAAGAAAAGAACGAAAAAGAAGAGTGTTCCTCCAAGCTCTTACCATACTATGCCTTACTATTTTCCTACGGAGCAAGTTGACAATGTTAGGAGACTTAGAGCTAGGAGAAAGAGAAAGTAAGGATTCTTCGTTTATCTGTACGTCAACACAGTATTTTAAAAGACTGTTTTGTGGTTTTTTCTTTTGAGCACTCCTTGAAGTGATTGTGACTTCGAAAATAGAAAAACCACAGTTGCTCACGTTACTCCCAGAAAATTCCACTTCTTGCAACAGGTGGTCCATGGTTGATAATTGTCATGACTTGCCTCTCCTGAAGTCTTCTAGAAATGTGTTCTTGGCTTTGTTTCTTTCTTGATCATACCTTCAAAGGCTTCTTTGAGTTCTTCCTTCTTCTCCTTGAATTTTACGTCCAAGTAGAGCCTTATCGTCCAAACAGAACAAGGTACTTCTCCTACAGAGGTTTCTCTGACTCGTTCTCTTGATACTTTTGGAGGTGTTGACGACATATCAATCATCGATAGTTCTTCCTCCTCAGGCATGGGACCCAAAGGAAGCTTAGGTGTATCTACAAAGAAGGCTCCAACAGGGATTTTTTCTTCCAGCTTCTTTGACAACAAATCACTCAAATTATCTTCATCTAAGAAAGGAAAGGTGGACTCGTCAATATGGACTTCACAAACTTGCCTGAAGGGAATAATTCTGTTCTTCAACATAAGCAACTCTGGAATGTCTTTGAGCTCATTCATGTGAAAGATGCTTTCTTCGTCCAACTTTCTGTACTCTTTGATATCCTTCGCATAGTTTTGGAAGTTGATCTTCTCTTTTGCTTCGATTAGGAAACTCCTCATTATGTGATCTATTACACGGGACCATCTATGGTAGTATATCGTATTGAAAGAAAACAATCTAGAAAGCAAGAAAGCATCTAAAGCATCTCGAGACTTGGTTTCAAGTGCTACCTCATCTTTTTGCAAGTGCGATGAAAGAATCAGCCTTTGCCAATCAAAGTTTCCATAACCTGCTCCTGTGAAAAGATTATCCCTTAGAAGATAATCGATGATATCAGTGCTATAGAAACCCTTCAGTACAAAGTAGAGTGCTGCTTCGCTGTGCTCAGTCTTCCCCAGTGTCTTTGTCTCTGACCATTCTTCCCTGCTCTTTCCAAGATATTCTGCCAAGCTTCTCGGTTTTATGTTGTAATCTTTGAGTTTATTCTCAATCACGGCTGCTATTTCAGTGTCTTCTTGTACGATTTTAGATGACATATATTCATGGTTCAATTTTAGATCTTCAAGTACAGCCTTGTCGAAAATATGTGAAAATGGTCCATGACCCAAATCATGTGTTAGCCCCCAAAGTCTTACCAGAAAATAGTAGTGAAGGAATTCATCATCAGTTATCTGACTTCTATGGGGTTCCAGCAAGTGCTTCAAGAAAAGACCTGATAGATGCATCACACCTAAACTATGAGAAAAGCGTGTATGAGTTGCACCAGGATAAACATAATGTGCTGAAGGCAACTGCTTGATACGTCTGAGTCTTTGAAATGATGGGGTGTCAATTATGTTCATTTCATGTTCATACAGTATAATGTATCCATAAAGAGGATCTTTCACAATCTCATAATGAATTCCTGACTTCATCTCAATGTCGCTTAACATCGAAGCTACCTGGTTACCAGAAGATGTTGTCTTTGACTTTCTCACTCATCAGACTCTTGGACCATTTGACTAGCTCATCTGTCTCGAAATCCTTCAAATTGTCCACATTTTTCTTTAGCTCTTCACTCTGTTTTTTCCCATATTCCTTTTCTATTTCTAGGGAAATCTTCCTACCCAACGGTGTGATTTCATAGTAAAAGAGAGGTCCAACTTTGCTTACTCCTAGATAACCAGTTCTAGCCAAAATATCGATGTCAGTTTGAAGTTGAGAGGAATAAGGTCCATAGAGGTAAGGGATGAAATGATAGCTGAATTCTACCTTGAACTGTTCTTGCAGTAAATAGACTGCCTTCTGAAAGAGTTTTCGTCCTTCCACTTTTTCAAAATAGTTCGCAGTGAGAAGCAAGAGCTTTCTGTTAGGGATCTTTTCCAAAACTCAGAACTCCTTTCTCCTTCTACATGTGTTTGAAGTCTAACGAATAAAAAGCTTGCTTTCAATGAAACAAAGAAAAAGAGAGTTAGATTGTGTGCTCCAGTTCTGCTAGTGCTTTGAATATTCTGTCTCTAAGTTCTGATAGTTTTGGACTCCAATAATGCTTTACAAAGATACTTGGTGGTATTCGACCCTGCAGTAAGTTAATCTCTTGTTCCAATATTCCATGTTGCAGTAGATAGGTACCAAAGAAATCTCTCAACTCGTTTATCCTACATCTCTGTTTATTCCTCAGTAGTCTTTTCCTAATCATCTCATAGGTTACTGGTTCAGAGCCAGCTATTTCATTAACCAAGTTTTCAGTTATGAATGTAATGAAACAGTTCTTCGTTCTTCTAATGAAATCTTTAGGATACTTGAAGTGGCATAGACAGTTAAGATTAGAATCATAGTATTCAGATAGTCTACTAGCCTCGGATAGTTCGATAATCCTATTGAATGATTTTATAGTTTCAGCTTTTCTAAGTCCAGAATACAGTAAATACTTTAGAAAGACTCTCTCGTTATCTCTAAGTATACCTTGGACCTCATTATACCACTTCAGGATATCAGAGCTATTACCGTTCATTATTCTCAGGAAGACATTGAAAGTATTCGGACTTGACAGTTTAATACCGTAATTCTTTAGTTTAGATGTAAAGTCATCATAGACTCCTAGGTATTTGCTGAGAATTGTTAATGACTTGATACAGTTGTTCTTGATAGACTGAGGTAGTAGGTCTAGGTCTCTAAGATTATCAGAGTATAGGTATTGGTAGTATCTCTTTACATAACACATTATGGTACGATGGTAGGACTCTGCATACTTGCTTTTAGTCCAGTGGTCAAATTCATCTAAGTCTAATGTTGACTCATGGTTAGGGTCAATGTTAGGGTCTGATCGTAAAGCCAATGTCCTAACCAAGCTAGACGACCGGCCCTCACATTTCCAGTAATAGCGGTGGAGTTTAAGAGTTTTAGGTCATGCCTATCTTAACCAGTATAGTCAGATCTAAAGGGGGAGTCTATAGGGCTTCAACTCTTCCGGATTCAGAATTGCATAAAGGAAGAGCTGGAAGGGTTGGCTGACTCAGTCGGTTAAGAAAATTTATCCCAAAGGCGTGAAAATTTCGCGCATCTAAAATTTTCCATCGTTACCTTTCTTCTGACGCCCGAATGTTCACCTGAGACTACAGAATACCAATGGAAAGCTTCTTCGTTTCTACATTCTCGACGATCGATCGACACGAGAGCCACATCTATCACAAGATTTCATTCACGCCCACGCAACTGTTCTATAAGAATCACAGCAGGAAGAATCCTTTATGAAGTTCATGTGTTCCCAAACCTAGCGAGCGCTTTCTGTGAAATCAAATGAAACTTTTTTCCGCAATCATTTTTTCGATAATGTCAACAGGATTTTCCATTTCCCCAAGCTTCACCTTTACATTAAATCTCTTTCCCAAATATCGCTTTGCACACGACAGAGCCTTAGAAGGGCTTACTATGAAGAGCGGGAAGCCTTTTTTCGAGAGATATTCATTTACTTGAATGCGGGCAAATTCTGATATAACAATGCTTGGAGTCCCTTGAAGGGCAGCTTCCCTTGCTATCGTTCCTCCCACACTCACGACTAAGTCTGACTGTGCAGCCAATCGTGCAGAATCCACAAATCCTTCCATGACTTTTAGCCTCTCATTTTTTGGTTTGCTGTACCGCGGGAGAAAGAGAACATTTCCAAGCGAAGCAAGTTTTTGGGCAATTCTGATTGTAATGTCGCCCTTTCCAAGAGCATACGCTGCCTTAGTTTCCATCTGCCTAACAACTATCAATGGCCTCTTAAACTCAGAAGCCAGTGATCCTTCAGAATCTTTGATCCAAGCAAGCTCATCTACTCCTTTGAACTGAACGATTTTCTGTGCACCGTACTTCTTGAAGAGACGTTTAGGGATGGCCTCAGAGGTGAGAAGCGTGTTTGCTAAAGGTATTGTTAATCTGTTCACTGCTGTTGCGTGAGGCGTGTCGGCTGTCAAGATGACGGGAATGCCTAATCCGAACGCGAATCGGCACAATTCAACAGATTGAGATGAAACAGCTACATCCGGTGAATTATTTGTGAACAATTTTGAAAACTGAAGCATCCGATTCGCGCTTTCTTCCAGCCGCGTGACAAGTGATTGGGGATTGTACCTCCCGACAACGATTGGGGTTTCACCGAGTATTTTGGCCAAGGCTAACGTGTCGGGATGCTCACGTGTGGTGAATATTACTTCATGACCAGCTTTTCTTAACCGCCCAACTATGGCGGTACCATATCTGACATGCTTGCCAGTGCACGCATCGTACCATATTTTCATTCTTCCACCTGTCGCCATGCTTTGATAAACTTGTCTCGCTTGTTCTCGTAGTCTCCAACGGTCATCACGGCTTTTGCAGGAGCGCCCACAACAACCGTTCTAGGCTGAACATTTCTAGTCACCACACTTCCAGCAGCAACCACTGAGCTTTCACCAATTACAACACCCGGCAGGATAGTGGCCCCTCCACCGACTACTGCATTATCCCTTACTTGAGGAGGCGTCAGTAGATCGCTTTTTGGGTATTTGTCGTTGAGAAGACTGCTGTTCGGCGCGATAAACACATTATCGCCAATTATGCAACTGTTTGAAATCGTTGCATGCGCTTGTATGTTACAGTTCTTGCCTATGGCAACGTTCTTGCCTATGTCAACGAAGCTTCCGATGACCGTTTCGTCACCGATTTTTGCATTGTCTCCTATAACAACGTAATTCCAAATCACAATGTCTTTTCCGAATTGAACATCCTTGCCAATTATTACTCCTTTTCCTATCCTTGGTTCTGCCATGGTTTTCCCTTCGTTTTGTTTTCCATTAAGCTGTGTGAGGTTTAAATAGTTTGGCGATTAACATGTTGTTTCTACCGGAGTGAAAACAGTTGCCAAAGGAAAAGGTCTTAGTTGTTGGCTTGGGCGAAGTTGGTCGTCCGCTGTTCGAGCTGCTAGATGAAAGCGGATGTTTCATTGTTCATGGAATTGACTTGGACGAGGCCAAGATGGGCGAGGTTGGACAACACAAGAAAAACCTGGTCAAAGAGGTGGACATTATGCACATCTGTATCCCATGCGTTAACCAAGAAAAGTTCATAAGCACCGTAGCAAACTACGCGAAGCAGTTCAAGCCTAAACTCGTAATCATAAACAGCACAGTCATGCCAAGAACAACAAAAGAAGTGTCCAAGCGCTGCGAGTGCCTCGTTGCCCACTCTCCCGTTCGCGGAGTACACGAAAGCCTAGAACACATGAAGTGGGAATTGAAACGCTGGACAAAATACGTCGGTGGCGCAAACGCCAAAGCCGGAGAAGCTGCACGCCAACATTTCAAAAAGTTGGGTTTGAAGACCAAGACTCTAAAAGGCTGTGCTGAAATGGAACTGGCTAAACTGTTTGAAACCACTTATAGGGCTTGGATGGTCGCGTGTTTCCAGGAGATGCAGAGGATCAGCAGACATTTTGGAGCCGAGTTTGACGATGTTGTGGACTTCATTGAAGACACTCATAGAGTTAGATTTGATAGACCAGTGATGTTTCCAGGGGTGATTGGTGGACACTGCCTGATTCCAAACGTTGAGCTGTTGCTGGAAAGCTATGATTCTGAGTTTCTGCGGTTGATTTTAAGGTCGAATGAGAGACGAAAAGAAGAAGTCAGAGATGAAACGGTTCAGAGAGAGGTTGAGAAAGTAAAGAGAAGGGCGGAAGCCTTGAAGAAGAAACTAGCACGCACACTAGGTTATAGAGAATAGAGAGATCAAAATGCGGAAAGTTCTGATCATAACACATCTGGCTCAATCATTCCCTCGAATAATAGGATTAGCTAAATACCTACCTCACTTTGGATGGCAACCCATTATCTTAACAACACCCTTCAACGATGATTTGCTTGAACGATATGGTTATCCAAGAGAATTCAGAACCGAAAACCGCATTATAGAAACACCTGGTTACGTCTCGACTTATGGAAGTGATAAGGTTAGTAGTCTAAGGAGTAGACATGGCTTTATATATAACATGTATAGAAAGAAGAGTTTAAAACCATTCTTCCGATTTCTTTACAAACGCTACACTGAAATTCGCGATTTTCCAGATTCTGACAAAGAATGGAAGCACTTTGGCATCAAATCAGCAGATGATTACTTGCTGCACGATAAAATAGATGCTATTATCAGCCTTTCTCCTCCTGTAACAAGCCATCTCATCGCAAAAGAACTAAGCAAAAAATACACGATTTCTTGGATTGCGGATCTGGGAGACTTATGGAGCCAAAATATCAATTATCCCTACAGCCGATTCAGGAAGATTTTCGACAAAAGAATAGAAAAAGATGCTCTCAGATATGCCGGTGCTTTAGTAACCGTTTCAGAACCGTGGAGTCGCATACTGAGAACATTACATAAAAACAAAGGAGTCTATACCATTGAGAATGGTTTTGATTTTGACGAAACAGATGAGAACAAAGTAGGCTTAACGTCAAATTTCACTATAACGTATACAGGACAACTTTATGGGAAAGAACAGAAACATTGGAAGTTTCTGATTGCACTGAGTGATTTGGTTCTTGAAGGAGTTATAGATCGCAACGACGTAGAAGTCAGGTTTTATGGCAGGAAAAATGAACTCTTAGAAAATGACACAGAGAAATATGGATTGAAGAACGTAGTTAAGCAATATGGGATAATTCCAAGAGGAGAATGCCTGGTAAGACAAAGAGAATCGCAAATACTGCTTGTCATCAATTGGGAGAGCCTAGGAGAATCCGGCGCACAATCATGTAAGATCTTTGAATACTTAGCAGCCAAAAGACCTATACTTGCATGTGGAGGCTTGGGCAACGATGTTGTGGAAAGATTGCTTAACGAAACTAATGCCGGTTTCTACTGCGCATCAATTGACAACATAAAGAACGTTCTCAAAACCTTGTACGTTGAATTCAAAACTGATGGCAAAGTCAACTATAATGAAAATCTGATAAATGCCAGCAAATATAGTTATCACGAAATGACTAGGAAGTTTGCCAAAATTTTATCGGATTGTTCTGTATGATTGGAAGGCTTCAAATAGACGGTCTTTATGACCGCAGTGGTAAGCATGCGCACGCGCTAATCCTTCCAAGGCTCTCAAATCCATGTAAGCCTTCGAGTTTTGGGATAAATGACTGGATAAAGCTGATTCTTTCAAAAGAAAAAAGTCAGTAATGTCATAAAACACGTTAGGACAAAAATTCACTGTACTTGGCACCTCGTAAAACAATATCTCATCAACATTCCGACAGGCGGAAATCGTAATTTGCGAAGTATGCCTGTGGTCTTGGTGCGTGTCTTGAGGACATAATGTAAAGACTATACTTGGATCAATTGATTGAACACAATTTCTGAGTTCCAAAACACTATTTGCATTGACAGATATATCTCCATCTTCATAATCCAAGAAACGTAAATCAGCGTTGATCAAACTTGCACTCTGTCTACATTCTTCCATTCTCGCCTTCTTTGAACCACCTAGCTCGCCTTGCGATAGGACAATGATGTGTACACTATGACCTTTTGATAGCCGCGCTAACGTCCCAAAACAACCAAATTCGATATCATCAGGATGAGCACCAATCCCCAGAACTCTCAAATGATTCACATCCTCCAAATTTTCATTATGTGATTTCCGCTTCTATAACGTATCCTTGTGTGTGCCAATTTTCATCTAACCTCAGCGCGTGCACGCGTGTATTTATCAACACGGACGCTGTTGGCATTCAAACTTCCTCGATTATTGCTTACACTTGAGTATAAAACATTTTGGCATATCTCTCAAAGATTCGGAAGAACCACCATTCTCTTGTTAAACTTCAGCCACTGATCTCGCATGTTACCTGCTTTTCTTTTTGCTTTTCTCGAAAGACATTTAGCTCAATCGGGGACAGCCCAACTGAAGGGATGCAAAGGTTAGAACAAGAAGCTATGTCATGAGGAGATTGTGAGCGATAGAATTAAAATATCTCTTATATCTTTAGGTTATGAGAGGACACTAATGTTGGATAATCGTCTAAAAAGCAAGGTGTGTGTAGTGACTGGAAGTTCCAGAGGTGTCGGAAAAGGAATTGCAACGGCATTTGCCAGAGAGGGCGCAAAGATAGTCATCAACTATCGCTCTCAGGGCAACACTGCAGGGAAAACCTATGATGAATTGATCAATAAGTATTGCGCTGACGTAGAACTTGTGAAAGCGGATGTTTCAAAAGAGGAGGAAGTCGTTCAGATGATCAAGAAAACGAAGGAGAGATTCGGGACAGTGGACATTTTGGTTAATAATGCAGGCGTGTATAGAGACAGCGTAAGCTGGAAAATGGACAAAAACATATGGGACGACGTGATGGCCACCAATCTTACAGGCGTCTTTCTCTGTACAAAACATGTCCTACCGATAATGAGAGAAAGAAACTGGGGAAGGATAATAAATATTTCATCAGTTGTTGGACAAATCGGAACTTTTGGAGCAAGCAATTACGCTGCCTCAAAATCAGGCATCTTTGGCTTCACAAAAGCAATAGCAAAGGAAGTTGCCAACAAGAATGTCACCGTAAACTGCGTGGCACTTGGCTACATTGAGACTGGTATGAACACTAGACTGCCGGAAGAGATCAGACAAAAGGCTCTACAAGAGATCCCTATGAAACGCTTTGGGAGGATAGAAGAAGTTGCCAGTCTTGTCGTATTTCTGTGCTCTGAAGAGGCTGCATACATTACGGGGCAAGTAATCCACGTCAATGGTGGATACTATATGTAGGTGGAACCATGGGGAACACGATACAATACGAGACTGGCGAGATCGAAAATGGAGTGACATTCGGAACGAATTCAAAGGTCAAAGCCAGAAATGCACTGATAAGGAAAAATTGCGCCATAGGAGACAATGCCCAAATATATGCTGACGATCTGTTTGTAGATGAAGGTGTAAAGATCGAACCTGATGTAGTTATAAAATGCAAAAAAATACACCTCGGAAAAAACGTAAAAATTTCACCGCGAACGACTGTATCTTCGCACGACATCCACATTGGTGAAAGCACAACGATAAATGACGGCGCCACATTAGTTGCATATGAGAAGTTGACAATCGGAAAGGACTGCATCATAAGAAGAAACGCAAGTTTTAGGGCAAGAAGCATCGAAATAGGCGATTTCTTCTATTCGGACGACAACCCGATTCCCCTGATATTCGGAGGTGGGGGCTCAGAGCGCCCAACCGCGCGAATAAAGATTGGTTCAAGGTGCGTGTTCCACGACAGTTACATAAATGTATGCATGCCTGTTGAGATAGGAGACAATGTTGGCTTCAGCCCTGGTTCTGCAATAATAACCCACGGTTTCTGGAATCCAGTAATCGAAGGGTACAGTAGCGAATTTGCACCCGTAAAAATTGGAAGAAATGTTATTGTTGGATACAGAGCTGTTATATTGCCAGGTGTGACAATCGGAGATTACTGTACCATTGGGGCAGGGGCTGTTGTTACAAAGAGCTTTCCATCGTATTGTGTCATTGGAGGAGTGCCTGCAAAGTTAATAAAGACACAACCAGACTATCCAAAAAAATTGACACTTGCGGACAAAATCAGAATTGTGGATGGCTTGATGAACGAATATGGAGAGCTTCTGAAAGACAAGGCAGACAATGTGACTCTTACAAGAAGAAAAGGTGCTTTAACCATCGTTGGTGAATACCTATCGAAGAAATTTGAAATAGTCTTTTCGCCATCCGTCAAAGGCAAATCATGGGACAAGAACATAAGAACTATTCTTCTGACTTTTGAGAAAATACCCGTTTCAGATAAGGATTTCTTGATAGATCTCTTGGAATATACTTGGTGTGGAAGAGATGACGCAGTTTCTGATGATTTAAGAGACTTCTTAAGGCATTATGGTATTCGTATTTTTTCAAGACATTTTCACTCAATTTCTCCAAAGCTCAAGAGGGAACTTGGGCTATAGCGCGCTGACATTTCTTACGGGGTTTTTCACACATTATTTTTCATTCACGTTGTTTCCCATAACTCCGCCAATTTTTTCCTCCGGATCACTTTCAAAAACTTTTGTTATTTCCTTTATGAAATCCTTATCTAGAACGGTATCATCATCGAAAAAGAAAATGATATCACCAGAACTATTTCCAACTCCTACATTTCTTTGATAGGTAAGCGCAGGCTTGGTGTGTAAGTACTTAAACCTTGAATCTTTTGGGAACTCTTCCTTGATTTTCAGATACGCGTCTTCCGTATCGCTGGCATCAACTATTATCACTTCATCTGGAGGAAAAGACTGAGCAATAAGAGATTTAAGGCACCGCATGAGCTCTTGAACTCTATTTTTGGTGCATATCACCGCAGAAATTTTCATTTTCTATCATTTCCAAGCATGTACTATATAGCCCATCGACAAACGAGTTTCATAACCACTCTCTTTCAATATTTTTATAACTGCCGGAAACGTCCTTCTTTTTACATCATGTTGGTCATGTGTCTCAACAACAAGCTTCCTAGTATTCTCCAAAAATCTTTCACCACCTTCTAAAACTTGCACTTCGGCTCCTTGCACATCTATTTTTACAAAGTCTATTTTTCTATCAGCAAACATATTATCTAGTGTGTCACATTGTACCTCTATGTAACTGCTTCTTTCTTTATGTGATATGATTGAATGCCCAGTTGGAGTGTTATGAACATTAAATCTAATAGTTCCCTTCTCATTCCACACAGCTTTGCCGATTATCTCAACATCCCTAAACTCTTTAAGATTAAGTTTAAGATACTCTATGTTAGTTGGATGAGGCTCTACAGCGATAACCTTTCCTGTTGAACCTGCTTTAATCGCCATGGGCATTGTAGTGTCTCCTATACAGGCGCCCACGTCTAATACTGTATCCCCATTTTCAATTTTGAAGAATCTCTCGCATTTATTTTCAAACACATGCAAACCAAAACCTAAAAATTTAGGCGTAGGGCTTAACAATTTAATTTCGCCTTTTTGAACCAGCCATTTGTCATTAACTTTCGTAATCTTCACTTTTTCTTTAGATGAAAGCGCAGATGAAAGCACATAATACGTATTTGAAATTGGCACAAACAACCAATCAGGACATTTTTTAATAAACCAACTTTTCATTTGATTTTTCTCCTTTGGCGAATAAGGACAACTTCAACAACGCCTCCCCACCTTTGCCAATTTGGGTCTGGCCATAGGTCTTTAGGCATCTTGGTAACCTTTATTCTGTCTTCAGGAACAAACTCTTTCAAAAGAGCCACATAGTTTCTCATCCAGTGACCTACATAAACACCGAGAGTATTGCATTTTGAGTCGAAGCAGTGCCACTCCAAAAAAATCAACGCTTTACGAGTGACACGGAGCATTTCCTCCATAACTTTCTTGATTTTGTCTGGTCCTACGTATATCAAAACAGCATCTGTGAAAACGACATCGAAACTCTTATCTTGAAACTGCCGAAGGTCATCTGCCTTACCTACAAATAACTTAACATTTGAAATATCTTCTTGTGTGAACCATTCATTTCCCTTTTGAACAGCCATTGAATTAATGTCGATACCCCTTATCTCTGCATCAGGAAACCTTTTTGCAAGCATGTACAAGTTTGGTCCACAATTACATCCTACTTCAAGGATACTTGACGGAGAAAACTTGGAAATTCTCTCTATTAAGAAACTTCGATGACTGTGATCTCGCGAATCCCAATAACCTCTAACCCAGTCATTCTTTTCGCTCCCCCAATCATCGCCTTTGCGCAGATGTCTCGTAGCCCAATATTTCTCCTCCAACTTCGTGCCCAATAAGCGCCTCTGCATGCTACGGAATGCAGAATAGCCTCTTTTCAGGAAATTATAAAATTTAGGCCAGCGTTTCAAGAACGATTTCAATTTATCCTTCATAGCATCCTCTTATAAAAATTGTTAATAGCCTCTATAACATGCTCTACCTGCTCATCGCTTAATTCAGGATACATCGGCAAAGATAGAACCTCATTTGACACTTGCTCAGTTTTGGGAAGATGAAATTTTCCCAAACCCAATGCTTCATGGTGATGCAGAGGTTTAGGCCAAGAAACCAGAACCTCAACGCCAGATTCCCTAAGGTACGCAACAAGCTGATCTCGCTTCTTGGACCTTATTACATAATTTTGGTACACATCAAAAAAACGACTATCCGACTGTGGTGGCGGCGGAAGTTTAATATCAGGCAAATCAGACAAGCCCTTCTGGTAAAGATTAGCCAACTCCCGTCGTCTCTCGTTCCATTCAGGAACATACTTAAGCTTCACATTAAGAATGGCTGCTTGAAGGTTATCTAATCTGCTATTAAACCCGTAGAAAAGGACCTCTCCAGTTGATCTTTGCTGTCCATGATCTCTAAGGAGGCGTATCTTCTCCGCTATCGCATCATTGTCAGTTGTCAACAATCCCGCATCTCCTGCCGATCCAAGCGTTTTTGCTGGATAGAAGCTAAAGCAACCAGATAACCCGAATGAACCTGCTTTTTTACCGTCAAAAGTTGCTCCCAAAGCTTGCGCGGCGTCCTCAACCACTATCAAATTATGTTTACCTGCAATAGCCATCAGTTTTCCCATGTCACACAATCGACCATTCAAATGAACTGGCATCATAGCCTTTGTTTTCGAAGATATCTTCTGCTCTACCTGTCCCACATCCATATTCATATCTTCTCCAACATCCACCAAAACTGGTGTAGCTCCACAATGCACAATAACCGCTATTGACGCTACGAAGGTGTGGCCAACTGTAATAACTTCATCGCCGGGGCCTATTCCAGCGGCCTTTAGCGACAGGAAAAGGGCGTCAGTTCCGCTGTTAAGGCCAACTGCATGTTTCACTCCGACAAATGAAGCCATGTTCTGTTCAAACTGCCTTAACTGGTCACGAAGTATCAAGTCGCCTTTAGTTAACACTTCCGAGATTGCGCCAATAACCTCATTCCATATACGGCGATAATGTTCAGGATAATTCACAAAAGGAACTGTGTATACCATGGTCACATCTCTAAAATTTTTCTAACAGCTGCAATAATTCTTTCTGCTTTTGGATAATAAACTCTTTCTAACGCTGAACTAGCAGGAGCAGGGGTATCAGGTAATGAAACTCGGATGATAGGTGCTCTCAAGGATCTGAAAACATCGTTTTCTGCAATCCTAGCAGAAATCTCAGCAGCCACGCCACAAGTTTTCCATCCGCCGTCCACAACAACCAACCTTCCTGTCTTTCTCACCGACGTAAGTAAAAGATTCTCATCTAAAGGCTTGAGCGAGCGTAAGTCTACAACTTCGACATCTAGACCTTCCCTATCAAGGTTTTCAGAAGCCTTTATCGCTTCATGAACCAAGTAGGAAGTCGCTACTACAGTTACGTCCTTGCCTTTTCGTCTAACTACACCCTTCCCAATAGGAACCGTGTATAACTCTTCCGGCACTTCTCCCTCGTGCTGATATAGCCAACGATCGTCAATGTAAACCACTGGATCATCTTGTTCTGTGCTCGCAACGAGAAGTCCCTTCGCATCGTAAGGCGTGCTGGGCAACACAACCTTAAGACCCGGAATATGCGTAAATATAGCTTGCAATGCTTGTGAGTGTTGTGCTGCTTGTTCCCCTCCTCTATTGATGATTGCCCAAAGTGTTATAGGAGCGCTCAACTGTCCTCCAAAGGTATAATGCCAATTTGCAATGTGATTTGCTATCTGATCCATAGCGCAATACATGAAATCCATTCTTGGAAAGCATAGGATGGGATGCATTCCAGCTAACGCCGCGCCGAATGCTACGCCTGTTATGGCATTTTCAGATGGCGGAGTGTCAATTATTCTCTTTGGACCAAACTTGGTAAGGAGACCGATGGTCGTGCTTCCGACATACCATGGGCTAGTGACTCCTTGACCGATCAAGAATACGTGAGTCTTCTTTTCGATTATTTGATGCAGTGCTTCATTGATCGCCTGGGCGTAAGTGATTTTTCGCATATATGTTCACCTTCTGTCTCAAATGGTATGCCTCACTTGTTTTCTGACCAATTCGTTAAACTTTATACTAAACCTGAGTCA
>Ga0315289_10006615_pt1 | contig 17019 bp, 15 predicted proteins | sample YL17G11_40_MG_FD_203452 | JGI IMG/M metagenome (GOLD analysis project Ga0315289, IMG submission 203452) | Sediment microbial communities from Yellowstone Lake, YNP, Wyoming, USA - YL17G11_40 | ecosystem: Environmental > Aquatic > Freshwater > Lake > Sediment | place: USA: Wyoming | collected... | reverse complement strand
CGTTTACTGGCGAATCTTTTCGAGTTGAGAAGATCTCAGATGAACTCAGTCTTGAGCACCCGATGCCTCAGCAGTTGGCGAACTACCTATTCATGGGCACAGCGGTCGTGCATGGCAGCGGTCAGGGCCTTGTTATCTCTACTGGGAAGAATACAGAGCTTGGGGCCATTTCCAAGAGTTTGGTTCGAACGCATCCTGAGACCGAATTTCAAAGAGGAATTAAGAAGTATGGAACGATGCTTCTTACGCTTACTCTCGCGCTCACGATCGGGATTTTCTCGTTGAACGCGGCTATCGGCCATCCGTTAATCGATTCGTTGCTTTTCTCTCTTGCCGTTGCTGTTGGACTAGTGCCGGAATTAATGCCAGCCATAGTCACGATTAGTGTAGCTCAAGGTGCTGGCAGAATGGCAAAGGTCAAGGTTATTGTGAAACGCTTGGTCTCAATAGAGGATTTCGGCAACATGGACGTTCTCTGTACTGACAAGACGGGGACGCTTACTGAAGGGAAGATCTTTCTCAGCGACTGTCGTTCGTTTGGCGAAGAGGAAGATCAGAGAGTTCTGACTTACTCACTGCTCTGCAACTCTGCGATTGTAGGGGACACTATTGTTGGCAATCCCATGGACATTGCGATTTGGGATTACGCCATCAAGAATGATGCAGGGAAGAGCATCGAATCCTATGTCAAAGTTGACGAGATTCCTTTCGACTATCAACGGCGGATAATGTCGGTAGTGGTTCAAGAAGATGATACGTACACTCTGATCAGCAAGGGCGCTCCAGAATCAATTCTGGCCAGATGCAGTTCTGCTGAGATCAGCGGAAGAATCGAGCCCATGGACGCCGTTCAGGAAGCAATCAAAAGCAAATTCGTCAACCTTTCCCAGCTTGGGTATCGCATCCTGGCAGTTGCCAGCCGACGCGTGGACATCAAAACCTCATACTCGGTTGAAGACGAAAAGGATCTGACGCTTCTCGGCTTTCTGATTTTCACTGACCCTCCGAAGAAGGACGCTCATGAAGCCATTACTAGGCTTGAGAGGATGGGAGTTGACGTAAAAATACTGACCGGGGACAACGAGCTCGTGGCAAAAACGATCTGTGAGGAACTCAAAGTCCCAGTCAAAAGAGTAGTTTGCGGTTCAGACCTCGTGCAAATGAGTTGGACCGAGATCAAGAAAACAGTGGAAGAGACCACCATCTTCGCCCGAATTACGCCTGAGCAGAAGCTGGACATCATAAAAGCTCTAAAAGAGAACGGGCACGTGGTGGGTTTCATGGGAGACGGCGTGAATGATGCCCCTGCCCTTTACGAAGCAGACGTGGGGTTGTCTGTTGACACTGCCGTGGACGTTTCAAAGGAAGCGGCAGACATCGTTCTTCTCGAAAAGAACCTGCTCGTGCTCGCAGACGGAATAAATGAGGGACGCAAAATATTCGGCAATACAATAAAATACATTTTAATGGGAACAAGCTCCAACTTCGGAAACATGTTCAGCGCAGCTGCCGCATCCATCTTTCTGCCTTTCCTGCCAATGCTACCCATGCAGATACTCTTCATGAACCTGCTATACGATGTAGCAAACATGACTCTGCCCACCGACAACGTTGACGAGGAATACATCAAAAAACCAAAGCACTGGGACATAGGATTTGTGAGAAAGTACACTCTCTTCTTTGGCCCCTTCAGCTCGCTTTATGACTTTCTGACTTATGGCATAATGCTTTTCATATTCGGTACTTGGGTGGCGACACCTGAAGCAGCATCACTCTTCCAAACCGGGTGGTTCGTGGAGTCATTCTGGACGGAAGTCTTAGTCATATTCGTCATTAGAACCAGGCGGATTCCCTTCTTCACAAGCCGTCCTGGAAAATGGCTAATACTCCTCACACTTTCGTGCGTGGCATTCGGAACTATACTCCCATTCACCATATTGGGCGGTTTCCTCGGATTCACCGCGCTTCCTCCCGAATACTGGGCGCTCTTAATACTCATGGTTGCCACCTACCTCTTCCTCGTGGACGCGGGTAAGGTGTTCTTCTACAAGATATGCAAGCTTGTTGGAGGTGAATGATCTGCCAGATCTTGACCTGTTCGCTTGGTGGGCCATCAGTATCAGCGGTGGAAGCATATTCCTTACGCTCGTTAGCATCTATCTCTACGTGAACACAAAGCAAAGACGACAGCAAAGTGAACGAAAAACAACTGGCATGATTGGTCTAGTGAAAGATTTCGTCTTCGTTTGGGTGTTGGTGAGTCTCCTGATATTCTACATAATCTCTGTACAAATAGGATCTGCCGCTATATTCGCCGCGGGAAACATATTCGTCGAGGTCCTTCTGATCATCTACTTGGTGAAGAACAAGACGAAAGAATCTGAGCAAGCGTAATACGCAGTATGGATTGCATTTCCTTTCTTTATGACTAGGATTTCTCGGGAAACTCCTTGTTCATCGTTACCTAGAACCGAAGTCTACGAGTTTTTGACTGGGCACTTTGGTCAAAATCTTTGGCTAGTTCCTCGAGCAAGGTCCTCTGTTTCTGGGTTAACTTCTCAGGAACTGAAACGTCAACTCGGACTAACAGATCACCTTTGCCGTATTCTCTAAGCCTTGGCATGCCCTTGCCTTTCAGCTTGATTATTTCCCCAGGTTGTGTGCCAGGGCGGACCTTCAAAGTGGTGCTTCCTTCAAGCGTGGGCACTGAAACCTCTGTGCCTAATGCCGCTTGAGGAAACCCTATCGACAGATTGTGTAGGAGGTCATCCCCATCTCTCTTGAAATACTGATGAGGGGCTACGTGAATCATAACGTATAGATCTCCGGATGGCCCTCCATTTGGAGGGGTTTCTCCCTCTCCTCGGAGCCTAAGCTCGTAGCCATCGTCAATGCCAGCAGGAACTTTCACATCGATTTTCCGTTCTTTTCTTGCCAAGCCTATGCCTCTGCAATTTCTGCATGGTGAAGCAATGATCTTGCCGCTGCCTCTGCACGTAGGGCATGGCGTAACACGTACAAACATCCCGAAGCTGTTCCTACTTACGTTTTGAATCTTTCCAGCCCCATTGCATTTGGGACATGTTCTCGGCGACGTGCCAGGAGCTGCTCCAGTGCCGTTGCAGATTTCACACTTTTCGATTCTAGGTACGTCTATTTCCTTCTCCGTTCCCCTTGCTGCTTCTTCCAATGTGATCTCAAGGTCATAGCCAAGGTCTTGGCCTCTTGTGATTCTTTCTTCGAAATCGTGTCCACCAAAGAAGGAGCTGAATATGTCTCTAAAGCTGAAGCCGAATCCCAAATCCCTTAGTATAGATTCGAAGTCTGCCCCTTTGAATATGTCCTCCGTAGTGTAGCGTTGATCGAATCCGGCATGGCCTAGCATGTCATACTGCCGTCGTTTTTCATCATCTGACAGTACAGCGTAGGCTTCTGATATTTCTTTAAACTTTTCTTCTGCGTCCTGCGACTTGTTCCTGTCTGGGTGGTACTGCAAGGCCAGCTTCCTGTAGGCGTCTTTGATTTCGTCTTTAGGTGCAGTTTTTGAAACGCCAAGAACCTCGTAGTAATCCCTTTTGGCCGCCATTCTCTTTACCATCACAGCCGAGACGTGAACGCTGAATCAAAACCGTTTTTGTTTCTCATTTCACCTTGTAATCCTCAGAATCAACTACCTTGTCGCCGCTTGGCGGTGGGGGCTGTCCACCAGCTTGGCCCTTTTGCTTCGCATATTCCGATGCTGCTTGTTGATAGACCGCTGTGCCAACTTCTTGAATAGCCTTCGTGAGCTCGTCAGATTTCGCTTTCATTTTTTCTAAGTCATTACTTGCTAGGGCATCTTTCAAGGCGGAGACTGCGGTATCTATCTTGTTCTTTTGTTCTTCAGTGAGTTTTTCTGCTAGATCCTTCTTGGTTTTCTCTGCTGTGTAAATCAGGTTGTCAGCGTTGTTTCTCAGTTCAGCCTCTTCACGTTTCCTCTTATCCTGCTCTGCAAACTGCTCTGCCTCCTTCGTCAATCGCTCCTTTTCCTCTTTGGAGAGCTTTGTAGAAGCCGTTATTGTTATTTTAGCCTCTTTACTTGTGCCTAGGTCCTTGGCAGCTACGTTTAGTATTCCGTTGGCGTCTATGTCAAACGTAACCTCTATCTGGGGAACACCTCTTGGAGCAGGCGGTATACCTTCCAAATTGAACATGCCCAAGGAGACGTTGTCAGGCGACATGGCGCGGTCTCCTTGAAGCACGTGAATAGTAACGGCTGTTTGGAAATCGGCCGCCGTTGTGAATATCTGGCTTCTTCTCGTGGGAATGGTTGTGTTTCTTTCAACAATCTTCGTGAATATATGTCCAAGCGTTTCAACGCCAAGAGACAGTGGCGTAACATCAAGCAACAGCAGATCTTTTACCTCTCCCGTGAGCACAGCTCCTTGTATGGCTGCTCCGACGGCAACGCACTCCATCGGATCCACGCCTCTCTCCACGGGCTTTCCCATGATCTGCTCTACAAACTTCTGTACGTAGGGCATTCTTGTCATTCCGCCAATGAGGATTATCTTGTCTATGTCCTTGGGAGCCAACTTTGCGTCTTCAAGTGACTTAATGATTGTTTTCTCGGTCTTCTGGACTATCGGCTGAGCCAGTGTCTCAAGCTTGGTTCTGGTCAATGTCAAATGCAGATGTTTGGGCCCAGTCGCATCAGAATATATGAAGGGAAGGTCAATGTCCGTGGTCATCATCGTTGACAATTCTATCTTTGCTTTTTCAGCAGCCTCTTTTAACCTAGCCATTGCCGCCTTATCACCTGTTACGTCGACGCCCGTTTGCCTCTTGAACTCGTCTATGACATATTCCATCACGGCCCTGTCTAAATCTGTGCCCCCCATCTGCGTATCACCACTAGTTGACAATACTTGGAAGACTCCTTTGCCAAAGTCCATTACAGTCACGTCGTGTGTGCCACCGCCAAAGCTGAAGACTAGTATCTTCATCTCTTTCTCTAACTTGTCAACTCCGTATGCAAGACAAGCTGCTGTTGGTTCATTTATTATCCTTTGAACTTCGAATCCAGCTATTTCTCCTGCATCCTTGGTGGCTTGTCTTTGGTTGTCGTTGAAGTGAGCGGGAACCGTTATCACTGCCCTTCTCATAGGAGTGCCTAGAAAGGTTTCAGCGTCTTTCTTGATCTTCTGAAGTATGAAGGCGGAGATCTGTTGCGGAGAATAATCTTTTCCAGCAATGCTAATCTTATAGTCTGTGCCCATCTTTCTTTTTATTTCAAGAATTGTTCCTTCAGGATTGGCGGTTACTTGTCTCTTCGCAGTTTCGCCAATCAATAGTTGGCCATCCTTGGTGAAAGCAACGACAGACGGAAACATTTTCCCCGCCATCGTAGGTCCTTCGGCACTTGGTATCACAGTTGCCCGTCCACCTTCAAAAATAGCGGCTGCGGAGTTTGTTGTTCCTAGGTCTATTCCCAACACTTTTTCTCCAGGCTTTACGTTACTCATCTTGATGCGCCTCCACTTACTGTTTTGTTCTCGGGTTTAATCGCAACTTTAACTATGCTTGGTCTAATCACTTTTTCTTTCATAATATAACCCTTCCTTACTTCTTCAACCACCATGCAGTCCTCAACTCCTTCCTTTTCTATCTTCGCCACGACGTTGTGTCTTGAGGGGTCGAAAGGCTTGCCAACACATTCTATTGGAGTGACGCCCTCGATCTTAAGTACGTTTCTAAGCTTCTTAAGAGTCATCTCAACGCCTTTTGTCAATACCTCAGCAGAGTCAGAAGAGCGGCCAGATTTTACAGCCATTTCCAATTCATCAACAACATCCAACAACCCCATAATAACGCGCTCACTACAATATCGTCTTACTTCTTCCACTTGCCGGTCAAACCTCTTCTTCAAATTCTCAAAATCAGCTTGCATGTACTTCAGGCGGGTGAGGCATTCTTCAGAGCGCTTTTTCTCTTCACCTAGAGCCTGCTCCAGCGCTTCGAACTGTGTGCTGCCTTTTTGCTGTTCTTCTTGCTCTTCGCCCATTGTGGCGTCTCCAAACACGGTGCTACAGATTCTCAGCGTATGCAAACGGAAATATATACCTCACTCTCTTGCGCACTCCCAAATAGCTGTGCATGCAGAAGCATACCAAGTATGCCTGCGCTCGAAGGATAGCAAATTATATAAACGTTATCCTTTGTCATAGATTAAAAATGGATGATTTAATGACTGAGAAAAAAGTCTTCGTTAGAAAAGCTACAGGGCTGGTGAGAGAAATCGGCTTCCTCACGGCAATGCTTATCGTCATATGCAACATGGTTGGCTTAGGTTGGCAGAAAAGGCTGTTTCAGTTTAGCGGACCAAGAATAGTTCCAGAAAGCCAATACGTTCTAGGGCTACCTCCAATGGTGATGGCTTTCATCCTCGTAGGCATAGTCGTCCTTTTCACAGTATGGGCGCTTAGTATCCTTGGTGCATCAATGCCTCGATCAGGCGGCGGATACGTTTACATCTCGAGAATCCTGCATCCTTCGGTAGGATACGTGGCGTCTTGGCTCGAGTACTTCAGTATTGCGGTCTCTTATGGATTAATAGGCACAGCAGTTTTCGAAGCCATTACGATCTACGCGTGGATGGCAGGATGGGGTACATCTTGGGCCACACCAGAAGCCCTCCTAATAGGCGGAATGATGATCGTCGCACTCTTCGCCATCATAACTTGCTTCGGCGTCAGAATGACAGGCATGTTGCTGCACGTGATATTCTGGGTGCCTGCTGTTGTCACAGTCGTTCTCTATGGCTTCCTTCTTATGGCGACACCTGCTGCCCTCAATTCTGGCATCGAATCTTTAACACATGGGGTAACGGCTAATGCATTTACAACTCAGGCCCTTGCAGGGTTTTCGGGTGTTCCTGGCATGGCTGTGTCCCCTGCATCATACTGGGACGCCGTTTCATACGCGTCGCTGGGCGCTTTCTGGGCATACATAGGCTTTGGTGCTTCAACTTTCGTAGCTGGCGAGATAAAAGAGGCTGCAAAGAATCTGCCAAAACAGCTTTTCACTGCAAATACCATCGTAGTATTCCTTTACATTACCATTTCCTTCTTGGTTGCTAGAGCCGCCATGATGGTTGGGCAGGTCGGTGGCTACTCGTTTTTCAGCTCGTATTCTTGGCTCTCTTATGGTGCAGGAGACGCTGGGAGAGCATGGCTGAGCAGCATAGGCGTTGGAAGAGCTTGGATGCCCAACATTGCAGGCTTCGTGGCACAAGGAATCGGACAAGGATGGTTTCTAGTACTAATTCCTATCTTTGCGGCCTTATGGGTTGCTAACGATATCCCCCCATTCATACTGACCTCCTCCAGAGTAATCTTCGCAATGGCTTTTGACAGAGTTTTGCCTGAGAAACTAGCGGAAGTCAACGAAAGATGGCATACACCCATCTATGCGGTACTCGTGACAATGATAGTCGCGTTCATAGGCAACTTCGCAGAATCAGACGTTCTCAATGGATGGCTTGGATCCGGTCACATCATATACAAGTTCTTGAACCCGGACGGAGGGGTTGCGGCAACCGACATTTGGGACTCGTTGTTCTTCCTGCTGTGTGCAGTCGCAGCGATGATATTCGTCTTCAGAAGAAAAGATATCTATGAAAGGTCGCCGTTCAAGGCAGGGGGACCAATGGTAGTTACATTGATTGGCACCATCGCAACCGTAGCGAATATTTGGTTTCTTTGGCAGGTCATTAATGGCTGGAAATGGTGGGCACCAGGTGAACCATGGTGGACAGTCAACTGGGATGGCTTGAATTGGACTGCTTGGGTTTGGACATTGCTTATTATCGTCGTCTCACTACTAGTCTACTACTACTACAGAACCAAGGGCAAGAGAGCAGGCGTAGACTACTCAACCATATACGCAGAAATCCCGCCCGAATAGCCAAAATCCACGACTTTTTCTCTTTTTTTCTTTTGCGATCTATGAACGTAATAGCCGGTCAAATCAAAAGCATCCTGCAAACTATGCAATGTGGCAATGCATATATGCAGAATCAATGGACTTAGTGTGAAAGGGAAAAGCTTGTGAAACAGATATCAATGACAACAGAAGAACACGTAACAAAACTGGAAAAGGCCTTGATGGCCGGCAGAGGTAGATGGATTGCCGATTTCAATGAATCTTCTAGAAACTGCGAAATAAATGGCATTGTCTTCGACGCCTTCATAGAAGGCAACACCCGCATGAAAGGTTTCTTGCTTTCAAGACTATATTCTTTCCTTGCAAATCCTAACTATTCTGTAGGTTGCTTCGTGCTTTCTACGAAATCTGGACGAAAGCTGGATCCAAGCTCTCTCACGAGGGTTCTTGCCGCAGTCAAATCCTGCATGAAGAGTAAAGAGATCAAATGGTCTTGGCTCTTCATTTTCAGCGCAGAAAAAGCACAGAGTTTGAGCAGGATGATCCAAAGAATAGACGACAAAGACATAGGCGCTGTTCTAGTCGAAATCAATTCAAGAGAAATATTCTATAGTAGCTCCTATCTCGGAAAGCAAGCTAAGCGGTTTGTGAAAATCTGAAGGATCGAACATGAGTCACATCTACTCACCTATCCAATTTTATAGCTTGCTCAAATCCTGCATGATTTTCTTTGTCGTCCAAGCAGTCGTAGTCGTTCTTTTCTTTTCCTCAATCTGGTACTCCCCACCTCTCTATCGCATTGTCATGTTTCTCATAAACATCGCAATCTCGGTTTTTCTTGGTTGGCGCCTATACAAGCAAAGATATCATCTAATTCTCTCCTATGACAACAAGGGATTTACGCTGAAGCAAGGCCACAAGGAGGAGATAAACCACGAATGGAGCGAATTCTCTAGGGTTTCTCTGATTCGCACCGAACATGGCGACTTTTCCATTAGGCTATCGACTAATGGTGATCCTTTCGACCTCCCGGCATCTAAACTTAAGTTAGACCCTTTTGGCTTTCGCTGGGAAGTGACGGAACTTGTTGAGGCAAGCCGGAAAAAGAAAGGTCCTTAGGCTTCCACCTTTTGCAGCTTTTTGACTTTGTCGCCTTCGAGTTCCACCAAATACGCCTTCAGTATTCCTTCGCCATATTCGCTTCCTGGATTTAGGCTTAGTGTCTTGCCGATCTTGATGAATCCTGGGCTTTCATGAATGTGGCCATGGAGGCAAATTAGAGGCTGGTACTTTTTAATAACTTTCTTTACAGACACAGAGCCTACTGGTATGATAACTGGGCTGCCTGAAGCGTATATGGGCTTGAGGTCTTCCGTCAACTTGGGTGCGTTGTCAATTATCGAATTGTATGGTGGGCAGTGGAAACAGAAGACAGCGGTTTGCAGGTTCTTTATTTGTGCGATCACCTTCTCAAGCCGCTCTAGAAGTTCCTCTTCGCTGCATTCTCTAGCCGTATGCCAAGGCGTTGGGTTTGTCCAACCACAACATGCAACCTCATGTTCTTCGTCCAGATTCACAACTTCCTCTTCACCAAAAACTACGTTTGGGTAGGGACTGTTTCTTATAACATCATCAATGGCGAAGACATCATCGTTGCCTGGACTAAGAATGACCTTGCAATCTTTTGGGACTCTATCGGGGATAAGCTGTAACCATATTTTGATAATCCCAACTTGAAGCCCCTCAAACAGTTTTTCTCGTTTTTCTTCGTTGCTTTGTATTTCTCTAGCTTCTTCTGGAGTGGTCTTGTAGGGGATGTAGCTGACCTTGCGAACTTTTTCTTCAAAAGGAGGAATCTCAGCTTCGGTCAAAACATAATCTTCGCCAAAAAGCGATGCTTCATACTTGCCATCCTGTCTTTTGACTAGAGGAACTATTAGCTTCCCTGTCATGTCGCCGCTTAGTACCAATGCGTCCAAGTTGAAGTATTTGGATGAGTTTAGAAACTTTCGCCAGACGGTTTCTGAACCGTGTAAGTCTGTGGCGAAGAGGAATCGGACTTTCGCCATGGCATATCTCCTAGCTATATCTGATTAGCTCCTCCACTTCAGTGTACCATTTCTTACTAGTTCCCACCTTTGACCTTAGTTTCCATTGGATAGATTTCGGCTCATCTTCGATTCTTTTAAGAATATTATCAAGTTTCGTCTCCACGTCTTTTCGGTCTGCATCGGCTAGGTTCTTGTATTCAGCGAGGAATTCTTTAGTCTTGTCTAGATTGAGAGTCACTGTGTACCAGAAACCCCAATCTTTAGAAAGTAACCTTGCAATGTAGTTGATATTCACTGTCTCTTTTTCGAATTCGCCGACTTGGTGCTCTCGGAGCAGAATTATTATGTCTTTAATGTCCTTTTCATTGATCTTGATTATCTGGATTTTCTGAAGTAGAAGATCAGAGAGCGGAATGGTTGGATAGTCAAGTTCCAGTCGATTCTTGAATTCTAGTGTGTGGCACATTTCGAGTTTATCAAAAAACACGTCGACCGACCTATTGTGGCTCTCGTCCTTGTATATAGCTCTGTTCTTGCCTGTGCCAAAGAGCAATGCCATAGAAACCATGGGAACATATCCTAAGTCTGCAAAAAGCTTCTTCATCAAAGGCCTATGTCTGCCATAAGTCACAAAGTCTAAGTCATAAGCGGGTTTTCGGTCAAGAAGTCCGTAAAGACGCGAATGGTTGGTACAGTGCAGTCTGATGGCAAAACCGCCCATAAGCCTCAGAGGAAGGCTTCTTTTCTGCCCTTCATCAACTATACGCAAGGCCTCTCTAATGAACTCAGAACCACTTGCTTGTTTGTCTGACACGGGCAACCTACCCAAGGCGAACCATGACTAATTCTTTCCCACGTATTTAAGTTTAAGACACTGATTCGGCTTCTCATCTGATGAAGAATCATGAGCAGCATTCTGTTCGCTAAGACACCGGTCCTAGGAATAGAAATAGGCCTTTTTAACGACCGAGACAGCGGGTTATGTTCAAGGTTTTTTTGGCGAAGGCTCTGTTCTACTATCTTTTGAGACTACGTTTCTAAAAAGCGTTAAATCCGTGATCTCCTATTGGAGTTTTGGCAAACATCAAATGCTGACGTGACTGGGCTTGAACACTGCAATCGAAATGTCCAATTTGACTAAGGATTTTGGCAGCATACGCGCCCTAAGTCGCCTGAGCTTGAAAGTGGAGATTGGCGAAATTTTCGGGCTAATCGGCCCCAACGGCGCGGGAAAAACGACAGCATTACGTGTGATTGCCACCTTGCTTCTGCCAACTTCTGGCTCTGTAGAAGTTTTCGGGCTAGACGTTGTTCACGAGGCTGCTGGAGTGCGCAAGATCATAACTTATCTTCCAGAGGAAGCGGGAGCTTATCCGAATCTTTCGGGCTGGGAGTACCTGGAGTTTATGGCCAAGTTTGGCACAAATGACAAGAATAGAGTTCATGAGATTGTTAGCGAAGGCGCAGAAATCTGCGGTCTAGGTGAACGTCTGAAGAGTAAAGCCAAGACTTACAGTAAAGGAATGAAGCGAAGGCTCTTGGTTGCAAGAGCTTTGATGACAAAGCCGAAGCTTGCGATACTGGACGAGCCAACGAGCGGGCTAGACGTTCTGCATTCCTATCACGTGAGGGAGATAATCAAACGGTATGTGAAAGAACATGGCGTGACGGTGTTGCTGTCAAGCCATAACATGCTTGAAGTTGAACATCTATGCGACCGCGTGATACTAATCAATAAGGGTCAGATAGTCGCTGAAGGAAGACCACAGGAACTGAAAGAGAAATTCGGGAGCGCAAACTTGGAGGAGGTTTTTGCGAAGGTGGTTGGACTTGCTTGAAGGCTTTGGGAACTTTTTGATTAAAGAGCTCAAAGAGATGATTAGGGATCCAAAGATTCTGATAGGCATGCTAATTGTGCCCGCACTGATGTTCCCACTGTTGGGCAGCATAATCAACTTCGCAACCCAGTCAGCCCGAGAGGAAGCGGCAAAGACCTCTGTGCTGGTTCTGAACAATGACGGAGGAACCTATTCTGAAGTTTTAATTTCATTCCTCAATTCCAGCGGCGTGAAAGCTTTTGTTGTCAACAACACATCTCCAGAAGAGGCAATGTCCGAAAACCTGCTATCAGACTACAATACTACTCAGTTTATGGAAATTCCCGCAAACTTCACTGGAAACATGACCCAGTACGTTCAAGGCAATTCAAACGTTAAGGCTTCAGTGAATTTCTATGGAGTTTTCTCAGTCGGCAGCGTTTTCGGAAACATTGGATCTTCGATATTTGATGGTTTAGTTGAGCGATTCAATAGGCAGATCGCTCCGAATGCAATAACTACAGAAAAATCGACAATCATTAAGGGAGAGATTCAGAAGGGTGTTGATCCGCGTATTCTTTCAGGTTTGGTGCTTTCGCAAGCAATCGCCATGCCAATCATGATAATGATCTTGCTTTCCTATTCTATGCAGATTGCTGCAACCTCTGTGGCAATGGAGAAAGAAGAGAAAACACTAGAAACATTGTTAAGTCTACCGATGGACCGCTTCGCTATCCTTCTGGGAAAGCTTTCAGGGTCAATCATTATCGCGGCTCTCGGCGCCTTGGCGTTTCTGTTTGGACTGACCTACTACATGGGCTCTTTAACGGCAACCATGGCCTTGGGTGCATCATTGGATTTGGTTTCTCTTGGACTTGCTCCTTCATTCTTCGGATATTTGCTCTTGGGCGTCTCGCTTTTCGTCACTCTTCTTTCAGCCTTGGCATTGGCAGTGATAATATCTGCCTTCGCAGAAGACGTAAAGGGTGCCCAAGCAATAGTCGGCTACATCTATCCCTTTGTATTCATTCCGTCACTTGCACTAATGTATTTGGACATAAACACTCTGCCCCTCGTGATAAAAATCGTCCTTTATGCAATTCCCTTCAGCCATCCGATTATTGCGTCTAAAGCCGTCATGGTTGGTGACTATTGGACGGCTGTATTGGGTATAGTTTATGTGGCTGCTTTCACGCTGGTCATAATGTATGCGGCGTCGCGTTTGTTTGCGACTGAGAAGATACTGACTGCGAAGCTGAAGTTTAGGGGATTGCGAAAACGAAAGGAAAGACCTTCTGAAGAGTTTCAGTGAAACTTGCTATTTGTTTCTCAAAAGTCTGCAAGTATGACTCTACTAGTGGGGGTTTTGCTGCGGCAAAGGCTTCTATCTGGTAAGGGAAAAGTCTTTAGAACAAGAGGAGAAGTAGATAGCCTTCAGAGGCTATTGAGTTGGTTACTCTGAGGGCGTTGGCGCCGTCTCTTACTCGAATTACCGTTGCAGGAGCTGTGGGCGCTGCTCTTCACATTGGCCAGGGCGATCCGGATCTGGTAGACGCAAAGGCTGTGGAGTTTTCAAGAGCCGTCTTGGCTCAAACTGACGTTGACGGAGAAGTAATCGCTTGTGAAGGCCCTAAAGACAACGCACCTGCATTTATGCGAAGGGAGAAAGTCGGAACAGGAAGGGGCCCAAAAGTTGAGTTCATTGTAGACCCAGTTGACGGCACTACAGCTGCGTCCAAAGGGATCAAAGATGCAATCTCTGCCCTTGCTTGTGCCCCCTCCGGCTGCTTTCAGGTACTTCCAGATGATGGATACTATTTCAAGGTGGCAACAGACTACCATTCGATTGGCAAAATTTCTTTGGACATGTCCGTAGAAGAGATTGCGCAGACAGTAGCTCGAGAGAAGGGCTTGCCACTAGGCAACTTCACCGTAATAATGTTAGAACGTGACAGACATTCAGAAATCTTGAAAGCACTTAGGAAACTAGGTGTAAGAATCATCCTAATTCCTGATGGGGATATTGCAGGAGCAGTTGTAACATGTATTCCTGGCTCAGGCGTTGATCTCCTTATCGGTGCTGGGGCTGGACCTGAGGCCACAATCGCGGCAACAGCCGTTAAATGCTTAGGCGGAACTATGCTCGTGCAAGTGTGGAAAGACAAGAAGGATGACCCCAAGAGGATGGAAAGGCTGAGAATAGAAGGCGTGGATATCGACAGAATCTACGACGAAAAGCAATTGGCAAAAGGCGCAGAGTTAGTATTCTCAGCCTCGGGCGTGACGAAAGGGGAGCTCTTGGACGGCGTTCGCTTCATTCCGAACGGGGCAATCGTAAACTCGATCTGTATGAGGTTGCCGAGTGGAACCATGGAAAAATCGGAAACGACACTGCGGTTCAAGGAGCATCCTGTCTATAAGCGCTTCATAACTTGAAACTGCTTTTGAAAGGCTTGAAGAGATCGATTATTATGCTTGCTGAGAATAGGAGCATCCAGCCTAGGTGAGGTGGTATCAGGGAGAGAGGAACGCCGAGGGGAAAGCTTAGGACTGTTGGGAGTAATACGGTGAACAACGGAATCAGCAAGATCAGATTTATTGATTGAGATTTGAAGAATGTGGCCATGTCTTTTGTTTTTAGCATAACTATTATGGAAACGAGAAAGACCAACCATTCTAAAGCGATGCTCGTTGGGCTTCTTATATTCAAGCCGATTCCGTATTGCTGCGTTGTCAGAGGCCATAGCAACTGGCTTCCTCCAGTAAGGAAGTCGCCTATTAGCGCATGTTGGGCGAAAGCGAGGAAGGGAGGTATTGCTTTCTTTCGGTAGATTGCAAAGAATGGCATGAAGACTATTATTGCCGTTATGACTGAATGTGTAAGGCCTCGATGGGTAAGATATGGAATCTGAAGCTTTTCAACGAGAATATCGCTGTCTGGGATCACTGACAACGTAAGGACTATCGGAATACTGATTTTTGTCTTCAGCAACCTTGCCGAAAATACACTAATAAGATAGCCAAAGGAGAAATGCCCAACAGCGAACAACCTTCTTTCCTCTTACAAAGCCAATGGAGAACGCAGCAGTCCTAATAAGCCTTATAGCTTGCGCTAGCAGCACAGCAGCCGCCGAGGGAATCACGGTCGAGCTAGCTGCTGGCTAGCGTCTTCGCAATTGCTGAGACGAAACGATAGTCTCAGTGAGTCTCTCCTTTTTACGTGTCTCGCGTGATGGAGCAGATCGGCAAGCGAATTGGATCCTTTTTCTCTTTTTTGCTTAGTAGTTATGGTTGTAGTAGCGCGCATGCGTGTTCCTAAATTGGTGTAAAATGGTTTCTATTGCTTTTTTGGGGATGGAAGCACAACCTGAATACGCTCATCAACCAAATCCACAATGGCCTGAATGTGCAAGAACGGACAAAAAACCAAAAATAACCATTTTAGGAACAAACATGCGCGCTATCCTCTCAAATATCTTGAACTCGAACACGCCCTTGACGGTGAACTCTTAAATAAAGGATTACCGAATCATACGTGAGGCGTCATATTTGAAAGGTTTCAAGTCCAATATCGAGAAGGACACTTTGGTTAACACCAATTTCCGACGTGTACTTTACACAGGCAAGAACAGCCAACTGGTACTGATGAACCTTAAACCTGGTGAGGAAATAGGCGAAGAGGTTCATAAGACGGTCGACCAGTTCTTCAGGTTCGAGAAAGGTGAGGGAATAGTCTCCATAGATGGCATTGAGCAAAAAGTCGCCGATGGGGACGCTGTTATAGTGCCTGCTGGTGCGAGACACAACGTGATGAATACCTCAAAGACCACGGAACTCAAGTTGTACACGATATACTCGCCCCCAGAGCACCAAGATGGTACGGTGCGCAAGACAAAAGCTGACGCATTGGCGAAACCAGAAGAATTCGACGGCAAAACTACGGAATGATTTCCTCTCTTTTCTTTCTACGTTTTTATGAAAGCAATATAGAGTCTTGCTAGAAATAGAAGCTCGCTATTTTCTCTTTCTGAACTAGCGCGGGCTCCTATAATCGTCTCAAAATTAGACCTAAATAAGAATAGCTGGTTACATCAACAGAGAGTGAAAATGATCTCAGAGAAGACCAGTTTTCTCCCTTTTTCATGGGCGAGAGGCTCAAATCGCTAGATGTAGCCAATCGAAAAGCCATAAAACTAAACTTGAAGTAATATCTGATTGCTACTCGGTGGGAACAATAATGACAGACGTCAACTCGCCGAAAGAAAACAAAATCAACAAGCAGCAAATCTTTTTAGCGGCGAAACGCGTATTAATAAACAAAGGCGTTTTCAAGCCAAAATTCACTACATTCTTGTAGCGAAAAATTCAGGCAAGGTAATGTCAGAATTGTCCACAAAACCTCGAGTTCCAGAATCGAACAAAGAATACATTGCCTTTCTAGGCACATACACTCCCAGAGAATGCGGCATAGCCACCTTCACGAGAGACCTAATCGACTCCATAGACCTCCTCGGTGAATTCGCCCCAGCCCGAGTCATAAGCGTAAACGAAATAGAGACAATCTACGACTACGACAACCGAGTCAAACAACAGATAAGGCAGGATTTCGAAGAGGATTACATTCAAGCCGCCAAGTACATCAACTCGTCCCGAATCAACGCAGTAAACGTACAACACGAATTCGGAATATACGGAGGAGAATGGGGAAAGTACATCCTCTCCTTCCTTCAAAACGTACACAAACCAGTTATGACCACACTCCACACTCTCCAACCAGACTTCGAATCGACAGCACGAAACGTGCTGAAAGAAATCCTCTCTCACAGCAAAGCAATCGTGGTCATGGCAAGAGCTGCCAAGAACATTCTCAAGGAATACAACGTCCCAAACAAGAAAATCAACGTCGTCCAACACGGTTGCCCAGACATCCCCTTCCTAACCAGTGACAACGTGAAGCCCTCGCTGGGTTTGAAAGGAAGAACCATCTTGTCCACCTTCGGCCTAATAAGCGGAGGCAAAGGCATCGAGTACGCCATCCAAGCACTCCCACCCCTAGTTGAAAAGCACCCAAACATACTCTACCTTATAATCGGCGAAACACACCCCGAAGTAAGAAAAATCGAAGGCGAAAACTACCGCATGAACCTCATCAGACTAGTCGACCAACTGGGGTTAAAGAACCACGTAAGATTTCACAACCGCTTCCTAACAAAAAGGGAACTAGTCAG
>Ga0315289_10006614_pt1 | contig 17019 bp, 17 predicted proteins | sample YL17G11_40_MG_FD_203452 | JGI IMG/M metagenome (GOLD analysis project Ga0315289, IMG submission 203452) | Sediment microbial communities from Yellowstone Lake, YNP, Wyoming, USA - YL17G11_40 | ecosystem: Environmental > Aquatic > Freshwater > Lake > Sediment | place: USA: Wyoming | collected... | reverse complement strand
CCATCCGGAGTCGATCTTGACTCAAGAAGGAAAAAGGCTGCTTAAAAATTTCCTGAAGGTCTAAAGTATGATCAAAGATGCCATAGCTATCCTTACAAAGAAACGCGATCTGTCTTTCGATGAGACCCGCGCGGTATTTGGCGAGATACTTTCCGGAACAGCTACGCCGGCTCAAATGGCGGCGTTTCTGGTAGCCCTGCGTTTTAAGGGTGAGACCGAGACGGAAGTGTTTGCCGCGGCGACGGCCGTGCGCGAGCGGTCCATAAAGATAAAAGTCCGCGGCGGCCTTCTGGGAGTCGAAGACAGCTCGGAGGCGGTGCTGGATACTTGTTCCACCGGCGGCTCGGGCATAAACAAGTTTAACGTTTCCACCGCCGCGGCGATCGTCACGGCAGCCTGCGGCCTGAAAGTCGCCAAACACGGCAACCGGGCCATGTCGGGTAGTTGCGGTTCGGCCGACGTACTGGAGGACTTAGGAGTAAAGATCCAGGCGAAGCCCGAGGTCATGGAGGCCGCGGCCCGCCAAACCGGCATTTGTTTTATGTACGCGCCGCTATATCATCCGGCGTTTAAAAATGTGGGGCCGGTGCGTAAAGAGATAGGGATAAAAACAATTTTTAATATCCTGGGCCCGCTTTGTAACCCGGCCCAGGCCAGTCATCAGCTGCTGGGGGTATACGCCGCGGAACTGGTGGAGATCATGGCTAAAGTGCTGCGCGATCTGGGAGTAAAAAAAGCCCTGGTCGTCTGCGGTAAAGACGTTTTCGATGAAGTTTCTTTGTCCGGACCGACCAAAGCCGTTCTGGTCCAAGGAAAGAAATTGGTCAAGATGACCTTGCGGCCGGCAGACTTCGGGCTCAAAAAAATATCTTCTTTAAAGGTACGTTCCCAGGGCCGCCCGGACAATTCGCGTTTGATGGTCGAGCTTCTGGAGGGCAAAAAAAGCCCTTATCGTGATATGGTCATTGCCTCCGCAAGTTGTTGTCTGTGGCTGGCCGGCAAGGCCCATGATCTTAAAACCGGGGCCAAGATCGCTGCCGCGGCTATCGACGAAGGTAAGGCTTTAGCTAAACTGGAAGAATTCAGAGATTTTTTAAACAAACAAAGCGTATGATCCAGAAAAATATTTTATCGCTTATCTTGGAATCGCGGCGCAAAAAAGTCCAGATGCTTAAAGGCGGAAGGCTTGGCCTGGAGGCCATGATAAAAAAGGCGCCGGCCCCGCTGGATTTTAAAAAAGCTCTGCGGCGGCCCGGTAAAATATCGTTGATCGGCGAGATCAAGCAGGCGTCGCCGTCAGGCGGTATATTACGCCAGGATTTTGATCCCGCGCGGATCGCCGGCATCTATGAGCGCGCGCAAGTAGCGGCCATATCCGTTCTTACCGAAGAAGAGTTCTTCCTGGGCAAGCTGCATTACATCGAAAAAGTGAAACAGCAGGTAAAGTTACCGGTTTTGCGCAAAGACTTCATCATCGACGAGATACAGATACTGGAGTCGCGGGCCGCCGGTGCCGACGCCGTGCTGTTGATCCTGCGCATACTGGACGAGCTTAAGTTCAGAAAGCTTTACGCTAAGGCTAGAGACTTGGGGATGGATGTACTGGTGGAGGCCCACAGCGAAAAAGAACTGCGCCTGGCTTTGAAATGCAAAGCTGAGATCGTCGGGATAAATAACCGTAACCTTAGCACTTTGAAGGTCGACATTGACCGGACTTCCCGGCTTGTCCCGTTTATGCCGGACGACGTGGTAAAGGTGAGCGAAAGCGGCGTGACAAGCGTCAAAGATATGCTGGTGCTTAAAGGCCTGGGCGTGGACGCGGCGCTGGTGGGCGCAAGCATCATGAAAGCTCCGGACATGGAAGCCAAGGTCAGGGAACTAAATATTGATGTATAGCCATAACCCAAGAGTAAAACGCTAATGATCAAAGTAAAGATCTGCGGTATAACCAATCTGGAAGACGCGGTTTGGGCCTCAAGCGTGGGGGCTGACGCGCTGGGCTTTATTTTTACCACCCGCAGTCCGCGTTTTATAAGGCCCGATGAAGCTAAAAAAATAATCGAGCGGCTCGACCCTTTCGTGTTTAAGACCGGCGTTTTCCTGGATGAAGAACGCCAAAAAGCCGCGGACATCGCTTTTGCTCTGGGCCTGGACGGTCTACAGTTCCATGGCCAGGAAGGCGCGGATTATTGCGAGTCTTTCAGTAAAGATTTTAAGGTCATAAAAGTGCTTTTTCCCACGGAGGAACCCTTAGCTAAGCAAGTCAAACGCTATTGCTGTGACGCTTTTTTGTTCGACCTGCCGCTCAAAGAGAAGAAAGCCGGGGTAAAGACTTTACCGGCCGCCGCGTTAAAAGAGATTTCCGGTCTGATCAAAGCGGGAACCCGCTGTATCATTTCCGGCGGCCTAAATTGTAAAAACATCGGCAAAATAATTAAACTTTCTCCTTATGCCGTGGACGTGGCCGGCGGCGTGGAAAAGATGGTCGGCAAAAAAGACAAAGATCTGGTCAGGGAATTCATCGAGAAAGCTAAAGGGCTCAAAGTTTGAGGCATGAAAAATAAGAATGTTTATATTATTGCCGGAGCGAACGGGTCGGGGAAGACGACTTTTGCTAAGACCTTTTTACCGTAACGCGTGAGATGATCAATGAAGAAAAGAATGGACTTGCAAGGTAAAGCCTTTGCCGCTTTAAAAGAGGCGGTCAGAAAAGTAGTGCAGGAACACAAGAAAACCGGGCGGCCGTTGATCGCCTGGCAAAACGGCAAGGTAGTACGGCTGGATCCCAATAAGGTTTAATGCTGCCGAGTTCCGATGCGTGATCGGAAGTCGGCAGGTAAGGGTGGTGTATGAGTTTACCCGATAAGAAAGGATATTTTGGCGGGTTTGGCGGCAGGTTTATTCCTGAGACTTTGGAATACGCTTTGCGCGAGCTTGAGACGGCTTATTTTAAGTGTCGCAAAGATAAAGTGTTCCAGAAAGAACTGACCTTTTATTTAAGCGAATACGCCGGACGGCCCACTCCGCTTTATTGCGCGGCAAACTTGAGCAAAAAAACCGGTTTGCGTATTTATTTGAAACGCGAAGACCTTTTGCATACCGGCGCGCATAAAATAAACAATGCGTTAGGTCAGATACTGCTTTGCCGGCGGATGGGTAAGACCCGGGTCATCGCCGAGACCGGCGCCGGCCAGCACGGCGTGGCTGTAGCTACGGTCTGCGCGCTGTTCGGTCTGCAATGCGAAGTCTATATGGGCGAAATTGACATGGTCCGGCAGGCGCCTAATGTATTTCGCATGCGGCTGCTCGGCGCTAACGTCATACCGGTGACCAGCGGTACTAAAGTATTGAAAGATGCCTGCAGCGAAGCTTTGCGCGATTGGGTGGCTAACGTAGAAAATACTTATTATCTTTTAGGCACCGCGGCCGGGGCTCATCCTTACCCGGTGATGGTGCGGGATTTCCAAACCGTTATCGGCAAAGAGACCAGGAAACAGATTTTAGCCAAAGAAAAACGTTTGCCGGATTGTTTAGTAGCTTGCGTGGGCGGCGGTTCCAACGCCATCGGTCTGTTTAACCCGTTTTTTAAGGATAAAAAAGTCAAAATGATCGGGGTGGAAGCTTACGGCAATACAAAGCAGCATGGGGCCAGCCTGACTAAAGGCAAGGTCGGTTTGTTACACGGCACTAAATCTTACGTCTTACAGGATAAATTCGGTCAGATCGAGGACGCTTATTCGATTTCCGCGGGCCTGGATTATCCCGGTGTCGGGCCGGAACACGCTTATTATAAGGAAACCGGCCGCGCCCAGTATTGCGCCATCACCGACAAAGAAGCTTTGTCCGCCTTTAAACTGTTGTGCGAGACCGAAGGCATCATCCCGGCTCTGGAATCGTCGCATGCCATCGCCCAGGTAGTAAAAATGGCCAAAACCGTAAAGAAAAATTCTTTAGTGGTGATTTGTCTGTCCGGCCGGGGAGATAAAGATCTGGATAACGTTAATGCGGCTTTGTCGAAGCCAAGCGCAAAACGCGCCGGCTGAGACAACCAGACGCATTAACCCTGAGCGTAGCCGAAGGGTGAGAAAATATGGTTAAAGTGATTATTTTTGCCGGGGCTAACGGCATAGGATCGGGTAATAGTTTCGAAATTATTGATATTGCTAAATTCGATGATTTTAAGGAGGCGATAAATCATGCCAGAAAAAAATAAAGCAATACCGGCCGTGCTTTACAAGAAGGCCGTAGAGCTGATGAATAAATCTTCTTTAGCTTCCAAGAAAGTCTTAGAAGAGAATAAACGGTTGAAAATCCCTAGCCCCTTTTCTGTTGGTGGTCGTATTTATTATCTTATGCCGGACGGAAAAATTGTTCTTAAACGGCGGTGTTCATAGGGTAATTCCCCGTTGCATACCCGCATTGCAACCAGGTTGCAATGCGGGTATGCAACCAGGTTTATTTTTGCCGGAGCTAAGGGGAGTTGATTTTTATGGCTGAAGACGCGGAACTGAAAAGACCCTTAGGGATAAAAATTTTTACGGTACTTTATGTTTTTTCTTTTTTCGATATGGTTAAAACCGTCAATTTTTTTGTATTCGGCCATCCCGCATTTCATGCAATGCAAGGTTATCTTGTCGTTAGCCTTTTATTTGATGGTGTATTTGTCGTGCTGGGCATAGGTATTTTTAAACTTCAGGAATGGGCAAGACGCGGAATAATTTGGACTGCGATTATTGCGACTTTTTATGGCGTTGTGGCCGGGTTTTATTCGGTGCCATTTTTGATTAACATGGCAAAGAGTCAAGGATTAGAGCGAAATGAAGTTTCCGGGAAGTTGCTATCCAACGCTTCAATGGGAATATTATCTAGTTTGGTGATGACCTTGTTGGTTTTATGGTATTTTCGTCTGCCGAGAATAAAGAAATTATTTAGAAGTGGAGTAAAAACAGACTGATGTGATAAAAAGGTATTAAAATGGCGGTAGTAAATAAAAAACTCAAACAGCTTAAAAAACAGGGCAAGAAGGCTTTTATCCCTTATCTGACCTACGGTTATCCCAGCCGGCAGATATTTGAGAAAGCGTTGCTGGCAATGGATGAGGTCGGCTGCGACATCATCGAAGTGGGGATGCCGTTTAGCGACCCGGTAGCGGACGGTCCGGTGATCCAGCGATCGTCGCAGATAGCTTTGGAAAACGGCGCGACTTTGCCGGGGTTGCTGGCGGACCTGAAACGGCTGCGGCCAAAGATCAAAACGCCAATCGTTCTAATGACTTATTTTAACCCCGTATTTTTTATGGGGGTAGAGAGGTTTTGCCGACGGGCCTGCGGCGTTATCGACGCTTTGATCGTCCCGGACCTGTTGCCGGAAGAAGGCAGCCAAGTCATTAAGGCGTGCAGGAAATATCGTATTGATACGGTATTTTTTGTAGCGCCGACCACCGATCCTAAGCGCTTAGCTTTGATCGATAAAAGTTCGACCGGGTTTATTTATTACGTGTCAGTTACGGGAACGACCGGTGTGCGCAGCCAGTTTGATCCTGCGATATTTAAAAAGATCAGCGCGGTCAAAAGATTAGTTAAAGCTCCGCTGTGCGTGGGGTTCGGTGTTTCCAGCCGCCAGCAGGTGGTTGATTTTGGTAAAGTCTGCGACGGCGCGATCGTGGGCAGCGCCATCATTAAGTTTATCGGCGCCAATTACCGCAAAATCGGTTTTATCGAAAAGCTCAAAAGGTTTGTTTTATGCATGAAATAAAAAAGATCAACGGCATCACTTTTATTTTTTCTCCGGTGCGCGACGTCGAAACCGTATCGGCCGGTATATTTATCGGCTCCGGCGCCAGGAACGAACCCGCGCCGCTTAAAGGTCTGGCCCATTTTCTGGAACACCTGGTGTTTAAGGGCAGCCGCAAATATTCGTATCGTCAGGTCAAGCGGGAGATCGAAGGCCGCGGCGGTATCCTTAACGGGTTCACTTCCCAGGAGATCACCGCTTACTACGCTACTACCTTGCGCAAGAACCTGGATAAGACGCTGGATATCCTGCTGGATATGGTCTATTATCCGCGTTTAAATCCCGCGGATATCTCCCGAGAACGCCAGGTCGTCCTGGAGGAGATCAAGATGTATAACGATCTGCCGGCCAGCCGCGCGGGGATGCTGCTGGACCGGCTGATCTGGCCGGGGCACCCGCTGGGGCAGGAAGTCACGGGCGAACCTGCTACGGTCAAACATATAAAGCGGGCGGACCTGGCGCGCTTTCAGGCCCAGCGTTACGTAAATTCCGACATCGTCGTGTCTTTAAGCGGCGATGTGGATGAGCGTATAGTCGCCGGTGCTTTGCTTTCGCGCAAAGGCGGTCAGCGTTTTAAACCGCAGCATACTGATGTAGCGCCGCTGGTCATCAAAGGCGTTGGGATGACGCTTGAGCGCCGCTCACTGCAACAAGTCCAGCTGGTTTTTGGGTTTCGCGGGCCGTCTTATGCCGACCAAGGAAGGTTTACGGCGGAACTTTTAAGCGTGATCCTGGGCGGCAATATGTCCAGCCGTCTTTTTGAGGCCGTACGGGAAAAACAGGGGCTTTGTTATGATATTGCCAGCGAAGCCCGCAGGCACCGCGACAGCGGCCTATTTGCCGTAAACACCGGTTTGGACCTTTCTAACGTGGAACGCGCGCTCAAAAGTATATTAAAGGAATTAGCGCGTCTTAAAAACGACGCTGTGCCGCGTTTGGAGTTAAGGCGGGCCAAGGATTATCTTCTGGGACATCTGGCTATGACATTAGAGAAGCCCCAGGGCAGAATGTTTTTCCTGGCCGAGTCGTTTTTAGCTTTAGGCCGGGTCTATGATTTTGACGAGATAAGCTCGATGATTGAGGATATCACTTCCCCACAGCTAACGGACCTGGCCAATAATATCTTTGATTTTAAAGCCCTGCGTTTAGCCGGGGTGGGAAAATTTCCTGAAGGTATGGAAAACAAGATAAACGCGATCATTCGCGGGAGGGCCAATGCCTAAAAAAACCCAGGATTCACCGGCCAGACAGGTTGCTTTACGGGTAGTGGGATTCGCTAAAGACAAGCAGGCCATTGATCCGGTGGTGCTGGAAGTTGGAAGCGCCACCAATCTTTGTGATTATTTTGTGATATGTTCCGCGTCAACCGGCGTGCAGGCCCGGGCTATTTATGAGGAGATATCCCATCGTTGCAAGGCCGAGGGCGTAAAAGTCCATCATTGGGCGGCTGACGAGAATAATACCTGGATAATGGTGGACCTTTTTGACGTAGTAGTGCATATATTCACTGAAGAGGCCCGGGCGTTTTATAATCTGGAACACCTCTGGTGCCAGGCCCCGCGGGTTAAGCCGACGATAAAACGGGCCAGGGCTAAGGTCGCGATCAGAAAGAAACCGGCCGCGCGAAAACGCTAAGGTATTTATATTTTTGCGGGCTATGATATAATTGGACGGTTTTATCCGCGGGAGTGTCATGTTTACCGGGATTGTCCAGGAATTAGGCAAAGTCAAAAGCGTGGTCCGCAAGGGTTCTTTGACTGCTTTAGCTTTGTTTGCGCCGATTTCAGCGCCGGCCGCGGCACCCGGCGACAGTATCGCCGTTAATGGGACCTGCCTTACCGTGATTAAAAAGCAAGGCTCAGTATTGTTTTTTGACGCTGTGGCCGGGACCTTGGAACGGACCAATATAAAACGGCTCAAAGCCGGCGACGCGGTAAACCTGGAACCGGCTTTGAAAGTCGGGGATAAGCTGGGCGGGCACTTTGTCTTGGGGCACGTGGATACCGAAGCGCGGATAAAAAGGATAGAGCGCCGCGGTAAGGAGCTTGGTCTGGAAATAGAACTGGCCCCGGTTTACGCCAAGGCCATTGTGGCCAACGGTTCAGTGGCAATCGACGGCATATCCTTAACGGTCAAAGCGGTAAAGACCGTCAGTTTCACCGTGGATATAATACCGTTTACCTGGGCCAATACCACTTTGAAAAATAAAAGGGTAGGGGACAGGGTGAACGTGGAATTCGATTATTTATTGAAAAGGGTATGAGCAGTAGAGCATTAGAACAGTAGACCACAATCGAAAATCGGTTTATTTCTATTGTTCTAATGTTCAATTTTCGATTGTTCTGCCCTGCACCATACGGTGCAGGGCTTCGGGGCGTGGCTCAGTTTGGCTAGAGCGCTACGTTCGGGACGTAGAGGCCGGTGGTTCAAATCCACTCGCCCCGATTTTCTCTCAAGCTAAAAGCTTGAGAGAAAATAGAGCATTGGAACATTAGAGCAATAGAACATTAGAAAATATAAAGTTCCAATGCGGTCTATTGTTCAAATGTTCTAATGCTCAGTTTTTCTAATCTATGGATGTCTATCTGGGAATCGACTGGGGCGGGACTTATATCAAAGCCGGTATTGTTACCGCCCGGGGTAAGCTTCTGAAAAAACACATCTATCAGGCCGCCGGTTTAAGCAGTCCGGCGGCCTTTATCGCCGAGATCGCGCAAATGTCCGGCGATTTCAAGGGTTTCCGTATAGTCGCTTGCGGGGTAGGCGCGCCCGGTATCATCAACATCCCTCAAGGCTTTATCTACGATCTGCCCAACGTCAAAGGCTGGCATGATTTTCCTCTAAAAGCGGCCCTGGAAAAGCGACTGAGGCTTCCGGTGTTTGTGGACAACGACGCCAACCTTTTTGGACTGGCTGAGGCGCGCCTGGGCGCGGCCAAAGGCTGCGACAATTCTATTTGCCTTACTCTGGGTACGGGCCTGGGTGCTTCCGTCATGACCGGCGGACGAATGCTGGAAGCCAGGACCAGTGCCGCGGAGCTGGCTCATGTGCCGGTGGTCTTAGGCGGTGAAAAGTGCGGCTGCGGCGGCCGGGGCTGCATTGAGACGTTCGTGGGGAATCGTTATTTACTGGCCCATTACCGCAGGCTCAGGCCGAAGAAGCCGGCGGCCGAGGTAAAGGATATCTATGATCTGGCTAAAGGCGGCGATTGGGCGGCTTTAAAAGTGTGGAAAGATTTTTCTTACGCCCTGGGCATGTTTTTGGCCGGTATGGTCAATATATTTAACCCTGAGGTGATAGTTTTCGGCGGCGGAGTATCAGGGGCGTTTGATCTGTTCGCGCCGATGGTAAAAAAAGTCATAAAAGACCAGGCTTTGCGGCCGCAGTTTGAGGGCCTGGTCTTGAAGCCGGCTAAACTGGCTTTGCCGGGTGTCATCGGCGCGGGGCTCTTGGCCGAACAGCGTTTGCGGGGATTGTGATGAAAAGATCAGTGCGGATGATCAGCCTGGGCGCCTTTCTTTTGTGGGGTCTGCCGGTGTTTGCCGGCCGGCCGCAAAGTTCGCCCGTCCAGATCGAAGGCGACGAGGTCACCTATAAAGCGGATTCTAAAAACGCCGAAGCCCGCGGTAATGTCAAGATAACCCAGGGCGACACGGCGCTTTATTGCGATGAAGCTTTTTACGACGCGGCGGCCGGCAAGGTCTATTTAAGCGGCCGGGCCAAAATAGTCAAGACGGCGGAAGGCGAAAGTGTATTTACCGGAGATTCTGCCGTTTACGATTTAAACCTTGAGCGGGCCTCGATGAAAGATGTCGATATGAAAGCCCCGCCGCTTTACGGCAGGTCTATCGACGGCGTGCGCGCCAACGATACCTATTATCTGAACCGCGGTTACGTCACCACCTGCGATCGCGCCCACCCCCATTACACCATGACCGCCAAAAAAATGGAAATAAGTCCCGGCCGGTACTTTAAAGCCTGGCAGGTCTTTTTCAAGGTCGGCCCGGTCCCGCTGGCCTACATACCTTATTATTATCAACGGCTGGACGAAAGTTTTCCTTGCCAGATCTCTTTGGGAAGGTCAAAGTATTTGGGCGGGTATATCCTTACTCGCTGGCGAGAGCGCTGGCTGGGCGATAACCATACTTATTTAAACTTTGATCGCTACGAAAGCAGAGGCTGGGGGTTTGGCCTGGCACAGCAGGTGGCCAGCCGGTCTTTTGGCACACTTTCCGCGCGCGGTTATTACATCGACGATAAACTTTATCTTCCCCAAAAACGGATCACCTTTCTGGATTATTATCCCCAGCGCTATCCCCTTACCCAGGCCCCTTTGTCGGAAAAATATTTTGACCACAACCGTTATAAAGCCCAGTTTTTCTATAATAACTGGCGGCTTTTTCAATCCGCTTCGCTGAAAGCCGAGGTCAACAAATTCTCCGACACGAGCGTCCTGGAAGATTTTTTCCAGAGAGAGCGCGATAACTTCAGCTCTACGGTTACCTACGCTTTGTTAGATTACGCCCCTCAAGCCCTTTCGCTTTCGCTTTTGGGGACCAAGGTGGTGAACCGATACGAGGGCGGCACGGAAAAACTGCCTCAACTCGGTTTAAACGTCTATCCCCGTGCAATAGGCGACAGCAGTATTTACTTCGGCAGCCAGAGCTTCGCGTATGGTCTATATTCCCGGGCCCCTTACACTAAGCGGGTCGCTTACTCGACCAACCGTTTTTCTACATACAATTTCGTGGAATACCCTTTCCGGGCCGGCTGGTTGATGATCAAGCCGAACGCCGGCCAGTATGCTTTTTATGACGACCGCAGCGTATCGCAAGGCGGCCTGTGGAACACTGTCGGCAGCGCCGGGATCAGCCTGAGCTCGAATTTCTACAAGACCATGAGCGGCGATTTTAACGTTTTCGGACGGCAAGTCAAGAGCATGCGCCATATCATCTCACCGGTCTTAAGTTATAATTACGTGCCTGACCCTACGGCGCCGATAGCCAAGTTCCGTGACTTCGGCACTGCGTTTTTTCCGCCGCCTGCCAACCTGGCTACTTTCGCCCTGGACAATAAATTAAAGGGTAAAACCGCCGCCGACGAAAAATGGGACCTGATATATTTCAGCCCGGCAATCAATTATGTTTTTAATGATCCCGTACGCGGCGACTATTTTTCCACCGCCACCGGCCTTTTAGAAGTCATACCCAGATCCGGCATCCGGTTTAAAGGCGATACCACTTATGATATACCTAGGCGCCGGTTGTCCGGCGCCAACGCCGAGGTGGCGTTTTATCAGGCTAATTGCGCCGAGGATGCCGGTGATTCCTTGATCTATCAGCACAGTTTTCAGCGTGGCAACTCCACGCAAGGGCTGTTGACCCTGCTTTATGACCTCACTTCGAAACTGCGGTTTAATAATTATACGCGTTATCGTTATGATACCGGCGACATGCTGGAACAGGAATACGGATTGCGCGTTGACCTGCATTGCTGGTGGTTCTCCCTGAATTTCAATCTTAAGCCCACCACGACGGTTAAACGCCGGGACGCCACGTTTTGGTTTGAGTTTACCCTTAAAGCCTTTCCGGACAAAGCCCGTTTGGGTTACAGCCATTCTTACAACAACGTGTACCGCAGGGTTTACGGGCCGGGTTCCGGCGCCGTGGTCACGAATTAAACAAGGAGATCATAAAATGAAACAGTTCAAAAAAGGCAAACAGTATTCTATTTGCGTGGTGGGCGCCGGGCACGTGGGCCTGGTGGCCGCGGCTTGTTTCGCCGAATTAGGGCACAAGGTCACCTGCGTGGACCAGGATAAGGCCAGGATCGACGCGCTTAACAGATTGCGCATGCCTTTTTTTGAACCGGAGCTTGAACCTTTGGTAAAAAAGAACTTTAAAAACAAACGGCTGGGATTTTCCTCGTCGCTGGATAAGGCGGTCAGGGACAGCCAGGCGATATTTATCGCCGTGGGTACGCCGCCTTTGGCCAACGGCGCGGCAGACTTAACGGCCATGGAGAACGTGGCCAGAGTAGTGGCCCAGAACCTTAATGAGTATAAAGTGATCGTGGAGAAGTCCACGGTACCGGTGCAGACCGGCGCCAAAATAAAGGAGACCATACTGCGTTATCGCAAAAACGAGACTGAATTCAGCGTGGTTTCTAATCCCGAGTTCTTACGGGAAGGTAAAGCGGTTTATGATTTCTTTTATCCGGACCGCCTGGTCATCGGCACCGATTCTGGCCGGGCCCTGGCCCTGTTAAAAGATATCTACGCGCCGCTTGAGGCAAGGATCGTGGCCACCGACATAAATACCGCCGAGCTGATCAAACATGCTTCCAACTCTTTCCTGGCCACCAAAATATCTTTTATTAACGCTGTCTCGCGGGTCTGCGACTTGGCCGGGGCCGACGTGCGTAAAGTTGCCGAAGCCATGGGCATGGATAAAAGGATCGGACGCGAGTTTCTAGACGCGGGTCTTGGTTACGGCGGGTTTTGTTTCCCCAAGGACCTGGAAGCCTTCATCTATATTTCTAAAAAGCTGGGCTATGATTTCGGTTTACTTCGCGAAGTCAAGCAGGTCAACGACGCTCAACGGCATTACTTCGTGGACAAGATCAAAGACCATCTCTGGGTGTTAAAAGGCAAGAAAATAGCTGTCTGGGGCGTATCGTTTAAGCCCGATACCGATGATCTCAGGTTTGCTCCATCGCTGGACGTGGTGGAATACCTCCTCCAGGAAGGGGCCGATTTGGCTATCCATGATCCCCAAGCCATGAAAGAAGCGGCCCAGATTTTCGGGAAGAAGGTACGGTTTTGCCGGGACCCTTACAGCGCGGCTAAAGACAGCGATTGTATCTGTCTTTTGACCGAGTGGCGCGTGTTTTGCGGCCTGGACATGGCCAAAGTGAAAAAGTCCATGCGTTATCCTTTGATCGCCGACGGCCGCAATTTTTTCGACAAGGAACAGCTTGGCGCGCTGGGGTTTAAATATATCGGCATGGGGGTAAAATAGAGATTTCGGCTGCGGGGTTTGTAAAGTATACGATAATGGTATAATGATGACTCCGCGAGGGTAGGATGCTGAAAGATAAAATCGATCATAAAAAAGCCCGGATCTGCGTGATGGGCATGGGTTATGTCGGCCTGCCCCTGGCGGTGGCTTTTGCCGACAAGGGCTATTTTGTCTACGGTTTTGACACCAGCGAGTCGCGTATTTCCAAGCTGAACCGGGGCGAGAACTATATCGTTGACGTCAGTTCCCGGCACGTGCTTAAACTGATCAAGGATGGCCGGTTTTTACCTACCATTGAAGCTAAGGCTTTGCGGGACTCTGACGTGGTGATCGTCTGCGTGCCCACGCCTTTACGCAAAGTAAAAATACCCGATATCTCTTACGTGGTCAATGCCGCCCGTACCGTAAAAAAATACCTGAAAAAAGGCCAGTTGATCATCCTGGAAAGTACTTCCTATCCGACCACGACCAGCGAAGTGGTCTTGCCGATTTTAAAGCAGACCGGCCTTGTCCCGGAAAAAGACTTTTACCTTTGTTTTTCCCCCGAACGGGTCAACCCCGGTGACAAGGATTTCCCGGTCACCCGGATCCCTAAATTAGTGGGCGGCACCTCTTACGAATCAGGCAGTCTGGCCCTGCGGCTATATTCGCAGATCATCGCAAGAGTCACCCAGGTCTCAAGCGCCGAGGTGGCGGAGACGGCTAAACTTTTGGAAAACACTTTCCGCATGGTAAATATCGCCTTGGCTAACGAATTCTCAATAGTCTGCCATAAGCTGGGTATCAGCATCTGGGAAGTGATTGCGGCAGCTGCGACTAAACCTTTTGGTTTTATGCCGTTTTATCCGGGTCCGGGTGTGGGCGGTCACTGTCTGCCTTGTGATCCGATTTATCTTTCCTGGAAAGCCAGAAAGATGGGGTTTAAGACCCGCATGATCGATCTGGCCTCCAGCGTAAACCATTACATGCCGCGTTACGTGGTAGAGAGGGTCGGAGAGCTTTTGAGCAGCCGCGGTAACGGCCTCAAAGGTTCCCGGGTATTGATCATGGGCGTGACCTATAAAAAAGATGTGCTGGACCTGCGCGAGTCTCCGGCGATCGACATAATCGAAAACTTCAAGGCCGCGGGAACCCGGGTGGATTATTACGATCCTTTAGCCGAATATCTGAAAGTAGGCAGCATAGACATCAAGCGTTCCCCGATCAGCGTGTCGGCGATAAAAAAATATGATTGTCTGGTGATCGTCACTGACCACTCCGGCGTCGATTACGAGTTTTTGCGTAAACACAGCCGGCTGGTGTTTGATACCCGTAATGTCTATAAGAAAAGTTACGCTAACGTGAGAAGCTTGTAATATGGCTCAACTTAGAGGCAAAATGGTCCTGGTTACCGGCGGCGCGGGGTTTATCGGCTCGCATATCACCGAAGGGTTGGTCGCGGCCGGCAGCCGGGTCAAGGTCCTGGATAATCTTTGTTCCGGCAAGAAAGAAAACTTGAGCAGCGTGTTTTCCCGCATCGAATTCATCGAGGGAGATATCCGTGATCCTAAAGCTTTAAGCGCGGCGCTTGAGGGAGTAGACCTGGTCAGCCATCAGGCGGCTTTACTCAGCGTGCCGAAATCAGTAGAACGGCCCTGGGAATACAATGACGTCAATGTCAACGGCACGTTGGCCCTTTTTGTAAGGGCGCGCCAACTGGGAATAAAAAGGATCGTCTGCGCATCCTCGAGCGCGGTCTACGGCGAGCGCGCTGATTTCCCTGAACGGGAAAGTGATGTCCCTAAACCGATATCGCCTTACGCGGCGACCAAGCTCGCGGTCGAGCATTATTCATATGTGTTTAGTTATCTTTACGGCATGGAGATAGTCAACCTGCGGTATTTTAATGTTTTTGGGCCCAAACAGTCTTTAGACGACGAATACGCCGTAGTCGTGCCGAAGTTTACGATCAGCCTGCTTAAAGGTGAGCAGCCGCCGATCTATGGCGACGGCGAACAGGAAAGGGACTTCACTTTTATCGGCAACGTCGTCGACGCGAACCTGGACGCCCTCGTGAAACCGGATATTGCCGGCGAGGTGTTCAACGTAGCCAGCGGCAGCCCGCAGTCGGTAAATGCCCTTTTTAAGGTTTTAAAAGATATCACGCAAGCGAAAGTCTCGGCTAAATACGCGCCGGCCAGAAAAGGCGACGTGCGTAAGTCGCATGCCGACATCGCCAAGCTCCAGAAGCTTTTAGGCCGCAAACCGGGAGTTGACTTTAGGTCCGGTTTAGAGAAAACAGTGGAATGGTTTAAAAACAAACGGAGCTGAAAAATATGAATATCTTGATCACCGGCGGCGCGGGGTTTATCGGTTCGCATCTGTGCCGGCGTCTTATCGAGCGGGGCGATAAAGTCATCTGCGTAGACAACTTCATCACCGGTTCGCGCTGTAATGTCCAGGCACTTGCCGGCAATCGGCGTTTCCGCCTGCTTAAGCACGATGTGGCTAAGCCTTTGTCGGTCCCGGGAAAACTTGATTGGGTCCTGCATTTTGCTTCCATCGCCAGCCCCAAACATTATCTGGCCTATCCGATCAAGACCCTGGAATCCGGCCTGATGGGGACCTATAACTGCCTCGAGCTGGCCCGGCGCAAATCCGCCAGGTTTTTCTTTTCTTCCACCAGCGAGGTCTATGGCGATCCCGCGGTCCATCCCCAGGTGGAGGAATACTGGGGTAACGTCAATTCCATCGGAGTGCGTTCCTGCTATGACGAGTCCAAGCGCGGCGGCGAAGCCATCACCTACGCTTTTATGCGCCAACATAAAGTGGACGTGCGCCTGATCCGTATTTTTAATACCTATGGTCCCAATATGCAGCCGGATGACGGACGGGTAGTGTCTAATTTTATCGTATCCGCCCTTAAAGGCCGGTTTCTTACCATGTACGGCGACGGCCGCCAGACTCGTTCGTTTTGTTACGTGGACGATCTCGTCGAGGGCATACTCAAAGTCATGGAAAGTGGTTACCAGTTGCCGATCAATCTGGGCAATCCTAATGAGTTTACTATAGCCCAGCTGGCCGATATCGTGCGCGAACTCGCCGGCCATAAACTGCCGATCAAACGGCTGCCGCTGCCCCAGGACGACCCTAAGCAGCGCTGTCCGGATATAACCAAGGCACGCAAGCTGTTAGGCTGGGAACCCCGCGTGGCCCTGCGCGAGGGGTTAACCCGGACGATCGAATATTTTCGCCAAAACATATGAAACTGACCAAGGCTGATTTATGCTTGATTATCCAGGAAGGTGAGGGCTATAAGATTGAGTTCAAGGAAAGCCCTGCGAACCTGGACAAGGAAATCATTGCCTTTGCTAACGCTTCCGGCGGCAGGATTTTTCTGGGCGTAGCTGATAACGGTAGCATCAAAGGTGTCCAGATTACCAACCGTTTAAAATCGCAGATACAGGATATTGCCAACAACTGCCGTCCCAAGATTCATCTGTCCTTTGAGGAATGCGGCAATGTCTTGGCGGTAAACGTAAGAGAAGGCGACGACAAGCCTTATGAATGTTCCGCCGGATTCTATAAGCGTATGGGGGCTAACTCCCAGAAAATCACCCGCAACGAAATCATTGCTTTCTTGAAATCCGAAAGCAAAATACGCTTTGACGAACTGATTGAGCCGAAATTCAGCTTTCCCAAAGATTTTAGCCGGGCTAAATTATCAGCGTTTCTAAAGTTAAGCGGGCTGTCTTCTTCAATTAACCCGAAAAGAGCCCTGGCTAGTCTGGGCGTGGTTGAACAGCAGGAAGGTAAAGTTTATTTCAATAATTCCGGCGTGCTATTTTTTGCTAAAGAGCCGCAAAGGTTTATTTCTTGGTCAGTGTTTACCGTGGCGTTGTTTAAGGACAAAAACGGCGTTGATATTATTGACCGCAAGGAAATCACCGGTAGTTTATTTGAAATCGTTGATCAGGTGATGGATTTTGTTAAGCTTTACGCCAAGGTAGCTTATCGGTTTACCGGTAAGCCCCAGCGTGAGGAAATCTACGAATACCCCTTTGAGGCAGTGCGAGAAGCGGTAATAAACTCGGTAATGCATAAAGATTACTTTGAGCATGGCCACAACAACATCCTGAAGTTTTTACCAGGCCGTATCCAGATTGAAAACATCTGGCAGAAACCCAGGAATTTTGTTTTAGGCAAGACCATCTTTCGGCGCAACAAG
>Ga0315289_10006613_pt1 | contig 17020 bp, 20 predicted proteins | sample YL17G11_40_MG_FD_203452 | JGI IMG/M metagenome (GOLD analysis project Ga0315289, IMG submission 203452) | Sediment microbial communities from Yellowstone Lake, YNP, Wyoming, USA - YL17G11_40 | ecosystem: Environmental > Aquatic > Freshwater > Lake > Sediment | place: USA: Wyoming | collected... | reverse complement strand
GGCTCGACGAAGATCTTGACCTTGCCTCCGCAGAGTACGCCGATTCCATCGGCGCTCTCCTCATCAAGCGTGAACTCCACCAGCTTGGGCTTCTTATCCCGCAGGCAACGCAGAGCTTCCTCGCGAACCTTCGCCTCCAGTAGACCGCCTCCCACCGTTCCTGAGATTTTCCCATCAGGATAGACAAGCATCCGGAACCCGGTTCTGCCTGGGGTACCCTTCTCGCCGCCCACGACAGTTGCCAGCGCCGCTTCGGTTCGTTCCCTTTTCACTCGTGCGATCTCTTCAAAGATTTCGGGCACGATCTCCTACCTGCACCTGCATGTATGTGTCCAGCTGAATCTTCTATCTTTCCTTCCGAAATGTCATGGCATAGGACGATACGTCTTTGGTTTTCAGGTGCTGGTAACTTGCCGGCTCACGGCTGAGGGCTTTTCGGGGTGTTAGCCGGCGGCTCACAGCACGCATTTTCATTTCAGGTGCTGGCTCAGATAGTAACAGAAGGATAACCTTGGTCCAAAACGCTGGCCGAAGCCGCCGGAGTCAGTCTTAACATCAAACAAGTGTGCCTGCGGGACTCAAACTTACAATGGAGAAGTTTAGATTCATCAGATCAGAATCTAGAAACGAGCGCACTTGGTTAGTTCTATCGTGGAGTCTGGTCACACCGTTTTCCTTTGTGATGTATGTGGAGTAGGCTATGCCGATCAGTTGACAGCTCAAGAATGCCAAAACTGGTGCACAAAGCACCCAAGCTGCAACCTGTCTATTACCCGCAAAGCCATCCATTACCCGAAATGAAATGGCTCGTGTGCCGCCGCTTAACATCCGTTGCCGTGTGCCGACAAGTTAACAGAGCCGGCTTTCACAAACTTGAATAAGAGCACCGGCGACCTACGCAAAGCAACGTTCGAACTCGGAGGATTCTCAGGAGAGGTGTTCTTGACAACTGCAGTCGAAGTGAGTGACGACAACTGTCACCACAAAAGCTTGATAACGGTGTCCAAGATTTCGTCCGATCTCCTATCTCTCAACATCGAGAGCGGATGTGAGCACATCAAGAAAGCGGCTGCAAGCCTTGGGCAGAATCTGAATCGGAGCGCTGTGACGGGAACTTTTGATCATAACATAGTGTATGAGAAAGTAGCTGAAACCATGCCGGGATGTGTTGTATGCGCTGTGCCCTGTGCCATAGTTAAAGCCTCATGGGCTGAACTTGGTATGAACCTAAGGAAGGGTGCACACATTCAATTCATATGACAAACTATCGTCATGCAATTTTGGCTGCACGATCGATTACGTGGGATTCCCAGAGGGATCTTAACCGTCGGTCATCTTCAGTCCAAGAACGATGATGGCGCATTGTATTCCTTGGTAACCCAAATTTCCTAACAATTTCTGACGAGATAGAATTGAACTGCCCGATTTTGCAAGTGGATTGTTGAGATGCCAGCCTTCTCTTCCATATCCCGTGAGCACAATCCAATGCGGTAACGCTTCTTTGTCGCCGAACAGTGACGTGCTCGTTAGTAGAATCGGAACATGTGATCTCCCTAAAACCTCCTTGAGGGTAGATGGGTGGATCCTTGAGTTGATGTTCCTAAGGCCCATTGCGCGGAATTTCTTTCGAGTATCGCCGTAAAGCAGTTCAAGAACAGTGTAATCAATACTGGGATTCTTGTCGGCGATCGCGTCTACAAAGGAATGGCGCAGGGGCATTCCCATGGTGTATACGTGAAATCCACGCCTTGCCGCGGCCAACGCCAACCCTTCCTTGCTTGTTCCATAGGCCTCAACAAAGTTGGCCTCACGCCAGATGTCCAACTCCAATTCACGGCTGAGGCGGAGAGACGGTTGGAAGAACTTCATCGCCATCATCAGGCATGCTGGCCCACAAGTGAACTGGAAAGCTTGCCGATAGAAAGGAATAGAGAGTTTGAGCGCACCTGTGCTATGACTTTTAGGTCTCGCCGTCGGACTTGCCTTCAATGCCGGTAGCCTCCTAGCCCAGCAGTTGGATCGCCCTAGGCCTCCTTTATTGCTGCTTGATCCTTTGCCAGTGTGTCTTTGGGTATCTCGGCCATTCTGCGTGTGCTCTTGGCATGGTCAGCTATCCTAGACATCAGTTGTTCTACGGTGCTGGCCGTGGCTTCAAAGCCACGGTTCATGCCAATAACAGCGCACATGAAGTTCTTCACCATCAAGGGTCGCCTCCACTCAACCTTGAACGGCGACCTCCTCGTTGAAAAATCATTTCTCTGATCCTTTCTCCTTGACTCTCCCAAAAGAATTGCAAACAACGACCACCGAGGATGCACTCGTAACTCTCCAAACTTCGCTGAAGGAATGAAGATTCTGAGATGAGATAAGACAGAACGCTTAAGAGGTTAATCTTAGTCCGTGATTCACGTAGTTGCTGGGACTCGTGGCAAAGCAGACTAAGAAACAGATGTGGCATGGAATCCCGCGGGAAGAAATCCCATGGCACCCGACGGTGGATGCGAACAAATGTATTGGCTGTACACTCTGCTACGTAACCTGCGGCCGCGGCGTCTACGATATGAAGGATAACAAAGCTGTGGTAGCGAATCCTCTGAACTGTATGGTAGGATGCGGCACTTGTGGCACAGTCTGCCCGGTACAAGCCATAAGCTTCCCAGGCCGCGACCTAATCTGGAAGCTGGAGCGCGAGCACAAGATCTTCTCAATAGTCCGCAAAGAGTTCGCTGAGAAAAAAGGGAAACTGGACACGATCAAGGCCCGTGCCGCTGCCGAAGAGGCGGTAGCCAAGCTGACGACAAGCGCCCGTATGGAAGTTGCTGGCGAATTTGGAGAAAAGCGCTTTCTGGTCAAGTTAGAGGAATTGGTCAAGGGGCGTCCCTACGATATTGTAAACTTGCGGCTGGAGGTACCCACTGTGAAAGGCGCATTGGAGAAGACGCCCTCGTTTATGACTTTTGACATCACCTCAACTGAGCAAGAAGATATTGATGCCTTCTTGCCTGAATTACGTAACCTCATCCGTGACAACAGTCTGGTATTGGTGAGCGAGAACAAGTTGTAGAAGTCTAATATTGCGGCATCGAGCCTATACGACACGACTACCCACGATTCTTGAAAGGATTCCAAGAGAAGCTACTGGACATAATCCTCGAGGCTGAGACATCATTCGAAATAGCACGCACACGTATCCAAAAAGCAATCATGTGTACCCAAGAAACAGTTGAGAAGGTACTTTCCGGCCACCTCGAAACTAGCGAACTCATCATTTCCAAATCTCTCAGGATGCCCGTCGAGAGATACCGGTCGCTATTCCCACATGTACTCGCCGCCATCCAGCTACGCCAGCACGGGCAACAGGTCAAGCTAGGCGACCTCGTAGACTACGTGTACGTGGATACGGAGCAAGCTAACCCCATGAAGCGCATCTCACCAGCCGAATTCGCTGAAACCTATGACGTCGACAAGTACGCAGAGATGGCCCTCGATGTCGCAGAGTCCATCCTAGGAGTCTTCGGGTTCTCAAGAACACAGCTAGGATTCAAACATAGACAGAGAAACTTCCTGGAGGAGCTGCGTGGCGAGAGAGGAAGGGAGATCCTGCTGGAGCTTGAGAACTTGGATTCGAACTGAGAACTCCCTCCGCCGACCAAATGACAGACTCATGCCTAGGAGCCTGCATGAAAGCAGTCATAGACGTAGAAGGCAAGAAGGCTATCGTGAACACACGAACTGACACGACAATACTTGAAGTCGGCGACAGAGCTGGCACCGACAGGTGGCACGACAGCACAAGAGGAACAAACCTCATGGCACATGTCTCGAAGAACAAAAGAACCGCAGGGGCGAGAAGTCATGTCCAAGAACTCAAGGTACCATGTGTCATCGTCATGCACGACGACTGCTCAGGGGGAGGCGATATTGCGTGGATTGAGAACCCATTCCGAGCACGGATTGTCTTATTGTAGGGCGGTGGAGGATACGCAGCCGCCAAAACTTCGAAGTTGAGACGTGGTTGCACTTGATCACGCCCCAAAGCAGCCCTTTCCCAGACTCCTCTTCATTTTCAGAAATTCTGTAGCTACAGTTGAGCGTAGTTTTAACTTCATAGCGACCCGCGATGAAACTTTTCTTTATATACACATAGGCGTAAAGCTTGCTTCTTCAGCAAGTTCGGGACGCTTCTCTTCACGGTTCAGGGATTTTTCCCTTGCCCGTAGGCGAATTGCTGCCTCCGATTCGAGTTGCTTGCTTCTTTTTTCGAGAAAGGTAGTGTGGCCAGTGCGATTGGATCTTTCGGATCTTGGATCTCTCCGTGGCGGATCTCCTTACGAAAAACTCAAAGAAAACCACTAGGGATCTGTGCGCTCTTTTTGCGCTCGGAACGGACAATTGGAAACCATCAAAACGGGCTGGAGAGCCCTGACGGGGTCCGATTTTGTCATGATCGAGATCGTGAAATGAGTATATTAACGCAACGGATCTCATGAGAGATCTTTTCGGAAGCAGTGCGGATCTCGATGGTGGCAGCAAGAGGTCGCGTTAGGGAAAGGACTTCGCAACGAAACGTCGAAAACGGGGGACGTGGACGGGTCTATCGTTTCTTCAGAAAGAAGCTCTGAATGTTATTGCGCGGTATTTTGCATCGTAGTTTGCAGTATGTTCTGAAGCATATGTTACATGGGAGAATGTCGGATTGCATCCATGGTTACGGGTTTAAATAGGCAAAATAATAAGTGTTTTACATACATAGGCGACATGGAAAGCGAAAATGATGGAAAAAGAAGAGGAACCCACCGAATACTCCCTCCGACGCAAATTGTTCAAGCTCGGCGCTGGATACGCTGTCGCGATTCCAGCATGGCTAGCAGAAGCAAAAGACCTTCACACAGGGGACACAATCAAAATCAAATTCGACGGCTACCGCGGACTCCTCATTGAAAAAGCTGAGAAGACGGAGGAGAAAGGCTGACGAGAACTAGCATGATCCTGAACGCCCATGGTTTGGACCCCGCGGGCGTCCAGGGGTACCAACGCCCCGTAACCTCAGTAGAGGCTAGGAGAGTTAGTGAATGAAGAATAGTACACCTGATCGGTATAAGGATACCGATCTCGGCTCATTTTGCCAAAAGGAGGCAGAATCTGAGCTCTCCAGCCCTGCCACAACGCCTTCTGAGGTAGGTCCAAGACTACCACCAACGTTTCATGACAATCAAGAAGCAAAACCCCCTGCAGTTCCACTGCAACCACCATCGGCATCCGATGAGCAGGAAGTTCTTGCAGTCAAACAGAAAACGATCGAACAAATCGTCCTCGACGTCTGGGACAAAAACAAGGAACTGTTCATCTCGAAGGGTGCTGGATTTAGAAAAGATTTCACCATAAAAGTCCTTGAAAGGCTGGTCCCCCTAGAATATCGGGAACACCTCAACTACGAGAACATCGAAGCGGCCCTTCCCTTCATCTGCAGTGTTGAAGACCCCAACCGTTCCCTGAGAATTCTAATTCAGAAAGGCAGGCTCTCGCTTCCAAAAGAACTCCAAGAAAAAACTGCCAAGGCAGAAAGGTTGTATCACGACTACTACTCGCCCACGAATGACCAAGACAACCCTGACGGGAACAACCACTCTGAAGGGAAGGGGGACGTATCATGAGTATGTGCGAAACCGTCACTTCTGCCACATCACCCACTCCGCCTCCAGATCTGCTTCTGAACTTTAGAGCAATGCTTCGTTTAGGTCGAAAGTGGTTGAACGTACCAAACAAGCACTACACTGGCTTCCGATTCTACGACCCAACAGGCAAATTTTCCAACATAGAGAAAGCGGGACGCTTCATTCACCTGTACCGTCAGAGACGCATCGAAATTCATTCTTGGATGCGGAGGCGGTTCATTGAAGATGTTCTGACACCGCTGAAAGCCTACGGCGCAAAATGGCACGTCAGACGGGTCAAGCTTGAAGGACACTATGTCGAAATCATCGAAGTCACATGCGGCTGGTACTGCATTCTCATCGCACTCAGAAACTGGTGCAATCCACTTGTGGAGCAAGAGGTCAGCCGCATAGTCAAAGCTTTCGACAAGCACGCACGTGAAACGTGTGAGGAGCACCAATACAAGGTCGTGTGGAAGTGCATCATCGCGCCAGCGTTCGAACATGGGCAGGCAAAGATGGAAAGGTATCGCAACTTTTTGCATTTCTTCAGAATGTCCTACGTTGTCAATCAGGGTCTCCTAGACGGCATCGTACGTGCTGCCGGAACAGACTACCGCTACGCATACCCCTCAACTGGAACATGGACAACAGGTGCCGTCGACGCGGTCAGAGGAAAGCTCGCCCTCTTCCTCGGGCAGGAGCCCACGGCTGCCATAGACGCCACCGAGTACAACCGCATGGTGGACCTGGTTTCGCGCGCACACGCCCTCCGCCAGCATGAACCACCCCCCTTCTGTTCAGGTTCAGACTTTGCGCCGAAACCCCCTTCTTCATCATCATACATCGATCCGATCATGAAGGACGCCTCTCCCACACACTTTCCCACAAGTGGACTGGATCCTCCAGGCGCGCAACCCCTCATCCCCCCCAAACCATCAAGAGGAACCACCTCGACCCCCCCGATCCGCCAGCGGACAGCATCAACAACTGTCCCCCCTTCCAGCGTTTCCATCCTTGACATGAGGTCAGCAGAACGCGGATGGTATCTCGGAGAGTTGGCGAGTAAGGAGGCGGCTCAGCGGAGGATGGAGGAGTCTTGGAACAGGCGGTTTGAAGAATTGCTGGACAGAATTGAAACGGAAGAGTTCGTGAAAGACACCCAGCATGATTCCTACGAGGTACGGTGGCGGAAGTTCCTTGACAAGGTAGATAGGGAGGAGGAGCGCCGCGCACGCCGCAGTGAATCCTTCACGGAGAGGCAAACCCGTCTGGCAAGAACAATCACGAACCGTTATCTCCGAATCAACTTCATCAAGTGCCTCATCACAAACAATCCCAGCCTGCAAAGAAGCAAAACCTCCGTCACGAGGATGATACGAACCTTCTGGGGTTTGAACTGGCGGACCGCCCAGGAATACTGCAGCGTAGCATTCAGCATGCTTCACGACAACGACGAAACATGCAAGATAAGAAACGTAACGAACACGAGACGAAAACGCATCAAACATCTCTACATGAAACTCCTCTGGGACAAAAACATCCAAGCAAGCCCATGGCAGCTAGTTCAGTACGCAATGAGGCTGTGGGGAGTCCGCTACCGAACAGCGTGGGATTACGAGCAAGCTGCCTGGGTAGCTTTCAACCGAAAAGAAGACTTCCTCGAAGACACAGCCGCCTCCAACATCAAAACAACCTACCGCACCGTTTACCTCTACAACCTCGCACTGGACCACCCACACCTCGCCCAAGAACCAATCAAACTCACCCAGAAGGCGATGAGCTTGTGGGGGATTCAGCGGAGAACTGCTGACATTCTCGTTAATCGCGTCAGAGCAATGTTTCACAGCAGCCCCAAGGAGGCTTCACGGTAATGCCCCCAATTGGTCGCAGAGACGTCCCACAAGGCTGGGACCCTGCCAAAATGACCGGAGTGAGGAGGTACGATGAATGAGTGGTAAGCCCCAGAGGGAGGTGAACAGTGCAGCATGAGCGAAACAGAAAAACCAGCAGACAACCCGGCCAGCCTAGAAGGAATAGTCAGAGTCACCGTTCACAGAAAGTTGACTTTCAAAAATGGCGATGATTACAACAGCATAGAGGGCTTCATCGAGTTTCCCGAATCGAGAACCCACGCTCTCACGGCACTCGGAGAAAGTCTCAATGACCTTAGACAACTTCTCGAAGAAGAAAAGAGCGAAACCCTCACAAAGACAAAACAGACTCCAACACTTGTCAAAACTCCAGAGCCCCCTTCACAGCAAACCTCAGCAAAAACAGGCGACCCGTACACTCAGTTGCCCTGGAATCAGTCAAAGAATGACACGCGGCTTGGAACCATACGAGTTACCGAGAAGCTCAAACAAAACATCCCGCTAGCCCTTCAACTCTACAACCAGCTCAAAGCAGCCGAGAAGCAGGCAGTATCCATCAACGGAATCACGTACCGACTCTCAATCACAACAAAAGACAGCCAATTCGTACCTGCAGGGACCGAGTACCTCCAACGCTGGGGAAGCTAAAACCAGCGCAAGGGCGAACACATTGAAACAACAGCCACTCGACAAAGGAAAGACGGTTTGTGACATTTGCGGCAAGACCGTTACGGCTTCCCGGATGAGAATGCACCGTGGGAGCAGGCGATGCCAGTGGGCTCTGGAAACCAGCACCACAAGCGACTTGGAGGCAAACAGTCGAGCTGAAAGCCTGGCCGCGGCGCTAGAAGGTTCAGGAACGATATTCATTCCTCCCCTCTTCCAAGACAATTACGAGTGCTGGAAAAAGATTCTCGCAAACTTTCCCGTCCGGTACTCAGATCAGACGCATGGAGTAGACTTCGTGTTCTACACGGATAGAAGCTTGAACAACCCAGTCGTGTACGCACAAATCAACGATAACATAGTCAAGCAGATAATTGCCCGCCAGTACCGCCTCAAAGCAGTTGCTTCCAAGGTTCCGCACCCGACTGATTGAGGCTGAAGATTACACGGTTCAGTGAACAGAAAAATTCGCGTTGCCGTAGGAGAAAGGTTGCGGGAAGGGAGCCGTTTCTATTTTTGCGTTTGCAGGATCAAGGGTTTCGCATGCCCGAAGTCGTCCACGCTCCGAAAGCCAGCCGTGAACAAGTCAGCCCCGAGCCTGACGTGGAAGACAACCTGCTCTTTCTCGAAACCATGAACATCATTCACGAAGTGTTTGTTCCACGAGGCATCGAAGCAAACCCCTCTATCACAGCCGCACTCGCATACTTCCTAACGAGGCGCGGAGAAACTTCACTAGACACTGGTGATGCATCTGATACAAGGCCGAGTGTCATAGAAAACAGGTGGGGAGAGGCCGGGGCAGAGTTTGCACGCTGTTCAGGCTACGCTGTGCATCTGATTCGCCCATTCTAGTATTGGTTTGGCGATCTGTTCGGTTATATATGCGAGGTCAACCGCTAGAGCGCCTCGGTCTAACCAGAGGAATCTTGCCACGGATTTCTGAGCAGCTAGGAGTGACGTTATCCTTTCCTCGGCCATGTCCCTGGATTCCTTCCTGACTGCTCCGAAAACCGCAAGCACGACTAGGTTAGGGGGGGCGGGCACCGCAATCTTGCCTATCGTTTCGAAGAGTCTGCGCTCGAAATGCTGACCGCCCAGCTTCAACTCCAATCCGACACGTAACGGTGGGTTCACGCGTTCCAGGATTACGTCAAAGACTTTGTTAGGTGACGTTCTCTCGATCTTCCAATTCACCATTGCCGAGCCGAGTACTTGCTCAACTGCGCGCCCCAGGTCTGCCATGGCGAAAGGGATGGCCTTGAACGGTCTCGGAGGATTCTGCACAGATGCGATTTCTGCGAGCAGATTGCGCGCAAGATCCTTCTTCTGCACACCGAAGGTCATAGACCGGCCATCCTCGGGATTTCTCTTGACTTCGATGAGTCTCATTTGTTTCAAACTGTAGAGTGCTCTGCCGACGCTGCCCTTCGTCTTCTGCAGTCGTCGCATGATCTCTTTCTCAGTCAAGTTTCCTTCTGTCGACTCGAGCAGTCGCAGTATCTGATACATCAGCGGGCTTGCCGCAAGAATGTCGCGCTCCTCGGACATGGCGGGAACAACTGATCCTCTTGATATGTCAGGCGCCACATTTAAATATGCCCCTGCGCGTAGTAAAGGGCGCGTGATTACTCATGAGGACTAACTGCTCTGAAATCAGGTGAACAAAATGGCACAGAGAGATTTTAGGTGTGACTGCTGTGGCAGACACGTCTCCGAGCTTAAGCCGTTCGGCAAGATAACTCACCCTTACGTTGTGGCTCTAGCGACCTGGCATGGAGTATTCGCGGGGGAAGGAGCACCAAGAGCTAGGCTGGAGGATGCTCTGCTGGTCAAGAGTTACAGAGGAGACCCTGAAGACAACCCAGCCGATTGGGACAGCTGGGAATGCGTCGACTGCATAGTCCTTCCTTGGGATGAATTCTGCAAGAGGCAGGGACGATACCTTGAGGCGAGGAAACAAACATCTGAACAACAAGACCAGAGAGATGATGACGAAACCTCTCGTCCCAGATATGTCATCAGAGCGTTCGGCTTTCACACCTACAAGATAGTTCAGAAGGAAGACCCTGCCGCAAACACAGTCCCGGAGGCTGCTCGATCCTTGAACAAGCTTGACCAGAAGGCTCCGACGCGAAAGAATAAACGGTGAGAGAAGCATGGTATTCGAGAAACGCTTCGATAATATCCGGTTGAGATGCCGATGCGGAAACGTGGTAGAGTTCTACCCTGAGACACCACAACATCAGGTCAACCGAATGGTGCTATGCGACGGTACCGTGCTCAGCGGACATATGAAACGCAATGCTCTCTTCAAGAATCTCAAAGTTCAGGATGAAGCATGGGTCAACAGAGGCTGGAACGGCATCTGGCATGACACGTACACCCTGTATCACCTTGACAGAAACGTGAAGAAGGTACTGATTCTCCAAGGCTCGCTGTAAAAGAGAACTGGAGAAGAGTTAGAACTGGAGAACTCCGCGGCTTATCGGTTTCTGTCAAGTCGACACAAACAGGTGAACATGAATGAATAACCAAACCGAAAGGATTGTTGTCAGCAAGGACCTTACAATCAAAGTCAACCGTTACCTTGACCGTGACGACTTCGAAGCCCTCCACGCCGCTACACGCTACAGGAACGGAGCATTCACCATCCCGCTCTCAGCGAACCAAGCGATGCTGGAGACAATCAGAAAGGCTTACCGTACAGTTGGCTACGAACTACAATTCACCCGCGAAGCCTTCCAAGCCTTACGCGACGCGAAAAAGGTCACTCTGACGAAACTGAACGAGGGCGTGGCCGTCCAGAGTCAGGCGTTCATCAAGGACCTCCTCGACGACGACATTCTGAAGAACTATTGCCGCTTTGACGGCAGCTCAAAACGGTGGTACCTCCGTCAGACAGGAGCGGTCCTGATCGCAAAGAAGGCTTTTGAACGTGCAGGAGTCGAGGTCACCCTAAACGGCTTCGAATTTGACCATAACCTTCCAACTCTACAAATTCCGGCAAACAAGAATGTCCAACTTCTCCCCTTCCAGAAGAAAGGCGTCAAGTTCATATTCGCTCACGACGGGCGAGCCGGACTGTTCGACGATGTTGGTCTAGGCAAGACAATTCAAACAGTCGAGGCAATTCTCGAACTCGCACGGAAGGGAAAAACCACACGTGTACTAATCATCGCCCCTTCTGCTTTGCTGTACCAGTGGGCGTCCGAGCTGCAGAAAAAGTTCAACCTGGAACCGACGCTCGTCACATCAAGAGTTGGAAAGGACGAACGAGCAACCCTGTATGTTTCCCCTCTCGTCCTAATCAGCTATGAGCTTTTCAGGCAGGACCACAAAGAAATAGGTGAAAAACACTTCGACACGGTTGTCCTCGACGAAGTCACACGTGTCAAGAACTGGAACACAAAGACTAGCGATGCCGTCAAGAACCTTGTTGCCGACAACGTTATCGCCCTGACGGGTACGCCTGTCGAGAACCGCTTGGCTGAGCTGTTCAACATCGTGAACATAATAAAGCCAGGTTTCTTCGGCAGATGGCGCAGTTTTGTCGACGAGTACGGCTATGAGGACAGATGGCATAATGTCTCAATACGCAGCTCAGGCGCCGCAGCGGAGCTGCGACGGAAACTTTCAAAGATATCGGTGCGACGAACAAAGAGACAGGTTCTCAAGGAACTTCCCGACCTCGTCACCCAGTGGGTACAGGTCCAGCTAGCACCCAACCAAAAAGCACTATACGATTTTCTCGATGACGAAATCACCCAAGCCTTCAAACAGCTCGAAAGCCTACGAGTCTTCGAGAACGCTACGGAACTGCCTGAAGACTTCGCGAAGCTGATTGAGGGCACTGAGAATCCGCTTGAGCAGCAGACCCTCCTGAAAATCAACCTACTGCGTGAGGTCTGCGCTGACATCACGATGATTCGCAACTACGTTGCGAGTATAGAGCAGCGACAAGACAAACACGCGGAGGACCTGCGCGGGCAGAGATTCTTCAAGGTCCTGACCGAGCTAATCAATAAACTTGAAGAAGACAACGCCAAACTAGCGGAGCTCCTCGAACTGCTTGATGAAATCGTCGAAGAGCACAAAGTGGTCGTGTTCACACAGTATGCCACCATCGTGGACGTAGTCTCGAAAGCGCTGACAGACAAGCAGATAGGGCACGTCACCCTCACAGGCAAGATGACTGTCGAACGCAAGAACCAAAACATCCAACGATTCGTCAACGACCCTAAAATCCGAATAATGTTATCAACCGACACAGGTCAGTACGGGCTAAACCTCCAAGTCGCCGATGTGATAATCAACTACGACCTGCCTTGGAACCCTGCAAGACTCTACCAGCGGGTCGGCAGGATCCACCGCATCGGCCAGGAAGCAAACAAGGTTCTCGCAATCAACCTCATCCTAGAAGACACCATCGAAGAGAAAATGAAGGCAAGAATCGAAGACAAACAGAAACTGTTCCACGCCGTTACAGGCACAAATCTTCTGGAAGCCAAACAGGTAAGCCTTGAGGAAATCAAACGTATCTTCTTCCGCACGTGACTCCCTCCTTGAGGGCAGGATCACCATCACTGAGTGTTAAAGCCGTCACAAAGAGTGAAGTCCGCGACATTGCCGCCGCCCGCCAAAAAAAGTTGGAGACTGAAAGGGTCCGGAAGAAGCGTGAGCAATGCTCGTATGAGTAAACGTTCGCGTGAGGGTCAAACAGCCAGTAAGAGTGGAAGAGCGAACAGAAGATAGCGAGTTCGTGAAAGCGAAAAAGCGAACATACACACAAGACGAGTATAGCTCAAAGCAGACTCCCGACTGTGTCGCGTCGGCTTTTATCCTGTTCTCACTTGTTGCGTTCGATCCACGAATTCAGGCATTCACGTCCCTGTTGCGGCAGATACTGCTAAGCCTGGGTCCGTCATCGGGTCTTTCTTCTGACTAGCATTGAGCTGTTCGTGACGGAAACCAGGACGATGTCGCCTTCCTTGATCGATAGGGCCTTTGCGACTTCTTTCGGCACCGTCATACGGAGCGACCCATGGACTCGGTTGATCTTGATTTCAAATTCCACCGGCAAATTCGGTCAGACGCATCCATATGGAGGCCATATACTTAAATCAGGCCGCATACGTGGTATATGGCAAGTATAGGGCCCGCAAAGAACCATAGGAGGTGTCCGTTTGGTGCTGCATCTGCGACTGACGGCAAGGTCGGAACATATCGTTACGGAAGCTTTCGGGGGCATCGAAGCTTTCGAAAGTTACCTAAACGAGCATACATCGTGGACGTACAGACAGACGGAGGCAAAAGAGTGGGTAAACGGGAAACCAGTGGCATATCCGCCAGCAATCATGCTACTTAACGAGAAGGTCAAGCTGATACTATCGGTGCCGGTCATCGACTATGACGGCGAAGGCTTGTACTACTACAATAGAATCATAACGATCAAGAATGCAACCCGTGACGACCGCGCCGACGCGCTCAGTGGGAGAGAAGTCAAGGAACCAATCGAAATACGACTGAACATGCCAAACAACCGACTGCCGCCCCCTCACATCATAACACCAATCCAGCCTCCAACGCTAGCACCGACACCAGTCACAACCGCCTCGCCAACGGTAACGACTGTGCCTCCAGAACCAGCAACCGAGAAGAAAACGAAACCAACAACACCAACGACCACACCAAAGCCAAGCAGCGATGATGATCGTTTGCGTTTCATCATCGCCCCGACTTGTCCGAAATGCGAAACCAACCTAACACCAGGCAGAGGACTGTACTGCCAACAGTGCGCCCTCAAACTACCCCCGGAACTCGCCGTACACCCCGAAATAGTGGTCGCGATCAAAAGAAAGGACTACGACAAACTCGCAACACACCTCAAACAGGCAGTGAACGCAGCCTGGACCCGACTCATGAAGGGAAGGAAAGTGGACAAGACACTGAACAGCATGGGACAAAACATCTTCATGATTGTCGTAGCGGATGAGGCGCGAACGAGCACCTTGGCTCAGGAAGAAGAACTGAACGACATACTAACGGAGACAGGCATCGGTCGAGTCACGAGCGATTTGTACGAAATCTGCGAAGCCCGCAAAATGCTGAACAACAAACAACACGAAGCATCTGACTGAAAACCCAACCCTTTCATCACTGAGACGATTGAACGAGCAGACAGGTTGCCAAGGACCTCTGTCTTGGAAGAGGTGGAGAAGGCAAAAGAGGAGTACGAGAAAAAGCTCTGAGAGTATTTGCGTGTGGGTTGCAACGTGCACGTAGTCGATAGGTACCTAAATCCTGCTTCTCTGAGACCCTACGAGAGTCCGAATCACGACAAACGCCCATAGGACAGGCACTGTTTTCTGTGGCAAGATTCGCCCCTGCTTAAAAGGCGAGGCGTCGCAGAAGCACGTCCATAAAGTCAAAACTAAGCGCAACTATGGCTACAGGATCGACCGTTCCCACAGCTTGTGCAGTCAAATTACGGGTTAAAGAGCGGATAACCTAGTCTAGACAGAAAAGGAAAGGGGCCGCATCCAGGCGTCCACCCATCGCAGAGAAGAAAACCAACGACCCGGGTCCGAATCCCGGCGGCCGCACCATCCTTCCATACTTGATTGGGCTTGTTTCGGTACGTTCCGGGTAATTCGTGGGTAAATTGGGGTTACCCATAATTGAGGTGGAGAGGACTCGGATTTTCGGTTTGGATATTGGTCGTTGGGGGTTTCCAGCGTGGACTCCCTCGTTGCCATGAGCTATTGTGTCGCCCAGAAATAAACCGGATCATCTCTCTCACGGAGAGATTTCATCCTTTGTTGAGTAGAGTTCGGTTTGAGATGACCATACGATGTCAATCAGCAAAGCTCGTGACGGCGCAAGTACTTTTCACAAGAGATGTTGACCCGTGGCCTGGGGATTCGTGGGTTCGAATCCCCCCGCTTCCTGACGCAGCTACTCTAACGAGGAGTCCTCATGATCTGATGAGCAGTGATTTGCCTGTAGCTAGCTGAGCATCTCTTCTTACCTAGGACAGTTCTCGTTGATGCGGTCATGAACAAGAAAACGCAGTTCTAGTTGAAGAACGGACTGGGCTCAGATGTTTCAGGCGCGATTCATACATCGAACTATCATTTATGAGTGGACTAACGCAGGGTTTTTGATGAGTGGGCAGAACTCAACGGGGCCAACATTGCCATCAAGTTATCATATCCATAGCGCTTTCGATAGTGGCGATTGTCTCACAAGTAACTTGTCCTAGGATCAGTTTCGAGCGACACGATTTCACAACGGCCAGATGGGGTCCAGGATTATCGGTCCTCGAACCCATTCCTTCAATAATGACACCGAAGCGGAATCTGCACTCGGTGAAGCCTGTTGGGAAAGCACACGCCTCCAAAGTGGTTGGTCTTGGGCTACGATGTTCCGGATGAGCCTTCACGAATTAGAGTGCGTCTGTGGAGGCAGCTTAAGGGGCTGGGTGCAATTTACCCAGAGATGTCCTTTTGCGTTCTACCGGACTCCAAACGGATTCGCTCACACCTAGAAACCTTGACCTCGCGTCTTCAAGAGTCTGGTCCTTATCTTGTCCTAGAAGCCAAGGGAACGGGCCAACGAGACAACAACGTCCTCTCCGAGCTGTTCAAAGAGGATTTGGAGAAGGAGTATCGTGAACTCATTGAGGAATGCAATGAGTTTCTCGAGGAGATACGAGGGAACGTCGCTACAGGCAACGTCACCCAAACAGAGGTCTCCGAGCTCGAAGAGGCGCTAGATGCCTTGGAACGCTGGTTCGCAAAGATTAGAGGCAAGGACTTTCTCAGATCATCTGCTCAGCCGAGAATAGACAGACTCATCGTTCGTTGTCGCCGGGCTTTGCTTGGATTCTCTGAAAAGGCGCAGCTAAACACGCTAAGAGCTCGTTAGCCCATTTCGGACATGCTAATCTAAGAGTTAGGTAGAAGGCTCCATTTGAGGGGCCATCCGATGAAGACGTACCATTACCTCGTCGACGTCCCGATAATAGTCTGGTTCAAATGGACGGACTAGTTCACCGAAGAACTTGGTCGTTGGCTTGGTATCCGAATCGAATTTGAGGTTCTTGGTATCGCACCAACCTGTAGCGTAGACACCGTTGCTATCGACGGCTTCGTAGGAAATGGCTTTCATTAGAGCTAACCTGTGCAACTTCTCTTTTGTCTGAAATCCTTCGTCTCCAACGAGTACTCCTCCAAAGGATACAAGTGCCGCTCTGTACAGAACAACGTATCTTAGACAGCGCTCAGGGATTTCGTAGTCACCGATCTTGAGCTGCAACCTAAGCCCTCTGACGAGGCTATCGCTCTTTGTCTGCGATTCATTTACCTGTGTATGCTATGTAGTAACATTCACGTTGAGTGTAGCATACCCACAGGAGAAAGGAATGGCGTGTAACAACCGTTACACTTATACCTTCAATTGACCCGCCTCGACCGGGGCTATGCAGAATGAGAGTCGTTCGGCTTTTCGTCGGGTCGGAACTAAGGGAAGTGCTACGCGAGATCCAGAAGCCCTACGATCGAAACATCGGCCGCGCATTCGAGCGGCTGGTCGAGTTAGGATTCCTTGGCTTTGAGCTCGAGGAATCTAGAAACCAATACGAGTTCGTGAACGCTAGAGTCAAAGCGATGGAAGAAAACCTGCCCCTTCTGGAAAGAGATGTCCCCTGGCTTAGAGAGGCACTTGAGCAGGCTGCTGTCGATAAAGAGCGTATGATAAGCGCCCTTGATCAGACATCAGAAGGTCCTAGGAGCCTTGGAACCACGCAGTGAGCTCCGCACCTCC
>Ga0315289_10006612_pt1 | contig 17021 bp, 16 predicted proteins | sample YL17G11_40_MG_FD_203452 | JGI IMG/M metagenome (GOLD analysis project Ga0315289, IMG submission 203452) | Sediment microbial communities from Yellowstone Lake, YNP, Wyoming, USA - YL17G11_40 | ecosystem: Environmental > Aquatic > Freshwater > Lake > Sediment | place: USA: Wyoming | collected... | reverse complement strand
AGGGGAAAGGCGTGCAGGTCTTTGAAGGCAGGAATCTTCACTTTGTCAAGATCACTAATGAAATGTACGCAGAAGCCATGAAGGCGTTACAATAAAACACGATTAGAGAGGATAAAGATGAAGAAGTATTTGAAGGAGTCTTTAAGTGAAATAAAGCCGATGTATCAAGCCTATAACAAGGCTATTATAGAACTCGCAGAGCAAAACGAAAACATAGTTGTCCTCTACGCAGACTTCCCATCTTGATAGTGTTGGTGAATTATTCAGAAAAAAGTATCCCAAACGCATATACGACTTTGGAATTGCAGAAGCAAACATGATAACAGTAGCCGCTGACCTTGCTGCTGGAGGTAAGATCCCCTTAACACACTGTCATGGTATATTTGTCTTGGGTAGAGCATATAATCAGATAAGGCAAAACGTGGCTTTTGATAGGTCTAACGTAAAAATTATCCTTTGCAATTCAGGTATACTCTGGACCTTTATTTGGGGGGGGGTCGCACCAAGTAATTGAAGATATTGCCGCCTTAAGGGCCATACCTAATTTAGTCATTATCTCACCCGCAGATGCTGTAGAGACAAAAAAAGTAACTAAGGCATCAATAAAGTATGTGGGGCCGGTAGCTATAAGGCTAGCTAGTCTAAGTACACCTGTTATTTTCGAGGAAAACTACCCTTTAAAATTGGGGAAAGCTACAGTTTTAAGGGAGGGGGAAAAATTTGACCATTATTTCTACTGGAATTCTAGTAACGGAATCTCTTATCGCCACAGACATTCTAGCTGAACAGGGTGTCAATGCCCGTCTACTTGATGTGCATTCAATAAAACCAATCGATCAAGATGCAGTCTTGAAAGCAGCAAGGGAGACCGGTGCCATAGTTACAGTGGAAGATGGCAATATCATCGGGGGACTAGGGGGAACGGTAGCCGAAATAGAGGGGGAGAACTTCCCTGTTCCTATCCAAAGGATTGGGGTTAGAGATACTTTTGGTTTATCAGGAACTATAGAGGAATTGAAAACCACCTATAAGTTGTCCGCTCCCTTTATTGTTAAGGCAGCTAAGCAAGCAATGAATCAAAAGAAGTTATAATAATCGATTTAGTTAGAAAAGAGTAGAACATAAAAAACGCTGATAGAATTAGATTATAGTGCGGGGGGTGGGATTCGAACCCACGAACCCCTACAGGATAGGCGCCTCAGGCCTACGCCTTTGACCTGGCTTGGCAACCCCCGCTTGTGGCTTATGGTTGGGTTTGGTTGTTCTTAATTTTTTTGTGCTGATTGATAGTTAAATCTTTTTAAGTTTGGCTATGATAATATTATAGAAAAGATATGGAATCGAGTAAAGATCTGGGGAAGGAATATCCTAGTGTCCTAGATCGAGCTTACAAGGAGTATAAGAGGTATCAAAGGGTAGATGAAATTATGAGCCGAGATGTTGTGACAATAACCCCTGAATCCATAACGCATGAGGCAGCTAAGATTATGGGCGAGAAACATATAGGAAGCTTGATTGTGATAAAATACGCTACACCTGTTGGTATAATTACAGAAAGGGATTTGCTAAGTAATGTCTTATCGATAGGGATGGATTTGAAAGAAGTCACTGTGGAGAAAGTGATGTCTTTTCCTCTTATAACTATATGTCCAACAATTCAGATAAAAGAGGCAGCTCAAATGATGATCAAGAAAAAAGGAAAACTTGCTGTGTTTGAATGTGGAAAACTTGTAGGAATAGTGACTGCATCAGATCTTATCCGAAGTTTACCTGAAGCACCTGAAACTCAACTTAAGGTTGATGATTTTATGACCAAAGAAATTATTGAGTTTGATGAGAGAACTGTCGTGGCTAGTGTAGCTAAGGCAATGGGTCAGAAGCGTGTTGGCAGTGTCATCGTAACTACTAGAGGACTACCAACTGGTATCTTCACAGAACGTGACTTACTTACCATATTCTTGGCAAAGGATAAACCTTTGGACGTACCACTAAGCTCAGTAGCATCGTCTCCACTTGTCATAGGATCTTCAGGAATAAACGTTCATGAAGCTGCTTACATTATGGCATCAAAGCACATTAGAAGATTACCTATCAAGAAGGATGATATGTTGGTAGGTATCATCACAGCACGCGACCTTGTCGAAGCATACGCAAAGTGATCTCTAAGTTTTCCCTTCTTTTTTTATGCCTAAAAGCCAAAACAAGTTATAGAGCCCCGAGCGGGGATTGAACCCGCGACCTATTGCTTACGAGGCAATCGCTCCACCGCTGAGCTACCGGGGCACGTTTTTGCTCTTTAAGCTCAAATTATTTAAGCTTAGTGTGTAAGTTTGAGTTGCTTATTTCAGAAAATTTTTATTTATAACGGGACTACTAGTGTAAGCCAGTCGAGTGTTTGTTGGTGAATAAGTGGGAAAGCGTCCAAGATAACAGTATGGTGAATTTCGATGCTTGATGAGTGGAAGGCAATAGAGATTATCGTAAATACTCTTGGTCAGCCTAAGAAGCTCTTTTCCGAAATTGGGGACGACGTTGCTTGGACCATGAGAGCTATGAAGAAAGAGAAGTTTGTAATCAAATGTGATATGCTCGTAGGTAAGACGGATATACCAAAAGGAATGACTCTCAGACAGGCAGCGAGAAAGAGTGTGGTTGCCTGTGTGAGCGATTTTGTCTGTAAAGGTGTTAGACCTTGGGGTGTGCTTGTTTCTTTAGGCATGCCGAGAGGATTTACAGAAGAAAACGTTCTTGAGCTAGCAAATGGCCTGAAAGATGCAAAGATTGAATATGAGATAGAGGTAGTTGGTGGAGACACTAACGAGACATCAGATCTGGTTATAGATTGTATAATGTTCGGATGGGGTCAACATGTCACAAGCAGAGAAGGAGCTTATGGCGACGAAGCTGTTTTTATAACTGGTGATTTTGGTCTACCACCTTTAGGACTTGATATTATAAGCGGAGTCAAAATTATAAAGAGCCCTCGTCTGACCGAGAAAGCAATAAACTCCGTCTTATATCCAAAGGCAAGAGTAAACTTCGGCCTATCTGCGAACGATAAGAGGTTGATAACTTCATCCATTGATTCAAGCGACGGACTAGTCATATCGCTCTATGAAATAGCACAACATAGCCACGTAGACATCTTTCTCGATGAATTACCAATAAATGATACACTAAAGAATAATAATGAAGTCTCTGAAAAAGATAAGAGAGACTATACCTTGTTTGGAGGCGAAGAATATGAGATAGTCTTCACGTGTAAGCTCAAAGATTATCCCAAGATTTTAAAAATAGCTGAAGAAACCGCAACACCGATTAAAAAAATAGGTCGAACTGTGGAAGGTAACGGAAAAGTATATTTTAATGGTGAAATGCTAGCTAAAAAGGGATGGGTTCACTTCAAATAATTATCGCATGAAGTGAGGAAAAGGGAAAGGTTTTTATCTCATCGTTTGAAAGCATATAACGAGACAAAATGTCTAAGACTTTCACTACTGGACAAACGTGGGGCGCCCTAAAGAAGGCGTGGAAAGGTTACAAGATTGCTAAAGTACAGAGTGACAAAGCTAAAATGATGGACTACGCTAAGAGGATAAGGACTCTACAAGAAGAACTCAAGGTAGAGAAGGCGAAGTTTCCAGACTTAGGACTGAACTAAGCTAGGGGTGCCACCTCACTTTTTCTTTTTATCTATAATAGATACTAATTAATATATTTCATAAATAAAGAATAGTATTCTTTATGAAAAAACTTAATTTAAAGGTTGTTAAGGAAGCTTAATGATGGGCTCGTAGCTCAGCATGGATAGAGCACAGGCCCTCTAAGCCTGGGGCCGTGGGTTCGAATCCCACCGGGCCCGTTCCATTTAGGGTTTAACGAGAGGGCATTAGCTATAATTGAGATAAAGGCTAAAGCTGGTTGGATTCAAACATTTTTTCTCCAGAGCCGAGAACAAAGATAAAAGTTATGCAAGAGAATTAAGAAATCGAGTAAAAAAGCAAATGCGTAATTATATGAATGCTTACAAAATCAACATTGACAAGATCTTCTGGTTAATTCCGAATTTAGTGCTTGTTCATAGGAAGAATATTGGTTATGAACTTAAAGACTATGAAAAACAATTTTATAAGAATACTGGAATCCTGATAAATAATCTCATTCTTTTGTCAGAAAAATTTTCTTTCTCTTATATTCAGTACATACTATTTTAAATCAAGATTCCAGTCATTAATTCAGTGTTGGATTATTAGGCTGGCCAAATATTTCCCTATGACGTCCGTCTTAAGGGTTCCACCTAAGTCAGGAGTTTTCATGTTGTTACCTATAGCTTTGATACATGCTCGTTCAATTTCTTCAGAGGCTTCTAATAATTCTTTGTCACCTTTCTTCTCAGCCAACCAACTTAGCATCATCTTTGTAGTAAGTATCATAGAATATGGGTTAGCTATTCCTTTCCCTGCTATATCCGGAGCCGAACCGTGCACTGGCTCAAATAAGACCATAGAGTTCCCAATGTTCCCAGATGCGGCCATACCTAAACCACCAGCTACTTGGGCAGCTTCATCACTCAGTATATCACCAAATATATTTGTAGTAACTATGATGTCAAAAGATACTGGGTTTCTTATTAGAGCCATACTTGCAGCATCCACGTATAACTCGTTTACTGTGATTTCAGGATACTTGGCGAGCACTTCTTTTGCAGCGCATGCAAATAATCCACAAAAAAAAATGCAGCCAAGGTGCTGAAATAAATCTTAAGGATCGGTCACCAAGTGATACTATATCGCCATCCTTGACTGTAACCCATTCGAAGCTTTCGAAATAGTATGCTTTAGCGATACTCATTGCCATCGATGACCCAACAACCTTAACATTTGGAGCGACCTTAAGCATATCTTCTAGGGCACCACTGTGGTCTGGTTCCAGATGATTTAGAATAATATAGTCAATCTTGGAAGGATCGATTACTTCTCTAATGTTAGAAATGAACTCTTTTGAATAGAACTTGTCAACTGTATCCACTAAAGCTATTTTTTCAGATCCTTTAACGATATATGAATTATAGGTTACTCCTTTAGGTATTGGCCAAAGTCCTTCAAATAGAATGTTTCTTCTGTCGTTTACACCCACCCAAAAGATATTTTCAAGAATCTTGATGGATGCCATATATAGGTCGCTGCAGATGATTGTGGAAAGTTATAATATAAAATTTTCTTGAACTTTCACGAATAGGTATATATGATATTATGTATTATTGATAAAGTATTATAGAATGTGACATAAACTCTGTCAACGGTTTATTTATTGAGTGGGAGGCCTCTGTCTAAGGAGAAGTCTATTGATGCCTATTATCATCGCCTCAATGCTTGCCTTGACAATATCTTCTCTAGCAGCTCGTGCAGAAACTGTATTCCCATCTTTATCCTCAACCTTTATGATGACTTCAGCCACTGCATCGGAACCACCGGTAAGTGCTTCAAGTCTATACTCCTTTAGGCTGACATTAAGGTCTTTAGTTATCTTTTGAAGCGCCCGCATAGCAGCATCGACAGGACCTACACCAATCTCGGCTGCTGTGTATTCTTTATCATTTAGGATAACCCTAATTGATGCGGTGGGAGTCATCCTAGTTCCGGTCATAACGGCGAGTTCGCTTAACTCGATGATCTTTTTTTCTTCTACGAAGGCATCACCCATCACGGACTTTGCAATATCCATGAGATCTGCGTCTGTAACGACTTTGCCCTTCTCACCCATCGCCCTTACTTGGTCTGTTATTTCCTTCACCTGTCCATCTGTAGGACGTAGACCCCAATCCTCTAATTGAGCTTTAATCCCATGCCTACCCGAATGTTTACCAGGGATGATCTTCCTCGAACGTCCAACAAATTCTGGTGGAATGGGCTCATAGGTTAATGGCATGGTAACAAGACCATGGGTATGAATTCCAGACTCATGTGTAAAGGCGTTCGCACCAACTATTGCTTTGTTTGGCTGGATAGGTATACGCGTAAGTTTGGAAACAAGCTGAGAAGTCTGATAGATTAATTCATTTCTGATATGCATCTTTTTCCCATATAACAAGTTCAGTGCAGTAACTGTCTCCTCTAAAGCAGCGTTGCCTGCTCTTTCTCCAAGACCGTTAATTGTAACATGAACCTGCTTAGCACCAGCTTCTATTCCTGCCAGTGAGTTGGCAGCAGCCATGCCAAAATCGTTATGGCAGTGAACACTAATAGGTACATTCACTGTGGATTTAATTTCTTTTACAAGTTGGTACATCTTGTCAGGAGTCATTATTCCAACGGTATCTGGAATATTTATTCGTGTCACGCCTGCCTTTACTACTGCCTTGAAAAATTTCTTTAGGAAGCTTATTTCTGTTCTTGTTGCATCTTCAGCTGAAAACTCAACGAACATCCCATGGGATTTAGCATAATCGATCATCTCTAACGACTTCTGAATAGCTTGCTCTCTAGTCATCCTTAGTTTATGTTGAAGATGAATATTAGAAGTCGCTATGAAGAGGTGAATGTATTTTAGACCGCTGCCTACAACAGCGTCCACGTCCCCTTTAACAACCCTTGCCAATCCGTAAATCTCTGCATTCAATCCTTCCTTGACAATGAGCCGTGCACTTTCGAATTCTCCTCTAGATGATACTGGGGTACCTGCCTCTATTGCATCTACACCGAGTCTGTCAAGTTGCCTTGCAATAGTGACTTTATCTTCAGGCGCTAGAAAAACACCCGGTGTTTGATCGCCATCCCTCAAAGTTGTGTCAAATATTCTTATCATGCCTGGTGATGTTTTTGACAAATCATCATCTCAATCCAATATTTGCTTAGCCACAGCTTCTCCGAAGTCCCCTGTTTTAACGTTTCCTCCAAGATCTTGGGTTAAGAAGCCAGCCTTCAACGTTCTAATCATTGCGCCCTCAATATCCTCTGCAGCCTTACTGCATTTAGTGTCTGAATACTTTAGTCCAAGCCATTCAAGCATCATTTTGGAAGCCAGAATCATGGAACATGGATTCGCAACTTGTTTACCGGCATACTTTGGTGCAGACCCATGTACAGGTTCAAATAGGGCGAAGTTATCACCAATGTTCGCTCCAGGGGCCATTCCAAGGCCTCCAACAAGGATTGATGCTTCATCTGAAAGTATGTCGCCAAACATGTTTGTTGTAACCAAGACATCAAATTCATTGGGTCTCTTAATCAGCTGCATAGCGGCATTATCCACATACATTTCCTCTAATGTAATCTCAGGATATGATTTTGCCACATCCCTACAAGCCTGCAGGAAGAGACCACATGTCTTCTTCATAACATTTGCCTTGCTAACAGCTGTAACCTTGAATTTCTTTTTACGCTTTGTTGCAGTTTCAAAAGCATATCTTGCTATTCTCTCGCTTCCCCGTCTTGTTATGACCCTCATGCAGACAGCTGTGTCTTTATCAATGTCGAACTCTATTCCTCTGTAGACGTCTTCAGTGTTCTCCCTGACGATGATAAAGTCCAGTCCAGGCGCCATAGTTGGAACATTAGGGTAAGCCTTTATGGGTCTAATATTTGCATATAAATCAAAAATCAGCCTTAATTTGACGATAACGTCTGCCGCAGTTTCGCCAACCGGACCCTTTAGGCATGCATCTGAAGATTTGATGGCTTCCAAGGTGTCTGGAGGAAGTGCTACGCCTCTCTTCTTATAACATTCATCTCCAGCCTCAGTCTTGACTATGTTTAGGACAATTCCATTCTTCCTCTGAACTGCTTTCAAAACCTTAAGTGTGGCCTCAGTTTGGTCAGGCCCGATACCATCCCCAGGTATTAGGGAAATGGTGTACGATTTCATATTTTATCCCTCTTATCTTTCATATATTCTATAAGGCCCTTCTCCATGATTTCCAATAGGAAATCAGGAACAGGATTGGTCTTTAACTTGGTTCTCTTAGAGATATCCTCAACTGAGCCTCCTTTGAAGTCAATTCTCAGCTCATCGCCGTCACCAACGTTATCGCTTATCCTTTCACATTCTAAGATAGGCAGTCCAATGTTTATCGCGTTTCTATAAAAAATTCTTGCGAAAGAGTCAGCTAAAATACACTGAACACCAGCATATTTCAACGCTATAGGAGCTTGTTCCCTACTAGAGCCACAACCAAAGTTGGTTCCAGCAACAATTATCTTTCTTTCACCTAATTTTTTTAAAAAATTGGGATCTATTCCTTCCATTGCGTGCTTCGCTAATTCCTTATAATCAGTATAAATAAGATATTTCCCAGGAATAATAACGTCGGTGTTGACACCATCACCATACTTTAATGCTTTACCTTGTATTGCGTCCATATGCCATTAAGCCTCAAAAGCTCTTGGATCTGTTATCTTTCCGGTAACAGCTGATGCGGCAACAGTTGCAGGTGAGGCAAGATAAATCATGGCTTTAGGGCTTCCCATTCTACCTATGAAATTCCTATTTGTACTACTAATACAAGTCTCACCAGCTGCTAGCAGACCTAAATGTCCACCATAGCAGGGTCCACAGTTAGGATTACATACAAGAACACCAGCCTTAACGAAGGTATCTATTATTCCCTCTCCTATTGCATCCACATAGACTTCTTGTGAGGCAGGAATGGCCAATGCTCTTACATTATTCTTCACTTTCCTTCCATGTAAGATTCTTGCGGCAATACGCAAATCCTCTAGACGACCATTTGTACAGGATCCTATTACAGCTTGATCTATATCCACATTACCAACTTCAGAAACTGGTCTAACGTTATCAACCGATGGAGGAACAGCAACCATAGATTCTAATCCAGAAGTGTCATATTCCTCAACTCGATCATATTCTGCTTTAGGATCTTCATTTATGAACTCGAAGGGCGCAAGCCGCCTAGCTTTGAGATACTCTGTAGTCTTGTCATCCGGTTCAACTATACCATTTTTCGCGCCCATCTCGACAACCATATTGCAGATAGTCATTCTTCCGTCAACACTCATATTATGAACTGCTTCACCTGAGAAATTTATTCCCATGTATGTCGCACCATCGGCTTTAAACTGGCCAATAGTATAGAGTATAAGATCCTTTGGCGCGACAGGAGGGTTGAGTTTTCCGTTGACAATAATATTAACAGCCTTTGGAACTTTAAACCATAGCTTACCTGACAACAAGACCGATGCTATCTCCGTAGAGCCTATTCCAGTAGCAAAAGCGCCTACAGCCCCGTAGGTACAAGTATGAGAATCCGCACCAACGATCATTTCCCCCGGTTTGACGTGATTCTCCATCATTATTTGATGACATACTCCACCACGCCCTATATCATAAAAATATTTTAGACTTTGCTTCTTAGCAAAGGTTCTGAGAATTCTATGTAAGTTTGCAGATTGGTCAGTATTAGCTGGAACAAGATGATCTAGAACAATTATTACTCGATCCTTATTCCATACCTCATCGCCGCCCATCCTTTCGAAAGCCTCTAAAGCTAAGGGGGCTGTTATATCATTCATCATAGCCTTGTCAATCTTGGCCTCTACTATGTCACCAGCGTGAACATCGTTTCTACCAGAAGCCTTAGCCATTATCTTCTCGATTATATTCATGTATATGCCACCAAGAAAGGAAAATGAAAACGAATTATTTCTTTTTTCCAACTCCAGACATAGACCGCATTTTAGCACCAACTTTCTCTAGTTGATGTTCTTGCCACTGCTTTAATAGAGCATTGAAGACGAACCTTCCGTTTGCATCTTCTTTCAGCCATTCTTTGGCAAATTGACCACTTTGCACCCTTTTTGCAGCCTTCTCCATATTCTTTCTCACATGAGCATCTATGATTTTAGGTCCGACAGTCATCCCACCATACTTTGCAGTATCGGAAACGGCCATAAGCATACCTGATATTCCACTCCAATAGATCTGGTCAATGATGAGTTTGGCCTCATTACATGCCTCAAAGTAAGCTAGTTCAGGAGGATAGCCAAGCTCAACTAAGACTTCAAAGCCATTTCTTATAAGCTCAATTATTCCACCAACAAGTACTATCTGCTCTCCAATAAGGTCACTTTCAGTTTCATCTTTAAATGTTGTTTCTATAACACCTGCCTTTGTACTTCCTAGGGCTTTAGCCATTGTGAGAGCTGTTTGCTTTGCTTTACCTGTGTAGTCTTGCTGCACAGCTATAAGAGAGGGAACTCCAAATTTGTTGAGATATAGTTCTCGTACTGAAGGCCCTGGCCCTTTTGGCGCAACCATAATTACATCTACATCAGTAGGGGGGACAATGGTTCTAAAGTGTATGTTAAAACCGTGCGAAAATACTATTGTCTTTCCGGATTTTAGATGTGGTGCAATCTGCTCCTTGTATACCGAGGGTTGAGTAGTGTCTGGGATGAGAATATGAACTATGTCGCTCCTCTTCACCGCTTCATTAATTGGAAGAACCTTAAATCCATCTTTCTTAGCTTTTTCCCAAGATTTCCCTTCAGGTCGCAAGCCTATGATCACTTTTATGCCAGAATCCTTTATACAGTTTGCTTGAGCGTTTCCTTGGCTTCCATAACCTATTACAGCTATTGTTTTTCCCTTTAAAACAGATGAATCAACATCTTTATCGTAGTATATCTTTACCATTCATGTAGCCTCCTTTACCGACTCGTGATTATTCTTAATAACTTTTACTCCTCTTGATAGAGCTGTAATGCCTGTGCGAGCTACTTCCATGATGCCAAAGGACGTGACTAATTCTATGAATGCATCAATTTTATCAGAATCCCCTGTGACCTCAACTATTAGTGAGTTGGATGAGACATCCACTATGTGGCCTCTAAATACATTAACATATTGGATAATGTCGGACCTAGCCTTTGCGTCTATTGCGTGTACCTTAATTAGTGCCATCTCTCTCACTACTGTATTTTTAGGATTAAGTATTGAAACCTTCACAACATTAATGAGTTTGTTTAATTGTTTGATGACTTGTTCGATTGTTCTTTGATCTCCGCTAACTGTTATTGTGATCCTTGCTAGGTCTTTTTGCTCTGTGACGCCGACAGATAGGCTTTCTATATTAAAAGCTCTTCGTCTAAACATATTCGCAACTTCATAGAGCACGCCAGGCTTATGCTCAACGAGAACTCCTATTATATAGATTTGTTTAGTCGACATTTTTATTCACTATCAACCATCATATCTCCTAACCCCATTCCAGCAGGGACCATTGGGAGTACATCTTCTTCTGGGGAAATTGGAATATCTATAACTGTAGTTATGTCACTTCTCAATGCCTTCCTGATTGCATTTGAAAAATCTTTACACGATTCTACACGTACCCCCTGTGCACCATATGCCTCAGCGAGTTTAACGAAGTTTGGGACGTTCTTCAACTCAGATGCAGAGTATCGCTTACCATAGAATAATCTTTGCCACTGTGCAACCATACCTAGCATTGAGTTGTTTAATATGATCACGATTATTGGTATTCTCTCTAATGTAGAAGTTGCTAGATCTTGCTCCGTCATTATAAAACTTCCATCTCCGGCTATATCAATTACAGGTACATCAGGCTTAGCGACCTTAGCTCCAAGTGCTGCAGGAAAGCCAAAGCCCATTGTTCCTAGGCCTCCAGAAGTTATGAAGGTTCTAGGTTCAAGGGTTTGAAAATGGAGAGCGGCCCACATTTGATTTTGACCCACTTCAGTTGTCACTATAGCTTTATTTGGTAAGCTTCTCCTTAGCTCGACAACTATATCACGAGGTTTGATACGGGCTCCATTATTATTATTCTTATTCTGAAATTGAGTTTTAAGTAGTTGGATCCTCTCAAACCAGTTTGATCTCTCCTTCTTGATCGTCTTTTGAACTATTTGTTCATAAATTTGTGCCAAGGCCTTCTTCGCATCAGCTACTATAGGCAAATCAACTTTAGCATTTTTTCCAATCTCTGCCGAGTCTATGTCTATATGTATTATCTTCGCGTCTGGACAGAATTGATCCAATCTACACGTAGTCCTGTCTGAAAAGCGAAAACCCACAGCGAGTAGAAGATCGGATTCGGTCATCAATTTGTTTGCCTCTGCTTTGCCATGCATGCCAACCATTCCTAAGGATAGAGGATGGGTTTCAGGAATGCTTCCCTTTCCCATGAGAGATGTTGCGACAGGCATCAGCAAAAATTCAGCTAGGTTAAGTGCTTCATGTGAGGAATTTGAAATTATTATGCCCCCTCCAGCCAACATGATTGGCCGTTCGGCCTGAAGTAGAAGTTCTGCAGCTTTTCTTATCTGTATTGGGTGAGGGTCTGTTTTCGGCTTGTAGCCTCTAAGTTCAAATGGGGCTGAAAAGTCCATTTCAGCAGACTCGGTTTGCACATCTTTAGGAATATCCACCAAAACAGGGCCAGGTCTACCTGTCAACGCTATATGGAAGGCAGTCTTAACTGTCATAGGAATTTCCGATGCATTCTTTATCTGAACATTATACTTAGTAATTGGAGTCGTTATGCCAATAATATCTGCTTCTTGAAACGCGTCCTTACCTATCATTGCCCTTACAACCTGCCCTGTGAAGGCTATTATTGGCGAGGAATCCATATACGCCGTAGCTATACCTGTTACAATATTTGTTGCACCAGGTCCAGACGTAGCCATACAGATACCTGGGAAACCACTGACTCGGGCAAAGCCATCAGCCATGTGTGCTGCACATTGTTCATGATGAGCCAGAATATGTCGTATTCCTGAGTTGTAGAGAACGTCGTATAAGGGCAGTACAGATCCACCGGGAATTCCAAAAATTTCTTTGACCTTCTCTCTCTTCAAGGATTCAACAAGAGCTTGGGCACCAGAGAGTTCGACCAAATTAATTTTTCACTTTTTGATTTTTATAAAAGGTATAAGATCTAGATGAGCAGGTTCAAAAGGACAACAAATAGTCCATGCACCTCTCTTATTCGATCATCTAATTTATGCATTGCTCATCGGCTAGTGAGGTTGATTTTTATAAACTTATCGGTAATGATTTCTGTCAAGTAATGTGTGAAATCTGGACTATTATTTGCATTTTATTATCCTCTTTTACCTTGATCCTGTACTTTTTGTCCGGCGTCAAACTGTAGCCTGAAATAGTTGCAGTATAGTTGGCGTTCAATCCGAAACAAGAACCCTATACTTCTTTGCTGCTGCGTCCGTAGCCTATCAGAACTTAGGCAACACTCAAACAAGTTTTGAAATAAGTTCGATGATAGATATCTTTATATATAGAAACTATATGGTTGAATTTTTCATGGAAAGTTGGCGTGTTAAGAATGGAGCTGAAAGAGCACCACATCGTTCACTTTTAAGGGCAGTTGGTCTTCATGATGAAGACTTCGGAAAACCTTTTATAGGGATAGCTAATAGCTACTCAGAAATTGTTCCAGGGCATATTCACCTCAGGAAAATTGTTCAGCATGTAAAGAAAGGGATAATCACTGCCGGCGGTGTACCATTCGAATTTAACACCATAGCTGTTGATGATGGTATAGCTATGGGTCATGAAGGTATGAATTATTCACTTCCTTCCAGGGAAGTAATTGCAGATTCTATTGAAATTATGGTCAAAGCCCATGCCTTCGACGGCTTAGTCATGTTATCAAATTGCGATAAGATAACACCGGGGATGCTGATGGCTGCTGCAAGATTAAATCTTCCCTCAATCCTAATTACTGGTGGACCAATGAAAGCGGGAAGATTTCACGGAAAAAAGATAGGACTTATAGATGTCTTCGAAGCCGTTGGGGAATATAAGAAGGGCAAGATTGAATATAAGGATCTCCTAGAGATGGAAAGAAAGGCATGCCCTGGTCCTGGTTCATGTAGTGGCTTATTCACTGCCAACACAATGGCAATAATCTCTGAAGCAATGGGTCTATCATTACCTTACTCTGCTACTTCTCCTGCTGAAAGCCCCCAAAGAGAGGCGCTTGCGTACAAAAGCGGTATACGAACCGTCGAACTAGTTAAGGAGGGACATAGAATTAGAGAATTCATGAATAGAAAAGCTTTTGAAAATGCTATAAAGGTGGATATGGCTCTTGGAGGATCTACTAATACAGTATTACATCTTCTTGCTATTAACAGAGAAGCTGAAGGAGACCTTAGACTGGACGATTTTGGCATTTTAAGTAAATCTATACCTCATATCGCCCCTATCTATCCTGGAGGAGAATTTATGGTCGAAGATCTTCATAGAGCGGGCGGTGTTCCAGCCCTTATGCTAAGGCTTAAGGGTAAGCTTAACCTTACAAATCTAACAGTGTCCGGCAAGACGGTTGAAGAGATTATAGATAATGCACATATTCTGAATTCCAATGTTATACGTAGTTTTGATAACCCAGTTCATCCTTCTGGAGGATTAGCTGTTCTTAGGGGTAGTCTAGCTCCAGAAGGAGCTCTAATGAAGACCGCTGCTTTGAAGAGTAATAACTTTGTATTTGAAGGAAGTTCCAAAGTGTTTGACGGAGAGGAAAAAGCATTCGATGCGATAATCAATGGGCAGATAGAAAAAGGGTCCGTTTTGGTGATAAGGTATGAAGGACCAAAAGGGGGTCCAGGAATGCGTGAAATGTTGAGTCCAACTAGTGCTGTTGTAGGAATGGGTTTAGATAAGGACATAGCTCTTGTCACAGATGGCAGATTTTCAGGTGGTAGTAGAGGACCAGCAGTAGGGCATGTGTCACCCGAAGCCGCTATAGGAGGCCCTATTGCTGTTGTTGAAGACGGAGACCTGATTAGGATAGATGTCCCAAAAAGGAAGCTTGATCTGTTAGTCGACTTAGAAGAAATCAACGAGAGAAAGACTAGATGGTATTATAAAGGAAAGGAAACGAAGTCCAGGTTCCTTCTTAGGTATAGCAGAGATGTGGGTTCAGCAAGTGAAGGATGTATCTTAAAAAGTTGACATTTATGATCTTAATATTTATAGTAGATATAGCAATGTTATTAACTCTCTTTAGGATGGTGTGATTTAAAATTGACTGGAAAAACTATTGTTAACAAGATTTGGGAAGATCATGTAATAACCAAACAAGAGACGGGTGAAAGCCTTCTTCTATAACATGTTTTGATTTGATGCAAACTACTTGTAAACAACTTTCATTGAGAATTCTCAGCGAGAAGCAATACAAATTTCTATTCAATAAGAAGTCTTAATTAGTCTCCAATATGTTATTTCTACCTAATTATCTTGTTCTTTTAAGAGGAAATATCTGTATCCGTCCGTCAAGGCTTTCTTCGAAGCTTCCAAAATATTTGTTGATACTCCTAAAGTGCTCCAACTCCTATTACCATTAGAGAAATCAATGAGTACGCGAACTTTGGCAGCCGTTCCCTCTTCTGCGTCGATCTCTTTAACCCGGTATCCTGTGAGTTTCATTTTCTCAGCTTGTGGGTAGATTTCCTTCAAAGCTTTTCTTAAAGCCAAATCCAAAGAGTGTACAGGGCCATTCCCTTGCGATGCAGTATGTATAATTTTTTCTCTGACTTTCAGAGTTACAGTGCTATCAACTGTGACTTTGTCTCTGTCGCTGTATATAATAGCTGTCCAAGCAGTAATATCAAATAGATTCTTATATTGACCAAGCTTCTCAAGCATGAGAAGGTAAAGAGAAGCTTCAGCGTTTTCAAACTTGTACCCATTTTTTTCTAATTTCTTAACACTCTGTAATATATCTCCAACCTTAGGATCCAATTTATGAAGCTTTAATCCAAATTCTGCAGCCTTCGCAACAATGCTTGTCTTCCCAGACTGTTCAGAAACAGAAACAATTCTTCTATTCCCTAAAAGACTTGGATCCATATGCTCATAGCTTAGACTATTTTTCAACATGGCATCTACATGTATACCACCCTTATGTGAGAAGACATATTTACCAACATACGGCTTATAAGGATCATTTTGAATATTTGCAATTTCATACACGAAACTCGATATCTGGGTCAATCCCTTTAGATTTTTTGACATTAAACCCATCTTATACCTTAGAGCTGGAAGAACTGATGTTAGATCAGCATTTCCAGCCCTCTCACCAAGACCATTTACAGTGACTTGAACATGCTCTGCTCCAGCTTCCACCGCCATCAAAGTATTAGCTACAGCACAGCCTGCGTCATTGTGGGCATGTATGCCAAGAGGTTTTTGGACTATTTTCTTGACATCTTGCATTATTTTGTAGATTTCGAAGGGTAGTCTCCCGCCATTAGTGTCACAGAGAACTATTACGTCAGCTGCTCCTGCAGCTTTAAGTGTTTTTAGAGAATATTCCCTATCCGCAATATAGCCATCAAAAAAATGCTCAGCGTCATAAATGACGGTAGCACCACCCTGTTTAAGAAAATTTACCGACTCTTTAATCAATCTAAGATTTTCTGACAAGGTTGTTCTAAGAACTTCTTTGATTTGGAGCCCCCACGATTTCCCGAATATTGCGATAACATCTGTGGCTTGCAATAGAGTTATCAAGTTTAGATCTTCTTCAGGATTATAACCGACTTTCATGGTACTACCAAAAGCAGAAACTCTAGAACTAAGATTAAGTCTCCGAACTTTCTTAAAATACTCTAGATCTTTGGGACTTGAACTTGGCCAGCCACCTTCAATGAAGTCAACAAGACCATCTAACTTTTTTGTTATCTTTAGTTTATCTTCAAGAGAAAAGGCTACGCCAGTCGCTTGGGCTCCATCTCTTAAAGTAGTGTCATAGACTACAATAGAGTTCTTATCCAAACATGAAAGTCTAATTTCAGAGGAAGACATTCTAAGTCTGGCTTCTAATGCCCAAAGAGGCGACTCTCAGTGGTTTCATAGAGAAGAGGGTTCGTATCTTCCTCTATTAAATCTTCCCATAGTGCTAATAAATTATAAACTATTAAGTCCTATTATTTAATAAAGTCGAACCATTCTTTATATTTACCGTCTGCGCTTTGTATTACTTCAAAGACCTTCTTTCTCAACTTCTCGGTAACAGG
>Ga0315289_10006610_pt1 | contig 17023 bp, 9 predicted proteins | sample YL17G11_40_MG_FD_203452 | JGI IMG/M metagenome (GOLD analysis project Ga0315289, IMG submission 203452) | Sediment microbial communities from Yellowstone Lake, YNP, Wyoming, USA - YL17G11_40 | ecosystem: Environmental > Aquatic > Freshwater > Lake > Sediment | place: USA: Wyoming | collected... | reverse complement strand
CGTCCAAGGCTGAAGTCGGCAAGCAACTGGTCAGTCTTCTGATAGCGAAAGGTGCCGACGTGAATGCAGCGACGCCAGCTGGCTGGAGGCCGCTGCACTTCGCGGCTCGAGAGGGAAGCCTTGATGTTGCTGAAACTCTCATCGCCAGTGGGGCTTACGTGAACGCCAAGGCATCTTCCGGCCAGACGGCGATGGCACTCGCGGTAGGCCGTGGACACACGGATGTCGCTGACCTACTTCAAACACGTGGTGCCAAGAAGGGGGAATAACGGGATGCGGATTAACACGCGAAGCGCAACACGGCGTGACGCTGGGAATGGGGGATAACGGATAACGGGCGGATAACGGGGACAGGCACCAATTAAAATCGGATACAGCGCCTACACAATAGCCGAATAGGCGCATGCCGCCGAGAATAGAAGGTCAGGCATTCACATTCGCAAACGCGCCAGGCGGAGGGTCCCCGAAGGAAGGCGAGCGACGCCGAAGGGCACGTAACGACCACCCGCTACTGGCCGGACGGCAAGGTCTGGAAGGTGATCGACGCCAAGGGCAGCAACTCCGTCGTCAACCGCTACTACGGCGACGGCTCACTCAAGGAGGTCGAGGACGCCAGGGACAGGGGAATAACGGAATAACGGGGACAGGCACCAATTAAAAGAGGATAACGATCGTGCACAATAGCCGCAGAGGGAATTCCGACGGAGTTCCAGTACGACGAGAACAATAACCCCATCGAGGTGGCGGCCCTGTGCATTCCGGGCTCCTCCCATGACGACCCGAACGTCTATCTCCAGTACGGCTACCACACCCATGAGAACACCGAGGGCCGCTGGTTCGTCCATCAGAAACAGCAGGAGGACGCCGCCGGGAACGTTACCCTGTTCTACTATGACTACAACAACGTGGGAACGTACGGGACGGAGCTGGGCCGGCTGATGAAAGTGGTGTCGCCCTCGGCGGGCGGAGCCGGGGACGCGAACCGGCCGACCGTGCAGTACACGTACAACTCCTACGGCCAGCCGGAGACCCAGACCGATCCCAACGGCATGGTCACCAAGTTCGAGTACTACACGGCCGCCCAGGGCGGGGGTCTGAAGAAGACTATCGTCGATTACGGCACCGGCCATCTGAACCTGACGGCGGAACTCACATACGACAGCGTGGGCCGGGTCGCCACGGCCAAAGACCCGCGCGGCCATATCGCCACGAACGAATATTCCGACGCCGGGCGTCTGATGAAGACCACACCGCCGTCGCCTTTCAATACCTCCGATTATCAGACCACCAACACGTACGATCTCGCGGGCAGGCTCACCTTCGTCCAGCAGGGAACGGTGATTCTCCAGGCGATCACGTACAACAACCGGGGCCAGAAGGCCACGACGCGGGGGCCGTACCCGCAGAGTCACACGGAGGAACAATACGCGATCAACTACACCCAGTACGCCTACGACGCCCTGGGGCGGCTCTGGAAGGTCACCGACGCCGAAGGGCACGTGACGACCACCCGCTACTGGCCGGACGGCAAGGTCTGGAAGGTGATCGACGCCAAGGGCAACAACTCCGTCGTCAACCGCTACTACGGCGACGGCTCGCTCAAGGAGGTCGAAGATGCCAGGGGCAATATCACCACCTACGAGTACAACGGCTTCAAGGGCCTGGCGAGGACCACCTACGAGGATGATACCTACGAAGAGCCCACCTACGACAGTTACCGGCGGGTCCACGAGGCCCTGGGCCGCTCCGGCCAGGTGATCGAGTTGCTCTATGACTGCCTCAACCGGGTCAGCACCAAGAGAGTCTGGGACCCCAACTCCGTGCTCGTCAATACGATCACCTACCAGTACGACCTGATGGGCCGGCTGTACAAGGTGACCGACAACACCGGCACGACCAAGAACACCTACGACCGGGCCGGCCGGCTGATCCGGGTCGAGTATCCCGGCAGTAAGACGGTCTCCTACCAGTACGATGCCTCAAGCAACCGCACCCGGCTGACTTATCCCGATGCCAGTTACATCACCTACGAGTACGACGAGCTCAACCGCATGACGTGCGTGAAGAACTCCTCGGGCACGGCCCTGGCCTCGTACAGCTTCGACAGCCGGTCCCGGCGGACGGGGCTGGATTACGTCAATGGGGCCTATGCGGACTATAGCTACGATGCCGCCAGCCGGCTGTTAGATGTTGACAACCGGACGCAAAACGGGCAACATAAGTATGCCTACCTGCATGACAAGGTGGGCAATCGCACGAGCATGATGGTGACCGATAGCGGCGGGACGCGAACGCACGTGTACACGTACGACAATATCTACCAGATCACGGAGGTCGATTACCCGTCCGGGTTCGACTACCTGGCGACGGACACGGAGTTCAACTACGACGCCGCGGGCAACCGCACCAGCGTGATCGACGGCAGCGGCACCTGCACCTATACGACCAATGCCCTCAACCAGTACACCGCCGCCGGCTCGACGAGCTACCAGCACGACGACAGCGGCAACATGGTCTACGATGGGACGTATACCTACGGCTACGACCCCGAGAACCGCCTGGTGCTGGTCCGCAAGTCCGGCCCGTACGGCACGCTGACGTTGGGCGAGGCCCTGGATTCGCCGCTGACCTATACCACCGGCGGCAGCGGCAACTGGACCACCATCAACGGGGGCGAAGGCCACGAGGACCTGAATTCGGCATACGCGCCTTCCCTGGCGGTTGGCCAGGAATCCCGGATGCAGACGACCGTGGAAGGCGCGGGCACCTTCAGCTTCTGGGCCAAGATCGATCCGAATGACGCGAACAACGACCTGAAGTTCTATGTCGATGACACGCTGCGGTATAGCTGTGGGGCCGCCGAGTGGGAGCAGTTCTCCTGGGCGGTCACCGGGGCGGGCACGCACACGCTCAAATGGGTCTACCGGCGCAATTCCCAGAGCACGGCGGGCACGGGCTACGTGGATGACGTGGGCTGGACGGGAACGCTTCCGGCGCTGCCGCCGCCGGAGCCGGCGGCCACGAACTGGCGGTACCTGACGTACACCTACGATGCGAGCGGCCGGCGGATCGAGAAGAAGTACGACTACGAGACGATCACGAAGTACGTCTACGACGGCGACCACTGCATCGCGGAGTACAATGCCTACAACCAGCTCAAGCGTAAGTACATCTGCGGCCCGGCGGTCGATGATCCGATCTGCATGATCGACACGATGACCAGTCCGGCGGTCACGTCCTACTACCACTTCGACGCCTTGGGCAGCGTGGTGACCCTGACGAATTCCAGCGGCAATACGGTGGAGGTCTACGAGTACGATGTCTATGGCCGCCCTGGGGCCAGCGACGCAAACCACCCGAACCGTTTCATGTTCACCGGCCGGGAGTACGACAAAGAAACGGGCCTGTACTACTACCGCGCCCGCTACTACAACCCCCAGATCGGACGATTCCTCCAGACCGATCCTGTGGGATACAAGGCCGGGATGAATTGGTATGCGTACTGTATCAACAATCCGTTGAGCTTCATGGACCCGAGCGGGCTCATAAGCGTTGCGTTCTACGAGGACGACCCCAACAGTCAAGAAGCTGGATTCAAGGAAGCCGCCGACGATTTTGACATTTGGATCCCTCTCGGGGACGCCTATAAGTATGGATTCAAAACGGCGGGTGACTTCGTCCTAGCGATCCTCAAATCTATGAAGGACAACAGCGCAGACGTCACGCAAATATACTTCTTTGACCACGGCGTATTTGAGAAGGACTGCCATGCGGTGACGCTGGGCGACGACTACTACACACTTGAAGGTCCAACGAAAGAACATCCGGGCGATCAGCCTCTGCAGAAGTTTGCGGAGGATCTTGGAACGGTGACGAATGAGGGTACAACGCTCAACTTCCGGGGATGCTACGAAGGGAACTACGCGGGGAAGATTGCCGACTGGTCTAACCGCACGACGACCGGCTTCACGGGTCTGGTATACCCTTATGTCTCAGACTACGGCGAGCACTCTGCAGACGACAATGAGTATCCCGGATATGACTACTACGGTTCGGGGGAGTATATCGAGGCACACCCTCGGACGAGGACGAAGCCGATCCCAGCGACTAAACATCGAAACCCGTGAAGTGGCTTGGAATAGGCGATCTGAACGCGGGGCATTCGCAACTTAGGATTGACTGTTCAGTGTAAGTGTGCTAAAATATAAGCACTTGCATCGGTGAGAAGCCTCAGTGGTACCGTGGCGCACAGGGGACAAGAGAAAACAGGACGGTTTGGAGTGCAATCATCCCGTTCTAGCTTGAGCAGAGGAAAATGCATGGAAACCAAAGTGAGGTTGGTGAGACTGGTTTGGATCGTGTGCCCCGCTATGACAGTCGTATTGGCTCACGCTACTCATCCGATTGCGGCTGGCGCATACCGCCTCAATGCGGAGCCGGATGATCTGCGCGCGGATCTTACAGAAAGATTCGAGTTTGCCTGGGACTCGGTTCAACTGCTGTCGGAGGTTCATGCACAAGGAGACTCCAACGCTCCCGCGCGGACGGTCACTATCTCGGTCAGACTTAAGATTCTCGATGCCAATGGACTACTTGCAATGGACGTGAGTAACCCTGTGATCTTCAAGGTTGTCGATGAATCTGAAAACGCGTTGCACTGGCGCGGCGATGCGCCTGGCAACACGCGACAGTATTGCAGAGTTGGCACGCAGGGCGTTGTTGAGGGCACACGGTATGTAGATAAGATCATCCCGTCTTGTACCGCAATTGGTTTACCATTGGACTCCGGTTACCCTCTGCCATCTTCACTAGCATCAGTCAAAGGGTACCTTTATGTTTTGTATGTGGACAGGATCATCAACGTGGACATACCGTACGACCCAAACGGTGGATGGGTCGAACCCGAGACCGCACCCGATTTGACGCTCTGCGTTGATCCTACGACGCCGCCCCCGCCAGGCGAAGTTGAATACATGGTGATCCCACCGCCCCTGGTACCGCTGGTTTCGCCCTATTTTGACCCCAGAGCGACGCCAATTAGACGAAAGGCAGTTTCCCTGTGTTATTACTTCACGTGGGTCAAATCGAAAACAGGCAGACCCATTATGGCTCTAGACGATGTATGGTACCCACTGGCGGAGCGTGCTTTGGTGGAACACGTCGTGATAGAGACGCAGTTGTCTGATTCCAAGCGCAACACGGGCATACAATTCCAGACAGAACAAACAACCCGGAGCGATGGAGGACGCGGAGCTCTCTGTCATGGGTGGCCTTGGCAAGATCTTGGACCTTTTGATACCATACGCCACGTCATCGGGGTTCATCCCGTCGAAGTCAAGATCCCGTTCGTGTTGAAGAATGTCCCCATACCCCATACCAAAGGCGCGTTGACGGGGGCTTCGCAGGGTGGGCTTCGCGGGAAACCGGCGGAAACCGGAGGAAACCGGGGACAGGCACCAATTAAAAAGCCATACAGACCGAACTAAAAGGTGTCAGGAAAAAAAGGGGGAGGGGGGGACAGCCTCCAATTATTTGTTGACGCGGGTCGGCGCGGAGCTGTAGATTGGCGGAAACTGCGGGTAAACCGGGGACAGCCTCCAATTATTTTGTTGACGCGGGCTGGCGCGGGGCGGTAGACTGGCAAACATGCCAAGATTAGCCAGCGGGAAACCGGGGACGCACCCCGTTTTACGATAACTCGATAATAGAAATGCATAATAGCTGAATGTGCTGTGCCGCCAATCGGTACAGCTACGACACCGCCAGCCGGCTGTTATATGTTGACAACCAGACCCAAAACGGGCAACATAAGTATGCCTACCTGTACGACAAGGTGGGCAATCGCACGAGCATGATGGTGACCGATAGCGGCGGGACGCGAACGCACGTGTACACGTACGACAATATCTACCAGGTCACGGAGGTCGATTACCCGTCCGGGTTCGAGTACTTGGCGACAGACACGGAGTTCAACTATGACGCCGCGGGCAACCGCACCAGCGTGATCGACGGCAGCGGCACCTGCACCTACACGAGCAACACTCTCAATCAGTACACCGCCGCCGGCTCGACGAGCTACCAGTACGACGACAGCGGCAACATGGTCCATGACGCCACCTATGCCTACGGCTATGACCCCGAGAACCGCCTGGTGCTGGTCCGCAAGTCCGGCCCGTACGGCACGCTGACATTGGGCGAGGCCCTGGATTCGCCGCTAACCTATACCACCGGCGGCAGCGGTAACTGGACCACCATAAATGGGGGCGAAGGCCACGAGGACCTGAATTCGGCCTCTGCTCCTTCCCTGGCGCAGGGCCAGGAATCCTGGCTACAGACGACCGTGGAAGGAGCGGGCACCTTCAGCTTCTGGGCCAAGATCGACCCGAATGACGCGGGCAACGAGCTGAAGTTCTATGTCGATGACACGCTGCGGTATAGTTGTGGGGCCGCCGAGTGGGAGCAGTTCTCCTGGGCGGTCACCGGGGCGGGCACGCACACGCTCAAGTGGGTCTACCGGCGCAACTCCCAGAGCACGGCCGGGGAGGGCTACGTGGATGACGTGGGCTGGACGGGCTCGTTGCCGGCGCTGCCGCCGCCGGAGCCGGCGGCCACGAACTGGCGGTACCTGACGTACACCTACGATGTCGGCGGCCGGCGGATCGAGAAGAAGTACGACTACGAGACGATCACGAAGTACGTCTACGACGGCGATCACTGCATCGCGGAGTACAACGCCTACAACCAGCTCAAGCGCAAGTACATCTACGGCCCGGGCGTCGATCAGCCGATCTGCCTGATCGACTCGATGACCAGTCCGGCGGTCACGTCCTACTATCACTTCGACGGCCTGGGCAGCGTAACGGCCCTGACCAACTTCAGCGGCAATACGGTCCAGGTCTACGAGTACGATGTCTATGGCCGGGCAGGCGCGACCGACGCCAGCCACCCGAACCGCATCCTGTTCACCGGCCGGGAGTACGACAAAGAGACGGGCCTGTACTACTACCGCGCCCGCTACTACAACCCCCAGATCGGAAGATTCCTGCAAACGGACCCGGTGGGGTATGGCGATGGGATGAATTGGTATGCCTACTGCAGCAATAACCCTGTCAATGGGACCGATGCCGCTGGAGAAATGTCCTGGTGGGATTGGGCCAGCACAGCTTACGTGCGCGGGGTGCACGGCGGGGATACACGCGCGTATTTCTCCCAAGATGTGAGGTTCCAGACATGCGCTATCCAGTCTACTGCCAATCTATACGCGGCCCAAGACGGTCAGCTAGGCGAGCAAAGGCGAAACCATCTTATCGTCCGCATGAAAGCTGCGTGGCCTGATGTTGGTTGGGGTGCGGTCGATCGATTCAGTGTGGCCCCGGGCTTCATCATGGACACGTTTGAAAGACAGTTGCAGCAGAGCGGCAAGCTGAAAGGAGCAATGGAGCGCAACAATCCGGATTACTTCTGGGGCAACAATGGTCTCCCCGATCTTAGCTATGTAGCCGGTTTCGTCCAAAACGACATGCCTTATATGCTGTATTCGCGCCCCGAGGGTGCGAGGCCTATGGGCTTCAGAGACGTGAACGCTCTCATGGAGAAAGGGCCGGTGCTCCTTGCCCTCAGCACCAGGGATGGTGGCGGGAGGCGGGCCTACAACCCGTCGGACTTCCATTGCGTCGTGGTGCGCCTCTCCCGTGGCACGACATCAAAAATCGGCGATGACTGGGTCGAAACCCCGTATGAAGTTATCGATCCTATCTGGGGTACACTCTATTATACTCAGGATGAATTCGCTAAAATCCTGTCCCTTGCGGCAGACCAAATGGTAATCCCTAAGTAGTTCGGAGACAAATATGCGACCGTGCGTGCAATACTTTTTCGCTACGGGCCTGTTGCTGCTGATCGCTGGGTGCGACAGACGGTCCGCGACACCTGAAGATGTGGGCGTCCAACTACGCAAAGCGGCCCAGAAAGGGGATCTGGCTCAAGTTCAGTTACTGATCGAACGCGGGGCCAACGTCAGTGCAAAAGATGTACAGGGCGTGAGCGCCCTGCACGAAGCAGTGACATGGGGCCATCGGGATATCGCGCTGGTGCTCATCGCAAAGGGGGCCGACGTGAACGCCAGGACGGATTTTGGGGACACGCCTCTTCACAGTGCGGTCCGGGAGGACGACGTGGATATGGCCGACATGCTTATTGCCAAAGGTGCAAACCTCAACGCCAAGAATCGCGATGGCTGCACGTCGCTATACTTGGCGGCAGACGGTCACGCGGCTCTCGTCAGGCTTTTGGTTGCCAAAGGCGCGGATGTCAACGCGGCAACCGGAGGAGGCCTCACGCCCCTCCATATGGCAGTGAAGTCCGGGTCGATTGGGCTTGTTGAATTCCTTATTGCCAGTGGCGCCGACGTGAACGCCGGGCGCGGCAAGACCCCTCCCTTGTGCTTCGCTGCTTCCAAGGAGATGATTGATTTTCTACTTTCAAAGGGTGCCGACATGAGCGCGGCGAGTAGTTTCGATACACCATTGCATCGGGCGGCCGCCGCGGGCGACGCCAATGCGGTTGAGTCGCTCATTGCCAAAGGGGCTAATGTCAACGCCGGAATCGAGACGGGCGACACCCCCGTATACCGCGCCGTCCAAGGTTACTGGCACAGGGACGACCGTATTGTAGCGTTATTGATCGCCAAAGGTGCCAAAGTGGATACACGGACTGCCGACGGCAGGACACCGCTGTGGGAAGCGATGACACACTCGCGTCCTCATGTAGCACGAATGCTGATAGAAGCAGGTGCCAGTACCGACATCCCAGACACCCAGTTTGGAAAGCCGCTGTTTGCGGCAGCCAAATGGGGAGACGCAGTTCTTGCAGAAATGCTCATAGCTGAGGGTGCCAAGCTGGATGCGGTGAACGAATACGGAGAGACGGCACTGCACCAGGCGATTATGTCACGTAGCAGGGCCGTCGCAGAAGTTCTTATCGCCCACGGTGCCGATGTCAACGCGAGGTCGAGAGAAGGTCGAACGCCCCTGTATTTTGCGGAGAATGCGAACCCACCAGCCCCTGAGCTTGTGCAACTCCTGAAGGATGCCGGTGCGCAAGATATGAAGAGATCACGTAGAGAGAAACAAGGCGCTGCACAGGGTCAGCCCTGAATGGCACTTCCATAAGGAGGGCTGCGCAGGGTCAGCCCTCAAATTAACAATTAGCGGTTAAGCGACATAGGAGAGCCATAATTGCTTGGTGCGTTTCGTCGTGACGGACGCCGAAGGGCACGTGACGACCGCCCGCTACTGGCCAGACGGCAAGGTCTGGAAGGTGATCGACGCCAAGGGCAACAACGCCGTCGTCAACCGCTACTACGGCGATGGCTCGCTCAAGGAGGTCGAGGACGCCAGGGGCAATATCACGACCTACGAGTACAACGGCTTCCAGGGCCTGGCCAGGACCACCTACGAGGATGACACCTACGAAGAGCCCACCTACGACAGTTACCGGCGGGTCCACGAGGCCCGGGGCCGCTCGGGCCAGGTGATCGAGCTGCTCTATGACTGCCTCAACCGGGTCAGCACCAAGAGAGTCTGGGACCCCAACTCCGTGCTGGTCAATACGATCACCTACAAGTATGACGTGATGGGCCGGCTGTACAGGGTGACGGACAACACCGGCACGACCAAGAACACCTACGACCGGGCCGGGCGGCTGATCCGGGTCCAGTATCCCGGCAGTAAGACCGTCTCCTACCAGTATGATGCCGCCGGCAACCGGACGCGGTTGACGTATCCCGATGCCTCCTACATCACCTACGAGTACGACGAGCTGAACCGCATGAAGGCGGTGAAGGACTCCGCCAGCACTTTAGCCTCGTACACGTACGACACCCGCTCCCGCCGGACCGGGCTGGATTATGTCAATGGGGCGAGCATCGGCTACCAGTACGATGCCGCCAGCCGGCTCACGACTCTTGACAACCAGATGCCAAATGGGCAACATATATATGGCTATGACTATGACAGGGTGGGCAATCGCATGAGCATGACGGTGACCCATAACAATGACCAGCCCGAGACGCACGCGTACGCGTACGATGCCATCTACCAGATCACCGGGGTCGATTACCCGGACGGCTTTGATGAGAACCTGGCCACGGATACCACCTTCAGCTACGACGACGCGGGCAACCGCACCAGCGTGATCGACGGCAGCGGCACCTGCACCTATACGACCAATACTCTCAACCAGTACACGGCCGCCGGCTCGACGAGCTACCAGTACGACGACAGCGGCAACATGGTCCACGACGAGAATTATGCCTACGGCTATGACCCGGAGAACCGCCTGGTGAAGGTCCGCCAGTCCGGTCCGTACGGCACGCTGACGTTGGGCGAGGCCCTGGATTCGCCGCTCACCTATACCACCGGCGGCAGCGGCAACTGGACCACCATAAACGGGGGCGAAGGCCACGAGGACCTCAATTCCGCCTCTGCTCCTGCCCTGGCGGTGGGCCAGGAATCGTGGCTGCAGACGACTGTGGAGGGAGAGGGCACCATCAGCTTCTGGGCCAAGATCGACCCGGCGGACGCGGGCAACGAGCTGAAGTTCTACGTCGGCGACACGCTGCGGTACAGTTGTGAGTCCGCCGAGTGGGAGCAGTTCTCCTGGGCGGTCACCGGGGCGGGCACGCACACGCTCAAATGGGTCTACCGGCGCAACTCCCAGAGCACGGCGGGCACAGGCTACGTGGATGACGTGGGTTGGACGGGCTCGTTGCCGGCGGTGCCGCCGCCGGAGCCGGCGGTCACGAATTGGCGGTACCTGGAGTACACCTACGATGCGAGCGGCCGGCGGATCGAGAAGAAGTACGACTACGAGACGGTTACGAAGTACGTCTACGACGGCGACCACTGCATCGCCGAGTACAATGCCTACAACCAGCTCAAGCGTAAGTACATCTATGGCCCGTGCACCGATGAGCCGATCTGTATGATCGACGCGATGACCAGTCCGGCGGTCACGTCCTACTATCACTTCGACGCCCTGGGCAGTGTGGTGGGTCTGACCAATAGCAGCGGCAACACGGTGGAGGTCTACGAGTACGATGTCTACGGGCGCGTGGGTGCGACCGACGCGAGCCACCCGAACCGGATCATGTTCACCGGCCGGGAGTATGACAAAGAGACGGGCCTGTACTACTACCGTGCCCGCTACTACAACCCCCAGATCGGAAGATTCCTGCAAACAGACCCCCTGGGGTATGGGCCGGGGATGAACCTGTACCGCTACTGCAGCAATAACCCGATGCTCTTGCTCGACCCACTTGGGTGCGACCCGACCGACAACAAACCGGGGATCATCTCTCTTTGTGCGATAACGGAAGGCACATTTTACAATAGCTGGGGGATGAGAATAACACCCAATAGTTCATACAAATGGCAGACTGGTATGAATTTCTTGGACAATCTGGTTTCCGCTACCGCCAAATATGGAGAGATCACCACGCTCAACATATTCTCGCACGGATGGCTTGTGAACTCAGACCCAGGCTATCAACATCGGGGTGGGGTTTGGGGGCAACGTGACGTAGGCTATGAGAATTCCGGTTTCTACGGACAATCTAAATCTTATGATCATCCAGAATCGAGAGATCTGGATGATCTAGAGACGCTCATTAACGAAGGCAAAGTCAAGTTCGCCAAAGGCGGCACGATCTTCATGAATGCATGTCACGCTGCGAACACAGGATACTTTGCCAGGGAACTTGCATTGACGACAGGGTGCACCGTATATGCGGCTACTGGGAAGGTCACCGAGTATCGTGTAGGCGATGATTGGGTTCAATGGCGAACTTTTGCGGAAGGGGGGGAGGAGGGGTCAATAACGTGGAAGAAATTCCTTCCGGATGGCACTGAAGTCGATCTTGGGGTAACTATTCTTCAGATATCAGAAGGTGATACGAGTCCGACGATACCTGCCCAACGAACAGCACCCGCGAAATGATCATGGATGAGTCAGAGTGTGACTCGACAAGACAAAAGAGAGGCTTGAAATGGAGTGTGAACTGATCTTACGTACGCTTATTGTGTTCGTGCTGATGGCGTGGATGCCGCTACACTCCGAGTACGTATGCGCTGACGATGACCCATCTTCGTCTCCCCGAACATCTGATAATCCGTCGATGAAGTTGACGCGGCAAGATGCGAACGCATTATATGTCGTGGGGAAAGAGATCGATACATTTGCGGCTCCAGAGTTTGCTCGCGGTATAGTGAGCCTACACCTCTACAACTGTCTGATTCGCGACCTTGAGAGCATTCGTCTGTTGAAAGGTCTTCGGGAACTTCACATGCGGGACTGTGGGCTCACGGATATCCTGCCGGTCGGAAGTCTAGCTAAACTGTCGTATCTCTCCTTAGCGGACAACGAAATCACGAATGTTGCTCCCTTGGCGAATTGCAGGGCATTGGCATGGCTTGATCTACGCCATAACAAGATCGTGAGCTTTTCACCCCTGAGGGTACTGGACTCTCTGGTCCGTCTGGATATCCGCGGGAACCCATCTTCCGGTGGTCTGGAAGGAAACGATGTACGAATCATCATGCGGAGGAATCCCACAGCACAAATCCTATTGGGCGCAGACCCTAATGCCGTTCACGGAGATATGCTTGACCGACTACTTCTCGCCAAGGCGAAGATCGCAGACTTCGCCCATTTCGGAGAGTGGCACTATCACGATGGTTACCCCAATCTTCCCCTGGTCTCTGATGAGATAGCCGCCGCCCTCTTATTGTCGCGTCAATTGGGTGACCAGGAATACATCAGCGATGTCAGCGTTGTGCTTATGAGATATGCCATCCATGTTCTGGCGACGACTCACAGTGGCACGTTGCTGAATCCGCAGAACGCAATTGTAGCGGAATTTCTGAATACTGCGCCGCGTCAGGAACTCGCTGGAGACGAAATCACGACAGGCGCTGTTGCGCGTTGGATACGGAAGAACCGCAATAGGATACCACCGTCGGTTATCCTTGACGCATATATCCAAGAGTATCAGCAATTAGAGATCGCGGCGCATTAACACGCGAAGCGCAACCCAGGGGGGGAAACCGGGGACGCACCCAATCCTGTTCGGCACGGAATAACGGGGACAGCCACCGTGTTTTAAGAGGATACATCGGCTACACAACGCCGCATAGGCGCATGCCGCTGGCAACCGGACGCGGCTGACGTATCCCGATACCTCCTATATCACCTACGAGTACGACGAGCTGAACCGCATGAAGGCGGTGAAGGACCCCGCCAGCACTTTGGCCTCATACACCTACGACACCCGCTCCCGCCGGACCGGGCTGGATTACGTCAATGGGGCGGGAATACCGGGAATACCGGGGACAGACACCAATTAATACCGGGGACAAATTAATACCGGTAATACCGGGGTAATACCGGGGACAGACACCAATTAAATAAGGACAACACTACTACACAATAGTCGCATAGGCGCATGACGTCGTCAACCGCTACTATGGCGACGGCTCGCTCAAGGAGGCCGAGGACGCCCGGGGCAATATCACGACCTACGAGTACAACGGCTTCAAGGGCCTGGCCAGGACCACCTACGAGGATGACACCTACGAAGAGCCCACCTACGACAGTTACCGGCGGGTCCACGAGAGCCGGGACCGCTCCGGCCAGGTGATCGAACTGCTCTATGACTGCCTCAACCGGGTCAGCACCAAGAGGGCCTGGGACCCCAACTCCGCCCTGGTCTATACGATCACCTACGAGTACGACCTGATGGGCCGAGTGTACCGGACGAACAAGACGGTGGGCGAAACCACCGACACGACCAAGAACACGTACGACCGAGCCGGCCGGCTGATCCGGGTCGAGTATCCGGGCGGTAAGACGGTGTCCTACCAGTACGACGCCGCGGGCAACCGCACGCGGCTGACGTATCCCGACAACACCTACATCACCTACGACTACGACGAGTTGAACCGCATGAAGGCGGTGAAGGACTCCGCCAGCACTTTGGCCTCGTATACCTATGACACCCGCTCCCGGCGGACGAGGCTGGATTACGTCAACGACGCCTACGCCACCTACAGCTACGACGCCGCCAGCCGCCTCACGACTCTTGACAACCAGATGCAAAACGGGCAGCATATATATGGCTACGACTATGACAAGGTGGGCAATCGCATGATCATGACGGTGACCCATAATAATGAGCAGCCCGAGGCGCACGCGTACGTGTACGATGCCATCTACCAGATCACCGGGGTCGATTACCCGGACGGCTTTGATGAGAACCTGGCCACGGATACGGAGTTCAATTACGACGCCGCCGGCAACCGCACCAGCGTGATCGACGGCGGCGGCACCTGCACCTATACGACCAACAGCCTCAATCAGTACAGCGCCGCCGGGACGACGAGCTACCAGTACGACAACAGCGGCAATATGGTCCACGACGAGAATTATGCCTACGGTTATGACCCGGAGAACCGCCTGGTGAAGGTCCGCAAGTCCGGCCCCTACGGCACGCTGACCTTGGGCGAGGCCCTGGATTCGCCGCTGACCTATACCACCGGCGGCAGCGGCAATTGGACCACCATCAACGGGGGCGAAGGCCACGAGGACCTGAATTCGGCATACGCGCCTTCCCTGGCGCAGGGGCAGGAATCCTGGCTGCAGACGACCGTGGAAGGTCCGGGCACCGTCAGCTTCTGGGCCAAGATTGATCCGAATGACGCGGGCAACGACCTGAAGTTCTATGTCGATGACACGCAGCGGTACAACTGTGAGTCCGAGGAGTGGGAGCAGTTCTCCTGGGCGGTCACCGGGGCGGGCACGCACACGCTCAAATGGGTCTACCGGCGCAATTCCCAGAGCACGGCGGGCACGGGCTACGTGGATGACGTGGGCTGGACGGGCTCGTTGCCGGCGGTGCCGCCGCCGGAGCCGGCGGTTACGAACTGGCGGTATCTGACGTACACCTACGATGTCAGCGGCCGGCGGATCGAGAAGAAGTACGACTACGAGACGATCACGAAGTACGTCTACGACGGCGATCACTGCATCGCGGAGTACAATGCCTACAACCAGCTCAAGCGCAAGTACATCTACGGCCCATGTACCGATGAGCCGATCTGCATGATCGACTCGATGACCAGTCCGGCGGTCACGTCCTACTATCACTTCGATGCCTTGGGCAGCGTGGTGGCCCTGACGAATTCCAGCGGCAATACGGTGGAGGTCTATGAGTACGATGTCTATGGCCGGGTGGGGGCCAGCGACGCGAGCCACCCGAACCGGATCATGTTCATCGGCCGGGAGTATGATAAAGAGACGGGTCTATACTACTACCGCGCCCGCTACTACAACCCCCAGATCGGGAGATTCCTCCAAACTGATCCCATTGGGTACAAGGCGGGTATGAACCTGTATGTGTATTGCAGAAATGCCCCTCTGACTCTGATCGACCCGATGGGGACGCAAGCATTCCCTCCCGAATTCTGGCCCGGTGGGCCATTCCACAACCCCGAGGATCCAGATGCCAAGTCGGAGTGGGCCGACACCACCACGCTTCTGGGGACCCTCGAAGCGCTACTCATGATAGTCAACTGGGTAGCCGGGACGGGTCCTACGTTTCCGAATTATGGCGATGAAAGCGCGATGGTTCAACTCCTGAAGACGGACGTCCGAGTGGAGAAGGCGCGCACGATGTTCCGGGCCCAGAACTCAGGAAAGCCACGCAGTGAATGGCAACCTGTCTCGTTTAGGGACACGTTCGGGTTGAAACAGTACTGGGAATACCATATAAAGCCCCTACATGTGTTGGGCAGTATGAAAGTGTCGATCACCGCAGGCGTCACGATCAGCCCCCATGAAGGCCCGTCGGGCGGAAACACGCCCGGTTGGGTGGACGGGCTGACGGTGACGGAACCAGAGTTGGAAACCATCACTGTGACTAACGACATGAGTTGGGAATCCGCGTGGAGGTTCCTCGTATATATGGGCACTGGTGAGAAGCCGGTGGGTGAATCATGGGAACGATATGACTTTCGCTTGTTCGGTACGGTACACCAAGAGTTCCGGTGGCAAGAAAATGTGTTGGGAAGATAAGAATGAAAGGCAAGCGGCATAATGGTGGCGAGTTCGGCTTTGCCGCCCACGTAGGTATGATATGAGCCGTGGTCGGGATTGCCGTGAGCGTGTGCTTAGGAAGATTCGCCTGTAGATGCCCATGCTCCTCACCCTTGTCGGAAAGGTCTCTTCCATGTCCACCCATAATTTTCTTCGACACGCTGTGCCAGACCAGGGTAGGACAGGCAGGGTGCGTGGCGTGTTGCTCATTATCATCCTCCTCATGGGGATGGGTAGCTGTTGTTGGCTATTCCCTTTCTTCGTAGGTGTGGCGTACGAAGAGGATCTTGTGGCCGGCTACCGAGTCATAGCAGGGGACAGTATTCAGGATGCAGTGATCGAGGGGCCGGACCCCCTTGGTGAGATTATTGGGCCCAAGGTGACTTCTTACGGGTGGAATGACGATTTCATCGTCGCCAAACAGAATCCCGTGCTGGGTTGGACCAACGAAAACGTTGCTCTGTATATGACGCACTGGTTCATTATCGAGGTGGGAAGCGCCAACGTTCACGGCCCTCTGACGAAGGAACAGTATATCGAGGTTCGCCAGAGGCTCGGCGTACCGCCAGACCTAACCTTCACCAGAAACGTGGAATAACGAGGGGAACCGGGGGTCACACCTACACATTTCACTTTCTGAAATGCGATAATAGAGGTCTACAATAGCGTCTCTCTTTGGGGGTGACGGAGCGGTCTTCGCATGTTCCGTCGTGACGGACGCCGAAGGGCATGTGACCACGACCCGCTACTACCCGGACGGCAAGGTCTGGAAGGTGATCGACGCCAAGGGCAACAACGCCGTCGTCAACCGCTACTACGGCGACGGCTCGCTCAAGGAGGCCGAGGACGCCCGGGGCAATATCACGACCTACGA
>Ga0315289_10006607_pt1 | contig 17024 bp, 20 predicted proteins | sample YL17G11_40_MG_FD_203452 | JGI IMG/M metagenome (GOLD analysis project Ga0315289, IMG submission 203452) | Sediment microbial communities from Yellowstone Lake, YNP, Wyoming, USA - YL17G11_40 | ecosystem: Environmental > Aquatic > Freshwater > Lake > Sediment | place: USA: Wyoming | collected... | reverse complement strand
ACCAGAAGAGACCACCAGAAACTAGAACTCATGACCAAAGTAATCGTATACAACATCACAGTCCTCATCAAAAGCAGACAAAGAGGAGTATAGAGACAGAGCCACAATCCAAGAAGAATACGGTCGAAACCGCGCCACCCGATAAGTTGCCAGTGTACCAACCCGTTAACAGGTCATCTGCATGACTCCGAACCAATCTTAAGAGCGGAGGGACAAGTATTTCCTGGGAGAGTCTTTCTTGTACGATATGGGCGACTTGATTAGATGTCTATCAGCTGACGAAGCTGTGGGAGGTGGCCTCCCCTTCAAGCCTAGTGTCGTAGACTTGGACTCCTTCATCGCAGATGATGAGGGGCCAAGCGACGAAGAGCAGATGGCGGGTGTCGTGGATCCATCGGGAATGACGCCGCAAGCTCTTGACGTGACACCCATTCGCGAAATGGCAGTCATCGCATTGGACTCCACAGCGTTCTGCTTGGGTGAAATTCCGGAGGGAGTTGTCGGAGCCGTCAGATGCTCTCTAGTTTCGTCAAGCCCCGGCCAAGAACGCACCCTAGAGTCGTACGGGCCCTACGTGTTTGCGTTGACAAATCAGAACAGGCAACTCATCTACTCGAATCTCTACAGAACCGTGTTCAATGTCGAGCCTGGGGGACATGCACCCACTCCATACTTTCTTCTTCACAGGATCCGCCATCTATTCGAGAGAAAACTTCAACAGGTCGTCGCCGCGGAAGCTAAGGACACCCTAGTCCTGCTAGATGGTAGCCTAATCGGAGGAACCATTGCGAACCCCAAAGAGTCCGTCCAGACCATGTTGAAGAACTCACGGGAGAACCGCAGCATTGCTGTTGCGGTCTCAAAGCATACGGTCCTGACCCTAAGGGACTCGGAACGGAGCATAGCCTCTCTCCTTGACGGCACAACAGGACGCTGTTTTGTTACGGGTCTGCGGAAACGCATCTCTCAGTCTCAAGAGAAATACGTCGGTGAAATCTCGGTGGCTCGACTAGCGGCATCCGGTCAAGCCTTCAGGATAGACACCGATCCCGATGATCCTTTGCCCGTGGAGGATATCCTAGCGCTCGTATCTGCAAGAGTTGCTGAGGACGGGTACCCTGAGGAGCTTCGCTTGGCGCACATGACGTGTGTTTTCAGCGCTATCGAACTGCTTGAGCTACAAGCCGCTGCAATGATTAGCTACGACATGCATACTCGGGAGGATCCGCATAGTACGCTTTTTCCGTTTTGAGGTGTGAAGAATTGAGGTTGCTCACAAAAGAGGGAGATACCCTTTCTATTCTTCTGGCTCCGACCGAGAAGATCAGGATCGGCGAGACTCTCAAGGTTGGACAAATCATCGCTCAAGTAATTGACCTGCGGTTCGCTGATGTACCAGGGGTACTTGAACACATCCTCAGGCGTTCGCTCATACCGCGGGAGACCAGAGACATACCTCCATCCGTCAAGAGCGTACTCGACACTCTCGCAGATCATAAGGTCGCCATAGCCAAGATTCGAGGTCGACTAGAAAAGACCGGCGAAAGGACGACTTTCAAGTCGGGCTTCATGGAATTTGACTTAAGCAGGATGGAGACTCAAGTTGAAAGGGTCCGCGAAGAAGAACTGTTCAGTCTATTGGGATTACAATTCCAAGGGAAACAGTGGGCCAAGACGCTCTCGACCGAACCTCAAGACTTCACAATTCCACCGCAGCGGTTCGGCGTCAATCTGATCACTGGAATAAAGGAGTCCGGCAAGTCCTACGCCGCCAAGAAACTGCTTCTGACCCTGATAGATAATCGCGTTGTCAACCTTGTCTTTGACCTCAACGCAGAGTACGTTAATCTATGGAGGAAGCCGGACGATCAACCAAATGAGTACCAAGATAGGGTGAGAATCTTCAGACCCTACGTGAGACAGGCGACTGCCACAGAGATACCGCTCAGAATCCCCCTAAACGAGATCAACGCTGAGGACTTTGCTCGTCTGAATAACGTATCTACCGAGGCGTCGATGTTCCTGAGTCTGCTTCAATTCTGGAGGAGCCATGCAGGCCAGCAGTTTGATCTTCATGATCTGTCCCGTTTCGTAGGGAGCATTCAGAACGAAGCTGTCAGACTTGCTTTAGAGAGCAGAGTCAATGCAGCAAACGCGTCTGGGCTATACGGGCCATGCGACCTGACCTCGACGTTTTCAGCCTTGAGACAAAGAGGAGGCGCAGTCATAGTAGACCTGTCAAGGACATCGGAGTGGCCCCGGAAAGTCCTGGTCGACTTCGTCATCTCCAAGCTGCCGGACATCACTAGGCAAATTGGTTCGATCTCGATATTCCTTGAAGAAGCACATCTGTATGTTGAGGAACGCAACATCACGGACATTGTCACGAGGATGCGACACTTTGGAGTTTACCCGACATTCATCACAAATGTTCCCAAGAATCTTCCCGACGTCGTCTACACTCTGTTGGACAATCTCATCTCCTTCAAAGTGCAAGACGCAGACAATCTACGGCAGCTATCATCATCGGGGAAGGTCGATTCGGATACCGTTCAGACGATCAGCATTCTGGAACCGGGACAATGCCTAGTGGTCGGCCGAGCCACGAACGGCTATCCCATCTTCGCCGAAGTCACTCCAGTGACCGATGTAAAGATGGGAGGCGAAACCAAACCCCTAGCACCCTAGGACACGCAAGCCGGAATGCCGAAAGGGCGTTTTCATGTAACGCCCAAAATTGCAGTACTTGTTTCCGTGTTTGCGCGGCTGCAAACCTGGGCTCAGTTCTGGTCGGACAATACTGAAGCTCGGGAGCTTGGACATCTTCCAGTTAGCGTCGGCTTCCTCGAAGAATGGAGTTGCCTTCTCGCGGTCAAGCGTCGGACTAGGTGACCTCTCGACGATGTCAAGACAGAGGGAGTCTGTTCGATCTACGTCTCAACAATGATGACTCCACGTTTCTTCAACGCTACATCGAATCGGCCTAGAAAGTTCATTCCGACGACAAATGTGTCCCCTAGCCAAGTTTCAACATTCCTCTCCCCAAGATCTGTGTCGGTAACCACCATCGAACCAATAGGAGGGAACTCGACCTTCGCTATGACTATCCGCGGAATGGACACGTACGGATAAGCCATAGAACCCCCAGCCACGCGGACATCGTGATTCATGCCGAGGACCGGGAGGTTCAGCACCTTGTCATTGTGTATTGTCGGTATCATGCATTTCGTGGCGCCGGTGTCTACAAGTGCGGAGGTGAAGAGAGCATTCGTATCGGTTTTTCCGTAGATGCGAATGGGCAGGTAGTAGTGCCCAGTAACCGCATCTTTCGGAAACTCGACCTTGGTCAACTTGGCTCAACGGAATATGAGCTGCCCTTTCTTGGCGGCAGGAAACAAAGCCACGATCCCAGCGGACTTTGTCTGGGCCTCGGAATACACTGCCTCAATGTCCTTGTTCACAATCAAGTCCCCCGTCTTCAGAATCGCTACCCAGCTTCCCTCGTACTCTTCGCTGAGTCTACGATAGAAGTTCTTCATGTCTCTCGATTTCGCCAATTCGTCTTGCTTTATCTCGATTGCTACTGCTCCCATCTTCTCAAACCTCCTAAAATGCACTAGTGTACTCGTATCGACCCTCATATCCAGCATGGGTTCCGGCCGATGGCCAGAGCACATGAGTCAACATGGTAAATACGGTCAATACTTAACGCTTTCTGGACTAACGGATCAGATGACGATTCGCCGCCCTTTTCGTTCCCTCCCATCGCCACAGTCGGGTATGGCCGCAGCGCAGATAAACTTTGTGTATAGAGCGAAGAACTCATATGACGGTAACAACACATACTCATGTGTGAACTCGGAATGGTACGACTCAACATTGTCTTATCCGATGAGACTGAACATAGGTTGCGCCTTGCCATAGTGGGTGCGTATGGTGGCAGGAAAGGCGACCTAAGCACTGCAATAGAACAGGCGATCACAGAGTGGCTCGCAAAGCAAGATGAGATGGCAAGAAAGAGAGGAAAGTAGTCGTAGGCCTGCCCTCAACACATCTGATTCATATGTAGGCATATTGGTGTAGATTACACCGAGCATCTCGATCCAATTCCAAGAATAGAATCTGCTATGCCAACCATCTTATGAACACGAAGTCAGTTGCATGTTCGATGTGCGTTACTAAGGCGTCAAGCATAAAGTCACAGACAGCCTATATGGTGCGATGTGGCAAGAGAAAAGGTGGAATCTCGATAGGAGAGATATGGAGTGTCGACAGTTATCCAAATTGGAGGGAAAGAGCTAAAGAAATCTGAAAACCTCGTAGCCTTCAATAGAAAGCTCTCTGAAGAATACGAGGGCAAGTGGGTCGCTGTTCTTGAGACTGGAGAGGTCATAGCCGACGACAACCTCGAAACAGTATACTCGGAGACTGGGAAGAAGGTTAGTAGGATAGTTGCGCTGTTCCACGCTCCCAAGAAGGGTCAGCTGCTAGCGCGTTGATCTTGCGCTTGAGTCAACGCGAGTACGGCTTTTCTGCGTGGCAGTCGGCGACAGAGTGAAGCGTTTCATCGCCATGGGGAAACATGGGGAATTGAGTTCAAGAGTTCCTTCCAAGGGATCTACCAAGTTCTCGTTCTGATTCGGGCGTGGCCTGCCTCATTTCTTTCTAGCACGATGTAATGGGTGACGTATGGCGAAATGTCCTCGTGAGCGATGACGAAGATCTGGCAGAAGGTGTCCTTGAGTCCGTCCAAGACTTCAAAGATCCCCTGCTTCCTTGCCTCATCACTGCTTGATATGCATTCATCCAGCAACAAGCAGTATCTATCGGCTCTTACGCGAGAGTCGAGCACGCTCTGAGTAAACGCCAAGCGCAAGGCGATGAGAAACTGATCCTGCGTTCCACCACTGAACAGTTCTCGCTCCTTATACGCTCCAGCCTCAATCGAATGCACTTTGAATTTCAGATCTTCTGTGATCTCAAGATCTGAGTATCTGCCATCGGTCATCATGGGCAGAACTCTGTTGATGATGTATCGGGCATGAGGAATTACCCTCGCCCTTAGGTCTCGGCTCGTCTCGCCCAATTCCTCCGCAGTTCTCTCAAGTAGGCGTAGAGTTGTTTGGCATTCCATCATCTGACTTTGTAGTCTAGGGAACTCTTCATGATCGGCTTCCAAGCTGGCAAGATCCGTCTCAAGCTGTTGCAGCAGCCGTCGGTTTGCTTCTCTTTCGCGGCTCAGCCACTCAAGATCTTCTGTGAGCTGTTGGACGATCCGTAAGGCCTCTTGATGCCTTGACTCATCGAAGGATAGTTCTTCAATTCCGAGAGGCTTCCTTGCCTCTAGTTCGGCTAGAGACATCTTTGTCCGCTCAATCCCCGAAGTCAACTCCTCTTGATTTGCCATGAGTTGTTTCTTGTCGAGCTGATTGTTTTCGTCCTCGTAGGTACGTAGCATGGCACCGGCGCCCTCAATGGAGTCTATCCCTGTCAGAAGTCGAAATTCGTCGTTCAACTTCGCGAGTTCGATGGAAACATCATTGGATGAGTTGTATCTGCTTTCGCCTCTGTAATCATCAAGCTCTTGTGTTGCCTTTCGGAGCGATTTCTGGGCATCTTCCAGCAGAAGCCACGCATCTCTCAAAGTGGAGATCCCCTTGAGTCTCCCAGTCGTTTGGGTGTGTCTCACGTAGAGGTAGGTGCCCATGATGACCATGGGCACACCTGCCAACGCCAGCAAAGGTTGAGTTAGTGCCGCGGCAACGGTCGTTACTGCGCCTGCAACAAGCAACAGAACAGAGAGGGTTAGCCTCGTAAACCCGTGCTCAGCCGCCCGTCTTGCGGACTCAAACTCAGATGAGGTCATTGCGGAGCTTGCTTGAAGTAGTGAGTACGTCGATCTCGCTTCATCGAACCGTCTTGTCATCTCATCGCGCGTATATTCTAGTTCTTCCAGTCTCTTCTTCCTCTGCGTCAGCTCCTCTGCTTTCGGTTTCAGCTTCTGATAGACTTCTGTCACGTTCAGCTTGCGGCTCTCAGCATCCGATATCCTCGTCAGGAGTGACTGAACCGACTTTAGCTCGTTCTGCTTCGATGAGAGCACTTCGCCAAGAACACTATTGGACTTAACCCAGTCTAGGGCCTGCAATCGCGTCTTCCAATTCTCCAGATCAGTTCGAGCAGGCTCTGACATCAACCAATGAAAAGAAATCGCAGACTCCAGCTGTATCTTTTCTCTGGTTTTTTCTTCGAAAAGTTCGGAATTCTTCTCGGCCGCTTCCAGTCGAGGACGCAGTCCGTCTAGTTGCTTTTCTTGCGACTGATCGTCTTCCCCAACACGGTCTGCTGCGCGGTCAAAGATATCGATGCCCATGACCTTGTTAACGAGCTCTTCTCTCCGCGATCTAACAAGGTCCTTCAAAGCATCGAGATCGTTCTGTCTCACGTAGATCAGCTTGCTGAAGGACTCTCTATCCATCCCGAGTATTTCTTCCACTTTGCTCTCAACCGAGCGTAGGCTTCTCACAGCGTTCTGTGTGTCCTTGACTCCAGCAACGAGCGGGGTGAGCTGACAAGTATGTGTGTCCTGTCCTATTGTCCTAGCAATCTCGTAACGATCCTCTCCGGAACTGAATTCGAGCGTTATCTGCGCTTTCTCTTTGCCCCACGTGATGAGGTCTCCTCTTTCTTGGCCGGGTCCGGCGCCGGGCTTGAGTCCAAACAATGCGTACTCTACTGACTCAAGGAGCGTTGACTTGCCGGACTCGTTCGTTCCGAAGATGCCTATTCTTACAGACTCCGGGAATTCTAGGTCCACTGGGTCTGCGAACATCTTGAAGCCCGAGGTGCGCAGTCTATGTATGATCAACCGGCTCACTCGCTGAGGTACTTCTCTCCAAGTTCCTTTACTCTTGATAGAAATGCTATCTCATCGGAGTTGTTTGCCTTCGCGATCAACCGATCCAGACGCTTCGCGTAGGCCTCTCTTGGGTTTTCGATTCTCTCAAGGAACAAGCGGCCGAATCCTTCAACCTCAAGCTCCGACCTGTCAATCGAAAGGTGAAAGAACATCTCACGTGAGGCTCGGTAGATCTCGTTCACGCGAAGCTTGCCGTATTGACCTGGTGTGAGCACGCCCTTCACTCGAAGGCGAACCAGTTTTTCGGTATCTGCTATTGTCCGAAGGTGAGAGAGAAGGAATCCTGAGACATCATCTATGTCTCTTGTCAGATTGACCTCGTAGCTTTCCATCGGTCGCGTTTCAAGAGGGATGAACTTGGAAGTGGCGGTATCCCGGTCCAGCTCCGCCCAGACGAAACCCTTCGTCTCTTGAATCTCAGCCCACGTCATCTTCTCAATTGAGCCCGGGTTGATGATCTTCGTTCCCTTGTGCTCTCTTTCGAAGTAGTTGTGAAAATGCCCAAGCGCGAGGTAGGTTAGCCCTTGGGCTATGTCGTCTGGGTGGAAGGGGTTCTGATCAGCCATTTCTGGGATGCTGGTTGTTACCCCTAGCCCCCGCAACGATCCGTGCAGCATCAATATGTTGATGTCGCCCAGTAACGGGACCCTAGTAGTTGCTAGAGGATTGCCGTACGCACGTGTTGCATCGTACGATTTCCCGGAAATGCAAACTCGCATTTGGCCGCATTCAAACACGCGATGTAGAATATTCTCCGAAGATGAGAAGACCGTAGCGAGACCGGCGGAACCAAGCACGTCAATCGCGGTAGGGGAGAGAGGGGCCATCTTGGGAACATCATGGTTTCCCGCGACCATGAAGACCTGAATCCGCGCCTCTGCCAATTTCCGAATGCTTTCAGTGAGAAAGACCCTTGTCAGATTGCTCGGATGAACGCGATCAAAGATGTCGCCGGAGACGAGAAACAGTTCGGGTCTCTCTTTTAGTGCAAACTCGACGACACGATTGAAATTCTGATTTAGATCATCCTTTCTGGCCGAGGACTTTGCGGGATCAGCTATCCCGAAACCTCTGTCCAAGTGGAGGTCTGCGCAATGGACGATCTGAACCAATGGCATTCACTAGCCCTTGGGCTGGAGGCGGTTCCCGCAGTAAGCTAGCCTCACTGTCTTCCCACAGCTCACAGCCGATAGTCGACGGCAAACTACTGTTCGCACTCTAGCTCAACATCCTGAACTCGGCTCCTACCTTGAGCAAATAGAGATGTGACTAACGGCTTGATAGTCATATCGATCCGCGCAAAAAGGCCCCAGTGCTCTTCAACCCAGCTTCCGGCAACTTGCGTAGGGGACAGATCTGAGTGATAACCCGTGGGATTGGTTATGTTATCGGCAAATCGGTTCTGCGTTGTTTAGACTATTTTCATGACAGGCGCTGAGTCAGGTAGTACAAGTAAGCCACAAGACCGTCTATTGTTGGATTCGGAAGTATGTTGCCCTGATGGAGAAGTCTTCTCCTTGGTGCTCTTTTCATTCAAGCCTTCAACAACCCCTTTAGCTCAAGAAGCACATGACTGAACCCGAGAATTGCTAGATTCAAGGGTTGTCTAGGGCTTGAGCGTAGTCTGTTTTTGCACAGCATTGCGTATTATGGTAGAAACCTGCTCGTCTGGCGGCAGTTTTAGAAGTGTTGGTTTCAGAATCTTCTCACCGAACTCATCGAAGAACTTCTTGAAAGATTCACGGTTCTCGCCTATGTAACCGACGCTACCGACCTCACGTGGGAGTATTTCGCTGTCTTGGAAGAAACGATGTAAGGTTTCATCGAAGTTCGGAACCGCCCTAAGGCTGCTCACTATGAATGCGCTACTGTAAGTGCAAGGCGACCATGCCCAAATGGAAGAAGGATGCGACGGCATTTACCGTGAGCGTGAATCATAACGAAACACGAGGGTATCAGAGTTCGATTCCTAAGCCCGTCATGGACATATTGGGTAATCCTGATAGAATAACATTCCTTATCAGACCCAAGAAGAAAGTGGAGGTTGTACCTGCAAACACGCAGAACGGTAGTGCTTGAGTCCTAGGCAGAAAGTCGTTTGATAGAAAAGTTGAAGTATGACTTACTGGGAATACATGTAACCTGATTTAGCCAATGCCAGCGAAGCGGAAGCCTCGTACACGCAAGCATCGTAAAAGCGATTTGGCACGTCTTGAAGCGTTTACTGCCCTCAGAGAGACTTCAACACGCAAGAAAGTAGACTTATGGCTAACAAACCTGGGTTGGAACACTGATGAGGAATCACCAGCCTGCAACGTAACAACCGAACGCGCCCTAACCAACGAGCAAAAACAGAAACTCAAGGGAAGAGAACCAGACTACATCCTCTACAAGAGCGGAACAAAAGAGATCATAGGCACTATTGAGACAAAAGCAAAGGGCGAGGATCTCGACGCTGCGTTGAAGGATGCTATCGAGAAGTACGCCGCGCCGTTGGAAGTGCCGATTGTCTTCGTCACTGATGGGTCATTCTTTAGAACTTGGTATCAAAAAGATGGACGGCCTTTGCTCCTTGATGGCGAACCTGTAAACCAACTGCTGCGTGAGTCCGTTCTACTGCGATTTCTAGCCGAAGGCCCCTCTATCATATCTGAATCACCAAAAGTTGTGTACACTAGAGATCAACTCATTTCCATCTTCAAATGGACAGACGATAAGCTCAGGAAAGAGGGTCTCCGGCAAGGAGTGGAAAGGTTCACCGAGTTTGCGAACATACTATTCCTCAAGCTGATAAGCGAGATTGAGGACTTCAACGAGAAAAACGGAGAACCAAGGAGACTGGCAAGGAAGTACTGCTGGGAAAGCTTCTGTTCACTCAACCGATCACAGATGAAGGAATACATCAACAAGGTAGTCCTGCCGCACTTGGTGTACCGCTACAACCATAGCGGCGACGTGTTCCAGCTTCGGCTCGGAATCAGAAGCACGAAAACTCTGAAGGAAATTGTAGACAAACTAAACGGGCTGACTCTAATCAACACGGACTCAGACATCAAAGGAGATGCCTTCGAATACTTCCTCAAAGACTCAATCACAGTCGGCAATGACCTAGGAGAATACTTCACGCCACGCCACATCGTAAGACTCATGACTGACATCGCCGATCCTCAATTTGGCGAAAAAATCTACGATCCAACTTGCGGAACTGCCGGTTTCCTAATAGAAGCGTTCAAACATGTCAAACGTCTATGCAAGCCGACAAAAGACAACTTGCACATACTGAAAGATGAAACCGTCTTCGGAAACGAGTTAACAAACACTGCCCGAATCGCAAAACAGAACATGATTCTGACAGGAGACGGACACACAAACATTGAGCAGAAAGATACCTTGCATTACCCAGTAAAGGATGAATACGATGTTGTCCTCGCGAATCCGCCATACGGCCAAGAAACTGACTGGGGCCATCTATATGATGTCCCCTCAGAGAATGCTGACTGCGTTTTTGTTCAGCACATAATGAAATCTCTTAACAAGAACGGACGGGCTGTAGTCATAGTTCCCGAAGGATTCCTCTTCAGGACGGGCACAGACAAGGAAGTTAGGAAACTACTTCTTCAGAATTTCAGAGTTGAGGCAGTAATATCGCTACCCGCAGGTGTTTTCAACCCCTACACTGGCTCAAAGGTTAACATCATAGTATTCCACAGAGGAAAAGGTTCAACCGATCGCGTCTGGTTCTACGACATGCACAACGACGGTTTCGATTTAGGAGCAACACGAAAACCAACACCAGAGAAAAATGACCTCCCCGACTTGAGAACAAAATGGCAAAACAAACCTGAGTCCGAAAACTCATGGTGGGCAACAATAGCCCAAATCAAAGATGAAGACTACGACCTCACAGCTCAACCCTACAATCCTCACCCAATAGTAGGACCCCCACATGAAAAACCCGAAGTGCTGCTGAAGGATTTGGTTGAAACACAGGCATCTCTTCTGAAAGAGCTTGAAATGATAACAACAGAAGGGCTTGTGCAATAGTTGGATTCAGAAAGTCTGACAGCCCCCTTCGCCATAGTCGAGAGTGGTGTCAATCGATTTCAGGGTACGAAGAACTATATTGACACAAGTAATGTTGTAGTAAACGAAATAGTGGGGAAAGCTGAAGCTGTCAGATTTGTGACTCGTAAATCCCGCGCCAACATGGAAGCCGAGATCGACGATGTTTTGTTCGCCAAGATGGCGAACACTCGAAAGGTGTTGCTCATTGACAAGAGCAACGAGTCCAACATCTACTCGACTGGGTTCTTTGTCTTACGCCCAAATCAACTCAAGGTACGCCCAAAGTATCTGTACTACTGGACGAGATGGGAAAACACGGAACTACTTAAAGATAGATTGGCGCACGGAGAAACGCAACGGCAACTAAACAACACCCAGCTCAAGAAGAAGTTCAAACTACCAACCCCGAAACTCACCGCCCAAGACGACTCAATCGAAAGATTCGACAGAGTAGAATCACTCTTGAATCGTCTGCGTGAACAGAAAAGAATCGCTGAGCAGCTTCTCAGAAGTGAGAGAGAAGAGGAATTCGATATAGAGAAATACGCTTCGACTTTCGAAAGTCTGTGCAAGTCTCCGACACCTTGCAGGTATCCGACTTTCTACGGTATCGAGTACGTCAAGGTCGGCCTCCCAGTCTTGAAGATTAGCGACATGACCCCCGACGGCAAATTGCCAACCGACAAGTCACTCTACGATTGCATCACAGATGAAGTCAACGCGCGGTTTCCTAATACAGTTGTCCAAGAAAACGACTTGGTCCTAGAAGTCCGTGGAAGCTACATCGGAAAGACCGCTCTTGTACCGAAAGAACTCGCAGGGTCGAACATTAGATCAAACAATACAATGCGAATCTCTCTAGATACTGACCAGATTCTTCCCGAATACTTTTGGCACTACACATTCACATCTTTGTGGCAGAAGCAAATTGACCGTATCACAAGACTATGGAAACAAGGATTCGGCACCGTGAGGGCGGACAGATTAAAGAAGGTCAAAGTCCCCGCCCCAAAAAAAGATATCCAGAAACAGGTCCTGTCCAGACTACAAGCAATCGACTTTGTTCTCACGGAGTTTTCTCGAAACATCTCAACATGCGAAGAACTACTGCAAACCCTTCTTCAAAGGGAATTCCAGCCGTCAGCCGAGGGTTAACAGCCCTACCCGTCGCCCATCTCTGGTACCTCTACGTTTGGCGGGTTGGGCTGTTACTGTTCGTTTGGCATGTGCACGGTACACTGGTCTTCTTGGATTCACTTGCTTAGTTTTCCCTCTATTTTTTGCAGGGTCATTGCTATTGCGGACAGCAGAAGCAAAGACGAACGCTCGTAATGTGAGATCGCCCTATCTCCTGCCACGACTTTCCAAAGGGCATCCAACTCGCCCGTTCGGATGGCTTTCAATATAGCGGACTCAGCAGCTTCTTCCTCTTGCTTGATCAATCAGTTTCGCCTCTCTTGTTGGTTCCTTCTGTCTGAACTTGCTTTTTGAATTATCGTCAGCCATTTGTTGTTGCCTTTGACTTCGATTCCGCAAGCTTCAGCGGGCGTCTTGCCAGCGAGGGCCATGTGTGGGCGCATGTGGTTGTGGAAGATTCGGTAGCCGTCAAGGATTGGTGAGTCCTCACGCTTGAGCGACCGCATGACCTTCTCTCTCGATCTTACTGTGCCATTGAACGCTTCCATCTTCTGGTTCCCTTTGTCCTTCTGCCATGCTATGTGTTCCACATGCTTAGTCACTGGTTTCTTGTGAGCGTAGAACTCCCGCTTGTACGCCAAGTGGTAGGCGTGTAGTCCATCGGTGATGAGAGTGAGCGGCTTCCTGCCAGTAGCGTCTATGCCTTCTCGGAATAGGCGGCTTGCGTATTCGGGAGCTTCATGGCTGAACTTGTCTCCCGCAACCTCTTTCGCTATCCAATACCGTGTCTCATCGTCCAAGAGAGCGTACAGGTACTTCGGGTTGCCCTTGATCTTGAGCCACATCTCATCAGCTCTCCAAGTGTCAGACACTTGAGGCTTGATCTGGTCAAGGTACTTTCCCATTACTTCGACATACTTGCGAATCCAGCAGTACATGGTCTTATGACTGACTTCAACCCCGATATCAGACGAGCTCTCTCCTTCGTCTTCCAGAGCCCTCTCCATCTGCGCTGTTATGCACAGCATGAAGCATTTCATAGCCATGCGAGCGCACCTATTGATAGACATTTTTCTTGCACATTGACCCAGCATTTATCTCGGACATGCCGAACGCTTTACAAGTTACGCAAGGGCAAGTTCTCGTCTGTGCGACCTTGGTCGTTACATGGCTCATTGAGATTGTTAGATGCCCAAAATGCGGCGGTTGTTTCAAAGCAGAGGTATACGAAGACGAGCGCGTGAGTGAAAGGCATCGCGATGTGATCGAAGGAAGACTAGTATGCGTCAAGTGCAGGGCAAGTTATGACATTAAAGGAGGAGTCCCAATTTTCGTCGACAAGGAAAGCTAGGCTTTCTGCTTTACAAAGCTCACTATATCGGAAGGTAGTTGGGAGATCGGTTTGATTCCTGTCATACGTAGCTGTTCTGCAATGCCGGTCCAAGTATAGACTTGCCCATCTTCTTCAGGATTCATTTGCTTGAATGCCGTCATGTCGCCTTCGTCCCCTTCGCTCAGGAAGATGTGCCAGACTTCGTGATGTGTTCCGGCGGCAAGTGCGCGACGTCGCGTGTCAACGGACTCATCTTTGCGTTCTCGAATGTTGCCTCTTATGTTGAAGCCAAGGACAATCCGCCCGGGCTTCTCCAACGAGTCCGCGGACATGAAAACCGTGTAATCGATGTTGTGATATTTCCTGTCTCCGCTTGTGTCGCGTGCGGAGACATGAACTCCAGGTAGTTTCTCGAAGAAGACCGCTAGGGCATCGCCGACAACAAGCCTAACTATCTTTTCAAGGGCCCTCCCCCTTATCGGAATGACACTCTGACGTAGACTCCATGCCCATTTTCTGGTTGTCTTGATCAGCTCCCGTAGCTCGCCGTAGCTCAGGACGATCTTGCTATCGGTTTCCAGTTTGTCTGCACGGATCTTCCGGTCGGCCAGAAAACGGTCAAGGAACTCAAGCTCCGCGCCAGGTACCATGCCCCGGTATAGGATGTTCTTGACTGAGGCCCACATCATGAAGAGCGCGTGCTCAAGCCTTCCAGCACGCACAAGCTCCTTCAGCGAAGTCCTGTGTTCGGCTAGTAGCTTTTCCACAAAATCCTTCGCCTGCTGATAGATCTGGACCGTCTTGCTTGTAGCATGCGGGGACAGCATGGATCACCGGGGGTCTCATTTCCTTCTCAAAATGACTGCGGCCTCATACAGCACTGTAGTGTTCGCTGGAGCTTGCGAGCGCACATGCGTGTTCACGATGCTGCTACCTATACGTTTCTTTCTGAGGATGTGGATTCCGCCGTCGACCCGTTTCAGCCCCTGACTCTCGGCAATCTTTGCCAAGTACTCTTCCGTCTTGACCTCGATGCCCTGCAATATCGAGTTGCCTACAATCCACACCATGATTCCGTTGCGTTTCATCTTGTTCTTGAAGTCATGGAAGAAGCGGTTCACATCATTGAAATATGTGGCGGCATAGTTTGCCCAGCCATTGCCTCCGTAGGTTCCTTTCTCAGGGCACTGTTTGCGTATGGTTTCGATAACTTCAGAGAGTTCAGGCATCTTGAATGCTAAATCTATGGGCGGCAGCTCCCTCACTGACTGCCAGAACTTGCCGAAACTCTCCGATTCAATGTGGTTGATATCGCTGGGCTTCTTGACTAGATCAAGCCAGTAGAGTTGGGGGCGCGTGTTACGTGGATAGTGGTAGTTGTTGAGATATGGAGGCGATGTAGTAACTAGGTCGATGCTTTCGTCCCTGATCTCCTTTAGGCTCTCGAAAACGCTCTTGTCGAGAATTCTGTGTTCTGGTCTGCTCCTCAGTTTCGGGATGACCTCGTTCTTGATCCATCTCAGATCGTCGCGGATCTCCTCCATTTTCCTAAACAGAACATCCCCAACAGGGGCGTCTTGGCTGATGCGGATCTGCATGACGGTTTTTCGACCGAGACTCGGTCCGTAGGCGTACCTTGAATACTTGACGAGAATCGATCCAAAAGCAACCCAGAAGTGATCCCTTAGTGGGTCGGGAACCTCAAGAATGAATTCTTTCAGGAGCAGCATCTTCTTCTCGATAGCCGGGTCGAAGAATGGTTCTCTTGTGCGGAACCCCTCAGGCGCTCGTAGTGCAGACTCTGCAACAGGATTCTGGCTACCCGACTTCGTTTCTTCAGGGAATTCATGAAGTGACTTCGCGCCTGCGGAGTTGCTCGAATCAATCTTCCTGATATATCCGGCTAGCTTCGAAACCCAGTCAGCCAGCTCCTCGGATTCGACTTCCCAGTTAAGCTTGACTTGGCAAGCCATGATAGCGAACGGATTGATTTCGCAGCCTGTGACATTGAAGCCTCTCATTTTCCCTTCGACCAGCGTTGTTCCGACGCCCGCGAAAGGGTCGAAGACAAGAGTGCGGTCTGAAGGCTTCAGATTGTACCTCTTGATCGCATCGGCAACAAATGCTGCGGAGAACCCGGCTATCCACGGGGCCCATCGATGAACCCTGACCTGTCGGTTCTCAGTGAACGCCGGGTCGCTGAACATGAGTCTGCTTTGCCTCGATCTTTCTCGTCTCGATTTCCTTCCGGCGAGCGAGAGCGAGTTCGATCTCATCTGACCCAGCCTCCCTCTTATAGAGTAGAGGTATCGGAATTGCTCCCAGCCGAATCATCCGAAAGGTCGCACTTCGTAGCGGAGGCGATTCTGTCATCCAAGTCTCTGAGTAGGTCATTCAGTTTTGATGTGAGCATGGCTACCTGGCTCAACAACCAAAGCGTTCCTGAAGGCAGACCAGTGGCTCCATACGGCTCAACGTACGGGACGGAGAACTTTCTTCGGCACTCGTTACATAGATACCTCCTCGCGATTCCGTGCGCGTTGTATCGAAAGCCCACTCGGCTGATGTCGGGTGAGCCGCAGTACCTACACTTGATCAGCCTCTCCTCGCTAGTCTCACTCGACTCTTCTGAATCAATATGGTCAGTCGCTGAAGAGAGCAAGGCGGCGTAGATGTGGGCACACTCGTCGGCAGGACTCTTGGATCCCTCCGAAATACAGTCGCACACCCACTTTCCATTCTTGAGTTCAACTAAGTACCAACCTTTGCGGTCTTCTCTTCTGACGGCGAAGAGGCAAGGGTTGAACCGTCTCACCGAGCCCTCTCGAAAGAGCCTGTAGCCTAGCTGGTTTCCAACCTCGCCGTCGACTCGCGGCCCGTGCGTTTTCTCGATAGACATATTTACATGGCCCTCACGTGGATTTCATCTGGCCGAGAGGTCGACATGCATGGGGCTTACCGCTGAAACCAAGATTGTGAGGAACCCGAAGGCGCACACGATGTACATTACGATTCCAGCAGTTCTGGCTCAAGACAGTGCATACCCGTTCAAGGATGTGACCGATGTTGAAATTGAGATAGTGCCAAAGAAGGGCATGCTTATTGTACGACCCCGCCCTCGATCGGTCCCTGCCGCGAAACCGAAGTAGCCTTGGGAGATTCTCCGACACTGGAATTGTCGTGATCAAGAACCAGTCTCACCGGAACCTTAACCTTTCATTACTCCTACGAGAAGACCCAACGCGAAGCTGCCGCTCACTGGGAACATTCGCATGATGCTGGGAGAGATTCCGATGGCGAGTTGCGCTAGGCGAGTAAAAAGCTCCTCAAGGAGTCTAGTCAATGCAGCAAAGTCCACCTGTACAACTCCAACAGATGCCAACGCGATCAAGGGAATCGTAAATAGCGCAACAGCGACTGCTGTCACTTTGACCATGATGCCGACAATCTTCCGCAGGCCGTAGCCGACGAGGAATCCGATTGTTCCGCCCGCAGTGACCTCCGTCATGAGTGTGGCGAGTACCAGGTTTGCTGCGCCTTGTTCCAATTTGCATATCTCCTGCTGCTAAC
>Ga0315289_10006606_pt1 | contig 17025 bp, 17 predicted proteins | sample YL17G11_40_MG_FD_203452 | JGI IMG/M metagenome (GOLD analysis project Ga0315289, IMG submission 203452) | Sediment microbial communities from Yellowstone Lake, YNP, Wyoming, USA - YL17G11_40 | ecosystem: Environmental > Aquatic > Freshwater > Lake > Sediment | place: USA: Wyoming | collected... | reverse complement strand
CATTTAATCCAGTAGATTCCTGGTCTGCTTTTATTTTTTCTTTATAACTCTTCGGGCCTTTAAAATCAAGGGGGTCAGACGGAAGCATATCTTTATCAAACTCCGTAAAAGTATTGTCATCAATTAGCAAATTAATCCTCTCTCTTGAATTCAAGGTAAAATGATAGTTGCATTTTGGGCAGACCTTCAAATTCTCTTCCAGGGTCTTATTATAAAGCAGGTCAGAACATCCCAAACACTTCGTCCAAAGCCCATCGGGCATATCTTTCTTCTTAACCCGGACAATGGTATATTTAGGTTTTCCGAATAAAGGCATGTACCCTCGCTTTGCTCGGGAGAAACCAGTTAACAGATTACAGTAACCAGATAAATTTTATTTTCTGGTTTCTGTGCTCTGGCACTTCGACCTTGCTCTCCCTCGACAGGCTCGGGATTCGCCCTGAGCGAGCGAAGCGAGTCGAAGGGCTCAGTGCCAGTCCTGAGCTTAGTCGAAGGACTGGTTTCTGGTTTCTTTAATTTAGTGCCTGCATGAAACACCACAACATCTTTCATTTTGTCTACTTCCTCTAAACCAAGAATCTCTTTTCCTTTTTCATAATTAGCGGGATACCCCGCTGATGCACACACAACGCAGACACAGGAATCATTTTTCCAATCCAATTTAACCTTATTCAGTTTTCCGTCGCTGGTAGCCAGCATCACCTCAACCAAATCCGAATTCAGCCGCGGTAAAATTGCCTGTGTTTCTGGGTCGCCAAAGCGCACATTGAATTCTAGAACCTGAGGACCATTTTTTGTAATCATAATACCGGCGTATAAAACACCTTTGTATTGAATTCCATCTTTAGCCAGGCCGTCTATAGTGCGCTGAATAACGTTTTGTATAATTTCCTTAAATAAGTCATTGGTCACTACAGGTGCGGGTGAATAAGCGCCCATGCCTCCGGTGTTGGGGCCACTATCTCCATCGAATATCCTCTTATGGTCTTGGCTGGAGGCTAACGGCACAATATTTTGACCGTCGGTAAATACTAAAATCGATGCCTCTTGGCCTTCTAGACAATCTTCGATAATTATTTGGTTGCCGGCGTCGCCAAAAATCCTCTCCTCTATTATAGAGCTAATTGTCTGGTTTGCCTCAGCGACGGTTTTAGATACCACTACGCCTTTACCTTGCGCCAAGCCATCTGCCTTGATAACGCAGGGCACACCTTTTTTTTCGATATATTTTTTTGCCTCAATTGCATTGTCAAAGATCATAAAATCAGCTGTGGGCACTTTATATTTAGCCATCAACTGTTTTGCAAAAACTTTACTGGCCTCTAATTGGGCTGCTTTCTTTAGCGGCCCGAATACCTTTAATCCATCTTTGGTAAATTCATCGACTATGCCGGCAGCAAGCGGCGCCTCAGGGCCAACCACAGTTAAATCTATGCGCTCTTTTTTAGCAAAATCCAGGAGCCCGGGTATATCTTCTGCCTTTATCGACAGACATTCTGCAAGTTTGGAAATCCCGCCATTTCCCGGCGCACAGTAAATCTTCTTTACTAATCTGGACTGATTTATCTTCCAGACCAGCGCATGTTCCCTACCACCAGAACCAATAACTAAAACCTTCATTACTTTATTTAGGTCTTATCCTTCTTTAAAGGTAATACGCCTGCCATTTCCCCGATTACATTCACTAATTCGCTATCGGCTGGAACAATAATCTTGGCATTATTTTGCAGGGCTGTTTCTACGGTTTGGAGTTTTCTTAAAATCTGGGCATTGCCAACAAAATATTTCTCTGCCGCTTCATTTACCAGCCTGATTGCCTCTGCCTCGCCTTCTGCCGCTAAAATCTTGGCCTGCCTGATACCCTCTGCCTTTTTAATCTCTGCCCTCTTTTGCCCGTCAGCCGCTGTCTCGGTGGCAGTGGCAAAATCAATGGCAGCAATCTTTTCGTTCTCTGCCTTAACCACTTTATTCATCGTTTCCTGGACATCCTTGGGCGGGTCAATCTCTTTTAATTCTGTTCTCACTATTTCAATACCCCAATGCTCTGTTTCCTCGCAAAGCGTTTTATGTAATTCAGAGTTGATTTTACCTCTCTCACTGTTAGCAGACTTTAAGGTAAGAGTACCGATAATGTTTCTAAGAGTGGTCCTGGCTAAATTCACTATCTGCCACTGATAATTATTCACATTGTATTGAGAACCCTTAACATTCGCCTCATCAGACTTGACCTTAAAATAAACCTGGGCATCTACCCGGGCATTTAGATTGTCATTGGTAATAATCTCTTGCGGTTCGGCGTCAACCATCTGTTCTGTTACGTTTATTTGATAGAGATGTTCAATTAGGGGCATGACCCAATTAAATCCTGGCATTGCAAAGTGCCGATACTTACCTAATCTCTCGATCAGTCCACGGTGAGTGGGCCTGACAATTCTGATACCCAGAAAAAATATAGCCACAACTACCGCGATTATTGTATATAAGGTGTGCATCTGTCCTCTCCTTTTTTAAGGGCGCCACAAAAGTGTCGCCCTTGATTACAGTGATTAAGAAAATAGATTACGGCGATTAAATCTCGATGAACTAATCTCTGTAATCTTATTAAAAATCGCTGTAATCATAGGCTGGAACGATTTTTGTGACAGCCTAATCCTTAAATAATAACCTCTCTGTTACCCTTTATCACCTCGCCAATAACCCAGGATTTAAAACTAAACTTAGAAAGCGCGTCTCTGGTAGAATCAATATCTTTAGAATCCACAACTAAAACCATACCTATGCCCATATTAAAAGTGCCAAACATCTCGTGCTCCTCGATTGCCGCTCTATTTTGCAGCAATTTAAAGATCTGCGGTATAGGCCAAGAATTTTTGATAATCTTGACGGCCAATCCCTCTGGAATAATGCGCGGAATCTTGCCGTAAAATGCACCGCCCGTTATATGGGCAATTCCTTTTACTATGGACTGCTGGACATTGTGGACTGTGGACTGCAGCAGTGATAATACTGGTTTAACATAGATGCGCGTAGGTTTAAGCAATTCCTTATGCATGCCGATTAATTCCTTCTGGGACAGAACCTTCCTGACTAAAGAATAACCGTTAGAATGAAGGCCATTTGATTCCATGCCGATAATCTTGTCTCCAATTTTTATTTTAGAGCCATCCAATATTTGGCTTTTTTCCACCACGCCCACACAAAATCCTGCCAAGTCATATTCTCCTGGTTTATACATCCCCGGCATCTCTGCGGTCTCACCACCTATAAGCGCACAACCTGCATCGATACAGCCGCGATTTACACCTTTGACCACATCAAAAAGTACGCCCGCAGCTAATTTTCCCGAGGCAATATAATCGAGAAAAAACAAAGGCTCAGCCCCCGTACATAAGATATCATTAACATTCATGGCTACTAAATCAATGCCTACCGTATCGTGCTTATTCACAAGCATGGCGATTTTTAATTTTGTGCCTACCCCATCAGCAGAAGAAACCAAGACCGGTTCTTTATATTTATCTTTATTTAAGCTAAAGAAACCGCCAAAGGTACCGATATCCTTTAAGACCTCTGGACGAAAAGACTGCCTGACTAAAGACTTTAATCTCGCCTTAAAAAGATTGGCGCGATTTATATCTACCCCGCTAGATTTATAGGTTATCTTTCTTTTTTTCATGGTCTTTACCTCTATTTTTCAAATGCCACCTAATTTTTAAAATTCTAAAGCAAAATAATTGGCGGGTTTATCTAGCACAGAGCCGGCTAGATCAACCCGCCACCATCATTAGCCTAAATTTAATCTTTTAACCACAATTACTTCCTGCGATACCTAAAAAAGTTTCCTTTACTTGATTTTATCTTATGCCAGGTCTTTTCTTATAAAATCTCTTTATGATATTAACCACCTCGCCTGGCGTATCGGCAATATAAAAGATATCCAAATCATTCTTGGAAATGCAACCTTTCCCTAAGACCGTTTTCTTAATCCAGCCGACTAATCCTTGCCAATAAGAACTACCCACCAGTATAATCGGGAAAGCATCAATGCGCTGTGTCTGAACCAGGTTAAGAGATTCGAATAATTCATCTAGAGTCCCAAATCCTCCGGGTAAAATCACAAATGCCTTGGCGTATTTTACAAACATTACCTTGCGCACGAAGAAATATCTGAAGTCGAGTAACGTCTTTACAAACGGATTGGCCTTCTGTTCCAGGGGAATCTGTATATTCAGACCCACGGATTCTCCTTTTGCCAGTGTGGCGCCTTTATTGGCTGCCTCCATAACCCCCGGACCGCCGCCGGTAATTACGGCATAACCCATCTTGACCAAAGAATAGGCGATATCCTTCGCAGTCTTATAGTATTTGTCTTCTTTCTTGATCCGAGATGAACCAAAAATTGATACCGCCGGTCCGATCTTTGACAAGACCTCGAATCCCTCGACAAATTCGGCCATAATCCTAAAAACGCGCCAAGGGTCTTCAGACAGAAACTCATTCCTGGAATTTTTTTTCAGTACCATTTAAATCCCTCTCTCTTTTTATGCGTTAATCTTTTATGTAATTCTCGATAGAGCTATGCCAGGCTTTATATAACTCACTGACAGGTATATTAATTAATTTGTTGATGATCAGCCTGCCTGCGCCAACCTTACCGATTATGGAAATGGGCGTTTTGTGCTTCTTGGCAATTTGGATTAATTTCACAACATTTTTTGGTTTTGCGCTTACGATAATGCGTGACTGGGTTTCGCCAAACAAAAGCGCATCCTTTCTCATCTGCTTAGAACCTAAATTAACTGTAGCCCCTAATTTTTTCACCGGATTGCTGATACAGCACTCGGCCAAGGCAACGGCCAGGCCGCCATCAGAACAATCATGCGCCGATTGAAGCAGGCCCTTATCTATTACCTCTAATACGGTTTTCTGCACTTTCTTTTCCAGGTTTAAATCCAGCGCAGGACACTTACCTTTCTTTAGGCCGTGTATAGTCTTTAGATATTCGCTGCCTCCTAATTCCTCTTTGTTTTTGCCGATGAGCAGGATTACATCCTGGTTGTTTTTAAAAAACTGCGTGATTCTCTTTGATTTGTTTTTTAACAGGCCCACCATTCCCACAATGGGCGTAGGATCGACTGAACCTTTGGGATTCTCATTGTTAAAACTGACATTGCCGCTTACCACTGGAGTATTTAAGGCACGACAGGCCTGGGAAATCCCTAAGGCCGCTTGTTTAAATTGCCAGAAGACCTCTGGATTTTTGGGATTGCCGAAGTTTATTCCGTCGGTAATAGCCAGGGGTTTAGCACCAGAACAAACGATATTTCTGGCTGCCTCTGCTACGGCAATTGCCCCACCCCGAAACGGATCCAGATAGCAATAAGTGGAATTGCAGTCAGTAGTGACTGCCACTGCCTTTTTTGTCCCCGCTACAGCAAATATCCCTGCATCAGAGCCTGGTCCGAGTAAAACATTACCCGCAACCTTGGGATCGCCGTGTTTAAAGACCCAGGCCTTGCTGGCAATGGTGGGATTGCCCAATAATCTAAGCAGGATGCGATTACAATCCCTAGGCTCGCTTATGTCGCTTAAGTTTAATTTATTGACCTTGGATAAATATTTTGGTCTGGTGGCTTTTCTATGGTAAACCGGTGCTTCCACCAACGCAGCAGCAGGTATCTCGGCAACGACTCTGCCGTATTCTTTAACCCGTACCATACCGTCGTCTGTAACTCTGCCAATGACATCCATCGGTACATTCCACTTGGCAAAAACCTTTCTTACCTGTTCTAATTTGTCTTTGTCAATAATCACCAACATCCGCTCCTGAGACTCCGAAAGCATTACCTCATAAGCATTCATCCCGTCTTCCTTGCGCGGGACCAAAGAAATATCTATTTCTATTCCTGTCTTTGCCTTATATGAGGTCTCGCAGGTGGAACAGGTTAGGCCTGCAGCTCCCATATCCTGCATACCAATAACCAGGTCTTTGCTCATCAGCTCTAAACAAGACTCTCTTAAAATTTTGCCCATGCGGGGATCGCCTATGGCAACAGCAGAACTTTTTTTAGCTGCTTCTTCATCCAAGCCTGAGGAGGCAAAGGCTGCGCCTTCTACTCCGTCCCTGCCAGTTGCCCCGCCCACGATAAGCACCAGATTATCCACACCTCTGGCCCTGGCTTTTACGATGGCCTTGTTTTTCACAATCCCTACGGTCATCGCATTAACCAGGGGATTGCCTTCGTAGGACTCGTCAAAATATATCTCGCCACCCAATACAGGTAGTCCAACAATGTTGGTATAATCTGTAAAACCGCGGATAATATTCTTAAACAAGAATCTTACCCGTTCTTTTTCAAGGCTACCCAATCGCAGGGAATCCAGAAGACCTATGGGTTTAGCGCCCATAGTAAAGATATCCCGGATACAGCCGCCGCCTCCGGTGGCTGAGGCTGCATACGGCTCTACTGCTGACGGATGGTTGTGCGATTCAATTTTAAAAACTACACCCAGACCGTCTCCGATATCCACCACACCGGCATTTTCTCCCGGGCCCTGAATCACCTGTTTACCCTTAGTGGGGAAAAGTTTCAATACCGGTTTTGAATTCTTATAAGAGCAGTGCTCGCTCCACATCGCAGAAAACATCCCTAACTCTGTATAATTGGGGGTTCTACCCAAACGCTTCTTTATCATTTCATACTCTTCCATGGACAGACCCTGTTTTTCAACCATTTCTTTTGTGATCATAATCTCATGCTCAGACATCTTAATCTCCTCTTTTAAAAAGCTCCTGGGTTAAATCGTTTTAATGACCTCTACTTTAAGAAAATTATACCTTCCTAGCAGATGTGCTCCCCTCTGCGGCATTGCAGACGAGAAAAAACCCTGCAGCATTGCAGATGTTTGATAATTTTATCCGATGCGACTAAAAAATCTAGTTATGCAGAATGATAAAACAAGGGGCATTAACTTAAGACTCTCTTTAATACTTCTTGGTAGGCCTCTTCGACATTACCTAAGTCTCGACGGAATCTATCCTTGTCTAATTTTTTCCCTGTACCTTTATCCCAGAACCGGCAGGTGTCGGGTGAAATCTCATCACCCAGATAAACCCTTCCTTTGAATCTGCCGAACTCCAGTTTAAAATCGACCAAGACCAAATCCCTTTTAAATAAGAAGTCTTTTAAGATTTGATTTATCTTAAAGGAATTTTCTTCTATGGCCTTTATCTCAACCGGAGTAGCTAGTTTTAAGGCCTGGATATGGAATTCATTAATCAGCGGGTCATGCAGGGAATCGTTCTTATAATGGTATTCTAAGACCGGTGAATCCAAGACAATGCCTTCTTCTAAGTCTAATAGTTTGCTCATCCCGCCGGCAACGATGTTACGCACGGTCACCTCAACGGGAATAATCTCCAGGCGCCTGATGAGCATCGAACGCTCATCCAAGTTTCTCATAAAATGTGTGGGGATGCCTTCTTTTTCCAGCAACTCAAAGAAAATATTCGACATCTTGTTATTATAAATACCCTTCTCCTTTATCGTTCCGCGCTTGGTGGCATCAAAGGCAGTGGCATCGTCTTTAAAATACTGGATCAATAAATCCGGCTCGTCTGTCTCGTATAAAATCTTGGCCTTGCCTTCGTAAATCTTCTTTTTCTTTTCCATCTATCTTATTCCTACCTTTTTAAATATCCTATCCACATAGCGTAGATACCAATCCAGATTAAAACAAGCCTTAATCTCTTTTTCGCTTAAAACCTTGCACACCCTTTTATCCTTTAGCAGGGCAATTTCTAAATTAAGGCTGGGATTATTCCATACCTGCATAGATACACCCTGGACAATATCATAGGCTGCAGAACGCGTCAAGCCCTTATGCATCAGGGTGAGCAATACCCTTTGGGAAAAAATCAGGCCGCGCGTCTTTACCAGATTAGCCAGCATATCTTGAGGATAAACTAATAGCCCCTTTATAACCTCAATAAATTTATTCAGCATATAATCTAAGACCAGGCAACTATCCGGCATAATCACCCGCTCCACCGAAGAATGGCTGATATCGCGCTCATGCCAGAGGCTTATATTTTCTATTGCTGCCAGGCTATTAGTTCGAAGGAGCCGACTTAATCCCGAGATGCGCTCACAAATCACCGGATTTCTCTTATGCGGCATGGCTGATGAACCTTTCTGACCTCGGCTGAAAGGCTCTTCCAACTCGCGGACCTCAGTCTTCTGCAACTGCCTAATCTCGGTGGCAAACTTCTCTAACGAGGCACCGATAATGGCCAGAGTACTGAGAAACTGTGCGTGGATATCTCTCTGGATTACCTGGGTAGCAACATTTACGGGTTTAAGATTTAATTTCTTACAGATATATGCCTCAACCTCTGGCGGTAAATGGGCATAGGTGCCCACTGCGCCGGAAATCTTGCCTACTGAAATTGCCAATATCGCATCCTGCAGGCGTTTTATATTTCTATTTGTCTCATCAACCCAGAGGGCAAACTTTAGACCCAGGGTTATGGGCTCGGCATGCACACCGTGAGTACGACCGATACAAACGGTGTCCTTAAATTTCTTGGCTCTTGCGGACAAAACTCTACTTAAAATCTTTAAGTCTTCAAGGATAATTGCGCCGGCTTCGCGTAATTGTAAAGATAGACTTGTATCTAATAAGTCTGAGGAGGTGAGTCCGAAATGCAGGTATTTGGCATCGCTACCAAGATTTTGGGCAATATTGGTGACAAATGCGACCACATCATGCTGGGTTTTTTCTTCAATCCGGGCTATTCTTTTTAGGTTAAATCTGGCCTTCTTTTTGATACGGCTGGCTGCACTGGAAGGAATCTTGCCTAATCTAGCTAAGGCCTGGGCTGTAAGTATCTCAATTTGCAGCATCTTAGAGAACTTGTTCTCATCAGACCAAACCGCCTGCATCCTAGGCAAACTATAACGGGGAATCATCTAAACTACTCCAATTTTTTAGCCTCATTACTATACCAGAAATAAAGGTTTTCGTCAATCTATTCTTAAGCTATTTAGTAAGAAAGTTGGATTATTTGACGGGCAGGAAAAAGGAAAGGGTATCTTTTTACAATTATTTTTTTCTATCCTTCAAGATTATAATTAGTAACAATCCCCCTACTAAAAACGGTGCCGCCCTCTTTAAAATCTTATCCCAATCATAACTGGCGGGAACCTTACATTTTTCAAAGAGGGGACTGCCTTGTTCTGTCCTAATATAGTTTCCTTCCCCGCCTAGAGAGACGATTTTATAGCGAGGGCTAAAATAGAATATGGCAGCGATAATGGCAATGGTTAAAATCAAGATCATAAACTGCCTGGCATTCATTTAAGTTTTCTATTTAGGTTTTTCTTCTTTTATGTTAATAAAGCTAATGAGTTTTTGTGTGTGGTAACGACCCTTTTTTCTCGTAAAATAGACTCTCCCATCGCACAAGGCATTAAGCGAGCTCTTGCCGCCAACATTTAAGCCGGCTTTCCATTTATCGCCTTGCCGGGTAAGAGTAGTGCCCTTTTTTACAAACTGCCTATTGGCAACCTTAATGCCTCTTGTCTCTTTATAATGTATATGCGATATACCGCCTCTCTGTGCCATAAATTCCTCCTCTGGGGTAATAAAATTATTCCTGTTTTATTTCTTCCTTGGGCTGCTCAGTTATAAAAAGTTTTTTATCGGTTAAGGCAAAGATACAGATAGTAGCAAATAAAAGAATCAGCGCAGTATTAAACATATCTGTAACCTTAATTCCTCCTGAAATGATAAGGGTAATGAATATGCCTAAGAGCCATAATATGATAGTCCATTGGAGTTTAGTAAAATTGACATCCATTTTCACTCACCCCCCGTTAATAAACATAAGAAAAACCTATAAAATAATTGACGTTATTATATAATATAAAGCGAACTTTTTCAATAAATGTTATTAGTTGATTTTATTTATTTTGTTGCCTGGTAAATGCCATAACTAATGCCAGCGGTTAAGGCAGTACCAATTAAAGCGCAACCAGAGGTAGCTATTACCAAAAATACCAAAGCCAGCCACGTTACTATTAATCGTTTTTTATGCATTTAATCTCTCTTATCTATTATTTAATTATACCACTTCCCATCTCAAAATTAAATATAATTAAAAAGCCCCTAACCTATTAGGTTAGGGGCTTTTGTGTGGTTGTCCCTCGCTTGCACTCGGGACTTCCCTTATGCATTGCAGAAAATAAAGCAAGCTTCGGAGTTTAAAATTGATTCTGTCCTTCGACTTCGCTCAGGACACTTCTCCTCGGCCATCGAAATAAAAAATTACCCTACGGTTTACACTGAGCGAGGCCAGAATGGCCGAGTCGAAGTGGTTGCGGGGCTCGGATTTGAACCGAGGACCTTCAGGTTATGAGCCTGACGAGCTACCAGACTGCTCCACCCCGCGATATAGCTTAAACTAAATTACAAAGAGCAAATTTATGAATCAAAATAAAGTTTTATAACTGCGCTTGTCCCGAGAAGCTATGCTTATCCAAAGAACGAAGCGACGAGGGGCTCCACCCCGCGATATGCCTCAAACTAAAATATGAAAGAACAAATCTATGAATCAAAATGAGTTTTGTAACCGAACTTGTCCCGAGGCGAAGCCGAGGGGCTTCCTTCGATTCACTCCTCACTATAGTTCATCGTTCACTCAGGACAACTTCGACTTACACTGAGCGAGCGCAGGCCTTCGACTTTGCTCAGGCCAAGTCCTGAGTGTAACCGAAGGACGTAGCGAGTCGAAGTGCCACCCCGCTAATTTCACAGATTCGCACAGATAAACTTATATTAAAGAGCAACTCTTAAATAATTTCAAATATTATATCACAGATTAGCACAGATATACACAAAAATCTGTGCCCATCTGTGGTTTCCCCCGAATGTAGAAACTTCTCTAGCTATTCTTCGGGATGCCGAAGTATAACTTCTTTGGGTTACTACATTCGGCATCATCTGTGTTCATCTGTGTTTCCAGGAACTATTTTATAAACTATCTCACCTTTACGCACTACACCCATCTTATCCCTGGCCACAGCTTCTAACGAGGAAATATCGTTCTCCAATTTCTTTTTTTCTTTCTGGAGGCTGATATTTTCTTTTTTGGTCTTAACAATTTCATTTCCTAACTCTATATTCTTCTGTTTTAACTCCTGTAATTTCACAAAACCCGGTAAATAGATAGCTAAGAGTATAAAAATAGCCACTAAGATTAATAGGAATCGTCGGGAAATCATCTGTTTAATTAAAAATAATTAATCCACAGATGGGCGCAGATGAAAAGATACAGATTAACACAGATAATCTGTGCTAATCTGTGAAAACGCAGGTCTAAAAGAGCAATCTGTGATCATCTGTGCAAAATTAATGTTATTTGTTTTTAACTAATTTAAAATTTTGGCCTGCGTATACGGCCTTTTTACCAAGTTCTTCTTCTATTCTTAAAAGCTCATTATACTTGGCAATACGGTCGGTCCGTGAAACAGAGCCGGTCTTTATCTGTCCTACTCCGGTAGCTACGGCTAAGTGGCTAATGGTAGTATCCTCGGTCTCGCCCGAACGATGAGAGATGATGGCATTGTATCTATTTTTCTTGGCCAAATTAATTGCCTCTAAGGTTTCGGAGAGCGAGCCAATCTGATTTACCTTAATGAGTATGGCATTGGCAATGCCTTTGTCTATGCCATCCTGGAAAATCTTAGGGTTAGTGACGAATATATCATCGCCCACCAACTGAATCTTAGCACCCAGTGTTTTGGTAATCTGGCCCCAGCCAATCCAGTCATCTTCGGCCAAGCCATCCTCTATAGAAATAATCGGATATTTACTTGTTAGGTCTTGATACATTTTAATCATACCTACAGAATCCAGTTCTTTAGCCTCGCCTTTCAAATTATATTTACCACCTTTAGAAAATGAACTGGCTGCAGAATCAAGGGCAAGGAAAATGTCTTTTCCCTCTTTATAACCAGCATGCTTTATCGCCTCTAATATTAGCTTAATCGCCTCTTCATTGCTGGCTAGATTCGGGGCAAAACCGCCTTCATCACCTACAGATGTAACCAGGCCTTTGGACTTCAATATGGATTTTAAGTTATAGAAGACCTCTGCGGCATAGCGTAAGGCCTCGCGAAATGTGGGTGCACCCACCGGCATAATCATAAATTCCTGGATATCCAAATTATTGTCTGCATGCATTCCCCCGTTTAAAATATTCATTAGAGGAACGGGCAAAATACAGGCGGAAGAGCCCCCCAGATAATTATACAGCGGCTCTTTTTTATCGAGGCTAGCAGCCTTTGCCACGGCCAAGGATACGCCTAATATGGCATTTGCACCTAAGCGGGATTTATTTGCCGTGCCATCTAAGCCAATTAAAATCTTATCTATCTTTTCAAAATCAGGTGCAAAACCCTTTAATTTAGCAGCGATTTCAATATTGACATTATTTACAGCCTTCAGTACACCTTTACCTAAATAACGGGCCTTATCACCATCACGTAACTCTAAGGCTTCATTTTCACCTGTTGAAGCGCCTGAGGGCACCGCAGCCCTGCCCAGTATCCCGGAATCTAAAATTACATCTACCTCAACTGTGGGATTACCGCGCGAATCGAGAATTTCTCTGGCGATTATATTCTTTATTTTTGGCATCTTCTTCTCCCTGATTTAAAGTAAAACATCTCTAAGTTATTTAATCACGGATTGCCACGGATTCTTTACGGATTTCCACGGATAAAAATTAAGATAAATCCGCGTAATCCGTGTGCCGAATGCAGATTCTCTTTGGAGTGATTCTTCGGCATCCCGAAGCATAACTTCTTGAGTCCCTACATTCGGGGCACTATATCCGTAAAATCCGTGATTAGAGCAAATTATAAATTTAAAGAATAACCCCTTCTTCAGATGGAGCCTGTTCCTGTTCTTCGGGTTCTTCCTTTGGTTTTTCAGGTAATGGTTTTTTGGGAGACCCTACCTGTATCTTGATGGGTTCGGACTTGTAAGTCTTTAATTTGTATTTAACCACAAACGGGTCTATAGTAAGTTTACCCTGTTTGGTGGGCATTAATATATATTCTAAGATTACCTTTAATTGTGCTTTATTGTCTCTAGAAAGAGAATAATTTTGTGATTGCAAACTGGATAGAACATAAAAGTCTGCTAATGAAGGTAATTCTACGGTAGGGGCTTGATTGGTGGTGGCAGAAATCTCTACCTTTAGATTCAGTTCTTCGTCCTGGGCTAAAGATTTTTTATCTGCCGTGGCTTTAACTGCTATCTCTGGTTGGTCTTGTGCCTTTACAATTGGGCAAAGGCAAACGAAACTTACAGCCAAAATAAAAATCAAAAATTTTTTCTTCATAAACAAGCTAATCTATAATTTTTACTTTTCTACCTTCTATTTTCAGTTTTCCCTCAACAAATAATCTAATTGCCTCAGGATAGAGTTTATGTTCGATTTTATGAATTTTGGCCTCCAAAGACTCTGAGGTATCAGACTCTTCAATCTTTACCGGGGCCTGTAAGATTATAGGGCCGTGGTCCATTTTCTCGTCGACAAAATGCGCGGTTACTCCGGTAACTTTTGCTCCGTAACTGAAGGCATCTTCTATGCCGTGCGTGCCTTTAAATGAAGGCAGAAGTGCGGGATGGATATTAAGAATTTTATTTTTATACTTCTGCATAAGTTCTGGCCCTACTATGCGCATATATCCGGCCAAGGCTATTAACTCGATATTTTCTTTTTCTAAGTTTCTGATAATCTCTGCTTCATATTCTGCCTTAGAAGGATATTGGGAAAAATCCACAACCAAGGTCTTGATTCCAGCACGCCGTGCCCGTGCCAAAGCTCCAGCCTTGGGATTATCTGAAATTAATAAAGATAAATTCGCCTTTATTTTTCCTTTCTTGACTGCTCTGGCAATGGCGGAAAAGTTTGTTCCCCGACCTGATGCAAAAACTGCAAAATTCATTTATATACCTCCTTTAATGAGCAGATGATTTACGGAGTCAAATGACGACGTAAATCATAGGACGAAGCCCCGTCTGCGAATTAAATCCTTGACATTTTTCATCTGTCTAATTGTAGTAGAAAATGTCAAGGATCAAATTCGGACTTATAAGTTATGTCGCCTCACCTTTTAAAAGATAGCTCCATAACTTATGTCCTCATTTGAATCACCTTCGTCGGACAAACCTCAAAGCACTTACCTAAATTCTGACATTTATTATAATCGAATTTTGCTAAATTATCCACTACCTTAATTGCCGCAACCGGACAAGACTTTTCGCATTTAAAACAGGCGATACAGCCTACTTTACAAACCTCCATAACCTTTCTACCAATATCCAGGGAACTGCAGGCCACATAATATTTTTTGTCAACGGCTACTAAACTGAATAATTTCTTAGGACAGACCTTTACGCATTTTCCACAGCCAGTGCATTTTTTTTCATCAATCACGGGTAGGTCTTTTTCATTCATGCTAATGGCGCCAAAGGGACAAACTTCTACGCAAGTCCCGAAACCTAGACATCCATAGATACAAGCCTTTTGCCCGCCCATCACCAGATTTGCCGCTACACAGTCTTTTATGCCTCTATAATCAAATCTATCTGCGACTTTTTTGCCGCCATTACAATGTAAGGTAGCTACGGTTTTTACTTTTTTTTCAAATTTTTCACCCAGGAGATGAGCGATCTTTTCTTTGACTTTTGACTCACTTACCCGACAAGCATCTATGCTCATTTTTCCACTTAATAAGGCCTCAGCAAAACCAAAACAGCCTGCCCCGCCGCAGGCGCCGCAATTTGAACCAGGCAGCAACCCATGGATTGCTTCTAAGCGCGGGTCAATCTTTACCTCAAATCTTTTAGAGGCAATAGCTAAACCTACGCCGAATATAAGACCCAAAACTCCCAAAGTTAAAATAGGTATTAGAATCTCCATCATCGGTCTATGACATTATATGTTCTTTTGCCTCAAGATATGATTAACGAGTGCCTTCAAATCCTCTCCCAAATCTTGCAAAAGGTTCAATTTTTGTTTTGGATTCTTTTTCATATGTTGTGTCAAATTTACGATGTTTGATCTTCTGCCACCATTCTTGCCATTTTTGAATAAATTCTTCTCGCTTTTCTGAAGGTGGGAGTTCCCCAGAGCAATAATATCGGCAATCATCATTATACGTTTCAAAAGAATTAAGACAAAACATTCTTAAAACCCAAAGTGCTTTTTCGGCAACAGTATCTTCTTTCTCACAAGCACCCCAACCTATACATCCGGCAGGTGTGTCGTCGCGTAGTAATTTTATTAGCTCGGGTATCGCTGGTCTTCCAATCCAAACAAGTTCTGCCAAATTGGTATCTATACCTACAGAAACATTCTTAAAATAACCCTCGTGAGATAAGGCGTCTTCATATATTTTCTCTAAACAATATTTAAGCTTTTCTTGTTTTGTTTTCAAGGAAGCTATCTCTTTGTGTATTTTGATTGCTCTCTCGAGGGAGCGATCTACTACACCAAAAGCTGTATTTACATTAATAAACAAAAAAACTGTGAGAGATATTAAACTCAAAAATAGCCATTTTTTCTTCTCTATCATACCCTCCCCTTAACTCTTAAATGGGTGGCAAGGTCTGGAATGAGCAGGACGTAGAAAATTCGAGCGGGCATGGTTGCCTGAAACGCAGTTTCAGGCAGAGCGAGAATTTTCTCCGAGCAAAATTTTACACGCTGGGGAAAATTTCGCGTTCCTGCGAATACAGACCTTGACAGGACCCATTTCTATCCTTCTCTCCTCTAAAACCTAAACCCATTAAACCCCATAAAACTTAAACCCATAATCGCAGCAATGATAAAGGCCAGGGGAAAGTCCTTGACTGCCTTGGGCACATTACACAAATCCAGCCGTTCTCTAATGCCAGACATTAAAAGCATGGCCAGGGTATAACCCAAGCCCACACATATACCCTGAAATACGGAATAATAGAAACTGCCGGGCGGAACCTTACCATTAGCAAAAAACATATCTGAATTCAGAACCGCTACCCCCAATACCGCGCAGTTTACCGTAATTAATGGCAGGTATATCCCAAAAAATCTATACAAAGGTGGCGAAATTTTTTTAATCACCATCTCTACAAACTGCACAAAGGTGGCGATGACTAATATAAATGAAATGGTGCGCAGATACGTCATATTCAAGGGTATGAGCAAAAACCGATAGATAAGCCAGGTAATTATCGACGACATCGTCGTAACAAACATCACCGATAGACTCATTGCCAGTGCAGGCTTTGTCTCTTTGGAGATGGCAATAAATGAACAGAGCCCCAAGAAGCGCGAGAAAATGACATTGTAGATAAATACCGCGGAGATAAATATAGTTAAAAATTGTGCAGCGTTCACCCCGTTAGAACTCCTTTCATTTCACCCCGTTAGAGATAAGTTCTAACGGGGTTCATACTTTCCTATTCTTTAAAACATTAAAAAAACCTAAAAGAAGTCCGATCACTAAAAGTGCGCCTGAGGGCATAATCATCATCAGCATCGGATCAAATCCTTTAATTAAGGTATGACCTAGGATTTGGCCTGCGCCTAAAAACTCTCTTATCCCTGAGATGAGTAGAAGCGCAAGGGTAAAACCCACGCCCATGCCCAAACCGTCAAAGAAAGAATTCATTACTGTGGCTTTGGATGCGTAGGCCTCGGCTCGACCCAGGACAATACAGTTAACCACGATCAAAGGCACATATATACCCAAGGCGCGGTCTAATGCCGGGCTATATGCCTTCATCACCAGTTCGTTAATGGTCACAAAGGTAGCAATCACCACAATATAACAAGGAATCCTCACCCTATCGGGAATAAAATTTCTCAATAGAGAAATAATAACATTAGAGCCCAGAAGCACAAAGGTAGCAGCAATACCCATACCAATACCGTTCGTTACAGAAGTAGAGACAGCCAGGGTC
>Ga0315289_10006605_pt1 | contig 17026 bp, 16 predicted proteins | sample YL17G11_40_MG_FD_203452 | JGI IMG/M metagenome (GOLD analysis project Ga0315289, IMG submission 203452) | Sediment microbial communities from Yellowstone Lake, YNP, Wyoming, USA - YL17G11_40 | ecosystem: Environmental > Aquatic > Freshwater > Lake > Sediment | place: USA: Wyoming | collected... | reverse complement strand
AGCAACGGCGGCAAGACGGTGTCCCAGGTAAACTGCCAAAAACTTGCGGCCACTTCGTCTGTAGCGTTCATATTTTGCCGAGCTCACCGCCAAAATAGGCGGTCTGCAATTTGGTCATAGTGCCATCAGTGCGCATCGCCTCAATATGGAGCATCAGCTCCTTTTGCAATTTAAACTCCTTTTTTCGCGTAGCAATACCGATAGCCTCAGGCGCCAAGGCGCGACCGGTGATCTGAAAAAAAGCCGGATCACGCATGACATAATAACGCGCCACTGGCTCGTCGATGACGATGACGTCGACTTGACCGGCGCGCAGCGCCGCAAAGACGTCAGTTGCACCCTTGAATGCCTTCATATCTTTAACTGCCACTCCGCCTTTTTTCACCTTCTCGACGTACTCCGAGGATGTGGTATCAGCCTGTACCCCAACCACTCTGCCGACTAACTCTTGCTCCTTGGTGACTCCGGCTGCGCCCTTTTTGGCGATATAGACCTGGGCCAATTTAAGATAAGGCACGAACTCAACCTGCTTGCTGCGCTCTGCGGTTATATTCATCGCCGAGCAAATGATGTCGTAGCGCTTCGCCGCAAGACCAGCAATAATTCCGTCCCATGGCATGACAACGAATTCTACTGAGACTCCAAGACGCTTACCCAGCTCTTTGGCCAGATCGATATCAAAGCCAGCGGGCTTGCCATTGTCGCCCTCCATCTCCATCGGTGGGTAGGTGGTGTCGACCGCGACCAATATCTTGCCGACCTTTTTAATATGCGCCAGCCCATCGTCGTTAGCGAAGCCACGTGACGCGCACAAAGCAGCTGCAAGCACCAATATGTGAGTCAAAAGCTTCAGAAACCACGGCATAGATACCCCCTGTAATTGGTCAGACCACAAATTGTTCTATCAGAATTCTAGTGTCTGCACAGCTAAAGGAGCCAACTGCAGCGATGCAAGGACAAGCGGTGGGGCTGGCCAAGGCTGCGCAGAGGATCGGAAGCGCAGAATATTTCTGCGCCGTATAGCTTGTGCGGTCGCTCTGGGATCCTCTTCTACCTGTTAGAAGGTCTGTGCTGCGTCCTGCCGAACAGCCTTTGCAACATCAGCTACAGGCGAGTTTGCGACATAGCGGATTTCAAGATACAGGGGCTTATTCGAAACCTGTAAAGCAGCCGAATGGCTTTCCATGACTTGGCCACCGACGATCTTGACTTGAAGGCTGTTTGCCGCGTTCACCGTGATATAGGTACCCACAGCGGTCTGCACCGATCCGACCACCGAAACAATGCTATTATTGACGTCATCAAAAGTGCCAATGGTGTTGAAGGTGTCGGCTTGCGAACCTAGCTTCAAGCCGGCCAAAACCACGGTATTTAGCGGAGTTCCCGCATAGGTTGGAACTGGTCCATAGGCAATCCCACTGACCAGGAATAAGCTGCCCTTCAAACAAAATGTCTGTACCTTCCCCGCGACGCAAGCCGGCACCGTCCCGACCACTGCCGCTACTGTGTGAGTGTGCGCCAATGCGGCCTTGCCTTCGAGCTTAGCTTGGATGCTCATATTCATGCCATCGACAAAAGCCTTGTTATACAGGCTTTCCGTATAGGTTGGAGTGGTGATCGTCACCACACTATTGTCGCTGCTGAATTTGATATCCCGAGAGCCCGACGGACCCGTTGGGCCAGCCGGACCCATCGCACCAGTCACTCCAGTAGCGCCGATTGCGCCAGGTGGTCCAGCCATTCCGGCGGCACCCATTGGGCCAGCCGGACCAGTCGCGCCAGTGGCACCGATTAAGCCGGGTGCACCAGCAGCACCTGTATCACCTTTAGCGCCAACTGCGCCGATGTCACCTTTGGCTCCAGCAGGACCAGCAGGACCAGCATCGCCTTTAGCCCCTGCGGCACCGATCAAGCCGGGTGCGCCAGCGGCACCTGTATCACCTTTAGCGCCAGCAGCGCCTGTATCACCAACTGCGCCGATGTCACCTTTGGCTCCAGCAGGACCAGCAGGACCGGCAGGACCAGCATCGCCCTTAGCGCCAACTGCGCCGATGTCACCTTTGGCTCCAGCAGGACCAACATCGCCTTTAGCGCCAGCGGCACCGATCAAGCCGGGTGCGCCAGCGGCACCTGTATCACCCTTAGCGCCGATGTCACCTTTGGCTCCAGCAGGACCAGCAGGACCAACATCGCCTTTAGCGCCAGCGGCATCGATTAAGCCGGGTGCACCAGCGGCACCTGTATCACCTTTAGCGCCGATGTCACCTTTGGCTCCAGCAGGACCAGCAGGACCAACATCGCCTTTAGCGCCAGCGGCACCGATTAAGCCGGGTGCACCAGCGGCACCTGTATCACCTTCAGCACCAATGTCGCCTTTGGCTCCCGCAGGACCAACATCGCCTTTAGCGCCAGCGGCACCGGTTAAGCCGGGTGCACCAGCGGCACCGGTTAAGCCGGGTGCACCAGCGGCACCGGTTAAGCCGGGTGCGCCAGCGGCACCGGTATCACCTTTAGCGCCAATGTCGCCTTTGGCTCCCGCAGGTCCAGCAGGTCCAGCAGGACCAACATCGCCTTTAGCGCCAGTGGCGCCGACTAAGCCAGGTGCGCCGACTAAGCCGGGTGCGCCGACTAGGCCGGTATCACCTTTAGCTCCCGATGGACCTGCGGGACCCACGTCACCCTTAGCGCCTGTGGGGCCAATGCCCCCTGGTGCGCCGGCACCACCCATATCGCCTTTCGCTCCCGACGGCCCTGCTGGGCCTGGAGGGCCTGGAGGGCCTGGAGGGCCGGCCTCGCCTTTCATTCCTTGTGGGCCTTGTGGGCCTTGTGGGCCTTGTGGGCCTGGAGGGCCCGGGGGGCTTGGGAGACATGGATGAGGTAGATTTTCGCTGGTTGGGTCATCGGCAACGCAAGGCTTACCATGATTGCCGGTCAAGCGGCCGCCCACACCCAATGTCCAGGTCATGGGGCTGCCCCTTTTATCGATTGCGTAGAGCCGTGGCTCAAGGCCATCGATCTTACCATCAGAGTTAAGGTCGATTCCTATCGTTACGATACCGCTAAGCCCGGTTGCCATGATCTCGTCGCGACTTACATAGATCAAACCAGCGATCGGCCTGCCGTTGATATTCCTTCTGCTGGTGAGCGCACGAGTATCCAGAGTCACTGGGACCACATCGTCGCCAACCATCGGCATTGCCAAGCGGGCAATATCGGTCGCGGAAGCCATGGTGAAAGCTGGGTCGACCGCAAACACCAACCGCTCTCCTGCCTCCTCGCCCGCTAAAGCCGTGGCGCCGGAGAGAGCAGCAACCACACCTGTGGTAAGGATCAACCGCCGTACCTGATATTGCATTATCCGCATCATGCACCGTATTTTATTTTGAGTTTGAGACATCACCAAATGCTGACCCACCGTAAGGCAGGACCGTCCCCATTTTAACACACGTTCAGGATCCGGCCCAAACACGTGGGTTTGCTCATGCGTGATTCCCACATTTGCTGCGAGGTGTCGGCAATGAAATCCTGCCATGATTCCGATTTAAGTTGGCGGCGACCAAGGTTCGTGAAAAATTCAAAGGCACATGCGATGCTCCGATCATTCAAAGTACCGTCACGGGATCTAAACCTCTATGAAGCTTATCCACCGCCTGTCTATTAGCCTATTTTGTTTAGGAGTCGTCGCCACCGGGACCGCACTATGGGGCCACCAAGGCCTGCAGGCCGCTGGAGACTGGTTAAATTACGATAGCGGCTGTTCTGGCGAGCCAAAACTAGCAGCCCTGCTGATGGGGAGCATCAATTCGCGGCCTAAAGCCGCCGTAGGCTGGTTAGAGGGGCACCAACAAACTCAACTCGTCGTAGCGCAACCTCGTGATGAGGAATTGCAGCGTGTCGGCCTGATGCCCAATGAAGGCCCTTTGACCAAGACGCTGCTGACGACTTATGGTATCGCCGCCAGTCGCATCACGGTTCTTACTGCGCCTCAAGTCGCCAACACTTACGAAGAAATGCAGCGTTTAATCGGCTATGCCAAATCCCTGACGCCGGTGCCAACTCAACTGTTCGTCCTCACCAGTTGGTCGCACTCACGGCGTGCGGCTTGGACGGCGGAGCATGTGTCGCGAGAGGAAGACTTTAAAATCTGCATGATTCCCTTGCGGTACGCCGAAGACACACCGCTGCGCTGGTGGCAAAACGACCGCGGCATGCTCGATGTATTTTCGGAGTACGTCAAATCATTGCGCTACGGAGTCAAATACGCTTTGCAGGCCTGAAGCGACAAACTCAGTGTGGGAGTCCCCAATAAAGAGGCGCGGCCAAGGGAAAACTAATGCCAGGCAGCGTGTAAGCAGTGGTCGGGTAACTGGCGGGAGTGCTGATGGTGTTCACCATGCAGCTTAGATCGGCCGCAACATAAGAATGCATGGTCAATGCGGTACCACTAGCAGTGGTGCGAGCTGCAAGCCAAGTATGCCCTGCAGTGTCCGCGACGAGGACGTCGTGCCAACGCCAGTCGTAAATGTTGCAAGCACCCGTGCAGTCGGCTGATGTATACATGCAAAAAAAAGACATAAAAGGCTGCAGCAGCCCAGTCGCGCGCTCGACTAGTCCTTGCTTGCCGTCAAAAAAAATAACGCTGGCGACTGTACCGCTATCGTCATTGAGCTTGTTGGCTATCGCGCGATTGTTTGCGTCGAACAGTTGAATCCCGCCGGGGCTCCCCACAGCGCCAGTGCTGCCCTGCGCGCCAGCATCGCCTTTTTCACCTTTGCTTGCTGCTACACCGGTTTGCCCTGCCGGACCTGCCGGACCTGCCGGACCTGCCGGACCTGCCGGACCTGCCGGACTCACGGTGCTTGCGGGGCCCTGAACTGCGGGACTGGCTGAAGCTGGGCTGGCCGGGGTGGCATCTTGGCTTGATGGCTGCGCAGGAGTGCTGTTGGTTTTGTGGCCGCATGCCAAAGCCGTGGCCAGTACAAGCGACAAGCAAAACAAACGCATTCATGGCCTCCTCAAAATATCCGCCGGGTCTTGCCGACCCCCACAATTTTCAACTAGGCAAACCTTGCCCACCGCCAGCCGTGTCGGTAAAAAGCCAAAAAGCTTGAGCCGCCCCGCTACCAGGACGGCTCAAGCTTAGACTAACAAAAACTCCAACGCTCTGATTTATCAATACTTAATGGCTAGCTGCTTTAACCACGGTGACACCCAGCAGCTTGATATCGGCTGTCGGTACATCACTCATACCAAAGCGTAGGCCGGTCTTGGCCTTGGCGATCTTATCAACCACGTCCATGCCTTCAAGCACCTTGCCGAATACCGCATAGCCATGCCCATCTGGATTCGGAGCGTTGAGGCGATCGTTGTTTACCAGGTTGATAAAGAACTGAGCCGTGGCGCTATTTGGATCGCTGGTCCGGGCCATAGCTAAGGTGCCGCGGTCATTTTTCAAGCCGTTCTTCGCTTCATTGATAATCGCTGCCTTAGTCGCCTTTTCGCTGAGCTTATCGCCCTCGATGACGTAGCCGCCGCCTTGAATCATAAAGGTATCAATGACACGATGAAATAAGGTGCCGTCGTAGAACTTGTCGCCCACATAGGCGAGGAAATTCTTGACGCTAACAGGAGCTGCCTTATCCGCTAGCTCAACCTTAATGACACCTTCACTGGTCTTGATTTCGACCACGGTGCCTCCGGCCCCTACCTTGCCATCTGTGACTGGCACCTGCTTTGCTGGCTGCACGGCTGGCTGCACGGCTGGCTGCACGGCTGGCTGCACGGCTGGCTGCACGGCTTTAGGCGCTGCATTCACCACGGCGGCAGCCTCGGCCGCTGGTTTTGCTGCCTCGGCACCATTGGCCGCACCCGCACTACCCAAGGCCGCGACCATCAACCAGGCCCTAAATTGCCCTTTCAACATGGAAACCTCCTTAAAATCAGATTTTTTTAATTCTAGTAAGCCAGATCATAGCGGTCAAAACCATGGCTCACAACGCTGAATTCGCTGGTCAAAGCAGAAAGTCCTCTCTAGGATGGGGCGCTTCTAAACATGAGGAGTCCGCCCTTGACCCGTGATAGCTTAGCGATTAAGTCCTTGATCCGCACCATCCCAGATTTTCCCAAGCCGGGGATTATGTTTCGCGACGTATCGACGCTGATCGCCGACGCCTGGGGTTTTGATCTAGCACTACGCAGCTTGGTGCAGATCTACGCCGACCGCCATATCGACAAGATCGTTGGCATCGAAGCTCGCGGCTTCATCATTGGCGCGCCACTCGCCATCGCCCTTAAATGTGGCATGATCATGGCCCGTAAAAAGGGCAAACTCCCTGGACCCTTCGAGGAGTGCATTTACGACCTCGAATACGGCACGGACACGATCCAAATCCATAAGGATGCCATCTTGCCAGGCCAGCGCTGCCTAATCGTCGACGACCTGCTGGCCACCGGTGGCACTGCGAATGCAACTGCGCACCTCGTCGAGAAACTGGGCGGCACCGTGGTTGGCTGTGGCTTCATCGTCAACCTGCCAGAACTCGGCGGCGACAAGCGTCTGAGTCGGTACGATGTGCGCACCTTGGTCGATTTTAGCGGCCACTGACTAGCATTGGGCTGCAGCGATTAAACAGCTGCAGGCCCACCGGGACCTCCATGCCCAAGCGTGCCTGCAGCAATGATCACTGTCCAATAGTGCCTACTTCTTCTTCCCAAGCTTGGCGCTAAGTAAAGCGCCAAAACTTCCAGCCTTAGGCTTACTGTCGGTTGCTGCTGCAGCAAGTTCCTGCGCAGCCTCCGCCTTCTTGGCCTGCGCCTCGGCAGCAAGGTATTCAAGGTAGTTCTTTTGGTCAGCGTCTTCTTCTTCTACACCAACTAAGGTCAGAAGAATGCGCCTTTCAGTGCTATCAAGACTGACCACACGAACGTCATGTTCTTTACCAGGCAGCATCTGCGGTTTATAGGCCTCGCCGAACTTGCGTTTAATAACGGCCATCGGCAGCAGGCCGCTAAGACCAGGAGCGAGTTCAACCAGTGCGCCAAAAGGTTTTAGCTTATCGACTTTCCCTTTTAGCAAATGACCGCTAGGGAAGCGTCCTTCTGCCTGATACCACGGGTCATCTTCGGCTTGCTTCATCGTCAACGATAAGCGCCTCTGGCCAAGATCGATCTCCTTAACAGTAACGGTGACTGGGTCGCCGACTTTTAAAACCTCGGACGGATGATGAATGCGCTTACCCCAGGCCAGTTCGGATACATGCAGCAGGCCCTCGATACCGGGCACCACCTCGACGAAGGCGCCAAACGGCATTAGATTTACCACCTTGCCGATATAAGTCTTGCCACCCTGAACCAGTTCATTGATGCGGTCCCAAGGGTCTTGCGCTGCAGCCTTCATGCTCAAGGAAATTTTGGGCCGGCCCTTGTCGTCCTTATCCACCTTCAACACCTTCACTCGCACTTTGTCGCCAACAGCTACAGCGTCTTTAGGATGCGCAACACGGGCATGGCTGAGGGCGGAGATATGCACCAGACCATCGACACCCCCGATGTCGACAAAGGCACCGAAATCACGAATCTCGGTGACGGTGCCATCAAGTACGGTCTCAGGTGTCAAACTAGCCAGCACCTCCTTAGCGCGCTGCTCGGCCTGCTGCCGCAACAATGCAGCCCGGGAGACCACGATATTGCGGCCCCTTTCCTCGACCTTTTCGACTAGGAATTCATACTCCTTGCCGAGATGCTCAGCGCCCGTTTCCGAGAAACGAATGTCGATTTGCGACAATGGGCAGAAGGCGGTCTTGCCAAGGACGGCGACTTCAAAACCACCTTTATTAAGGGTCAACACGCGGCCACGCACCGGAATACCGCGAGCGTGCGCGGTTTCTAAATCACCGGCGGACTTCAGCGATTGGCTCATGCTGTAGCTAAGGAGGATTTCAGCACCCTTTTTGGCGACGACAAAGGCCTCGATCGCATCGCCTACCTTGAACTTCAATTGACCATGCTCGTCGAGTAGTTCCTGCTTTTCAATGATACCCGAACGCTTGCCACCACCCAGATCGATCAGCACGTCATTGCTGGTCGTGGGAATCAACGACACCGTGCCGCGAACCTTTTCGCCGATCATCAAGCGCACTGGCTTAGGGGCGTTCTCTTTGAGTAAGGCGGCGAACTCTGCCTCCTGCTGCGCAGCCCTAAGCACAGCAGCCGGATCAAATCCTGCGTCTTCGTCTTCCCATTGGATACTCGGGCCTTTACTCAGATTCATCAGCGTTCGTCCTGTCAACTACGGGGCCTGAGTCCCGTCTCTGGGGTGCTAAAGAGGGCAGAAGGTAACATGAAGCGGGTCCTCGCCGCAGCTGCTTTCAACGCCGCGCGGTCGCGGCAAGACCAAACGACCAAGCCCTTGTCCTCAAGCCGCGAAAGAGCGATGATTGTCATGATGACGCGCAGCGCCCGCCGCCTCGCTCCGCTGCTCTAGCTTTGAATTTGACCCTGGCGGACTCGGGATTTGCACAATGTGCGTTATATGCCTTGAATTTCAGCGTTCCAAAGACCTTGCCGATGCCAAACGGATGCTCGCCGCCGCCCGGCGCGAACCGAGCAGCATCCCGCCCGACCACCTCGATCAGGTGGAACGGCAACTCGCGAACGCTAGCGTTCAGCAGCCAAAGCCAGCACCATGAGTGAGCACCCAGAAGAAGGCACGGCCGACGATGCCGTTCCACCCCTAGTGGTTAGCCCAGGCGAACGCGCCAAAGCATGGCGCAAAGCCGCGTATCAGAAGGCGAAAGCGGCGAATAAGGAGCGCGTTGCCGCACTTAAGCAAACGCCAGCGGCCATCGCCCGTAAAGAACTCCATACAGAATACCGACGTGCTGCATACCAAAAACTGAAGGCACAGCGCAAAGCCCAGAAAGAGAAAGCCAAGCCCGCCGCTAAGGCTGAAATTGATGCCTCAGACCTCCGCGAGCCTAATACAGACTCGGAACAATCGGTGACCGACTATCCAGATCTACGCTTGCTGTTAACGACCGCAGACAAGCTGCCCCCCAGGGCGCAGGGCTTGCGGCTGGTCAAACCGGCGGACTCCTAAAGGCCGCCGAAAGACCCGGAAGAGGTCTACCAGCCAAAAAGACGCCACCATCGCTACCGTCTGGCCTTTCCTGCTAAGCTACACGCTGATCCTCCACGAGGCTACCTTATGCACCAACGCCTTTGGACCGAGCCTTACCCGCATCACGTCATATTTAAGTGGCTGCTGATGGCGTTTATCGGTGGCTGCGTCAATGCCGGCGGTTTCATGGCCTGCAAGCGCTTTGTCACCCACGCGACCGGCTTCTACACGCTCTTTGGGATCGAAGTGGTGGCGAGCGACTGGCGCCTGGGCATCGGTATGCTCAGTGTGCCGGTGTATTTTATCTGCGGTGTCATGATCGCTGCCTATTTTACGGATGCCGCCATTACACGGGGGCAGCAACCGCGATTTGGTCTGGTTATGGGCAGTGTATCGCTCTTGCTCCTCATCGCCGCCCTCGGTGGCTATTTTCAGATTTTCGGAACCTTTGGTGCAAATTTTCATATTGAACAGGACTACCTGCTGCTGATTATCCTTTCGACTGCCAGCGGCCTGGCAAACTCCGCGGTAACCACTGCGTCCGGTGCCGTCGTACGCGCGACCCATATGACTGGCATCACCACTGATCTAGGAATAGGGGTGATGCGGGCATTATTTGGCCACTCTCGTTCCTCCCACAAAGCCAAAGAATTCTATCGTAACTGGCTGCGACTGGGCGCCCTGATCGCCTTTGCCCTCGGCAGTCTGGTCGGAGCAGTGCTTTTTGGCCTCGCCCAATATTTGGGCTTTCTTCTGCCTAGCCTGCTCGCAGCCTATGTCGGCAACGTCGGCGTCAGAGCTGTGCAGGTGGCCGTAGATGGTCAAGCAACGATTTCGGCTGGCCAACAAACAGGACAGGAGACCCCATGAAACCTGCACGAACGCCGATCAGACTATGCTTGTGCGCGCTGCTTTGGACGGCCAGCGCGGGGCTAAAGCCTGCCGAGCCAAAGCCCTCCGCCACCAGCCATCCTGGCCCCTTGGGTCTAAAATGGGCCAAAGCGCCACCAGACGCCCGCTCGGTATTAAATGGTAAGGTGACCTTCGTCAGCGAAAAGCCAGCTACCGAGGATCCCTACAACACCATCGACCAGCACTATCAGGGCGAATTCGCTAAAATGCCGACCAGCGACATCTTTTTGCGCTTCTATAAAGGCGAGTTCTTTTACTTGGTGGTGTCCTTGATGCCAGTCCTAGGCACCTCTCAGCCTGCACTCCCACTACCGATATCCAGCGTCTGGCAGATCGTCGTCGACAAGATGCAGAGTGCCTATGGACCAGCCTTTAAAAACGTCATGCCGCCACACCTCGCATCGAGCAAAGCCGTTACCGTCGAGCTTGCCGCCGAGCAAACCGCGGTCTCGCCGCTGCTCTGGAACGAACGCACCCAAACCAACCAACTCGCCCTTTACCAGCTGCGTGATTTGCAAATCCGCAGCCAATTTTGGGATCCCCTGGCTATTTGGAAATTCAGCAACGGCGTGACGATTCAGAGCTTTGTCTTTAAATCGGTCGCTGCGGGATCAACCACTCCAACCTGGACACCGGTTTGGTTGTTCATCAAAGACGATCTCTATCGCAGCTGGCGCGCTACAGTACACGAAGCCCAAATCATTGAGCCTCGTGACTTCTAGAGTTAAATTCTAACGCGTGATGCCGCTGAGAATGTGAATCTGATCAAGGGCTTTGCCACTGCCAATCACCACAGAAGTCAGTGGGTTATCGGCAATCATGATCGGCAATCCGGTCTCTTCACGCAGCAGCACGTCGAGATTTTTAATCAAGGCGCCACCACCGGCCAGAACAATGCCCTTATCGACGATGTCGGCCGCCAATTCCGGTGGAGTCTGTTCTAGCGCGACCCGGACCGCTTCGACGATGATATTAACGGGCTCAGCAATCGCTTCACGGATCTCATCGGACGTTACTTGAATCGTCTTAGGGATACCAGCAACCATGTCGCGCCCTTTGACGTGCATCGACTCAATCACGTCGCTCGGATAAGCATTGCCGATCCCGATCTTGATCTCCTCGGCAGTACGCTCACCGATCAGCAGGTTATACTTGCGCTTGATATAATTGATGATCGCTTCGTCCATCTTGTCACCCGCGACACGGACCGACTTCGAATAGACGATGCCAGCTAGCGAGATCACCGCCACTTCAGTAGTACCGCCGCCGATATCGACGATCATGCTACCGCTTGGCTCAGTCACCGGCAATCCCGCACCAATCGCTGCTGCCATCGGTTCTTCAATCAAGAACACCTCGCGCACGCCGGCGCTCTCAGCAGCCTCCTTGACCGCTCGCTTCTCGACGTTGGTGATGCCATAGGGCACACAGACAATGACCCGAGGCTTGACCATGGTGCGGCGATTGTGTGCCTTTTCCACGAAGTAGCGAATCATGGCGGCAGTGATCTCAAAATCTGCGATCACCCCATCCTTAAGTGGGCGGATGGCGACGATATCGCCCGGAGTACGCCCTAGCATCTCCTTCGCCTCGCGGCCGACCGCTAAAATGCGCTTCGGTCCGGTGACGTTTTTATTAATTGCCACGACCGAAGGCTCGTTCATCACAATGCCGACGCCCTTAACGTATACCAGTGTGTTGGCCGTTCCCAAGTCGATGGCCAAGTCATTGGAGAACAAACCCGCGAGCCAATCAAAAATCATCGCTGCCTCTCAGATCGGAGCTTGGTGTCTATTAGAAAGTAGTTCAATACAATTAAATCCGTATCACGCATGGCGCCAGGTGGCAACCACATCAGAGGCCGAACCGAGAAAAGACCCCAGACCGAACCCCGCCTCGCGCCCTGGCCCCCAAAAGACCGATGCCGCTGCGACCGCATATAGAGTGTCGCAGACATCCCCCGGCAATGCACGCCAGCACTGACAAATTTAACCGCCAGCAAATCTGCCGGGGGGACGGGACAGTACCGCCCCGCCTGACCATAACGCAGCACTGCGGGAATGCCGCTGTGCACCGCTGACCTAGATCTCTAGCAACTCGGACCGCCGGCTTTAGTCACCGTGCAAGTCGATGTGTCTTCGAAAGTTTCTTTATCCTGAGAGCACCACAAGCTGCCGCAGGTCCATTTACACCTACTGCATCAATTGTAGCACAGCCAGTGCTAGCGGATGCACTGGCTGCTAAAGTGCTGCACTCAGAATCGAGTCATTCGTCATCCGTAAGGGTATGGGCCAGACCGCTATCGTTGCCAAAAATGTTGACCTTATAGGCGAATGAATCACCGATCTTAGCATCCTTGGGGACCTCTCCGGCATCCACCGTGAAGCCGACGTTGTCCCCTTCCTTGATGCGCGCGAAATGCGAGTAAGCGTCTGGCAAGCCGATAATTGAACCAACACGCATAAACACCTCCTGGGCAAGTTGACTTAAAACTATAGGCAACAGAGCCGGCGGCAGAACCACCATCCTTGTGCACAGAAGCACTTCGGCCGAGCCACACTAAACCTTTAGAAAATTTGCAAATTATTTATGTTTATAACATAATAACAGGCATCTACCCCACCAGCCGGGGGTGCTGACAGCGAAGACCAGCCAGAGCCGCTATGGGGCAAAGTCGGTGGCAGAGTCAACTACCAGAAATGTTATAGTCTTTGACCGTCAGCGTCACGGTTATTTCGCCGACCAGTTCGGCCAAACTATCGACCGACTTGCTGTCGATAAATCCGTTCAAACCATCAAGAGTGATAATGATTTTAGGCACCATAATCGGCCTAATGTTCCAATACCATTCCCACTTTTTAAACAGCAAACCATATTTTGCCGGCACGCCGGTAAAGCCTTGGGTCTCGAGAGTCCAATGCATGACTTTATCAAAACCCTTTTTGAGAAATTTATTCGAATAAGTCTGGTCGACCCCCACCACCGTCGTGACAAAGGAACCAGCCGCGCTAAGCGGCGGTCCAGAATCAGGCTTAGCCACGGTCACTGTGGTCGCTGTCGTGCGCTTTAGGCCGACGAACTTGCTGAGGTCTTGCACAATTGGCCCAACGATAAATGGACGCGGCGGCGCAAATTTAGCGCCAGCGATCTCGGCTAGACCTAGAATCTGGCCGTCACTCGATAAGGCGCTCAAAGTTACGCCCGCCCCGCCTTGTAATTGGGCGCCGAGCAACTTCTCTAAATCGAGCGTCAAAGAGCCGCAAACCGCCTTTGAGTCTTTCATCCCGATCGTAAAGTCTTCCATAATATCTAAGTTCAATTCGCCAGCACAAGGTTTCGCACCCGACGCAGTCTCGATATCCAAAAAGTAAGTCGCATTGGCGATCTTTTTCTTCGCTCCAACTTCAAGCGAAGTCGGGGTCTGCCCAGATGCAGACGCACCTTCTAGCCCACTCTTTTTTTGCAGACTACCAGAGGTACCAACTAAAGCCTCGTCACTACGGTAACAAGAGGTCGTTACGCTGGTTATGAGCAAAGACATAGAGAGGATTAGGTATTTCATGATTTCCCCTGCACCTGGATGAGCGCATCCACCATCGTCTTTAGCCCGGTACCAAATGCGGCATTGATACTTTTGTCCAATGGTCCATTTAGCCCGATGTTATAGATGCTCATGTTGACGGCCATGTCGATATAGATATCATTGGCAAAAGGGAGAGCGAGGATAATGACATCAAAAGAGCGCAGAAATGATTTTTCATAGGCTGGGTAGGGCTTGCCAGTCGAAATCGTGATCGCTATGCCATTGGCAAATACCTTGCCGTTTAGCAAAATATCGTTCGCTATATTGACAGCTCCGGTAGTGACAATGTTCAGTTTCGCACTAAAAGTAAGGTCATCCATATTTATAGCTGGCTTCTCTAACATCGTAATCACCGGCTTTAACAGGTTGCCCAATTCCTTGGTGACACCTTCCGGCAGCTTGACCACGCCCACCTCGAGGCCATCACCGCTACCCATGATGCCAGTGAACAGGCTCAAAAGTTCTGGAATCTGCCGATTCAGCCACAGCTGCGTCCGGATAGACTTGCTGAAAACCTCAGATGCCGCCTGCTCCGCTACCGTCTGACCAGGCAAATCGGCAAAAGTAAAAGTACTGATTGTGTCGAAATCAGCCGCCGCCAGCCCAGCCCCCCCGCATTCGGTGATTTGCGGCACCATGCCCTGGCTTGATGGTTGCTCCTTACGCTTACCTAAGGCCGCACAGATATCGCTAGCAATGGCTTCGATTGATTTAGGCGCAGAGCTAAACAAATAGGAGACGTCGCTGGCTCGCTTCAAACGCGGTCCACAGCCAAAGGCTTGCAGCACGATGGCTGTGCTTACTATGCAACGAGTCCAATAGACCATTTCACAGCCCCGCTTTTGGCGCCAAAGGAACAGCCTGATTGCCAAAGGTCTCACCTCGGTCGCCTTGGCCGGCCTCATTTAAACCTTCCTGGGACACCAAACTTATGGTTATCGTGACGGCTATGTCCTTAGTGATGCCTACTAAAATGGCATTGTCGAGCCCCGTACTTGTCATAGCCCCTTTGATAAACGGGGCGGCGAATTTTAGTACACCACTCAACGCTTCTTCTGGCACTGAGGCGATGACTGGAATGAGCTTATCTGCCATTCCCTTCACGCTTATTTCGGTGATCGCAAGCGGTGCTAAACTCATACGAAACCCGAGCTCATCAAAGAGTAAACCCTTAAGCGGATCAAGGCCGACAAAGCCCGTCGTCTTATGCGCGAAGCGCATCGATTTGGGAAATGCGATCTTCATGCCAGGCGGCTGATAAGGGGTGTCAAATTCCTGCATGGTCAAGGCAAAATGACCCGTATACTCCTTGCCATCTAAAGTCGCCTTGCTATCTATGGACCTATTCAAGGTCTTTAGACTCTCCTTTTTACTGGCCAGAAGAGAGGGGAAAAACGGCCTTGGCGGGACATAGGTGACCCCTAAAAGCGACGTCACGCCAAGGACATCACCATCCTTCAAGACTGGTAGGCCTGGACTTCCGCTATTGCCACCAGCGGAAAAGAGTGGCCCCAGCAGTTTAGTGAAATTGATATTGCTGTCAATGACCTGACAGTAGATTGGCTTCGCAGCGCCGAGTACCAACATCTTGCTGATATTGCCGCTTTCCAACGCTTCCAGCGAAGGATTCAGGGATAAATCCAAAGTGCCATCGCAGACGTCGGCATGCAAAAGATTCAGAAGCCCAAGGGGACCATCCTTACCGTCAAGTCGCACCACTATGCGGTAGCTGGCCTTTAACAAGCCATTTAGATCCGGCACCACGACCTTTGCTGGAGCGGCCTCCGGGGCCTTCGGGAGGGCATCGGTCGCCGGTGCATCTAATGCCGGTTGCGCGCCATTAGAGGCAGCGGCGCCGGCATGCTGGCCCGACTCAGTGGCGGCCGTCGAACAAGAGACCGTAAGGAGCAAGGCAAGGCTCCCTGTCATCCATGGCCATCGCGATGCTATGTCGTTGATTCGCATGAATCCCACCTTATCTAGCCCAGGGGTTCACCCTGAGCTTAAACATGAACTCAACCCAACCACGCTTGCACCTTATCGGCACGAACATAAACAAACTTTAGTGATTTTTACATCCAGCCCCAATTCACCGCCAGAAATCGAAAGAAAGTCCTGTAGTTTTAGGAAGTTATGTTGTTGGTCCCGCGCCAAGTGCAGCGCGATGCTAAAGGACTGCCTTAAAGCATTGCGCTCTGGCATGGGGGCCTTGAGCTTGGTGGTGACACTTGGATCACCTTGGCATATCCTCCACCATTCTACGGTCGCGATATCTGAGGATTAGTTCTTTAATGAAACGCATCGGGAGCAGTTTTTGCCGCCGTTTGGCGCGGCTGAGGCGAAGCTCCTAGCAATATTGAGTTGGAGTCCCTGCGTGGCTAGCTTGTCTCGAAATGGCATGCATTTATTCTGGTGGCTACGCCACATCTTATACCTATGGGTTAGGACGAAGGTCGTGCCCAAGGACCCGCAGTCCGAGTTAGGACTGCGTCCTGGGGTGCCCGTTTGCTATGTCCTAAATACGGAGTCCCTATCGGACCTTCTGGTGCTGGAGCAAGCCTGCCAGCAATACCACCTACCCTCGCCGCGCCACACGGTGGCGTCGCTGCAGACTCCTGGGGCCACGTCCTTTCTTTGCCTGCAAAAATTGGGCTTGCTGCAGGTTGAACGGGGTATGAGCAAGGAACCGCCAACGGCGCTCACCAAGCTCTTAAATGCGGTAAACGCAGATCCAGAGGGCGATGTTCTATTAGTGCCCGTGTCGGTGATGTGGGGCCGCAACCCCGGCAGGGAAGAACGCTCTATTATGAAACTGCTGTTCTTTGACGATGAGCGTGCCGGGGTATTGCAAAAGTTATTCATCGTCGTCGCGCAAGGACGCACCAATTACCTGCAATTTGCCAAGCCCATTTCGCTACGCCAATTCGTCTATGACAATCGTGGCCTAGAGGGCCAGGCTAAAAAGCTGCGTCGGGTGTTGCGGGTGCACTTTCGCCTCCAACGCAATACCGCGATGGGGCCATCGCTATCGCACAGGTCGCAGGTAGTCGCTAGTCTGATGGAAACCAAAGCAGTTAAAAGCGCCATTCTTGACGAAGCCCGTAAATTGAAGCTGCCCTTAGAGCGGGCCGAAGCGCGCGCCCGAGGCTATATATGGGAAATCGCCTGCGATCAAAACTATCCGATGATTAAATTGGCCGACATCTTTTTGTCGTGGCTTTGGAATCGCCTTTATAATGGCGTTACGATTAGGCATGCGGAGCGCCTGCGCGAAATCGATAAGACTCATGAAATTGTTTACTTGCCGGCCCACCGCAGTCACCTTGACTACCTACTGCTATCTTACTGCCTATACCAAGAAGGCCAACCGCCACCGCACACCGCTGCCGGCATAAATCTAAATTTCTGGCCGG
>Ga0315289_10006603_pt1 | contig 17027 bp, 13 predicted proteins | sample YL17G11_40_MG_FD_203452 | JGI IMG/M metagenome (GOLD analysis project Ga0315289, IMG submission 203452) | Sediment microbial communities from Yellowstone Lake, YNP, Wyoming, USA - YL17G11_40 | ecosystem: Environmental > Aquatic > Freshwater > Lake > Sediment | place: USA: Wyoming | collected... | reverse complement strand
CTGCCCAGGAGAAGGGTATCGACTTTTTTTACCAGGTTTTCCTTGGTCTTGGTCAGGCTTTCTTTAAGTTTAAGGAAAAATCCCTTTTCCCCGTCATTCTCCCTTTTTCTTCCAAACACTATGTGGTAACCAGCCTTTACATCAATTCAACTTCACGGAGACGACCTTTGTGATGCCTTTCTCCTCCATCGTTATGCCGTAGAGGGTGTTGGCTCCCTCCATTGTCTTCTTATTGTGGGTAATGAGGATAAACTTCGAATCATTCCCCGACATCTCCTTCAACTGTTCTATAAACCGGAAAGTATTCATATCATCAAGGGGAGAGTCAACTTCATCGAGCAGACAGAAAGGAGACGGTTTTACCATAAAGAGAGCAAGGAGGAGCGCAACCGCTGTCATCGCCTTTTCCCCGCCTGAGAGGAGATCCATGTTCTGCAACCTTTTCCCCGGTGGTTGGGCGATGATCTCGATGCCTGTTTCCAATATACCACTCTCCTCACTCAAGATCAACTCAGCCTGCCCTCCTCTGAAGAGTTTTGGGAAAATCTCCTTGAATTTCTCGTTGACAGCATTGAAGGTGTCCAAAAATTTGTCACGTATGGTGGCATTGATCTTATTGATCACCTTCTTCAGGGATTCCATGGTCTGCTCCAGGTCTTCATGCTGCTGGGAGAGAAATGCATGACGCTTCTGTAACTCATCCAGCTCCTGCTGGGCCATGAGATTTACTTCGCCAATCTTTTCCAGCTTTGCCTTGATCCTCTGGAGTATCCCGGCCAGTTCCGTATCAGCTTCTTCCCGCTTGGAGGAAAATTCTTCCCAGAGAGGTTCAAGGTCTAAGTGATATTTTTCCTGGATGTCATTCTTGAGGTGGTGCATATTCAGATGATACTCAGTGAGCTTGAGATTCAGTTCATTTAACCTGGGCTGGACATCCATAAACATCTTCCGGAGTCCTTTAAGTTTTTCTTCCATCTGATGAATATGTTCGAGACCCTGCTGCGCAAGCTCCTTCTCTTCATCAACCTTTTTCTTCAGGATCTGCTCTGACTGTATCAGATCGTCTAACGCATCCTGTGCCTCGTTGAGTGCAGCCTCGAGTGCTTTCCCTCGTTCCTCTTCATCCCTTACCTTTTTTTGTATGGATTCTATCCTCGCCAGGAGGTTGTCCAACTGGTCTTTCTTGGAAAGGAGAAGGGACAGGCAATGTTCCCTTTTTTCCCTGAGGGAAGCCTGGTTGATCTTCAGGAGTGTGATTTCCCCTTCCTCTTTCTGCATAGCCTCTTCCATTCCCTGGAGTGAATCCTGAAGGTCATGCAGGGCGTTCTCTTTCTCACACTTTGTCTTTTCCTTTTCTTCTTTGATGCCCTGTACGTTCGTATACTCGTTTTCAGTTTCCTGAATCAGGCTCTCTATTTCTTCTTCTTCAAGGTGGATGAGTTTAAGCCTCTGCTCCGTCTCCCTCAATCCTTCATCTGCCTGGATGCCATCACGCTCTTTGTGTATTAAAGAAAGGGCTATTTCTTGAATCTCCTCCTGGAGAGCAGCACAATCTCTTTTGGCTTCAGCTAAATGCCCGCATGTTTCCTGAAATGTCTTCACCTGATCACCATAATTCTTCTCCAGGTGATGGATTGATCTGGTGAGTTCCCGTATTCTTCTCTTTCTCTTCAGGATGCCGGAATCCAGACTTTCCTTATTTCCACCGGTGACCATGCCGGACGGGTATAGTACTGTGCCTTCGTTGGTAACGAAGAGCTGGTGATTATCATCTGAACGCAGTTCAACAGTTTCCTTCAGGTCTTTTACCACCCATACACCTTGGAGGAGGCGTTGGACAACAGGTGAAGTTTCACCTTCCACTTCGACAAGATTTAAGAGAAGCTGAGCATCTAATGCGGGAGGGACAGGGGCATCCCGGGTGATCTCATCCTTACGAGCCTGAAGAGGGATAAAGGTGCCTCTCCCCCCGGAGTTATTTTTCAAGTAGTCAATACTTTCCCAGACTTCGTTCCAGTCCTCCATGATAATGGATTGCAGCCTTTCACCCAGAACGGCTTCGAGAGCTATTTCATATCCGGGTTCAATACGGATACAGTCAGCCAGCAACCTGTAGTGTCCGTTTCCCGGATTGCTCTCTCCGTCATTTCTCGTCATTAAGGAGCGGACGCCGCTGGTATAACCTTCGTATCTACGTTCAAGCTCTTCAAAGGAATGCAATTGGATCCGGTTCTTTTGAAGGACTTCCTGCGTTTCCTTGCACGTTTTTTCTTGTTCCTCAACGGTTTTTTCTCTATGCCGGTATTCCTCTTCATTGTTATTTCTTCTTGCCTCCAGGTCACCCTTTGCCTCCTTAACACGGCTGCATTCTTCAGTTAGGGCATCGATCCTCTTTTTTATCTCGGCATATCTGGTTGTTACTTCACTTTTCTCCCTGTTTGATTTCTCGCTGCGCCTTTTCAGATCTTCAAGATTTTTTTCGTAGTGGATCATGGAGTTCTTACCATGGGCAATCTCTGTTAAAAGATCTACCAGGGCTGACTTCTCGTTTTCGATGGTTCTCAGTTTTTCGTGGTAGTCCTCCTTCAACCGGGAGAGCGCTGACTCTCTTCCCAGTATGTTCTCCTCTTCACGTGACAGGAGTTCCTGGTATTCCCCTTCCCTCTTTTCCAGCCCTTCTACTTCCCACCTCTCTTTATCCATCTGAAGGCTGAGTTCCTCCAGCTCTTTTCCGGCTGTCTCGTTCCTCTTCTTAATTTCGGAGAGCTCTTTCTGGCTGAACTCAACAGTGCTCAGACACTTCTGCATATGCGAGGTATTATCAAACAGCTCTTTCTGAAGTGTACCTAACGACTGCTCTCTTTCATACTGCTCAAGTCTCTTTGTCTCAAGTATGGACTCGGCTTTTTTTACCTCGGTATCGAGCTTTATTTCTTCATCCTGTAATGCCGTAAGTGCCTTGTTCGTCTCCTCCTCCTGTACCCTCATTTCACGATATTTCCTGCTTGAGAGTACCAGGTCCGTCTCTCTGATCCGTTCCTTCAGGCGTTGATACCCTTTTAATCTCCCCGCCTGCCTTTTAAGTGCGCTCATCTGGGTGGTCAACTCAACAAGGATATCATTAACCCGCAGCAGGTTCTGTCTCGTTGAGTCCATCTTCGATAGGGCTTCACGCTTTTTGCTCTTGTACTTTAATACACCGGCAGCCTCTTCCAAGAGCACTCTTCGATCCATAGGTTTGGAGTTGATGAGCATCTCAACCTTTCCCTGTTCGACGATCGAATATGATCTGGTACCCACGCCGGTATCCATGAAAAGTTCCGTAATGTCTTTTAGGCGGCAGGGTAGCTTGTTGATGTAATATTCACTCTCTCCTGAACGAAAGAGCCTGCGGGTAACCATGATTTCACTGTATGAACTGAATTCAGCAGGCGCACTGCCATTATTATTTTCAAAAATCAGCGATACCTCAGCCATCCCCAGGGGTTTTTTTGTCTCACTCCCATCGAATATAACGTCCTCCATACTCTTTCCCCTGAGATGCTTTGCGCTTTGTTCCCCCATTGCCCACCTGACGGCATCAACAACATTACTCTTACCGCAACCGTTGGGCCCTACCAGGACGGTTATCCCCGGCAGGAGTTGTAGGTTCACCCTCTCAACAAAAGACTTAAAGCCGATGATCTCAATTTCTTTTAATTTCATCGCTTTTACCCTCTTCTTAAAGTAAATTTATAAGAAATATCCACTCGTTACAGATCAACCCTCAATTTTGGCTCAAATCATAGCAGGGCAAAAACTAAAAGTAAAGCAAAAAATACAATTAGAAGTGCCGGATAGCTTTTATAATACAATATATTGTGAAGCAGCTTTTTTATAGTTTACAGGGGTTTCAAAGTCAATCTGACTTTATCATGACTGGAGGGAATGGTTGACAGATAGACAGGACTCTGATAGGTAACGTAACTGAATCTGAAAGCTTATTCTGTATGCTTAAAGTGAACTCGGGAGCTAAAACGAAAATCGCATTATTTTTTAGGGTGTTGTTTTTTCTCTTCCTGACTCATTCTCTTATTTCCTGCGGTATCTTCTATAAGTCAGTGCCAATAAAGGCATGGGAAGATGAAATGACAGGTTATGCCTCATGGTACGGGAAGGAATATCACGGACGTAAGACTTCCAGCGGAGAGATCTATGATATGTATGCCCTGACAGCCGCCCATAGAACTCTGCACCTAGGGAGTGAGGTTAAGGTCACCAATCTTGAAAACGGCAGAACGGTTGATGTCAGGATTAACGACCGCGGTCCTTTTATCGAGGACAGGGTTATAGATCTTTCCTACAGTGCGGCAAAGGCAATCGGGATGCTCAATCAGGGGACAGCCAGGGTACGTCTTGACCTGCTGAAAATACCGACAGGTAGCGACAGTGCCGGATACCTCATCCAGGCAGGTTCATTCTTGATGTATGAAAATGCCCTGCAATTGAAAAATACCCTCGAAAGAACCTGCTCCCCGGTTTTTATAGAAACTGCCGAGACGAATGAGAGAAAGTACCATCGGGTCAGGATCGGCCCTATTAAAGATAAGGATGCGGCAGCAGCAATAATATCAAAGCTCAAGAAGCAGAACATCAATTCTTATCTTATGAAGGCTGATTAGAACTCTGTGGTAGTCCCAACGGGATTCGAACCCTCTCGTAATTCATTTCTTCAGCGTCTTATGGTTTTCACTTTTTTACTATCCCGATTACGTTTGGGAGCGGCCAAGCAACCGTATTATTATCATCTTCTTTGAAAACAGTTTCAAAACTGCCGTACTTCTCACCCTCTATACCATTGGCTGAAAAATAAAGTGTTGCCATTGGGCCTCCTTCTAAATACATGGCATTATAGATTGAAATAGGGAGAGATAGTAAGATATTGATGAAGTCATGTACCGAGTACGGGGATCTGGTAAAAATAAATAACACGTTTCCTGTCTTGTCCACTCCTAAGACTACCATGCTCCATGCCTTGTTCTCCTTGCTCCAGACATTTTTTTGTTGGCAGCTTAGCATTCTGATATTCTGAATAAACGTCTGATAGTTGTATCTAAGCTCCCCGAAGTTTTGGCATGTAAGGTCGATTATTTGAATATCCGGCACCCCTGGCACAACCGGATTGAAAACCAATACGGCTTTGTAGCTGTTCAACCTTGGATTGTTGACATGATTGAAATTTTCCATGTAACCGACGTTTTTTATCCCATCAGCCTGAAACATTCCAGCATTTACTGCTGCGATAAGCTTGTACTTTTTACACCATTCCTTTGCTGTCATTCTTTTACCGCCCTGTTCCGAGGCACATATGAGTTTGAAGCTATAAAACTTGGGATTAATCTTAAGAATAGTAATTTTTGAATCTCCAACTGGAGATTTTTGGGGAGAATCAAAGTCCATCATGAATAACCCTTCATCAACCTTTTTCCACAGGTCTTCTTGACCATTTACGATGTCAGTATTTAAAAGCACTAAGAGAAGAACCAACCAATAAATATTTTTCATTTTTCCTTAAGACCTTTCCTGATTTGCATTTCCGAATGCTGTGCATGTTCCTGCCAGTTCTTTATATAGCGTTCATCTAACTTCTTGTCATGGATCACAAGGAGATTCTCAGGGTTGTTCTCCTCAGCTGCTTTCGTAAAGTTAAAAGACCCTGTGATGACTACCTCACCGTCAATGACCATCACCTTGTTGTGGGCTATGGCATGTTCAGCATCAATCATTGTAGGTATCCCGGAATTGAAAAGGAAGTCAGCAGATGAATATTTCTGTGTCTTCTGGCTCTTGTCAAGGATGACCTCTACCCTAACCGCTCTCTTGTGGGCATTCAATAAGGCTTGGGCAATGGGAGCGGAGGTGAAAGAGTAGGCTTGGACAAGGACGGAGGATTTTGTTTTATTCAGTTCACTAACAATGGCGTCCGTGCAGCCACCGTGGGGGGAGAAATGGACTTGCCAAGAAGGTGTTTCTTGGCAATCGATTATTGGTGGTGAAACAACGAGGCATATGAAGATGGTGAAAATAGCAAGGAAAGCAGTTGCTGTTTTACTTTTCTTTCTCATGTCGAGTATTCCCCGGTTTGATACTTTTCCATAGTTATCCCTTCTCTCGCTTTGAACTCACGTCATAGCACATTTTTACCGATAGAAAAAGGCAAATGAACTACGTCCTTTGGGAGCAATGACTGATAGTCAAAAACAGTCTATGGATGAACAGAATCCATTAAAAGGAGCAAAGATTCTGGTTGTAGATGATGAGGATGGATTCAGAATGTTCGTCAACGATATCCTGAGCGACTATGGTTATGATGTTATGGAAGCTAGCAACGGTGAAGATGCTCTCCGTAGGGTCAAGGAGACAGTGTTTGACCTTCTCATTACTGATATCAAAATGCCGGGGATGAATGGGCTTGAACTCTTGTGCAAGATAAAGATGAACTACCCGAATATCGAGGTCATCGTAATTTCTGGAAGCAATGACCGGGAGTTTGTAGAATATAGTAAGGCTCATGGGGCTGCCGACTTTATCGTGAAGTCTCTTCAATTCGAAAAATTATTGCTCTCTGTTGCAGGCACATTGAAAGGCAGAGACCATCCCTGATCCCTGCCTCTCCAAACCTATTCTATTGTCCTTCTCTATCTGTCTATCCCACTAACAGTTTGCTGAAAAAGCAACTTTTGCAAGGCTGATCAAAAATGTCTCCGCCTGTGGCGGACAAGGCGCCCCTGCCTTCGCCGAAGCGCCTCCCCTCCCCAAGACTTCTTGAGGCGGGGCTACGCGCAGGCAGGCGAAATCCTGAGGAGTGAGGCGTACTTGGACGTACGCTGCAACGACGAAGGAGAGGGGAATCCGCCATGGCGGACAGATGGGCGTTTTTCAGCAGCCTACTAATCAATCTGGGCGTTGCACTCACCGGTCCATGCATTGTGCCTGTCCCCTGGATATCATCACCACTCAGGCTTATAGTGGCCTATATCTGTACTCCTCGGGATAGAATACCCATCTCCATCTTCCTCTAAAAGGGTATCAGCAATCTATCAATAAATCTTATGTGTCTAAGGTCATCTCTTGATGGTTATATTTACCTTGTTGATTTCCTTCACTTCCTTCAACGATGACACCATGCCGATAATGGTGCTCCTGACGATGCTGCTGGGGAAAGGGTTAAGCGGAATATTGTTGTCATTTAAATTGATTTTGACTTTATCACCGTCAATGGAAACATCCAGATTCTTTATTTCTCCCGTGCTTTTCAGCCCAGCCAGTATGCCAGCTACTGTATGGTCAATAAATCCTTCGACAAAGTAGTCGAGTTCAACTGGTGATCCATTAACAGAAAGACTTACTTTTCTTGATGCCATTTTATGCCCCCTTTTGAAAAAGTTATTTTGACGAAAAACCGCAGTTCAATAAAAACAAACTAACTGGATTAATTTTTTTTAACATAGGCGTCACGACATTCCACAGAGAAAAAGTCCCCCCCAGCACTCACTGAAAGGAACTCATTCAGATCACTGAGTAACTGACCAGCTAAGGTGATGGGATAATCGTTTGAACAGGTGTTTTTCTTGGTGGGGCAAAACATCTTCTTGCACGTAGTTTTACTCCTTTGGAAAAACTTTCTGGCGGGCCTGTTTTGGTATCCGTATATAGATACCATAGATCGTCCATCTCCCTTAGCCGGTCAGGTTTATTACTGCTTACTTTGAGTAAACAAAACCTACTACTGAATGGAGTATTGTGTCAAGGAGAAAAGGATTTGGGGTGGGTCTGCCTGAACAATTGAAGTAAAGGGGCAGGAGCTTGTGACCCCCGCCTCTATTAAATACTCTTATCCCCTTGACCGCTTTGTATGTGACCTGTAAATTAACTTTCAATGTGGTATAATAGAATATATTAGAGAGGAGTTAGATTATGAATGTATTCAACCGGACTTTTGTTCTCATTGTGATCATTTTCTTTTCCATCACAAGTCTTGAATTAGTTTTTGCAGGGGAGCTAATAGTATATTCTGACCAGGGGATAGAAAAAATTTTCTTCCCCGATTATACACCTGCAGGTACTGCCGACGAACACTGGGAGTTAAAAAGCATAGAGTGTATTTATAACTGCAATAAAGAGAAAACAAATGCTCCTGAACTTGATAGAGGCAATGTCAAGGAGGAGAACCCTGATACGAATTCTGCGGTGAAGATGTATGTATCAGTATACACAATGCAACCTGCACCTGTTACATATTTATGGCCCTTATTTTATTCCAGCGAAAAAATACAGGGAAATCCCTTTCTGAGAAGAAACATGCATGGGGATAAATTTAGTCATTATTATCCCCCCAATTACCCAAATAAGTTGTATGGCGTGCCCAAGGGTTTTGACAGAAATTATTGGAATTCTATGAACTACCAAACCTGGGGTTATCGTCAATCTTTTATTCGTTCGAATATTATTAATCTCGGGGGAAAGTAGTCTTACCAGTGAACAGTTTAACAGACTTGCTCACTATCTTGTAATCCTCTGTTATCTTACCATTTCATAAGTCCACCTGCGCACCGCATTCACCACCTCGTGCATGGTGCTGGTAACTTTACTTTTAAGGTGAAACATACTGGTTGTAGCACGTAATCACGTCACTCCAAGTTGCCTGACCACTTACATAGGTGTTGTACCTAGTTATTACCTCGTTCCAAGTGGAGCATAGTGTTTCATCCTGTCCAATACGAACAGGCCATACATAATAGTTGCTATACTTATAGCCTGGTAACACCTCGCCATCCAACATATAGACCAACCAATCAGTGTCAAGACCAGTGCCCAGACCGGAAGCCCAGGTAGTAGATGACCAGTAGAAGGTATAGACGGTCTGCACATTGGTGAAGGGATGTCCCGCCGGAAGGGCTGGATTGTTTTGTGAATAATCGATCAGACTATACAGTTCTTTTCGGTTAGGGAGGCGCCAGTTTATATGTCCAAAGTTTTCATAGACTCCTGCATTCATTCCTTTTACATAATCCAGCGCTCCTTGCCATGTTCTCGTTCCATTAGGCAGATTGGCATTTTTCGTCCATATGAGGCCGGTAAGGCTGTCTGTTACTATTCCGTTACCGTGGTCTGCAAATCGCTGCGTTGGCCAGGAGACGCCTCTCCTTAAGTTTCCATCATCACCTGTGGCATACGTGGATGTCTGTCCTGTTCTCCATATCAGAGCAGGGTAAGAGCTGTCCCCTTCGGCACGAACAGGCCACACGCAGAAGCCTGCGGACTTTCCGACAGGCGACACGATGCCAGCCGCTATCTCGACGAGCCACGCCATGCCGGGTAAGTAGGCGTAGGTAGTGGAGGACCAGTAATAGATGTACTGCACATTGATAAAGCCCTGGGCATTAAACCATTGGACAACATTGTATTCATCGGCGTTAAAAAGGCTTTCCAGTTCATTGATGTTGGGCAGCCGCCAGTCTGAATAACCGCCTAAGGTCAAATTATTGCAATAGTCTAAGGCTTCATCCCACGTCATTGTGCTATTAGAAAGATTTGCGTTTTTTGTCCACATAAGCCCTGTGAGGTTATCAGTCATCGTACCATCGCCATTATCAGTGAATCTCGATTCGGGCCATGATACACCAGCTTGAATCTCTCCATCCTGTCCTGTGCCGGTACAAGGAATCTCAAATCCATTCGTGTCATAACACCTTGTCTGACCGGTTTTGGGGAGGTTAACTGTGCCTGCGAATGCGAATACAGGCATAGTCAGAGAAATAAATACGAGTAACAACAAGGTAAATGTTTTCATAATCGAAAGCCCCCACCAGCACACAGGCTTATAGCAGCCTGTGTCTAAACTTCTCGAAAATGATACCCAAGTTCCCCCCGGACATGGGTATCTCCTTTTTGAGCCCTATTCACTTATTACCTGATTACGATGAGAAAATAAACCTTTTCAGGAGTGATTGCAAAAAAAAGTTAGAGGTAGTAGAGGTACGATAGCCCCCTACCTTTTATAGTACTTTTAACAGCCTTTAAACTAACAAGCAGAGTAGTTCAATGTTTGTGTATAGGTCACTTTTTTCTTAAATTTTATCTGCCGTCATTCCCTTAGGTTAGATTTTATTTTACACCTGACCCAGTCATTATGACCTGATATGGATTATCACTCACATCTGGATCATTGCATGGAATAGATAAAACAACCGTCTTTGCTCCCTTTGACTTAGGAGAAAATGACACTTTAACGGTACAGGTTTCTGATGGTTCTATAGCTTTATTTGAACAGAAGTCATTTTGAATCGTAAATTGCTTTTTATCTTCGCCTATAACAGTAACTTGCTCTATCAGGAGGTCGTTAGTACCTTGGTTAGTTACGGTTATAGTTTCGGGGGGGGAAGATGAATTGACCATAACAGAACCAAAATTGAGAGAATCGGGAGATACAGAAATCTGAGGTTCGGGGGAAATCAAGTCTGATTGGATGATAATACTTTCTTGCCCCACTGCAATAAATGTGCTGTTTCCAGAGGTGATAGCGGATAGAGAGATGGTTGGCACATCAATACTACTTAGCGATCGCCGGGTCCAGTTGATTCCATCGGGTGAGGTCGCTACATAATCAGTTCCACAGGCTACAAACGTACCGTATGCAAAAGTAACACTCCGTAAGATTCCGTTTGTGAGTGAACTTCTCTTAGTCCAGGATTTACCATCCGGAGAGGTGAGAACGTAATCACCGTCACATATCGCAACGAAAATGTTGTTCCCAAAAGCGACATCGAAAATGTTCGTCGTCACACCAGAGTATCTTGCCTTCCACACCGGCACCTCCGACCCCTTGGCAGTAAAGATGGTACCACCAGGTCCCACTGCCACGAATAAATCCTTTCCATAGGTGATTGCATTAAGGTTTGTTGTAATAGGAGGATTCTTCTTAGGATGCTCCTTGTCCTTTTTATTACCTCTTTTCCAGGTAATTCCATCAGGAGAGAACAGGACGGTACCATTATCGCCAACTGCTACAAAAATGTTATTTCCGTATGTAATCGCATTGAAAGTTTTTGTTATAGAAGAAAGTACTTCATTCCAAGTTATCCCATCAGTGGAGGAGAATATAATACCATCCTCTCCCACGGCAACAAAAGTGCTTCGTCCATAGGCAACTCCGTTTATACTTTTTATTGTCCCTGGACTCCGTTCAATCCAACTCGTTCCCTCAAGAGAGGCAAGAATTACACCATATGATCCCGATGTGTTAGATACCCCTTTCCCCACTGCGACAAACGTATTTTCCCCATAAACAATATCTTTCAGGTCTTGATTCAGATCTGCTGTCACATGTGTCTCATTTGTCTCCCAGGTTATCCCATCGGGAGATGTAGTAATAAACCCTTTTGATTCATTGCCTCCTACTGCTACAAACTTATTTTTTCCATAGGTAATGCTCCGAAGCAAATATTCCGTGCAGGGCGGAGGATCTATAGGTGCCCAACTAACCCCATCAGACGAAGTAAATATGGCACAATTTTCTCCAACAGCAACAAAGGTGTTATTGGCATAGGTGACATCGAAAAGAGCTGTAGTAATACCGTACAGTCTCTTATCCCATGTTGTCCCTCCATCTTCTGTAGTTAGAATAGCCCCAAAGGAACCATATTCTCCTACTGCTACAAATCTATTATTTGCATAAGTGATACCATGAAGGGTATAGTCAGTTAAGATTTCAGGATTTGTATCTGTCCAGGTGATGCCGTCAGATGAGGTGAATACACAGAAATCTCCCACCGCCATAAAGAGACCATTTCCATAGGCAATATCTTCAAGACAGCATTTAAAAAGGGTGGAAAGTATTTCTATGCCTATCCAATTCCAGTTAATGCCGTCTGGAGAAGCAAGAATCTGGTATCTAATTTCATAAAGTTCTCCTAATGGTACTGTACAAACAACACACCCTACTGCGACAAACATACCGTTTCCATAAGTAACAGCTTTAAGCTGTGCATTGAGTTTCTTTTCCCATGTGCACTCTGGTGCAGGTTGAGGCACAGCTCTTTCTGTCCACGTTATACCGTCAGGAGAAGTGAAAACACCATCTCCAACAACGACAAATGTATTGTTTGCAAATGTGACAGCTTGGAAGTCATAAGAAGTACCAACATTTCTGTAAGTCCACGTGATTCCATCGGGGGAGGTGGCGATATAGCCATTATCTCCCACTGCGACGAACGTGTTGTTACCAAAAGTGATGCTGTTTGCGATGATGTTTGTGATCAACCTCTGAGGCAAGGGATTTCTCAGATACCAGTTATCAAGAGGATCGCCAGATGCAATGGTTGAACAAAGGAAAAAAACAAAGATACTTAGAAAAGTTACCAAGCATTTTTCAGATCTTTTTGTAACCATATGTCACCCCTTTGTATATAGTTAATTGACCTTATCTTACATCACCTAAAATAGCCCTTCCGTGTTTATTCCTACAATCGTTCCCTATTTAACGCATTTTTTGACATAATGCAAGTATAAAGTATAAAATGCAGATCTTCAGCCACAGGGTTTTCCAATGAATTATCCAACTTTATCGTCGCCTTTAGTATCAAAAAATCATATGCATAGTGGTAGGTACTATTAGCTACAACATATCTCCCACCTGAGGTCTGTTGAATAGAAGAGACTCTCTCTTCGAAAACCCTCCATCAGTCTTATCCCAGCGAAGGTCACCTGCTGCACTGTAGGCTGGCATGTCACTAAGGGGAAAAATCTCTGAGAGTAAAAAAAGCCCCCACCAGCCCATTGGCTGATAGGAGCCTATATCCTTACTCCCTGCAACTGATATCCACTTCCTCATGACCACGGGTATCTCCTATTTATTTATATGGCTAAGGCTCTTCTTGATATTGGCCTTTACTTTTTTGAACGGATATACGCCCTTATAGCACTTTTATTAGGGATGGCAAAGAAAAAAATAGGTAGAAACTGTCTTCAGCCTAAAACTGAAAACATGGTAGTTGTCACCACTTCTACGCCAAGGATGGCGAGAGATATCTATCATTCAGAAGGGGTTACATAAGCTTATGATCTTTGGCGTTGAAAATAATTCATCTTGCTTTGATATGTTACCGATAAAAAAGTAGAGGTCATTAATTGAGTCATTTGGAAATATCAAGGATTTTTTCAGTCTCTAAAGGAAGTTAAAATGGTTTCTATCGATCAGAGAATCAAGGCTTCTCCAAAACAAGCAAGTATTATTAAATCGGTGGGAAAAAAGTTGGAACAACGGGAGAATATTGCAAAAAATGAAAATCTGACCAATAAAGATTCGCAATCCTCATCGGAAAGACCATCTGGTACACTACTGGCGATTAGGAGCAGACATTCATCTCAGTTTTGGATAATCATAGGATTTTTTATAGGTATTACTCTTGGAAATGGTTATATAATATATAAAGTGAGCAATTCACCAGCATTTACACTTTCTACCCGATCTCAAGGAAATGAAATAGGTAAAGTTTCAAATCTGGGTCATCAACAACCTTCGCTACCTCCCTCACAACAACTTACTGAAGATGAAAATATCACAGTTGCCAAACCTGATTTCTCAGGGAAGCATATAAGTTCAAAAGAGAAAAAAAAGAAACATGTAAAAAACTCATTGCCTGCAAGTGAGAATCCCACGATCAAACTCCGAAACTCTAAATATGCTCTTCAAGTGAGTTCCTTCAGGTACCGGTCAAAAGGAGAGGTACTGAAGAACGAGTTGAAAAGAAAAGGTTATGATGCCTATGTAAAAAAAATAAAAATACCGAACAAGGGGACATGGTACCGAGTGAGAATAGGCGATTATGAGGATCTGGAACAGGTCCAAAGCATGGCTGTGAACCTTCAGCAACAGGAAGGGGTACCGGTTCTTATTACGAATGCAAGGAACTGAAACGGACGCAGCGTGAAAATGGTCATAGATTTGCACTGTATTACATTGTAATTTTTAACTGTGGTCAGAGCAACCGAACTTAGAATAATGTCTTCAATCAAGTAACCTTCAGTAACCTGTCCCTAAACAAAGCTGTCCAAGTTTTATTATCTTACAAGGCAGGCAGTAGCAAAAGGCAGGAGCCGTTGACCCCTGCCTCTCATGCTTACTCGTTACCTTCTTTTATCTGCTTCTCTTATTAATCAACCTCTCTTTATATTACTTACAATCAGCATTTGTGTCTTCCACTTGCGCAGTCATTTCACCATTAGCATTAATAGTGATATGAAGTGTCACATGCAAAATGAAGTGCTTTTTTGACCTAATCCCCACAAACACTGCTCACCCCTCCCTTTTTTGAAGCGGTATTGCTTATGTGTGATTTCGCATGGAACAATAGATCAGTCCACGGGGGATTGCAAGGGGATTATGTGGTAGTGGGATTATGCGGTAGAAAGCAAGGGGCAGGAGCCGGATGACCCCTGCCTCTTTCAAACCTAACTCAATTCGTTCTCTATCTGCTTATTCCGCTAATCAATCTTGGTGTCGCACTCACCGGCCCATGCGGTTCTCTTTCCATTCTCTGTAGCAATCTATAACTTCCTTTAAAGTAGCTTGACCATCCTTATAGGCTCGATACTTAGCGATTACATCTGCCTAGGTTGAACACTCTGATATGCATTCTCCATAATATGCTATTGATACGCCAAAGGATGCCGCCTCGCATGCATTTCCATAAGTTACCCCATTACACCCACAGACTGGATCAATGACCAGTATGCACACATCGGGTTTTTCAGTACAAACCCCTTCACCAGTACAATCGCCTACTGCCTTTTCACAATAAAACTCTGAGCTACAGTCAGAGTTGTCAAAACATATTTCAGATGTCTCAGTACCAGTCCTTTGAATAATGATGGTGTCTGCAAAGGCGGTTGAGGTTAAAAATAGGAGTAGGAGAGATAGAATACAAATCTTTTTCATGACTATACCCCCAAAGCCCCCACCAGCACTTGGACTGATAGGAACTATCTCAATACAATACTCCCTGAAAATGATACCTCTCTGTGTCCTTAAACACGGGTATCTCCTGTTCTTAGGATTTTATTGCCTTTTTCTTGGATTACGGGGATAAAATACCCTAAAATTGGCGGGAAAGCAAGGGGAGAGTGGGGAGAGAAAGGGGCAGGTGATTTCCTATTCTCATAAATTATTAATGTTACCTGAAACTATACCCACACTGATAGTTTACATCTTGCAGGTCTTCCCTGCAGATAGGGAACTGCTTGCAGACTTTTGAACGGTTGGAGTATATGAGGCATTTGTAGGGTGAGTTCTTACCGACCAACATAGGACATCGGAAAAGTAACTTACAGCATTTTCCACACTGTCTGCATTCCCCCTGCCTGAGTTGTAACTGGCTTGTTACACGTTTTGGGAAAAAATATATATCGATATGCCTTTTAACTTTCCGTTTTAATTTTCTCATCTCCGGCAATCTCTTCATCAATAAATTAACAATTACTCCAAAGGTATAATTTTCAAAAACTGCCCAGTTATTGAGGTAGTGATTGTATATTCGGAGGATCCCCTCGCTACAATTTTCACCCCCCTCTATACTCTTGAATTTCACTTTTTCTTTGCCATTATTAATTGAGTGGTAGTTCTTCTATTAACTTCCTTAGTCTTAGGGCATTCTTCACAGACGATCCACCATGGCAGTTGTTAAACATTGCAAATGTAGACCTTGCACGTTTACTTGAATTACGTATAGGCTTAGTAAATTCCCTCAGTTCACCATCTGAATACAGCTAATCATATCTTTTAGAAGTTTCAACACCTTTCTTGAGCCAGTTTCCCTTGTTCCTGCCATGAAAACGAAAGTAGGCTATGTCAGTTGTTACATCAGGCAGAAAAGGAACGGTTGCAAGGCTGTCATACTGAGGTTCATCCGCTGTGATGTAGGTCAACTGGTGCTTCCTTAAGAAATGAAGTACTGAATCCACTTTTTCGGAAGTGAGCCGACCCCATACCTGAACTCTACGGCTACCGGCATACTCTTCATGATAGTCTTACAGTAGAGGATGTAGTCAAGGTTCTGCGTTCTGTATTGAAACCAGGGTGGGAATTGAAAGACGAGTACTCCGAGTTTATCTGCTTTAGAAAGAGGATAAAGGGGTTCAATGAATCTCTCAGCTATGGTTTTCAAAAGATCTGGTTCTTTAATGCAGGCATGTTTATTCGTTCTGTCTTTTTCTGAAAGGAGATTTAAAATGTCTTTGGGCAAGGTTTTGGGATCTATTCCATGCCCTGTTAATGCACCGTAGACCTTAATATGGAAAGTGAAGTTATCCGGAGTTCTCTGTGCCCACAGATTCACATTTCTAATATTCGGAATGGCGTAATAGGTAGAGTCCACCTCAACGGTGTCAAAATGGCTTGCATAGTATTTAAGCCATCATGTGGGAAGCTTTGGGTAGGAGTTTGTAGGGAAATAATGAGCAGTTTAACGTCATGCTCAGGACTTGATACTACAGCCCTCTTTACAATGGGCTACTGGACGAATCAAATATCTTTTCATTTCTACACCCCCTTTCTTAGAGTCACAATGTTAATGAGCAGTTTAACGTCATGCTCAGGACCAAGTACTACAACCCTCTTTGCAGTGGGCCACAGGCCGTATCATGTATCTCTTCATTTCTACGCCCCCTTTCTTAGAGTCACAGTGTTAATATATATTACCATTTTAAAAAGTATTTTTCAAAAGAATTAATAGCTGCATGTGATAGCTGAAATAATTTGAAGCTTAATAGAAATGCGTACTGGTAAAACGGTTAAGCTGGGAGCTCTTCTTCGTAGAGCGGATCAGATATATAGAGCAGCGGGGAGCCAGCAAGATTCACCACTTTGCCCTCATTCATCTTATTTCCCTTGATATCATACCAGACTTCCAGTTTCGGACGGAGAGGCTGGTTTTCGTTAGTCTCTATAACCTTCCCTATCATATTGTTATTCAGTTTGACCCAGCAATTGA